>Ga0209468_1000844_pt1 | contig 14220 bp, 10 predicted proteins | sample GraSoiAngelo_102_FD_185871 | JGI IMG/M metagenome (GOLD analysis project Ga0209468, IMG submission 185871) | Grasslands soil microbial communities from the Angelo Coastal Reserve, California, USA - 14_0903_02_40cm (SPAdes) (version 2) | ecosystem: Environmental > Terrestrial > Soil > Grasslands ...
TCATGGGAAAGAACGAGTGGCAGCTGGCGTCCGACTGGGCGAAGAAGGTGATCGATTCCGGAGTCTGGTCGCTGCGGCGGGATTACCTCAGCACGTTCCTCCCGAACAACAAGGGCAATAAGGAAATGATCTTCATGATCACGAACTCGGGCGTGACGACGAACGCGCGCAGCCTGTTCCAGCTCTTTTACTACCCGCGTGATTGGGGACTCGACCAGGGGCAGGGCGGCGGCTGGGGCCTCATCCATCCGACGACGTGGTTCTGGAACAGCTACGCCGCGGGGGATTACCGGCGCAGCGTGGACACCGGTTTCGCCGCAACCGCGGCCTACGTCCGCGGCGGGTGCAGCGCCAGCGGGCTTTGTCCGGCGACGTCACCCGCTCCCAACGACACATTCGCCGACGGGCCGATGCCATACAAGTACCGCAAGACCGATAACGGGATGAACTGGACGCTGAACGACGTCGACACACCGCTGTACCGCTACGCCGAGGCGATTCTGATCTACGCCGAGGCGCAGAACGAGCTGGGGAACTCGAACACGGCCATCACCTATCTGAACATGGTGCGCGCGCGAGCCCGCCAGGGGACGGGCGCGGAGACCCGCGCCGAGCCCCACGATTACACGGCCGCGGAATTGCCGGATCAGGCTGCGGTGCGCGACGCCATCTTCATGGAGCGCGTGTGGGAGTTCGCCTTCGAGGCGAAACGGTGGTTCGATCTGGTGCGTCGCGATTCGGAGACCGGACAGGCGGGATACTGGATGAACAGTTTGTTGAGCCACGACCCCAACGCGAACCTCGCGGGTAAGGTCGTGCCGTATCGAAAACGCTTCCCAATCCCACAGACTCAGATCACCGCGAACCCCTCGTTGTGTCAGAACGCGGGCTATGGCGGCACGCCGTGCCCTGCGGGGATTCAACCATGAGGAAAACACTAGGCCTCGCCGTGGCGCTGATCGCGATGCCCGTTCGCAACGACTGGGAACGACCGAGGCGAGCGTCGTCGCCCGAGGCACGCTATTCGACCCCTCCGTGCGACCCAACCCCGCAGCCGGGATCGGGGGGCGTGTGGGCGTCTTTCTGACACCCAAATGGCTGCTCGAGGCTGACTACACAACGACGAGCGCGGGGGGACTCGACTACCGGCCCTTTTACCTGCGCGTCAACGTGTTCGCCGGCTCGGAGCGAACGGCCTTCATCGCCGGCCTGGGATACGTGCACGACAGCTACTCCGGCGCGCTCGAAGGCCACGATGCGGGCCTGACGAGTCTGCTCGGCGTGCGCTTCAGTGTACGCGAGCAGATGTTTTGGCGACTCGATGCAACGCTGGATTACATTCCGTCGCCGGCGAACGACGCCGCCGACAACTGGACGGCCGCGGCTCACATCGGGATCGGATATCGCTTCGGCGTTTCACAATAGAAAAAGAGCGGCGCCCGGATCGCTCCGGGCGCCGCTCCTGTGACCGGCTGACTACTCCGCTTCGACTTCTTCGGGGAACGGACTCGGTGCCGGGCCCGTACCAGGCAGCGCTGCCTCAACCGGCGGCGTCGGAGGCGTGAACCCCTCCGGCGGCTCGATCTCAATGTCGTGATACCGGTAAATCCCGGTACCCGCCGGAATCAGATGCCCGATGATGATGTTCTCCTTCAACCCGAGCAGATCGTCCTTGGCCCCGCGGATCGCCGCGTCAGTCAATACTCTCGTCGTCTCCTGGAAGGAGGCAGCGGAGATAAATGACTGCGTGGTCAGACTCGCCTTCGTGATGCCGAGGAGCAGCGGCTCGCGGGTCGAAGGCTTGCCGCCCTTCTTCACCGCGCGCTCGTTGATCTCACTGAACACGAGCTTGTCCACGTTCTCGCCTTCCAGGAACTCGGTGTCGCCCGGCTCGACGACTTTCACCTTCTGCAGCATCTGGCGCACGATCACGCCGATGTGCTTGTCGTTGATCTTCACGCCCTGCAGCCGGTACACCTCCTGCACCTCGTTCAACAGATATTCCTGCACGGCGCGCGGGCCCTTGATCCGCAGAATGTCGTGCGGATTCACCGGCCCTTCGGTCAGGCGATCCCCCGCCCGGACGCGGTCGCCTTCGTGCACGCGCAAGTGCTTGCCCGCGGGCACCTCGTACAGCTGCGCCTCGCCCTCCTCCGGATGCACCCAGATCTCGCGCTTGCCGCGCTTGATCTCGCCGAACCGCACCACGCCGTCCACTTCGGAGATCGTGGCGGGATCCTTCGGCCGGCGTGCCTCGAACAACTCGGCGACGCGCGGCAGGCCGCCCGTGATGTCGCGCGTCTTGTACGCCTCACGCGACACCTTGGCGAGCACCTGGCCCGCCCACACTTCCTGGCCATCCTCGATCATGAGCTGCGCGCCTTCCGGAATCACGAAGTCGCGGAGCCGCTTCTCTTTGTCGCCCTTCTTCTGGACGACTTCGATGTGCGGGTGGAGCTTCTTCTCCCGGTCTTCGATGATCACGCGCTGGCGCCGGCCGGTGATTTCGTCCAGCTCCTCGCGCACCGTCTCGTCATCGACGATGTCCACGAACCGCACCAGCCCGCCCACGTCCGTCATGATCGGGTTGGTGTACGGATCCCACGTAAACAGCACGCCGTCCTTCGCCACCTTCTGGTCGTCCTCGACCATGAGCGTGGCGCCGAGCGGCACCTGGAAGCGCGAGTGCACGGCCAGCTTGGCCGCTGCGGTGTGGCCGCCGTGGGCCGCGGCCTTGAGGATGAGCTCGCCCTCGTAGCTCGTGACGACCTGATGGCCTTCCGGCGTTTTCACAAACGTCAGCCGGTCGCCATGCTCGATCACGCCTTCGACCTTGGTCTTCCGCACCGTCTGCTCGGCGATGCGGGCCGCCGTGCCGCCGATGTGGAAGGTCCGGAGGGTCAGCTGAGTCCCCGGCTCGCCGATCGACTGCGCGGCCAGAATACCGACCGCCTCGCCAAGGTCCACCATGTCCATCGTGGCGAGGTTGCGGCCGTAGCACATCCGGCAGACGCCGCGCTTCGCCTCGCACGTCAAGACCGAGCGAATCTTCACCGTTTCGATGCCCGCATCCTCGATGGCCTGCGAGGTTTCCTCGATGACGAGCTTGCCCGCTTCGACCAGCACCTTCGGCCGGCCGTCTTCATCGAGCTCGTGCGGATCCATTACTTCTTCGAGCGCCACGCAGCCGACAATGCGCTCGCGCAGCGGCTCGATGATGTCTTCGCCTTCCTTCAGCGCTGACATCTCGAGCCCCAAAATCGTGCCGCAGTCTTCCTCGGTGATCGTGACATCCTGCGCCACGTCCACCAGGCGCCGCGTGAGATAGCCGGCATCGGCCGTCTTGAGCGCGGTGTCGGCGAGACCCTTCCGCGCGCCGTGCGTCGAGATGAAGTACTCGAGCACCGACAGCCCTTCGCGGAAGTTCGACTTGATCGGGCTCTCGATGATTTCGCCGATCCCACCGGTCAGCTTCTTTTGCGGCTTCGCCATCAACCCGCGCATGCCGGCGAGCTGCCGGATCTGGTCGCGCGAGCCGCGGCTGCCCGAGTCGAACATCAGGAACACGGGATTGAAGCCGCCCTTGGACTTCCGCATCGTCGCGACCATCGCCTCGGCGATGTCGTTGTTCGCGTGCGTCCAGGCGTCGATCACCTTGTTGTAGCGCTCCCCGAACGTGATCTGGCCGGTCGCGTACGCGCGCTGGAACCGCTCGACACGGTTCTCGGCGTCGTGCAGCAGCGGCGACTTCTCAGTCGGAATCTCGAGGTCGGCCACGCCGATCGAGACGCCGCCGATCGTGGCGTAGCGGAAGCCGAACTCCTTCAGCTGATCGAGGAACTGCACCGTCGGCGCCAACCCGGCGCGGCGATAGCTCTCGAACACCAGCTCGGAGAGATCCTTCTTCCGCATCACCTTGTTCTGGAAGCCCATATCGCGCAGCAGTCCCACCGGGACGATGCTGTTGAAGATCACGCGTCCAGCCGTCGTGGCGACCCAGCGACCCGGCAGATCCGGGCGCTCGTGCCACATTTGCACCGGCGAGTGGAACTCGAGCCGCTTGACGGCGAGCCCCATCTCCAGCTCCGCCATCGAGCCGATGCGCGGCGCCGTCTTGAGCTGCCCCTCGAAGTCCGCCGGCTCCTTGGTCAGGAAGTGACACCCCAGCACCATGTCCTGGCTGGGCTCCGCGACTGGCCGGCCGTCGGACGGCTTCAGGATGTTGTTCGACGAAATCATCAGGAGCCGCGATTCGAGCTGTGCCTCGAACGACAGCGGCACGTGGACCGCCATCTGGTCGCCGTCGAAGTCGGCGTTGAACGCCGCGCAGACGAGCGGGTGAATCCGGATCGCCTTGCCTTCGACGAGCACGGGCTCGAACGCCTGAATGCCCAGGCGGTGCAGCGTAGGCGCGCGGTTCAGCAGTACCGGATGGTCCTCGATGATCTCCTCGAGGATCTCGTACACTTCCGGCGACTCCTTCTCCACAATCTTCTTCGCCCGCTTCACCGTCTCGGCAATGCCCTTCTCCACGAGCTTGTGGATGATGAAGGGCTTGAACAATTCGACCGCCATCGCCTTCGGCAGGCCGCACTGATGCAGCTTGAGCTCGGGGCCGACCACGATGACCGAGCGACCCGAGTAGTCCACGCGCTTGCCGAGCAGGTTCTGACGGAACCGGCCCTGCTTGCCCTTCAGCATGTCGGACAGCGACTTCAGGGGCCGCTTGCCGCGTCCGCGAATCGCCTTGGAGCGGCGGCCGTTGTCGAACAGCGCGTCCACGGCCTCCTGCAGCATGCGCTTCTCGTTGCGGAGAATGACCTCCGGCGCGCGGTGCAGGATCAGCTTCTGCAGCCGGTTGTTGCGGTTGATCACCCGCCGGTACAGGTCGTTCAGGTCCGACGTCGCGAACCGTCCGCCGTCGAGCGGCACGAGCGGCCGCAGGTCGGGCGGAATCACCGGCACGACGTCGAGAATCATCCAGCGCGGATCGTTGCGCTGCTCGCCCGCGTTGCCGGAGTTACGCATCGCGTCCACGATCTTGAGCCGCTTCAGCATCTGCTTCTTGCGGTGCTGGCTCGTCTCGTTCGCAACCGTGTCGCGCAATTCGTCGGCGAGTTTGTCGACGTTGATCCGCTCCAGCAGCAAGCGGATCGCCGGAGACCCGATGTCCGCCCTGAACGCCGTGTCACCCTCGGTCTTCGCCTTGTTGCGCAGCTCGAGGTAGCGGTCTTCATCGAGCAGCTCCCGCTCCTGCACTTCCTGCTCGCCCGGCTCGATGACGACGTAGTTCGTGTAGTAGATGACGCGCTCGAGGTCGCGCAGCGTCATGTCGAGCAGATTCCCCATCGGCGACGGCAGCGTCTTGAAGAACCAGATGTGCGCCACCGGCACCGCCAGCTCGATGTGGCCCATGCGCTCGCGCCGCACCTTGGACAGCGTGACCTCGACGCCGCAGCGGTCGCAGATCACGCCGCGATAGCGGATCCGCTTGTACTTGCCGCAGTGGCACTCCCAGTCCTTTACCGGACCGAAGATGCGCTCGCAAAACAGCCCATCCCGTTCGGGCTTGAAGGAACGGTAGTTGATCGTCTCGGGCTTGGTGACCTCGCCCCACGACCACCACGTGCGCTGGCCCTGCAGCTCCAGTCGCTCGCGCTCCTTGGAGTCCTTGGGCCCCCGAATCTCCTCGGGTGAAGCGATCCGGATCTGGATATAATCGAAGCTGGAGCTCTTGGGCTCGTGGCCCCCTCCGCTGCGGAAATCGATCACTTATTCCTCCACGTCTTCAGTAGTGCCGAGTGTCACCTTCAATCCGAGCGCCTGGAGCTCCTTCACCAGCACGTTGAAGGACTCCGGGATCCCGGGCTTCGGCAGGTTCTGCCCCTTCACGATCGCCTCGTACACACGGCTGCGGCCGTTCACGTCGTCCGACTTGACGGTCAGGATCTCCTGCAGCGTGTGCGCGGCGCCGTATGCCTCCAGCGCCCACACTTCCATTTCGCCGAACCGCTGGCCGCCGAACTGCGCCTTGCCGGCGAGCGGCTGCTGCGTCACCAGCGAGTACGGGCCGATGGAGCGGGCGTGGATCTTGTCGTCCACCAGGTGCGACAGCTTCATCATGTAGATCGAGCCGACGGTCACCTCGGATTCGAACAGCTCCCCGGTGCGGCCGTCTCGCAGCCGGCACTTGCCGACGGGCGACAGCCCCGCCGCCGCGAGCAGCTCGACCGCCGCGGCGTCGACATCGGCTTCGGACTTCGCGCCGAACAGCGCCGCGAGGGCGGGACGTCCAGTCGCCTCGAGCACCTCGGCCGGCTTGTCCTTGGCCAGGGATTTCTCGATTTCCTTGAGGCCCGCCTTGAACGGGGCCTTGTCCTTTTCATCCGCCGTTTCGAGCCGGGCGTTGTGCATTTCCTGCTCGATCCGGCGCTGCGCCACCTCTCGCTCCGCCAGCTCTTTGCCGGCAAACTTGAGGAAATCGACGAACTGATGGTGCAGCTCCCGAGTCTCGGCCGACACACTGCGCCCGCCGAGTAGCTCCACACCGGCCGACCCGATGTCGGGCCGCCCGCCGTTGGTGGACGGCAGCTTCCGCAGATCGGAGACGATTTGGTGCACGCGCGCCGGGTCCAGCTCCGGCGGCCGCACATCCAGACGCAGTGCATCCGCCGCCCAGCGCAGTCCCGCCAGGCGCAGCAGCACGCCGATCTCCGTTTCGTCCGCACCCTGGAAGACGGGAGTCTTGGCGTCGAAGCCCAGCAGGTGCGCCGCCCAGCCCAGGTGCGTCTCCAGGATCTGCCCGACGTTCATTCGGCTCGGCACACCCAGCGGGTTGAGCACGATGTCCACCGGCGTCCCGTCGGGGAGGAACGGCATATCCTCCTCCGGCACGATCCGCGCGATGATGCCCTTGTTGCCGTGGCGTCCGGCCATCTTGTCGCCGACCGAGATCTTGCGCTTCTCGGCGACGTAGACCTTCACCAGCTGGATGACCCCGGGTGGCAGCTCATCCGGCTGGAGGATCTTGTCGATCTGATCCTCTGACTTCTCCTCGATTTTGGCGCGCTCGGCGCTGGCCGCGTCGAGCACGGCACGGACCTTGTCGTTCACCGCCTTGTTGGCGACGCGCAGCGTCTTCAAGTCCACGTCCGCGAAGTTGAGCTCACTGAGCTGCTGCTTCGACAGCTTGGTGCCGGCCGGGACATACTCCTCGACCGTTCCCGCCTTCAGCATCAGCCCGACTTCCTGATTCGCGAGCAGCTCGGCCAGCTCGGTGAACATCGCCTCCGAGATACGCGCCTTCTCGTCACCTTCGAGCCGGCGCACATCACCGATCCGCTCGCCGCGGTCCTTTTCCACGACCTGATCTTCGATACGCGAGAAGATCTTCACGTCGATGACGACGCCCTCCATCCCCGGCGGCACCTTCAGCGACGAGTCCTTCACGTCCTTCGCCTTCTCGCCGAAGATCGCCGTGAGCAGCTTCTCTTCCGGCGACAGCTCCGTCTCACCCTTCGGCGTGATCTTGCCAACGAGGATGTCGCCCGCCTTCACGTGGGCGCCGATCCGCACGATCCCGCGCTCGTCGAGGTCAACCAAGGATTCCTCGGCGACGTTGGGGATTTCGCGCGTGATCTCCTCGCGACCGCGCTTGGTGTCGCGAACGTGCAGCTCGAGCTCCTGGATGTGGATCGACGAATACACGTCGTCCTTGACGAGGCGCTCTGAGAGCACGATGGCGTCTTCGAAGTTGTGACCGTACCACGGCATGAACGCGACCGTGACGTTGGCGCCGAGCGCGAGATCGCCGCGTTCCGTGCCCGCACCGTCCGCGATGATCTGGCCCGCCTTCACCTTCTGGCCCATGTGCACGAGCGGCCGCTGGTTAGTGGCGGTGTCCTGGTTGGTCCGCCAGAACTTCTTCAGGCGGTAGCGGTCGTGCTGCTTGAGCCGCGCCAGCGGATGATCGCCGCTGCCACCTCGCGTCTCGTCGTCGCCGGCGTCGATGATGATCTCATCCGCCGTGACGCGCGTGACGACGCCGGAACGGCGGGCAATCACCACCGCGCCCGAGTCGCGGGCGACCTTGTCCTCGAGTCCCGTGCCCACCAGCGGCGCCTGCGGGAACAGCAGCGGCACCGACTGCCGCTGCATGTTCGAGCCCATGAGCGCGCGGTTCGCGTCGTCATGCTCGAGGAACGGAATCAGGGCCGCGGCGATGGACACGAGCTGCTCCGGCGCCACGTCCATGAAGTCGATCTTGTTCGGCGGCAGCAATGGGTAGTCGTCCCGCTTGCGGCACAGCACCAGCTCGTCGGCGAAGCGGCCGTCGGGCGTGAGGCGCGCATTGGCCTGCGCCACCGCGTATTCCTCTTCCTCGGACGCGGACAGCCAGCGCGTTTCGTCCGTGACCTTGCCGTCTTTCACGACGCGGTACGGCGTCTCGATGAACCCGAGCTCGTTGACGCGCGCGTAGCACGACAGGCTCGTGATGAGTCCGATGTTCGGACCTTCCGGCGTCTCGATCGGGCACATGCGGCCGTACTGGCTGTAGTGCACGTCGCGGACTTCGAAGCCCGCGCGCTCGCGCGTGAGACCGCCCGGCCCGAGCGCCGAGAGACGACGCTTGTGCGTCAGCTCGGCCAGCGGGTTCGTCTGATCCATGAACTGCGACAGCTGCGAGCTGCCGAAGAACGCCTGAATCACGGCGCTCACCGTGCGCGCGTTGACGAGATCGTCGAGCGTGATCCGCTCGGGATCGTTGTTGATGCTCATCCGCTCTTTGATCAGCCGCGCCATGCGCGACAGACCCACCGAGAACTGGTTCGCGATCAACTCACCCACCGAGCGCACCCGGCGGTTGCCGAGGTGGTCGATGTCGTCGGTGTAGCCGCGCCCTTCCGACAGCTCGATCAAGTAGCGGATGATCGCGACGAAGTCGGCCTCGGTGAGGACGGTGTTGTCCTTCGACACGTTCACCTTGAGCCGCTGGTTGATCTTGTAGCGGCCGACCTTCCCGAGATCGTAGCGCTTGGGGTGGAAGAACAGCCGCTTGAGCGCTTCGCGCGCCGTCTCGATGTTCGGCGCCTCACCGGGACGCAGCAACGTATAAATCTGCGCCAGCGCCTCGGCCTCGGTGTGCGTCGGGTCCTTGGCGAGGGTGTTCTTGATCAGCGGCGACTCGCTGCGGCCCGCGGGCAGCAGCACGTCGACCTTCGTGACGCCGGACTTGAGCAGCTTCTTGCGCAGCGTGTCCGACAGCTCGCGCCCAGCCTCTCCGACGACTTCACCGTCGGGATCCGCGACGTCGAAGGCCAACACGTACTTGCTCGGCGCCTGCTGCGTCGTGGTCGGTTGCGCGTCCTCGCGCAGATCGAGCGACGTATAGCCGGCGAACACGCGCACCGCCGTGATGCCGGCGCGGCGGAACGCGTTGAAGCGCTCCAGCGTCAGCTCATCGCCCACGCGCGCGAGCGGCTCGCCCTTCTTGTTCTCGGGGTCCGGCACATCGGCGGCCAGCAGCGTGCCGAGCACCTCGCGCTTCTGGGCGCGGCCCTCGAGCTTGCCGGTGATGTCGATCTCCTTCACCGCGTAGAACAGCTTCAGGATATCGGCGTTCGTGCCGTAGCCGAACGCGCGCAGCAGCGCCGTCGCCGGGAACTTCTTCTTCTTGTCGATGTGGACGTAGATCACGTCGTGAATGTCGACCGTGAACTCGACCCACGAGCCGCGGAACGGAATGATCCGCGCCGAGAAGAGGCGCTGGCCGTTGGGGTGGATGCTCTCCTCGAACACGACGCCGGGGGAGCGGTGCAGCTGCGACACGATGACGCGCTCGGCGCCGTTGATGACGAACGTACCGAGCGGCGTGAGAATCGGCAGCTCGCCGAGATAGACTTCCTTCTCGATGATGTTCTTGGGCCGCTTGGTCTTGGTGACCTCGCCGACCTCTTCCATCACCACGAGCTGCAGTGTCGCCTTGAGCGGCACCGAGTAGGTCATGTCGCGCTCGATGCACTCTTCGACGGTGTATTTCGCCTCACCGAGCCCATACTTCACGAACTCGAGCGAGTAGTTGCCGTTCACGTCCTGGATCGGGAACAGGTCCTTGAAGACCCGCTCCAATCCGACGTCGGAGCGCACGCCGTCCTTACCGTCCGGCTGCAGGAGCGATTGGAACGCGCGCGTCTGAATGTCGAGGAGATGGGGCATCGGCATGCCCGTCTCCAGTTTCGCAAACGAAAGCTGCGGTGACGTCTTAGTAGTCATTCGAACCCTCAAGTAATGCAAAAGGCCCTGCCGCCCCCGCGCCCGGCTGCTGTGCGGGGGAGGATGCTAGGGCTCGGAAAAGCGAGCAGGTTGTAGTTAATCCGCGCATGTCGTAGAACCGAAGCGAGACTCGGGTTGGCCGCTGGACCCCCGTGGTCCAGGGCACACTCGAGGCTACTTCAGTTCGACGACCGCGCCCTGCGCTTCGAGCTTCTTTTTGATTTCTTCCGCCTCCTGCTTGGACACACCTTCCTTCACGGTCCCTGGCGCTCCTTCGACGAGATCCTTCGCCTCTTTCAGACCGAGGCTGGTGATCGCCCGAATCTCCTTGATCACCTGGATCTTCTTCTCGCCGCCCGCCTTCAGCACGACCGTGAACTCCGTCTTCTCCTCGGCCGCCGGCGCGGCAGCTGCCGCTCCCGGAGCTGCGCCGCCCGCCGGTGCTGCTGCCGGAGCCGCGATCGTGACACCGAAGCGGCCCTTGAAGGCCTCGATCAGCTCCGCCAGCTCGAACACCGACATGTTGCCGATGGCTTCGAGGATATCGTCCTTACTCATCGTTTGCGTCGCCATTACTGTTCTCCTGCCCGTTTAGTTTTGAGAGCCTCGAGGGCACCCACCATCGCATACAGCAGTCCGTTCAGCACTCCCAGGAATCCCGCCATGGGCGCCTGAAGGGCTCCACCCAGCTGCGCCAGCAGCTGAGTCTTCGAAGGCAACGCCGCCAGCGACTTCACCTGCGCCTGCGTGACCGGCTTGCCTTCGACCAGTCCAACCTTGATCGCCGGCTTCTCGAATTCCCTCGCGAAGTCGGTCAGCACCTTCGCGGCGCCGACCGGGTCCGCACCCGCGAGCACCAGCGCGGTCGGGCCGGCCAGGAACGACTCGAGACCGCCGTCCTTCAACTGTTTTTCCGTCAGCGCGCGCCGCGCCAGCGTATTCTTCACGACCACGTACTCGACGCCGACCGCGCGGAGGCGGCGACGCAGATCCGTGATGTGGGCCACGTTGAGGCCCGTGAAGTCGGTGACATAGATGGTTTCCGACTTGGCGACCTGCGTCGCCAGCGTCGCGACCATCTCCTGTTTCTGCGCTTTGGTCCGGTTCACACGTGGTACCCCGCGGGATCGACCCGCACACCCGGACCCATCGTGCTCGAGACCGTCACGGAACGGATGTAATGCCCCTTGGCGGCCGAAGGTTTCGCCTTCACGATCGCGTCCATGAACGCCTGCAGGTTCTCAGCGAGCTGCTGCGCCGAGAACGACTTCTTCCCGACGGCCGCGTGCACGATGCCGCTCTTGTCCACGCGGAATTCGATCTTGCCGGCTTTCAGCTCCTTGACCGCTTTCGTCACGTCCATCGTGACGGTGCCCGCCTTCGGGTTCGGCATCAGCCCGCGCGGCCCGAGAACCTTTCCGAGCGCGCCCAGCTGCCCCATCACGTCGGGCGTAGCCACGATGACATCGGTATCCAGCCAGCCTTCCTTGATCTTCGCGATGTACTCGATCCCCACGAAGTCGGCGCCGGCCGCTTCCGCCTCTTTGATCTTCTCACCCTGAGCGATGACGAGCACGCGGATCGTCTTCCCCGTGCCGTGCGGCAGCGAGACGGTGCCGCGCACGATCTGGTCGGCGTGCTTCGGATCGACGCCCAGCCGCACCGCCACGTCCACCGATTCGTCGAACTTCGCAAAGGCGGTGTTCCTCACCTGTTCGACGGCAGCCGGCGGCGCGTACAGCTTGCGCGGCTCGATGGTGCCCACCGCAGCCCGGTACTTCTTGCCGCGGGTGCGCATCAGCCCTCCACCGTCAGGCCCATGGAGCGCGCCGTGCCGGCGATCATGTTGATCGCGCCTTCGAGATCGGTCGCGTTCAGGTCCTGCATCTTGATCTCGGCGATCTTCTGGAGCTGGGCACGGGTGACCTTCCCCACCTTCTCGCGGTTGGAGGTCGCCGAGCCCTTCTCGATGCCCGCTTCCTTCTTGAGCAAGACGGCCGCAGGCGGGGTCTTGGTCACAAACGTGAACGTGCGATCCTTGTAGATCGTGACCACGACCGGCGTGATCATGCCGGCCTGGGACCCGGTCTTCGCGTTGAACTGCTTCACGAAGTCCATGATGTTCACGCCGTGCGGGCCGAGCGCGGTCCCCACCGGCGGCGCCGGCGTCGCTTGCCCGGCCGGCACCTGCAGCTTGACGATTGCGGTGACTGGTTTCGCCATTAGTGAGCCTTCAGCTGCAAGTAGTCCAGTTCCACGGATGTCGGCCGCCCGAACAGCGCGACGGATACACGCACTTTGCCTTTGTCGGACAACACTTCTTGCACGGTTCCGCTAAAGTCCGAGAACGGCCCCTCGGTGATCTCCACGACCTGGCCCACGAGGAACGGAATCGCCTCGGTGGGCTCTTCTTCCTTGATCGCCTCTTCGACGCCCAGCAGCCGATTGACTTCTTCGGGCCGCAGCGCCATCGGCAGCCGGCTGGTGCCGACGAACTTGATCACGCCCTGGATGCCGTTGATCGTGTGGATGGTCTCCTGATTCAGGTCCATCTCCACGAGCACGTATCCCGGGTATTTCTTGCGCTCGACGTTCACCTTCTTGCCGTTCTTGATCTCCACCTGTGCCTCCGTGGGGACCAAGGCCTGACGGATCGGCTTCTCCGTCTCGGGCCGGGTATCCTCGCCGATGCGGCGCGCGATCAAGTTGCGCACCTTGTTCTCATGCCCGGCCGTCGTCTGAATCGCGTACCAGCGCAGATCCGACATCAGAACATTCTCGCGACGAGCGAGACGAACAGCCATTGAAAGAACGAGTCCATCAACCCAATCGCGAGCCCCAGGACCGTGACGAAAATGATGATCACGGTCGTGGCCTTCTTGAGCTCGTCGAACGTCGGCCACGTGACTTTGCGCAGCTCGTTGCGCACGTCGCGCAGGAACTGAACAAACCGACCGATGCGGCCGCGCCCCGGCTGTAGCTCCGGACCGCCCGTCATCACTTCCGTCGCCATTACTTCGATTCCTTATGCGCCTGCTGCTTGTTGCACCGCGGGCAGAACTTCTTCCACTCCGCCCGCTCGGGATGCTTCCGCCTGTTCTTGGTCGTGAAATAGTTCCGACTCTTACAGACGGTGCACTCCATGATGATGTTCTCTCGTGGCATCTAATGTCCTCAGTTATCACTATTTCAAGATCTTCGTGACCACACCGGCGCCCACGGTACGCCCGCCTTCGCGAATGGCAAACCGCAGCTGCTCTTCCATCGCGATCGGCGTGATCAGCTCGATCGACATCTTCGTGTTGTCGCCCGGCATCACCATCTCGACGCCGGCGGGCAATTCGACCGAGCCCGTCACGTCCGTCGTCCGGAAGTAGAACTGCGGCCGATAGCCCTTGAAGAAGGGCGTATGGCGGCCTCCCTCTTCCTTTGTCAGGACGTATACCTCGGCCTCGAACTGCGTGTGCGGCTTGATCGAGCCGGGCTTCGCAAGCACCATCCCGCGCTCGATTTGGTCCTTCTCAATGCCGCGCAGCAGCAAGCCGACGTTGTCGCCGGCCTGTCCGTCGTCGAGCAGCTTGCGGAACATCTCGACGCCCGTCACGACCGTCTTCTTGTCGGTCCCGAAGCCCACCATCTCGACTTCCTCGCCGACTTTGATCTTGCCGCGATCGATCCGGCCCGTGGCGACCGTGCCGCGGCCCGTGATCGAGAACACGTCTTCGACCGGCATCAGGAACGGCTTATCGATCTCGCGCTTCGGCACCGGGATGCTCTTATCCAGGGCCGTGAGCAGCTCCTCGACCTTCCCCGCCCACTGCTTGTCGCCTTCGATCGCCTTCAGCGCCGCCCCACGAATGACCGGCGTGTCGTCGCCCGGGAACTGGTACTTGGACAACAGCTCCCGTACCTCGAGCTCGACGAGGTCGAGCAGCTCGGGGTCATCCA
>Ga0209468_1000848_pt1 | contig 14199 bp, 22 predicted proteins | sample GraSoiAngelo_102_FD_185871 | JGI IMG/M metagenome (GOLD analysis project Ga0209468, IMG submission 185871) | Grasslands soil microbial communities from the Angelo Coastal Reserve, California, USA - 14_0903_02_40cm (SPAdes) (version 2) | ecosystem: Environmental > Terrestrial > Soil > Grasslands ...
ACTTTTCATCATTCATTTCCACAGCATGAATGCCCGCATATAATTTCAGGATTTCCATTACAGAAAGTTCGGGTTGAAAACTGGTGGCCTGTAATTGCACACCGAGATTGGCACGTACATGCAATGGCTTATCCTTAATACTGAAACCTGCTACGGTAATATTGCCCGACTGTGGTTACAGCAATCCTTCTATGGCACTTAATGTACTGGTTTTACCTGCGCCATTTGGTCCGAGTAAACCAAATATCTCTCCTGGTTTTACATCAAAAGAAACTTTGCGTACCGCCTGGAAGCTGCCGTAAAAAATATCCAGCTCCTCTACTTGTAAAACTGATTTCTGAATTAGATTATCCATCCGAAAAAATTGATTAGACTGTTTGAACCAGGTTGTAAAATAAACAGGTGAGTAATAATAGCTGCAACTACACTTCCTGTTTTTAAAATTTAAGACCAACTAATGTAGTTAATTTTTCTGTGTGCACAGGTTTTTATCCGTCATAACATCTATATTCGATTACACCAACAGAGCCTTGTCAGCATTAAATTTTAAAATTCACAAATGAATCTTCTAGGAAATCTCGTCTGGCTTTTATTCGGGGGCTTGTTCGCAGCAATTGGATATTTAATTGGCGGCCTTGTATTGTGCATTACAGTTATAGGAATTCCCTGGGGTCTTCAGTGCTTTAAACTGGCAGGATTAGTCTTATGGCCCTTCGGAAAAAAAGTAGTGTATGACAGTTCCAATGCCGGTTGCCTGGGAATGTTGGCAAATATCATATGGCTGATTTTCGGAGGACTGTACACAGCCATCATTCATATTATCATGGGAATTTTATTATCTATTACAATAATTGGTATTCCCTGGGGCCAGCAACATTTTAAGTTGGTTGAAATATCTTTAATGCCTTTTGGTAAGAAAATAATCTGGGATTGATTTTTTTTCCTCGCCTTAGTTCATGTCCGTAAAATAAAATGTCTTAATTAAACTTAGCCGCTATATAAGCAGCCAGGTTCTCATCACTCATTTTATTGGAAGTGCTTTCCAGTGTAACGGTATTTTTAAACTGCGCTGTATCTTTCATGTAACGCATTAACTGCTCCTGCGAAGTACCAGTACCAGTCAAATGTACTTCCTCAGCGTTTTGCATGTAGGATAAAATTTCTTTAAAAAATTTATGCTGTAATGTTCGTTCATCATTGTGTTCGTTTTTTTCACTGGTATTATGTTCGGCACCGGCATTGCCCGCAATACCGAGCACCGTAAAATCTTCAGCAGTTGCATTGGCCCTGCCTACTACTGTTGCATGATGCGTATCCATCCATACACCAAATTGTTTTTTGTTCTTTTGTGTCATACTTAAAGATTTGTTTGTTTATACCGGTAGCTTTCACATACCTCGTTGAATTAATTGTATCATTCTGCTTTTAATGAACCGCCGCTACCTGTTCATAAAAAAACAGAAACCACGAATCATTTAAACCACACATTGATAGTTTTATTTTTTCAATGTTCTGATGAAATTTACAAGACTCCAGATATCATCGTTTTCAGGAATTTTCTTTTTGAAGCCAGGCATATTATCCCGTCCTTTTGCAGTTTTATAATAAAGTGAGCCATCTGACTGAGACTGAGTAGTAGCTTTTGAAAAATCTCCCGGCTCAGTATCTAATTGTGATGCCTTGGTTCCATCACCCAATCCCTTTTTACCATGGCAAGACTGGCAGTGGATTACCCATAATGCCTTACCATCTGCAATGGAAGAAGCCTCAGGCTTAATTGGGTTAACTTTATTTTTATCTGCATCTGGAACCGGCCATGGTTTTGGCTGGTCTGTTTTCTTCAGGTCAAAACCGGCGACAACTATCCCGGTAATGATTGCCAGCATTACAACAGGTATTTTCATTTTAATTTGTATTTATAAATATGAGATTAATAAACTAAAAAATAATCCGTTCTGGAATTCTATAGAACGACCATAATGGCACAACTCATCCCGCAACGTTTCAACTTTTCGGCCTGCTTTTCTAAGTATGATATAAAGCAGGAACGATGCTTTGAACCCGCCTGCAAATAAAGGTCAGTTCGTTTTTTTTAATAACTATTACACAATTGCATATAGAATTTATATTATTCATAGTTTCTCCTCGTTGGATTTCTGTTATTAAACAAATCAGGGCTGGTACAATAAAAAATGGTGAGTGGCATCATTTAACATGCTAAGACGCATCATGTTTTTCATTCACTTTTTTTCCGGATATTACAGCATAAATAAAACTATGTGGTGGCAGTATGTATTGGTTTTCTTAGGCGCCGTATTAATGGATATCACTCCACTTCCTTTACCCCCGGCATTTACCATCATGATCTTATTGCAGATAACATTTGGCCTTTCTGTATGGCCGGTGATCGTTGTAGGAGTCATTGGTTCCATCGTAGGCCGGTATATTCTTACCCTTTATATTCCTGTTATATCCGACAGGATATTTATACGAGCAAAAAATGAAGACATCCGGTTCCTTGGCAATAAACTAAAAACCAAGGGCTGGAAAAGCCAGCTCTTCATCCTGTTTTATACATTGTTGCCATTGCCTTCCACACCCTTATTTGTTGCAGGCGGTATAGCGAAAATGAAACCTATCTACATCATACCTGCTTTTTTTGTTGGCAAATTTACCAGCGACAGCATTGCCGTATTTATGGGCAAGTTTGCTGCAGAAAATACAGAGAGTTTGTTATTGGGTATGCTGTCATGGAAATCTATCGCAGGGTTGCTGACTGGACTTTTTTTTCTTTTTATGTTAGTGTTTATTGACTGGCGGTCACTGCTACAGGAAAAAAAATTAAGGCTGAAGTTTAATATCTGGAAATAAAAACAGAAGCCTGCATTTCAAAAGCCCACAGCTATCAAAAGATAGAGAAGAAAAGGAAATCAATACCCTCGTACAATAAATTACTATCTTTAAAAAGTCCTGCCCTTTTGTATCCCCAATTAAATTTCCACCTAAACAACTTCATATGAAATCGATTTTTTTATTTATTACTGCTATCACTGTTTGTTACGGATGCAATTCTAAAAAAGATTCACCTGCTGCTGAAAATGAAGCCCTCGCTATTAAAAAGGAATTACCCTCTGCAGCCATACAAATAAAATCGGCACTACTAGCTGCCCCAGCTGAAAAAAGAGATGGTTGTACAGTTTATGGCTATTCACCCGATAAACAACTCATCCTTCTAAAACAAGGCACCAACGAATTGATCTGTCTTGCCGATAATCCAGATGAACCCGATTTTTCTGTAGCCTGTTATGTTAAGGAACTGGAACCTTTTATGCAAAGAGGTCGTGAACTAAGAAAGCAAGGCATTAAAGATGATTCGTTATTTAATGAACGGGAGAAAGAAGTAAAAGCAGGCACATTGCAAATGCCAAAGCAACCTGCAGCCTTGTATGTATATTCTTCAAAAGAGGAAGATTATAATCGCACAACCGGTGACGTAAAAAAGGGATACCTGCGTTATGTAATTTATATGCCTTATGCAACAGTCGCAAGTACGGGTTTGCCGGAAAAACCATCTGCTGATGGCATGCCATGGATCATGAATGCCGGAACACATAGTGCACATATTATGATCAATCCTTAATAATATTCACTCAAGTTATATACCGCATTAATTCCTCTGTGATGCGTCGGGTATCAACGACAAACTATAATCACCGTTTCGGTATGACAGACTCCGGTGTTTTCTGCATACCCCATCCTCCCATAACTTAACTTTACCATCAATCTTTTTATTATGGAAATTACTATACGGGAGATTCATCCCGATGATGTCGTTGCTATTAATGCACTTTCAAAACAATTGGGTTATCCTTTAACCGAAGAACAAACACTTCAGAATATCAAACTGGTACTGGCCAGTAAAGATCATACTGCTTTTGTCGCAGTGCATGAAAACAAGATAGCAGGATGGCTTGGACTTGCACATACAATCCTGATCGAAGTGTTGCCTTATTGCGAGATCAATGGTATAGTAGTAGATGAAGCCTACAGGGGAAAAGGCGTAGGCAAACTGCTGATTGAAAAAGCAAAGCAATGGGCAAGAGAAAAAGGAAATACTAAATTAAAACTGCATTGTAATATCATAAGAACCGAAGCACATAAGTTTTACGGGCATCTTGGATTTATAGAAACCAAACAACAGAAAAATTTTGAATTGAATATCTGAAGGATGATTAACGTTGTTCTATAAAAATCCGGCAACAAATTTGAACAGAACAGCGTAATTATTTTTAAGCATGAACAAACGACAACCTTCACTTGTATTTTGTATTCTAATGGATATAATTGGTTATGCTACTTATACTGTTCCTTTTTTGGGAGAAATTGGTGACATAGTATGGGCGCCTGTTTCAGCTATTATTTTCTACGCCAGCTTTGGAGGATGGAAAGGTGCTATCGGTGGCATTGGTAACTTCATTGAAGAATTGTTACCCGGTACCGATTTCATTCCAAGTTTTACCATCATGTGGTTCCTTCAGCAAAACCAAAAGAAAAAAATAAGTATGCCAACCCGGTTTTCAAGATAACTGGCCTACAACAACTGGAAAACGGGGTTACATATTTTTATCTTTCTTTCTGTCGGCTTCTTCTTTCGACTCCTTATCATTTTCCTCAGCGTTTTCTTTAGCGTTTTTCACGACAGAAGAGACAGGTCCTTCCATGTGTTCCTGCGGGTCCGTTGTATGCAGAGTTTCCGGATCGGGTTTTAATCCCGGACCTTTCTGGCCTTTATCTTTTTTCTTGTCTTTAGTTTGATTTGCCATATTCAATATTTTTTTACATACATAAAATACCAAATTTCAGACCATTCAGTGTTGGTTCGTTATTTGAAGCCTGGAAATAGTTGTGGTACAACAGATACTATTAAAACATATCTTACTTGATCCAAAGACAACCCAGCGTTATTTATGACCATAAAATTTAACTCTATTCAGCTTACACTGGTCATTTTTTGGCTGCTGCTGTTTCCTTCCTGTCCCCCAAAAGAATTCGTGGAGCCTGCAACAGAAACGGAGGCTGTTATTAATAATGTTGTTCCAAATGATACTGTTGCTATTAGTCATGATACTGTTATTACTCCTCCGCCTTCTGTAACAATTATTCCTTACAGTTCCCACCCTATCAATACCGGCTCCACCACACCGAAAGAATTGCTGGCCTATGCAAATACATTGATTGGTATACCCTACAAATATGCCTCTACTGATCCGTCTATTGGATTTGACTGCTCAGGCTTTATCACCTATGTATTCAACCATTTTAAAATAGCCGTTCCGAGATCCTCCATTGATTTCACCAATGTAGAACGGGAGATAAAACCTGGCGATGCAAAACCCGGGGATATTGTTCTCTTTACCGGAACGGATACTACAACCCGTGACGTAGGTCATATGGGTATCCTTACTTCAACTGAAAATGGAGATTATTATTTTATTCATTCCACATCTGGAAAAGCAAACGGTGTCACCATCAGTCCGCTGAATAAATATTATGCTGTCCGTTTTGTAAAGATCATCCGAATCTTTCCGCAGAATGATATCGATCTTTAAATTGTTATTCTCCGGATGTGGCGAATATATTCCCCACTATGGGATTTTTTTAGGAGCCGAAGCCTGATGCAATGAATAGTATAAGCTTCTCATGATTTACCAATGGGGTATCGTGCAACTACAGCACATGGCATAGTTTTAGAATATAACAGCGTTGTTAATAAGAATTATGTAAGTATTTTATTTTATTATATAAGCTTCCGGTTAATAATGTATTCATCTTTATAGCTGGTAGTATTCGATCATCATATTTATCAACACTAAAACCAAATGAACATGAAACCATCATTTAACTTCAACGCTACATTAAAAAAGTATTTTTTGATAATTGCAGTTTTCTTTTTTCAAGGCCTTGCATGGGCACAAGATAAAAAAGTAGATGTAGACATAAGTGTGGGTAAAAAAGAAAGTGATTGGTATCAGCAGCCATGGGTTTGGGTTGTTGGGGGAGCAATTTTTCTATTAATACTGGTAGGTCTTTTAAAAGGCGGAGGCAAGAAAGAATGACCTGGTACAGATTTATTATTATTTTTTTCAAAATAAATTTATATGCAAAATTGGCTTAGAACATTATTAGCAGGTTATGCTGGTTGGAAATGGGGCGGCGGCTGCCTTGGATTTATTGCAGTTTTTGCAATTGTATATTTTTTACTTGGAAAATGCTGAGTTTATCCGGACATAGCCCCTTATCATCGTAACTTAATTTTGGATGAAAGGTGTATTTATAGTGCATATCCCTAATAAACTGGCATATATTTTTCATTAGTTTAAACAAACGTATTTGTATGCCTAAAGCAAAAAGTAAAAAACCCGAGGCAGATGTTCCCAAAAAATCTTCTTCAAAGGGATTAACAGCAACCGAAATTGTAAGAAAAAAAATGCGGGAAAACTCGACTATAACGGAAGAGGATATGAAGAATGTGAGAATAGATGTGTCTTTACCAAAAGATAAAGCACACGAACCTCTCCCCATTCCTGCTAACCCTGAACGACCAAAGGATGAAGATAAAGACAATAAAACAACAACTCCCTGGGATGTAATCAGTGAGTGATTATGTAATAGTTATTTATTTTTTATTTGTTGCTGTTTTAAAATGCCATTATTGCAAATTGTGATTTTATCATTTAAACATCTTTCCTTCAAAAAAGCCGGGATTCTTTCGCCAGGAATGTTAATGTGGACTATCGGCAGTTCACTGCTCATTAATATAGCCTACCTTACAAGTATACCCAAAAAACATACATGAAAATCACTAGTATAAAACTGGCATGGCTGGTTTTGTTTTCCGTTTTTGGATCTGCGGCCATTGGCCAGTACAACTGGAAACTAAGTAAAGATGAGGACGGAATAAAAGTTTACCTCTCGGAAGTAAAGCATTCAAAATTTAAAAATATAAAAGTAGAGTGTACCCTTGAAGGAACCTATGATAAATTGATGGCTGTGCTAAATGATGTAGACAATCAGAAAAGCTGGGTATACAATAATATAAGCTCTTCCATCCTGAAAAGGATGAGTGCCAATGAATTTTATTATTATACAAAAACCCATTTACCCTGGCCGATGACAAACAGGGATGCTGTTATTCATCTGAAAATGAATAAGGACAGTCTTAACCGTTTTTTGAAGATCTCAGCCGTGAGTGTGGCGGGCTTGGTGCCTGAAAAAAGCGACTTAGTAAGAGTGCCCCGGTCAGATATAAGCTGGTATGTTATTATGCCAACACCAAAAACAATCAGCATCGTTTATATATTCGATGCAGAGCCGGGAGGCAGTCTTCCTGCATGGGCGGTCAATATGTTTACCGAAAAAGGACCATATGAAAGTTTTAAAAAATTATCAAAACTGCTGAAATAGATTTTATTCCTCCCCGTTCTGTTTGTTTGCTTTACGCATTCTTTTTAACTCTCTTATTAACCAGATTACAACAGGTATAGTAACTGCAAGTATAAAGCCAATGATGATATAATTTAACCAGGGCTTTAGTAATGGTCTGCTACCGATAAAATAACCGACTAGCACAAAACTCAGTACCCAAACGGTTGAGCCGGTAATGGTGAGTAAAGCAAACTTGCGAAAATTCAGCCCCACCATGCCCGCCACAATTGATGCAAATGTGCGGATGATAGGTAAATACAACCCAAGTGTCAATGCGAGCCAGCCATACTTTTTATAAAACGATTCTGCTGTTGTAAGATGCTGCTTTTTAAAAAAACGAGAATCTTTTCGTTTATATAACAAAGGTCCTGTCTTCCATCCGAACCAATAACCTGTTAGGTTACCTGCAATTGAAGCAATGGCCAGTAAAATACAGATTGTGAAAATATTATAATGCAAATCACCGGTTGCTGCAAAAATTCCCGCTGTAAATAATATGGCGCCGGTTGGTACAAAAAAGCAGAAGAATAAGCCAGTACTGCCATAAACCAAAAGAAAAATGAGCAGTAACCCGCCGTACCTGATTAGTGACTCAATATCAAAAATGGATAAAAACATAGCGAACAATATTGTTTTACATCAATTTATGGCAACTCCATAAAGATAATGATCATTAAAATCTTTTAGTCATGGCGTTATGGGCACATTAGCATAATGTTTGTATTCAGAAAAAATGTTTTAGATTTATAACCCACAAATTTGATTTTATTATGTCTTATAAAAAATATCATTTGGTGAATTGGACACTTCTTTTAGTTTCTGTATTAATTCTTTTGTTGGTGGTGCTTTGGGGACATTTTGTTGTGCTTAAATAGCAGTGTTTTTTTATTGCAGTTGGTACTGGAAATAAAAGAAATTGGGCAAACACTGATTTGCTCAACGATTATACCCTTTCACAAGATGGCTTTGAAAAAAGAGAAAGAAGCAAAATTAAATGAGATCCTGACTGCTGAGCAACAACAAAGTACAAAGAGATGATAGAGAAAAAGAAAAAGGAGATAAGCTCAAAACCATCAAGATCCTAAATCACTAATTGATCTTTTGACAAAAAAACTGGTTAGAAATACCGACTTTTTTGTTGCCTGATTTTCAAAATACTCCTCATAAGTTGATGGCTTAAATAAAAAAGTTCCGCCCGGATTGGATTTAAAACCCGGGCGGAACAAAATTCCGTTATATAATTTATTTCTACCTGTTGTATGAATATGTGTTTACATAAGCCGCCAGTTCATTTCTTTTAGTCTGGCTTGCCAGCACATCATACATTAAACTAAAATTCTGCGGATCGGTGATGTTATTATATGAAGATTTGGCTAGTTGCAGGCGGTTATCTTCATCACTCACCAGTTGAATTAATTGTTTGGCCTGCGCCACGGTGAAATAATTATTTTCATTATTGAAAATATCTGTCAATGCAGACATCTTTGCTCCAAGTCCCCAACGATTACTCACATCATTATATATAACATTAAAATTTGCATCCGTCATTGGAATTTTTTCAGTTGTATAGACAGTACTGCCATTATAGTTATAATTATTTCTCACATAAGTATCCAATTCAGTCCTGCTGGATTGACTGGCTAATAAATCGTATAACTGGCTGAAATTAGCCGGATCCACTACATTATTATATGCAGATTTTGCAAGTTGCAGCCTGTTTGGTTCTGAACTTACCAATTGAATAAGTTGCTTTGACTGCACTACAGTGAAGAAATTACTTTCTTTATTAAAAATATCCGTTAATGCAGACATCTTTGCTCCAAGTCCCCAACGGTTCTCAACACTACGATATAGCGTATTAAAATCAGCATCACTCATTGCTGTTTGCAGAATTCCGGCATTATTGCCATCAAATGAATTTACAAAACGGGTCAACTCATTCCTGCTGGATTGGCTACTGAGTAATTCATGTATTCTCGAAAAATTCGCAGGATTGGTAATCCCTCTATAAGATTGTTTTGCAAGATAAAGCCTGTTTGTTTCACCAGAAACCAACTGAATCAATTGCCTCGCTTGAGCAACAGTATAATAATTATTTGTATTACTAAATATGCCTAAGATATATGAAACTTTTGCGCTGGTCGTTGTTTGCCGCTGTGCAGCACGGTAAAAATTATTAAACCTGTTTGTGGTCATAGCAGTTGTATTACCGCTGTTGTTAGCATTATAATCACTTACATATGCTGCCAGGTCATTTCTGTAGGCCGTGCTATTTAGCAAACTATACAGTTGAGTAAAATTTGCGGGATCCGTAATACTCCGGTAAGATGCCTTTGCTAAACTAAGCCTGCTACTCTGCGAATAAATCAACTCAATCAGTTGCTTTGCCTGTGCAACAGTGAAATAGTTACTTGTATTTGCAAATGCATTGTTTACTAAACTCAGCTTTGTATTGGCCTGGTTTTGATTTAGCACACTCCTGTACAATACATTGAAATTTGCATCTGTCATTGGCACACCATAAGCTCCCGTGTTATTGCTTGTCCACTTTGTTTCCCTTTGCTGCACACTTCCATTTGCAGCAATATTGATAGAAAGATCATATCCTGAGCGGAGATAAAAAACGGTAGTGTTTCCGGTATTATTTACTTCACCAGTACGTATGATCTGTAATGTATGTTGACCAGGTTGGAGGTCTGTGATACTAACAGGAGTATTAACTCCTGAATTATTAATATCGTTGCGAATATCATAACTTTTGCTATCAACAATTACCCGTTCATTATCTGCTCCACGTACATTAATAGTTAGGGTACTGCTACTTTGTGCAAACACTGATATCGCAGTAAAGCAGGTTACAAAAAAACTTAATATCGTTTTCATAAAGGTTTTGTTTTTATTAAATAAAATGATACATGCTATAAAAACAAAGTCTATACCAATAAGGATAAGATGCAGATTTACAATAACAGTGAAAAATAAAAGAGAAAGGGGGAATATTTTGCTCAGTTATTTTTATTTACAAAAAATTGTACAAATAAAGTCCCGTCATAAGAATAAATGTCTCCGTCAGAAAACTCAGGCTTCAATAAAATTCTTTTACTTTTAAAAGAGTCAGTTTTTATGGAATGAAAATCAGCTACGCCAAAATCAAATCATTGGTTCAACTCTATGATTTGTTACCAGAAAATGAAAGGATGATATCCTTTGGGAATATATTGAAGTGGGTAAGCTGATAAAAAAGAGTGAGTTATTCTGGCGATCTTTTTACTCCGTCAGTTATCAGCAATCGCAATAACTGGTAAATAATAAATCCGCAGCAAGCCCCTGCAGTATTCAGCACCACATCATCCACATCTGTACTACGATAACTGGTGGCCAGTTGTAACAGTTCAATTCCGACTGAAGTAAGAAAACAAATAACGGTAACTACAAAAAAACTAACGGGCCTCCTTAATTTTTTATACAGCAATGGAAGATAAATCCCTAATGGTAATAACATCACAAAATTTCCCGAATTCTGTTTACCAAAAGTTTTATAGATATTGATCGTTCTAAATAAAACAAGGTTTACATGATCTTTTCTCTCTACCCGCTGCATCATATTGCCCCACCAGTCATGCATTGATACTTCGCGGAAAAGAATAAAGTATCCTGTGAGTGTAAGCACTGCAAATACATACACAAAAAAACTTGAGAGTACCAATCTTTCAAAAAAATTATTCTGCTTTCTCCTGGTTGTAACAATGATGATCCATGCATAAAACAGCAAAACGGTTATTGCCAATCCTGCTACTCGCTTAAAACTTGTTCCACTATATCTTTCTGCGTACAATGTTTGGAGGTAAAACAGGCTTACAATAAATACCGGCAGAACAATTAATATTTTTTTCAGCGTATTATTCATAAAAGAAGCAGGCTGTAAAATAATTCTAAAAATCCATACTTGTTAAATCCTCATAGAAGCAATGCACTAACAAAGAGTGATTTAAAACGATTCCGGACGATCCATTAACATTCACTAATTCTTTGGCATCGTTTTTCTACTATAGGGAATGAAAAACGAATTATTAATTATTAAAAACTCAGTTATGAAAAAAGTTTTATCATTTATTGCCGTAACTGCAGTGATAACTGTAGTAATGGTAGCTTGCAACAGCAAAACAGACAATGCAAAAATTGATGCTACTGAAATGGCACAATTTGAGGCTTGGAAAGCCACACAGGAAAAACCTGTAATACAGGAAAAAACTGTTGTGGTTAAGAAAAAAGCACCTGCCCGTCCTGTGGTTTATCAAAGTCCTGTTATGAAGGATGAAACACAAAATACGGCTAAAGTAAAAAAAGGCTGGAGTAAAGCTGCAAAAGGAACCGTGATTGGTGCCGCTTCAGGAGCCGTAATTGGTGCTGTAGTAAACAAACGTAACCGTGCAGCCGGTGCTGCCATTGGTGGTGTTATTGGTGGTGGCGGTGGTTATGTGATCGGACGTTCAATGGACAAGAAAGATGGTCGCTATTAGCAGCGAAGGATGATCAATACTTAAACGGGGCTTTTAACAAGCCCCGTTTTTCATTTTTACCTCTGCCAGCTATCTTTGCTGCCTAATCAGTATTTATGAAATACAGTATTCCTGTCTTTATTACTATTGCGATCCTGTTAATCTTTTCCTGTTCAAGAAGTGATGGAGGAGGGAACACTAATTCATCAAAAGGGAAAATTGAATTTCGTTTAACAGATGATCCATACTTCTATAAGTATTTCAAGATCGATTTTGATAAACTTGAATATAATACAAGTCCTGATCCATCAACTACTACCGGCTGGGTAGAAATTCCGCTTCAAAATAAAGGGATCATTGATATCATTCAGTATTCCAATGGCAGAGAACTTCCGTTGGGTAACCTGGAATTATTACCGTCAACAGTAAAGCTGTTGCGAATTAAATTTGGCACAAGAAATTCATTTGGCATTAATACTTTTCCCTACGGCGGTAGCACTTCTTTTTTTGACATGGAGCTTCATCCCTCTATTGCAAATGGTTTAGTAATTCCATTTAATGTAAATGTGCAGGCCGGAGCTACCAATAAAATTTATTTTGATTTTGATTTTGATGCCCGCAAATCAAGAATACAAACCGGGAGCACAACTTTCCAGCTCTTACCCTCTGTTCGTGTATTTGAATCTTCAGGTGTATCTGCTATTGAAGGCCGCTTGTTACCAATGTTGGCCCAACCTTATGTAAGAGTAATTTATTTGAATCATACCAGCCCACAGGATTTTACGGATACTGCATATGGCTATCCTGATGAAGCCGGGTATTTCAGAATACTGGGTGTAAATCCTGACAAAGCCTTGCCTGATTCTTCAACAGGTTTGCAAAAAGTTGAATTTTTACCTCGCTTTTTCCCGCAGCCACCTTATCAATCACAAGAACGTTTAGTACAGCTAATAAGAAACGGAACAGTTAATACCGATGAAATAATTCTTACGCAGTAAATAATTTTTTAAAAAAAGCAGCCATAAAAAATTATGGCTGCTCCTACACAATAGCCACTATTCTATTTTAAACGAATAGACATACCTAATTGCCCTACATAACTATGATCAACGATATTATCAAATCTTGATACATCTGTAAGACCAAAATTATACCGTCCATAAAAGCCAAGGCTGTAGGTTGCTTTTACACCTACACCTATATTTAATCCAACTTGAGTAGGTGCAAAATCATCCTTTACATTATAATTTGTACCACCACCCTTATCCTGCGCACTGGCTAATATTCCCAACTGAGGACCAAATTCAAAATACAGTTGTTTAACCGGGAAGTATTGTATCATCAATAGCCAACGTTCTTTGTTCCACATCTGAAAAATACCGTTGTCCTTCTCCAGAGTATAATACTTCAGGCTGAAAACACCAGCGGTTGTTGATGGTATGATGAAGAAATAAACCCGCATGTGCACCGACACGGCTATCTCCATTAAAACCGGTTAAACTTGCAAAATTAAATCCTCCTTTAATACCCGCCCCTATCTGTGCCCTGGTTGTAAAAGCCGAAATACTTAATACTGCTAACAGTATCATAGTTTTTGTTTTCATGTTACATGATTTTGCTCCAGGCTATGTTTTTCAAAGACGGTGCCAATACATGTATCCGACTTATTTGATAAATGAAACTCAGTCCAAAAAAATGTTATTCTGGCGTTTAACCGCATTGCCTGTCTGAAAACAGTTTGTTAAAACATCCATGTAAACTGCATTTTACTTCGTAGTGCTGGCATGCTGTGATTGTTTTGATTTAAATATTAACAATGTCCAAATCGGTTATCACAATTGGTTAATACAGCTTCACATTCATTTAACGCAAACTGGCCTGATTGTTTTAGATACATGATTCGTCATCAAAATTGATTTACTAAAAATTAAGAATCATTATGAAAAAAATACTACTTACCCTCGCTCCGGCGATGATCCTGTTTGCTTCTTGCAAAACATCAAATATCCGGGAACCCGAGTACCGGGAAATTCGTGATGTCCGCATCAAAGATGTAGGCCTGTTGAAAACAACAGCTGGATTGGATATAGTTTATTACAACCCTAATAATTTCGGTGTACAGGTCAACGATGCTGATGGTGATGTATATGTTGACAATATTTTACTTGGCCGTTTCAGTCTTGATGAAAAAATAGATGTGAAAAAACACAAGGAA
>Ga0209468_1000853_pt1 | contig 14102 bp, 13 predicted proteins | sample GraSoiAngelo_102_FD_185871 | JGI IMG/M metagenome (GOLD analysis project Ga0209468, IMG submission 185871) | Grasslands soil microbial communities from the Angelo Coastal Reserve, California, USA - 14_0903_02_40cm (SPAdes) (version 2) | ecosystem: Environmental > Terrestrial > Soil > Grasslands ...
TGGGCGATATCGTCGGTCAGGCTCTCGTTGTGGATGCGGAGCTTGATCGCCCGGAAACCCTGATCGCGAAGGCGCCGCGCGTCGTCGGCGCGCTGGGCGGGGGTGCGGTTCTGTCCGGTGGAGGCGTAGACCGGCACGGCATCGCTGACATTCCCCAGCAGTTTGTACACCGGCAGGCCGGCGACCTTGCCCAGGATGTCCCACAGCGCCAGTTCCACGAACCAGACCGCGGTGCCGAAGTACGGCCAGAGGTACCGCAGCGTGCCCGCGTGTTTTTCGATCCGCAACGGATCTTCGCCAACTAGATAGGTCGCGATCCGCGCCACCGCCTGCTCCTCGGCCCCATAGAACTCGTGGCCGGCGATGCCGTAAATCCCGGCGTCGGTGTCGATCCGGACGTAGGCCACCCGGATCTGCGTCTCGACCCGCCCAGGTGCCCACGCCGGATGGAAGGGAGCCGGCAGCGGGATGTCCACCTGGCGGGTCCGGATGCTCGTGATCTGCATGCGCCGTCCTGTTCTTCCTAAGAGTAAGGCCGGGAGGTGGGTGGCCTCCCGGCGCCGACCTTATCTCGTGTAGCCGATGTCCACCAGCGCAGTAGTTGCCGACGCGATGGCGTCGCCGTCCGACGCACCCTGCACGGCCTTGGCGAACATGTTGGGGATCACGTACGTCTGATACGCCTTCTCGGCCAGGGCGCTGGGTGGCGCGGGATAGGCGACGAGGTGTGCGCTGCGCATGAACCCCACCAGCAGCCGCAGGTTCGAGTCCTTGGCGTAGGGCGGGTTCTGGTCAAAGTGGGGCAGCACCGGCATGTCATAGCCGCTGCCCAGCGTCAGCGCGGTCTTCTGACTGGCCTCGGTGAACATGGAGCGCAGGAACTGCTTGGCCAGATCGATATTCTGGCTGAACTTAAACACGCCCCAGCCGTGGATGTCGGCATAGAAGAACCGGCCCTTCGGTCCCGACGGCGCCAGCGTATGGCGCACCGACGGGGCGAACGGCATCTTCTCCCGTTGGGCCCGCAGGTAGATGCTCGGCGCGTTGATGGTGTAGGACCCCCGGCCGGACAGCATGTGCTTGTTGTTGCCGGAGTCATCCCAGGAGAGCACGGTGGCATCCATCTGGGCGAAGAGTTTGCGACCGTAGCCGAGCGCGGCGCGCGTCTGCGGCGAGTCCAGCGTGAGCTTGTCCTTGGCATCCGCCACGGAGGCGCCGAATGACCATAGCAAAGGATAGAAGATGGAATTCGCATCCTCGCACTGGCTGATCGGCAGTCCCACCGGGTGCCCCGCCTTCTTCAGCTTCCCGGCGGCGCGCAGCAGGTCGTCCCAGGTGGCCGGCGGCCGTTCGCCGACCTGGGCAAAGTAATCGGCGCGGTACACGCCGAGCGTCCCGTTGCCGATCCAGGGCAGCGTCAGCCAGTGCCCGTCCACATACCCGGAGTCTTTGGCCACCTGGTAGAAATTCCCGAACTGCTTGGCGATGTCGCCGACCACATCATCCAGCGGCACGAGGTAGTCCTTGTGAATCGTCGGCAGGTTGTCCTGCAGGTCGACGATGTCGTGCCCGGATTTGGCCTGCTCTTCGGCGGTGAGCTTCGCCGCGACCTCGGGCTGGTCGATGAAGTCGCCCGCAAACGTGGAGTTGTGCTGGGCGGCAAAGTCATTCCCGATCTTGGCGATGGCCTTGTCGCTGTCTTCGTTGAACGCCGAGTGGCCCAGCAGCCGGAGCGTGGTCGACGAACCGGCCGCAACGCGGTGCGGCCAGCGCAGCGTCCCGGTGGCCACGGCCAGCCCGGTTCCTCCTGCGGCCTTCAGAAATCCCCTGCGGGTAATTTTCATTCCCACCCCTCCAGTGTCAGTCTGGGATCCGTTTTATCCGGCCAGCGCACGGCGCCCCGCGCCGGTCACCTCCTCATCCTCTCACCGCGCCGGCGGTCAGGCCGGCCACGTAATGATCCAAGAACAGCGAGAACAGCAGGACCACGGGCAGCGACGCCACCAGCGCGCCGCCCATCAACGATCCCCAGTAAAAGAAATCCCCGCGGATGAGATCGACCACCACGCCGGTCGTCACGGTTTTCAGGCTGGTGGTGGAGATGAACGTCAGCGCGTAGATGAACTCGCTGTAGGCCAGCGTAAACCCGAAGAGGGCCGCGGTGATGATCCCCGGCCGCGCCAGGGGCAGCACCACGTGCCACAGCGCGCCGGTCCGCGTGCATCCATCGACGAGGGCGCTCTCCTCCACATCCCGCGGAATCGTGGTGAAGTACGCCGTGAGCATCCAGGTGGCGAACGGTACCATGAAGGCCGGATAGGTGGCGATGAGCGACCACAGCGTGTTGGACAGGTGGAACAGGGCCATCAGCCGCGCCAGCGGCAGGAAGAGCAGGGTGGTGGGCACCAGGTACACGATGAAGACGAAGGTCGTGGCGGCTTCGGCCAGCGCGAACCGCAGGCGGGCCAGCGCATACGCGGCCAGCAGGGCCAGCAGGACGGAGAGGACCGTCGTCACTGAGGCGACCACCATGGAGTTGCGCAACCACAGCGGGAAGGCGGTGTGCGTGAACAGGAAATTGTAGTGCTCCCACGTGATGCCGGCGCGCACCAGAAAGGGATTCTGCGCCAGATCGTAGAGTTCCACGTCCTGTTTCAGCGACGCCATCAGCATCCAGACCAGGGGAAAGAGGGCGAAGAGGACGAACGGCGCCGCGGTGAGATAGGCGATGGCCGCCCTCCGCCGCGGGGACCTCACCACTGCCAGACCCTCCGCATCAACCGCACCTGCACGTACGTCGAGACCGCCAGCACCGGGAAGAGGTAGAGCGAGATCGCGGCGGCGTTGCCCAGGTCGCCGGTGGCCAGGCCCAACTTGTACGCGAGCGTGGACAGGATCTGGGTCGTATTCTGTGGTCCCCCCTTCGTCAGCACGAAGATCGTGGCGAAGTCGCTGCTGGTCATCACCACCGAGAACAGCAGCACTGTGGCCAGCACCGGCCGCAGCAGGGGCAGCGTCACGCGCCGGAACCGGACCAGAGAGCCGGCGCCGTCCACGGTCGCTGCCTCGTAGAGCTCCTGTGGAATGGTGACCAGTCCGGCCAGGAAGTTGATCCCGAAAAACGGCAGGCCCGACCACACATTCACCAGCACCACGGCGAAACGCGCCAGGCGCGGGGTCCCCAGCCAGGCAATGGGCCCATTGATCATCCCCACGTGCATCAGCACCCAGTTGATCACGCTGTACGTGGAGTCGAACATCCAGGTCCAGGCCAGCATCGCCAGCGACGTGGGCACGACCCACGGAATCAGCACGGCGCCGCGGATCCACCGCATCCCGGGCGCCCGCTGCGCCAGCACCAGTGCCAGGGCCAGCCCCAACGCGTGTACCACACCGTGTTGGACAGTGTCAGGGTGAAGATCGCGGTACGCAGGAGACGGATGAAGTTTCGGACGCCGACGAAGTGCACCGGCCCGCTAACCTGCGCGTCGGTCATGCTGAGGAAGAAGGCATAGATCAGCGGGTACACCGCCAGCACCAGCAGCAGCAACACCGTGGGCAGCAGGAAACTCCACGCCGTGACGGTCTCCGGCCGGATCCGGACGCCGTAGGCGGACGTCCTCTGGTGCAACACCTCTTCTCTGGAGATCATCCACTCCTCATGTGCGTCCTGCAGCCAGGCCCAAGGCCTGCGCCTGCTCCGAGACGATGGCGGCGACACGCGTGACCTCAAGGTCCAGCACCGTTCGACCAAGATCTGCGGACGCCTCACGGGGGTCGGCGTCGGGCCGGAGCGTGAAATCTGGCGTGGGTCTTCCGTCGAATGCCTTGCCGTCGACGATCCCAAATTCCCGATACCGCAGCGGCGTGCCTTTCGGCGGCAGGGTGCTGAGGTCAACGAGGTCGGGCCGGGTGGCGAGGATGATCGAGGTCTCAACCTTCTCGGCGTGGCCGGGATCGGAGAAAGGCGGTTCCGGCGGGAGAAAGGCCATCGCGAATAGGACGCGCACCCGCGGCATCTCCGTTGCTTCCGCGGCGAGCCGCTGCAGCGCCCGCATGTGGTTGACTGCGCCGTGGCCGTTGACGAGCACGAGCAACCGGTATCCATCGAGTTTCAGCAACCGGATGAGCTCGCGGACAGCGACAGCGAACGTACCTTCCTCGAAGTACAGGCTCTTCACAGGATTGTCGGGGAAGTCCATCCCGATGATTCGTTCCGTGCCCTCGAATCCTAGGATGGCCGCACTCTGCGGCCCGCGGTCGGTGGGGCGCACCGTCTCCGAGCCGAGGTAGTAGGTGGGCAGGACGACCCCGCCGACCTGGCGCGCCACCTCCATGGCCACCGTGTGCGCATGCAGCCCATCCATCCCCATGGGGAGATGCGGGCCGTGCCACTCCAGCGGGCCGATGGGGATGAAGGCCAGCGGGAGGCGCGCGCGCGCCTGCGCGATCTCCGGCGGCCGCATCAGCTCGTACTCAACGGTACGCATCTAATGTCCTCCCACCCGGTCGGCGAGGTCGGCGTCGCCGTTGACAATGAGAGATTCGATGACGTCGGGGTCAGCGGCGCCTTTCAAGAACTCTCCGACCTTTCGGCCATGATACAACACCACGATGATGTCGGCGACGGGATACACGTGCGAGAGATTGTGTGTGATGAAAATGGTTGATAATCCCTGCGCATTGACGTCATGGACGTAATCGAGGACCTTGCGGGCTTCCTTGATGGAGAGCTGGGACGTCGGCTCGTCGAGGATCATCACCTTGGCGCCGAAGTACATGGCCCGAGCGATCGAGATCGCTTGCCGTTCCCCTCCCGACAGCAAACGAATTTCTTTCTCCGCCGTCGTCAGGCTGGTGATGCCAATCTCTCGCAGGTAGCTCTCAGCCGTCAGGTGCATCTTGGCGGTGTCGAGGACCGATACGGGGCCGACGCGCCGAGAGGGCTCGGCGCCGAGAAAGAAATTCCTGGCAATGCTCATGTTCTCGACCAATGCCAGATCCTGGTACACGGTCTCAATCCCCATCTTCCGTGCCGCGGTGGGCGATTCCAGGCGCACGCGGCGGTGTTCGAACCAGATCTCGCCACTGTCAGGTTGGTGTAGGCCGGCGAGGATCTTGATCAGCGTTGACTTTCCTGCCCCATTGTCACCCACCAGGGCCAGCGTGCGGCCACGCGGGAGGGCGATGCTGACCCGGTCGAGGGCCTGCAGGCGACCGAAGCGTTTCGAAATATCGCGGGCCTCAAGCAACGGGGTCGCCATTAGCTTCTCCGAGTAAAGATCAGCTGGTCGAGCTGGGTATTGATCACGACGATCACGATGATCACGCACCCGACGAAGGCGGTGTACCAGAACGAGGGCGCGCCGGCGGCAACAAGCCCGACCTCGATGGAGGCCAAGGCGATGGTCCCTAAGACCATCCCCAACACGGTCCCCATCCCTCCGAACAGAGAGACGCCGCCGACGACCGCAGACGCGATGGCCTCAAGCTCCAACCCGCTGCGGACTGGCGAGATCGACATCATGCGGCCGAGCTGGAGCGCGCCGGCCAGGCCGGCCAGGAGGCCACAGAGGGTGAAGTTGATCAATTTCACGCGGTCGACCGGCACGCCGATCGCCCGTGCCGCTTCGGTCTTTCCGCCGGTGCCGTAGATCCAGTTGCCGTAGCGCGTGTTCTCAAGCATGATCCAGAAGATGATGGCGGCGGCCGCCCACCACGCCGCCGACACATGCAGCGAACTCGCCGGGCTTGGTGTGCTGTTCCCCAAGACGTTCAGCACCGGCAGGGGAGCGATGAAGCTGATGGGCCAGCCGCCAGTGACCCACAAGGCCATCCCGTTCCAGAAGAACAACGTTCCCAGCGTGGTGATGAATGATGGAATCCGCGTCCGTAAGGTAATCAGGCCATTGAGTAATCCGATCAGTGCCGCCATGCCCAGCACGGTGAGGACGGAGATCGCCGCTGGCACAGCTGCCTTCAAGAGCATGCCAAGCACAATGGCGGAGAATGTAAAATTCGAGCCGACCGACAGATCGAACTCCCCAGACACCATCAGGACGCCTTCACCGATCGTGATCGTGCCAATCTCTGCTGCGATGGTCAGGATACCGCCAAACGTCGCCCAGGTCAGGAACGCGGGGTTCAGATAGGCGAACACACTATAGGTCACCGCGATGGCGATCACGGCGCCGAGTTCCCGCCGCCGGGAGAGCATCAATCGTCCGAGCAGCGGAGGGACCGCGGATGGGAAGGAGCCGCCGAGAGGCGAACTCCTCCCCACCCGTGGCGAATCAGCCTTCATCGCTGCGCCAGCGGACGCCAGCACATCTCCCTACCGGAACCCCTGCTTCGCGAGCTTCGTGATGAAATCGACGTTCTTCGCGTCAACCGTCCCCCCCGCGCCAATATGGTCGTTGGGATCGAGGGCGTAGGTATTGTAGAGATAGAGCAGCGCGATGGGAAGGAAGCCGAAGCCAAGCTGCTGGAGGTCGATGGCTGAGACGACGCGTCCTCGCTTGATGGCATCGAGGGTGACGTCGTCAATATCGGACCCCACGACTCGGATCTTGTCGTTGGATGCTTTCATCTCGTCGAGGAGTTTGACCGCCGCATGGGTCCCCAGCGCGCCAAGGGTGAAGATGGCTTTGGTGTTTGGATTCTTCTGTAGATAGGCGCGGATAATCTCGACGGCCTTGGTGGTTTCCTCGCCGATGACAAGCTTTTCCACCTTAGGCTCCAGTGACGCGATCCCCTCGAGGTAGCCTCCGGTCTTGATTTCCAGGACGCGGTTCCCCGGTTCGTGGTTGACAACCACGACTTCGGCCCCCTTCGGCAGGAGCGGAACCAGCTTCGCCGATGCCCGCGCCGCGGCGATCCTCACGTCGACGCCGACAAACGCAATCGGGTTGCCGTTTGCGAACGCGGCCGCGAAATCCTTAGGCGGAGGTGTGTCCGAAAAGATCGTGGGGATGCCTGCCTGGGCGGCACGCTGTAAGGGTCCTTTCATGACCGCGGGGTCGGCGCTTGTGGTGACGATCCCCGCGGCTTTTGCACTGATGGCCGCGTTGACCATGTCCGCCTGCTTTGGCGGACTGTACCCCGATGGCCCTTCGAAGACCGCCTTGACGCCCAGGGCCTTCCCTGCTGCCTGGACCCCTCGTTGGACTACGGCCCAATAGGGATCGCCAGGTCCGACGTGCGCGACCCAGTAATACGTCCCTGACGAAGCGGACTGAGCGAACGCCTTGGCGATGCGCTGTCCAGGGGACAGCACGCTGGCCGCCACGGTCGCTCCAACGGTGGCCTTCAGTAGATCACGGCGGTTCAGCTTGCCCTGCATGCTGCTCGCCTCCCTTTGATGTGATCACGATGAGACAGGACTCGCCTCGAGCATGCCGCGCCTCTCACCCCCCCGCTATGCAGTCCGCTCGGGTGTGACCGGTCCGTCGACCGTCACCCGCCGCGCCTCGCGGGCGGCCCGGTCCAGTGCGTCGCAGATCACCGCACACCGGTACCCGTCCTCGAACGTCGCCCCGTCCGGTGCGATCGGACTCTGACCGGCCACCGCCCCCAGAAACCGCTGGAGTTGATGCACAAACGTGTGCTCCCATCCCAGCGTATGGCCGGGCGGCCACCAGGTCCCTCCATACGGGTGGTGCGCTTCGGTGACCAGCACCGTGCGGAATCCATTCGCGCCGTCCTCGCGCAGGAACAGGTCCAGTTCATTCAGGCGCTCGAGATTGAAGACCAGCGAGCCGTCGGCGCCATTGATCTCGAAGGTGAGGAAATTCTTGCGCCCGGGGCAAAACGTGCTGGCCTCCAGCGTGCCGATTGCGCCGCTGCTGAACTCCAGCACCGCTTCGATCGCATCCTCGACGTCGACAGTCCCTACACCGCCTTCGCGGCGCGGACGGCGATCAACGAAGATGCGCGCGGTGGCGGAGACCGCAGTGATTTCGCCGACGAGGAACCGCGCCAGGTCCAGCGCGTGGGCGGCCAGGTCGCCGATGACGCCGCTGCCCGCGCGCGCTCTGGTATGCCGCCAGGTGTAGAGAACCTGGGGATCGATCATCGAGTCGTCGCAGTACCGGCCGCGGAAGTGATAGATCCGGCCGAGCCGCCCATCCCGGATCAGCCGCCTGGCCAGCAGCACAGCGGGGACGAACCGGTAATTGTACCCCGTCATGTGCACGATGCGCGCGGCCACTGCGGCGTCTCGCATCTGCGCGGCTTCGCCGGACGTGCGCGCTAGCGGTTTCTCACAGAGCACATGCAGCCCGCGCGTGGCCGCCGCCAGCGACGCCTCGGCGTGCACGTCGTTGGGACCGGCGTTGATCAGGACCTGCACCCGCCGGTCGTCAATCAGCCGCTGCCAGTCCGGGTACGCCGCCTGCGCACCGTAGCGCTGGGCGGCCTGTTCGACCCGGTCTGCCGAGCGTCCGGCGACGGCGATCAGCAGCGGGTGGACGGCCGGAGGCCAGAAAATGGTCGCGACGCGCTGGACGGCCAGCAGATGCGCTCTGGCGACACCGTTGTATCCGAGAACTCCGATGCCGACCTGCTGAGGTGGGCCCGCGGTCACAGCACGGCCTGGGCCACTTTGTGGATACCGGCGGTGATGTCTGAGATGTCCTGGTCGGTGAATAAGGGGTGCACGTCCAGGTGCACGGCTCGCTGGAGAATTGCGTCGGTGCGCGGGAATTGTCCCTTCTGTAAGGTGGCGCCGCCCTTATAGTGCGGGCACTCCCACGAGCACTTCCTCGTAGAGAGCAACCGGCGGTTGATGATCTGGTCGAAGTGGTTGTAGACATGCTGGCCGCTCCACCAGGGCACGCTCGCCGGCAGGTTCTCAGCGGCCAGGGCCCGGGCGAACCGGTCCGCCTGCGCCGCGGTCGGCACAAAGAAGATGACGGTGGCGCCGGTCTCTCCCTCTTCATCGTACAGGGTGCGAAAGGTCAGGCCGGGGATGTCCTCTATGGCATGTCTGATCCGCCGGGCGTTGGCGCGCATGCTGTCGATGATCCAGTCCATCTTCCGGAGTTGCGCCAGACCCACGGCGGCAGGGAGTTCGCCCATCCGGAAGTTGATGCCGATGATAAGGGGACTGTCCCCGGCAATCAGTAGATCGAGTTCCTCCATCCGCACCGAGCCCTGGTCGTGAAAGCGCACCGCGCGCTCGAAGAGGACGGGGTCGCTGCTGGTGACGAGGCCTCCCTCGCCGGTGGTGATGGTTTTGTGATACTGCAGGCTGTACGCGCCGAACTGGCCCCAGGTGCCCAGACGCCGGCCCCGGTACCGCCCCCCGACGGCCTGGGCGGTATCTTCTACCACCGACAGGTGATGCGTCCGCGCCGTCTCGAGGATGGGCGCCAGGTTCGCCGGTGCGCCGCGCATGTGCACGGGGATCACCGCGCGTGTGTACGGCGTGACCGCGGCCGCAAGCGCCGAGGCATCCATGTTCAGCGACTCGTCGATGTCGACAAACAGCGGGACGGCGCCGAGGATCACCACGGCATTGATGGTCGCGATCCAGGTGTACGTGGGTACCGCCACCTCGTCCCCCGGGCCGATGCCCAGGGCGGCCAGCGCCGTAATCAGCGCGGCCGTTCCCGAGGTGACCGCCAGGGCGTGACGGGCGCCCATCGCCTGCGCAAACGCCTTCTCCAGCGAGGCGGCGCGGTGGAGCGGCCGGGGACCGTAGTGACGGAAGAGGGACTGGCTCTCGATGACTTCCAGGACGGCGGCTTTCTCCTCCTCGCCGATCAGCAGGCCGCCCGGCCATCCGGGCAGCAACGGGGTGCGGCGCACGGGTGTGCCGCCGTCGATTGCCAGCCGATCGGTCATGGCCATTTGAATGCTCCTCCGGGAGATGTCCGCGATGCCTTCGCCAGGTAGCAGACGACTCCTGCCCTCCTCACCGCACGCGCCGAATGAGGTGCTTCGTAAAGGACCTCTGCCGTAGGGCGTGGAACCACTGAGCACTTGGATTGCTCCCCCCTGGATGAATACGGATGTCGATTGCGTTCGAGCGGGACTGATGAAGTCTGGCTCAGTCGCAGCATTGTGCGGGGCTCGACTCTCAGAGGGCAACTGTCTTGCTTTTCGCGCTGGCCGGCCCTTCGACTCGCTTCGCTCGCTCAGGGCGCTCGACTCGTCGGAAGGGCGGAGGCCGCGAGCGAAGTCCGCGGAGCGGACGAGTCGAGCGGGAGAGGGACAAAGGGTGAGGGGTACATACACTCAGCCGGAGACCGGTAGCTTTCAAGGGGGGATGAGTAGTGGGTAGACATCGATGGTCGACGGTCGGATCGCTGCTGTTCCTTGCGGTCATTCTGGTGGTCCCCGTAGGAGCGGCCAGTCCAGTCGGCTCGGATAAGTTCAACGTCCGGGCCCAGATCGATCTCAGCAAGCTCACGCGCGACAACTTCACCGCGATGGTCACGCCAGCGGCGAAGTCGCAGTCCGGTCTGGTCTTCTACGACTTCGCCGACACGCTGTGCGAGTTGCTGGCGAAGGAGAGCGCAGACTTCACCCAGCAGACCGGCATCGCGGTCAAGCACGTGTGTGTGGACGGCGACACGGCCACGCAGCAACTCATCGCCGAGGCGCAGGCAAACAAGCCGGCATCGGCGGACCTGTTCTTCGGTCCCAACAACAGTATGCGCACCCTGACCAAGGCCGGCGTCATCGCCAACCTGTCACTGGTCGACCTGCTCCCGAACGCCGCCGACGTGGAACCGGCGGCGGCCCGGGCCTCGCGGGGGTTCAAGCACAGCGGGACCGTCGTACCGTTCCACCGCAACCAGACGGCGCTGGCCTATAACAGCGCGCTGGTCCGCAATCCGCCCCAGACGTTTGAAGCACTGCTGGCGTTTGCCAAGGAGCACAGCGGGAAGGTCACCGTGACCGACCCCACCCACGGCGGCAGTGGGTCAGGCTTTCTGGAGAGCGCCCTGTTGAAGTTCTCCCCGCAGTGCAAAGACGACTACTACAACTTCGATCTGACCAAAGAGCAGGCCGCGGCCGCGGCACAGAAGTGCATGGAACCGGTGCTGGCCTACTGGCGGGCCTTGAAGCCGCACGTGAAGTTCTCCAGCAGCAACGAGAACTCGATCAAAGCCCTGGCCAACAACGTGGCGCTGGTGGCGACGGTCTGGGAGGACGATCTCTACACGCTGGCGACCAAGGGGTTGGTCCCGCAAACGGCGCGGCCGGTGCTGCTGCAGACGGGCCAGGTGGGTGACGGCGACGGGCTGTTCATCGTGGCCTCCACCCAGAAACTGGAGGCGGCGTTGCTCTACGCCAACTTCCTGATGAGCGACAAGGTGCAGATCGACAAGCTAGAGCAGACCGGCAGCCGCACGGCGAGGGTCAACCTGCAGACCAAGGGCAAGATCCCAGACAAACTGGCGAAGTTCCTGCTCCTGGATGCCATGTATCACGACCGGACGCGGCCCAGGATCAACGGGCAGATTACCGATGCCGCGGCGGACCTGTTCGTCAAGGAGATCATCGCCAAGTAATCGCCGATGGCACGCCTCGAGCTGCGGGACATCACCAAGCGCTTTGGGCGTGTCGCGGCAGCGGACCGGGTGTCGGTGGAGGTCGCAGACGGGGAGTTCCTGACCCTGCTGGGACCCTCCGGGTGCGGCAAGACGACCACGCTGCGGATTATCGCCGGTCTCGTCGATCCCGACGAGGGGGAGGTGCTGCTGGACGGTGTTGCCGTGCAGCACCTCCCCGCCCACCGCCGGCAGACCGCGATGGTCTTCCAGAGTTACGCGCTGTTTCCCCACATGACCGTCTCGGAGAACATCGGGTTCGGCCTGCGGATGCGCGCGCTGTCCGCCGATCTGATCCGGCAGCGGGTGGGCGAAGCCCTGGCGCTGGTGGAACTCGAGGGGCTGAGCGACCGGTATCCCCGTCAGCTCTCCGGCGGCCAGCAGCAGCGGGTGGCGGTGGCCCGGGCAATCGTCACGCGGCCGAAGGTGCTGCTTTTCGACGAGCCCTTAAGCAACCTCGACGCGAAGCTGCGGGAGCGGCTTCGCCTGGAACTGCGCGCGCTGCAGCAGCGCCTGGGCGTCACCACAGTCTATGTGACGCACGACCAGGCGGAGGCGCTGGCGCTGTCGGACCGCGTCGCCGTGATGTTTGGAGGGAAGGTGGTCGAGATCGGGACGCCCCGGCAGGTCTATCGCACGCCCCGCGCCCGCGTGACGGCGGAGTTCCTGGGGGTGACGAACTTCCTGGACGGCCAGGTCGCGGCGGTGGCGGATGGGCACTGCATCGTGCAGACGCCGCTGGGGATGGTGGAGGCCGACGCGGGGCTCGGCGTGCGGATGGGCGAAGTGGTGACGCTGTCGTTCCGGCCTGAGGACGTGCGCATCGGGAGGTATGAAGGCACGGCCGTCACCGGCCGCGTCCTGCACGCCTCGTACCTGGGATCTGTGACCGACTACGTCGTGGAATCCGGCGGGATTACGCTCCGCGTCCACGAGGCCGGAGGCGCCGCGCGCGCGCCAGGTGAGGAGATCACCATCACCCTGCCAGCGACCGCGGCGATTGTGCGCGGAGGATAAGATGGCTCAGGCCGCCGCCGCGATCCCGCAGGTGACCCGCGCACCCGCTCGCCGGCGGCACGAATCGCTTGTCGACGTCCTGCTGCTGGCCCCGGGGCTGGGATACCTGCTGGTGTTCATGTGCGTGCCCCTCGTGCAGGTGGTCTTGCGCAGCTTTGGGCTGCTGGCCATCGGCGAGCCCTCCCAGTTCACGTTTGGTTTGTACCGCGAAGTGCTCGCCAACAAGATCGATCGCGATAGCATTGTCTTCAGCCTGTATTTTGCGCTCGGCACGACCGTGATCAGCCTGATCCTCTCGCTGATGACGAGCGCCCTCCTGCAGGTGCGCTTCCCCGGCCGGTTCATCATCAGTGTGTTGTACAAGATTCCCCTGGTCGTCCCCAGCCTGGTGGCCGCATTCCTGGTGCTGACGATCATTGACCAGGGCGGGATCATCGCGCGGGCGCTGCAGCCCTATGGCCTGGGGTGGCCCGAGCTGGTGCACGACCGCTATGGCCTGGGGATTATCCTGGTGCTGGTCTGGCACAATGTGCCGATCATGACGGTGATCCTGTCCGCCGTGATGAGCGGGATCCCGCACGACATCACCAACGCCGCGCGCAACCTCGGCGCGAGCCCCTGGCAGGTGTTCCGAAACGTGACGGTGCCGCTGTCGCTGCCCGGGATCTCGGCCGCCTCGCTGCTCGTGTTCATCGGTGTTTTTGGGGCGTTTTCGATTCCCTCGTTGCTGGGCGCTGCCTATCCCACGGCGATCGCGGTGGTGATGAGCCGTGAGGTGCTGGACCGCGCCAACTGGGGGCTGGCCTCCGCCCTGGGTACGATCGTCACGGCGCTGTCGGCGGTCCTGCTCTATGTGTATTACCGGTTGATCCGGCGCCAGGAGGCCGCGCTGCGATGAACCGGTCCTGGATCATGCGCGGCGCGCCGGGCCGCTGGATGCTGGCCCTGGGGTTCTTTACCGTTGCGTCGGTGGTGCTGATCATCCCGCTGATCGTCGGCGTGCTGTGGTCGCTGGTCGACCCGGATGCCGGCTGGTTCCCGCCGGCGATCGTGCCGCCGAGCCTCTCGCTGGCGAACTGGCGGGCGATGCTCGCGGTGCCGGAGATCGGGCAGGCGTTCGCGATGAGCTTCCTGATCGCGCCGATCGTGACCGCGCTCTGCGCGGCGCTCGCGCTGCCAACCGGCTACGCGCTGGGACGCCGGCAGCTGCGCGCCCGGCGGACCATCGAGCTGCTCGTGCTGGCGCCGATCATCCTGCCGGGCATCGTGCTGGCGACCGGGCTGGGCTCGATGTTCATCCGCCTCGGACTGTCGCACACCGTGGCCGGGGTCGTCCTGGTACAGACCGTCGTCTTGCTGCCCTTCATGATCCGGATTGTGGCCGCGACCTTCGAGGGGGTGCCCCAGGACCTGATCGATGCCGCCCGGAACCTCGGGGCCAGCCCCTGGCCGCTGGCCCGCGACGTCCTGATCCCCCTGGTGCGGCCCGGGCTCTTCGCCGGCGGGCTGTTCACGTTTATCGGC
>Ga0209468_1000855_pt1 | contig 14055 bp, 10 predicted proteins | sample GraSoiAngelo_102_FD_185871 | JGI IMG/M metagenome (GOLD analysis project Ga0209468, IMG submission 185871) | Grasslands soil microbial communities from the Angelo Coastal Reserve, California, USA - 14_0903_02_40cm (SPAdes) (version 2) | ecosystem: Environmental > Terrestrial > Soil > Grasslands ...
TGAGAACGGTCAAATCAAAATCTCGGAAGAACCCCCACGTGAAATTGAAATCAGCTTCGTGCGAAAAGGTAGGACGGGCAGTCGAAGGAACGCCGCCCGATATTCCTGGCATCGGGCTGCGCGTGGTAAAGGCGGAGTTGTAGGAGATGAGTCCGCCGCCAGGAAACAACGGTGGGGCCGTTTCGGGAGCGGGACCTTGTCCGCTGGCCGTCGAAGCGCAAATCAAAACGACGGGCGGAAGCCACACCCAAATCCCGCAACCACGGGATATCGCCATTCGTAATCTCACAGATAGTCTCCAGCGAAGATAATGATTCCCAAGCACACTGATCCGTGATGCCGAGAAAACGGCTGGAGGTCAGGCTAGATTCGAAGAGGTACCGAAGCAGAAAACGAGAAGAGCGGCGGAGCGTGGGAATGCGCTGGTATGATGCGTGCCGAGAAGTCCAACACTGGCAATTCGCCACGCGCTGGCATCACTGCGAGTAGAGTGGGCGCAAAGGACATGCCATGCGCAGAAGAGGGCTGCACAAAAGGAGAGCGCACGCTTGGCATTCTCTTGCAGCAATCCTGACCATGGTGAGCAGGCGACGAGCAATGCATTGAATTGCAGCACTGCATCGCCTGTTCTGGCGTTGTCATCGCTGAACAGTCAAACCCATAGGCCGAGAGAGCAACAGCCAGCAGCGCCGGAAGAATTGGCCTCAACAGACCCATTACTCCGCAGGTTAGCCGTCTAGATTGTTCGAGTCAAGCATTCCAATTCCTGACTAGCGTTTGAGTTTAACCACGAAGGGCACGAAGGAACACGAAGGAGCTCCTTTTAAGATTCAACCTTTGTGTAACTTAGTGTCCTTCGTGATTCATGAAATTAGGACATGTATCAATTCAGGGCAACACGAACACGCGGAGAATGTTTCTGAATCTTGCGAACCCTGAATGCCTTGTTCCGCATCCTAATGTTGAGCGTAAGCAGGCCGATTAATCACGGTGGTTACTTAGGTCCAGAACACCCCAATGTGACCGTTTGCTGCATGTTATACTGCGTTCAGGCCGACAATTGGCCTTTTTGATGCCTAGAACCGAAGGAAACTGAAGATGGTCCTTAGTTCTCGTCGCACACTTTTCCTGGTTGTTTTCATTCTCGTAATTTGCGGATTTCTGGGGATGCTCTTCGGGCAGAAGATCACTCCGGCGGCAGCGGCTGGCGGAGATTCGGATGTCCGCGACAGCCTGCGCCAGTTCGCCACAGTCTACGACGTGGTGGAGCAGAATTACGCGGAGCCGGTGAATGCCGATAAGGCCATTTACAACGGCGCGATTCCCGGCATGCTGCACGTGCTCGATCCGCATTCGAATTTTTTCGATCCTAAGTCGTATTCCCTGCTGCGCGAGGATCAGCGCGGCAAGTACTACGGCGTGGGGATGACGGTTGGGCCGCGTAATAATAAAGTCATTGTGATTGCTCCGTTTGTGGGAACACCGGCGTACCGTGCCGGCATCCGGCCGGGCGACATTATCGTGGCCGTGGATGGCAAACCTACCGACAACATGAGCACGGGCGACGTGGCTGATCTGCTGAAAGGGCCGAAAGGGACCACGGTTCACATCACCATCCTACGCGAAGGCTCAGATAAGCCGCTTGAGTTCGCGGTGGTTCGCGACGAAATTCCCCGCTACAGCGTTGACCTGCACTTCCTGATTCGGCCGGGCATTGGCTACATGCACGTCACTGGTTTCAACGAGACGACGGAGCATGAAGTTGCGGATGCGCTGGACAAGATGGGCGATCTGAAGGGTCTTATTCTCGATCTTCGTCAGAATCCCGGCGGGCTGCTTAATGAAGGTGTAGGAGTTGCCGATAAGTTCTTGCGCAAGGGACAGCTCATTGTTTCGCATCATGGCCGCTCTTCACCCGAGAAGCGCTACGTTGCTGCGCACGGGAACGGCGGCAAGGAATACCCGCTAGTTGTGCTCGTCAATCGCGGCACGGCTTCGGCGGCGGAAATTGTTGCCGGCGCCATTCAGGATCATGACCGCGGATTGGTGGCCGGCGAAACCACCTTCGGCAAAGGGCTGGTGCAGACGGTCTATCCGCTTTCTGAGAACACAGGCCTGGCTCTGACCACCGCCAAATACTACACGCCCAGCGGACGTCTGATTCAGCGCGATTATTCGAACGTCTCGCTTTATGACTACTATTTCAACCGCGAGGCGGAAGAGAACAACAACTCGCACGAGGTTAAGCTCACCGACAGTGGGCGCACGGTTTATGGCGGCGGCGGCATTAGTCCTGACGTCAAGATTCCGGCGATTAAGAGCAACCGCTTCGAGGACTCGCTGCTTCAGCATTACGTGTTCTTTAATTTTGCCAAGCGCTACATCGTGAATCACCGTCCCGACCCGAAGAAATTCGAAGTCGACGATGCTGTGATGCAGGATTTCCGTAAGTTCCTTGATGAGGAGAAGATCCCGTACACCGAGGCGGACTTGCTGCAGAACGCTGACTTCATCCGCTCCAGCATCAAGAGCGAGATTTTCGTGGATGCTTTCGGCCAGGAAGAAGGCTTGAAGGTTCGGGCAGAAACCGATCCGGAAGTTATCAAAGGGCTCGAACTGTTGCCGCAAGCCAAAGCACTTGCCGAAAATGCCCGGCGCGTGGTCGCCGAACGTAGCAACGTGCACGCGCTCAGCCGGTAGGCTTAGTTAGCAGATTGGCAGTTAGCAGTTGGGCTCTCTGCTTGGGGTCGGATCTCGGATCTCCATAAAACCAGAAACTCAGAATCTTCCACTACCCCATCAGAAGTGTCGTCCAGCGATAGAGCCCTTCATGTCCCCGTGGAGAATGATCAGTGACACTCTGTCCGAGTGTACTAACCATTCGGGGACAACGAAGGAGGTGCGGTCGCGATGGAAACCCGGCGACCCAGCCGAGACTGTGTTGTCGCAGGAAGGGTCGCCGGACTGCTTAGTTAGATAATCCCTTGCGCGCGGGCAGTTCCGCGAACGGTTTGGGGCGCACGACTGGGGACTTTCCCATCGCGTGCCAGGATGCGAGCTTGTGCTGCCGCGACGTGGGCCGCGTCTGCGAACTGGGCGGTTGGCCAGAGGCTCTGCAGCGTTGCGTACCAGATTTTCGCGGCTTCATCCATACCAAGATCGGTTGCCATTAGATAGAACCACCGGTTAATAATCCCGGAGTTGACATGCGGGTCTCCGCCAGGAACGTAACCAGCCATGGTTGCGGGCTGCGGGTCGGTACCCAGGATGGGATCATCGTAGGCTGTGCCGGGGTACGCCATAGAGCGAATTGCCTCGCCGTACAATTGTGGCGCCATCACGCCTTCCCCGATGAGCCAGTTGAACGAACCAGCGTCCTGGTGATTGACGCGAGCGTCGATGCAGGCACCAAAAATGTCGCTCGTCGCCTCGTTCAAGGCTCCCGGTTGATCGGAATATAGGAGCCCGGCGGTGTGTTGCGTGACTCCATGGGTGAGTTCGTGGCCGGGAACGTCGACGTCACTGGTGAAATCCTGGAAGATCGCGTTGTCGCCATTGCCGAACACCATCCGAGTGCCATCCCAAAAAGCGTTGTCGAAGCTCACTCCATAGTTTACGTTGGCGTCGAGGTTGATACCCAAGTTGTCAATTGAGTCGCGTCCAAGCACGTCGCGGTAAAATTCCAATGTGGCGCCTAGCGCATCGTATGCTAGGTTCACATTCTGTCCGGCCACCGCAGGGTCGTCCTCGTTGCGAACATCGAGAACATCGAACGCCCACTGGTTCTGGTCATCATAGATAAGGCGAGCGTGGGTGCCAGGCGCGGGTATAGTCAGACCTACCGGCGCGACCGCCGGAGCGAGCGCGCTTGAGCCCTTGGTGGTTGTTACGCTGTGGGAGCGACCTCCGGACGAGGGTGGCACTCTTGTCGGACCGGAGGATGGAGGGGTTGGCGTTAAGCTCGCCAAAGCAGCCTGCTGGCGGCGCTGCCGAAACGCTTCAGATACCTTGGCCGACTGCTGCGCGGGGCCGGGCTCGGCAAGCCCCCTTGCCCGTGCCACATTGATGTGAGCTAGCATGTGTGAAGGAATGTAATAACAAATCTGATTCCAGTCCTACCGAAAAGCCCCGCCAGCTCCGAAAACATGCACGGCCAGCGGCGCCGGAGCCGATGTATGGCTGAATACGAACCGTGTGCTTATCAATTTCAGCGTCTCAGAGCCACAATGACCGGGTTCGTGATACTAGGCAGGGATACCAGCATGCCCGTTGTTGTCGGCCTGGCGACCAGTCCACTGGACGAGTAGAGTTCATTGACTTGCCCTGCCGACTGTGTGAGAATCCGCCCAGAATCGGTTCTGGACGCTGGCGTTTGATTGCACGGGCAACTAGGTCTTAATGATCACAACATTCCTGTATTTCCCACACGCATGATGAAAGATGGAGTGTGGGTCCTGGCTGCCCTGCTTGCCGCGGTCGCGGGTTGGACAGACTGGCGTTCGCGCCGTATCCCCAATTGGCTGACCATATCGGGCCTCTGCGTGGGTATCGCGGCGAATTCCCTGGCCTGGGGATTGCGTGGAACTAAAGATGCCCTGCTCGGCGCCGGCTTGGGCCTGGCTCTTTTGTTGCCTTTGGTTTTGATACGAAGCCTGGGCGGTGGGGATTGGAAACTCGCTGGTGCAGTCGGCGCTTTTACGGGACCGCATCACTTGATCTCCGTGCTGGTATTCTCGGCGTTGGTTGCGGGTGTTATGGCAGTGATTTTGATAATTTGGAAAAAGCGCGTCATGCAAACTTTGCGAAATATTGCGCACATGCTGGGAGCATTCGCGACACTTCATCTGCCAGGCACAGAGGTTACCCTCGACAATCCCGAGTCCCTGAAAGTTCCGTTTGGCATCGCTATGGCAATTGCGGTTATTCTTTACAGTGCCGGGCAATTACTTGCCTGAGGCATGTTGAAGTATGCAGCGCTTGAAGAATTTCCTTCGCGAGGATAGAGCCCAGGAAATCGCTGAGGCAGCGGTGGTGCTGCCGTTGACGATGATGCTGTTGCTGGGCATCTACTGGTTCGGACGTGTCTACAATATTTACGGCACTATTACCCATGCCGCGAGAGAGGGCGCCCGCATTGCCACCGCGCCGACTTGCGCAATGTGTGGAAATGTTGCCACAACTCAGGATCAAGTGGCGGACAGGGTCGCAGACATACTTAAAGCCTCCAAATTAGATCCTGCGAAGGTTTCGGCCATCACGCCTACGCTCTGTGACTGCGGCACTCCTAGTTGCGGCACACCGGTTGCTTGCGCGGCGGTCACTGCCGGCAAAGCGCAAATCTGCGTACAAACGAACGTCCTGCTGAATGCGAACACCTCTACTCCACCTGCATGCGGAGTCGCCGTGAGTTTCCGGTATCCTTACCAGTTCTGGTTTCCCTTCACCTCGCTTAACAAGCAACTGGTCCAGCTTCGGGCCCAAGCAGAAGCCACAGGAGAGAATTAGTGCGCGCCTTTGGCCGAATGCGGTTTCTGTCGCATTTTCTGCTCGCCGACATCGCAGCCTCGCAGATGGCGGAGTTCGCGGTATGCCTGCCACTCTTAATTGTCGTTGTGGTGGGAATTTTTGATTTCGGTGAAGCGTTCAATGTTAAGCAGAAGCTGAATGGAGCTGCGCGAGAGGGGGCCCGTTTCGCCTCCAGTCTGCCAACCAATGACTTGTCGGCAGCCGGTACGCCGGCCTCGGTAACCGCGATCCGGGATCTGGTTGCGTCATATCTCACCAATACTCGCATCAATAATTGCGGGCTGGATGCGCAAGCTGCCACAAATGCGGCTCCAACCTGGACCTACGCAACCGCACGCAACGGATGCGCGGGCACTCTGACGCTCACGATTGAGCGGGAGTACGCATTTCAGGAAACCGTCGGCACGGCTAACATTAACGTAATCTCTAGCCACGTAACCTTGAGCTACCCGTACCGGTGGCGGTTCAGCCGTGTGATTAAACTAGTCGCCCCCGGAGCGGCCTACGGAGGCGTAACCCAGATTTCCACGGATGCCATCGTGCCAAACATGGATTGAGGCGGAATGAGATTCGGAAATATTTCTCGGAAGCAGTCGCAAGAACGTGGCCAGACGATAGCTCTGGTGGCTCTGACTATCGTGACCTTACTGGCAATGGCGGCTTTGGCGATCGATGTAGTCACGTTGTACGTCGCTAAAGGCGAGGTCCAGCGGGCCGCTGACGCGGCAGCTTTGGTCGCGGCCAAGGGGTTTGTGGATTCCGGTGTAACCAGCGATCCCGCCAACACCAGCCTACAGACCTTGGCTGAGAACATGTCGACTGCCGGAATTAACGCAATTCTTCCGCAAAACAAAGTCGCTGGCGCAGCCCCTGTCTTAGCTAACGCGCCCAGCTTCGATTTCACAACGTATCCCGGTAACCCCCAGGTTGCTGTGACCCTCCAGAGGACTGGCTTGCCGATCTTCTTTGCTCGTATCTGGAGGAGGGCCGCCGCAACGGTGACAGCGTCAGCTAAAGCGGAGGCTTACAATCCGGCAAATTCGCAGACGGCAACGGGGAATTTTATTCCTATAACTCTGAAGGACATAAAACCGCTGTTGATTGCGAACAAAGACCCGAACAATGGCGGCAATCCATTCATAGACGCCACGACGGGAGTCGTGGCGACTGGAGAAACCAACAAGGTAATCCCACTACTCACTCCGGGCTGCCAAACCGGCGGTGGAGGCAATGCCCCCTGTGTTGTTGTTCCCGGATCGGTGACTCTAGCAGCAGGTCAGTTCCTGCCGGCAATAGTGACGGTGACGGCTAACTCCCCCAACTTGTGTCCCTCCTGCCAGGGCTCTTCGGATTTCGAACAGAGCATCGAGTGCGGCGAGTCTCAGGTCACTAAGGACAATTCTTTCTCTTGCGGCGGGACGGCGATGAACGCGTCAATAGCTACGGGGATGACTAAGAAAGATGTTCGCAATCAGGGGCGAGCTGGACTTCAATGCTTGATCGATGAGAAGGCGCCGGACACCATTGATCCGGCAACCAACTTTCCGACCACTCCAATACAAATCATCGCTGGGAGCGGTCCATTCAAGGGGAACCTGATATCCACAAGTCGGTCAATTGCCAACTTCCCGATCATTGACACTTCCTTAGCCATCACCTTCCCACCAGGAGATGTTCGAATCATCGGCTTCTTACAAGGATTTATTGAGAGCGTGAGTAACGGCGGTCCGTTATCGATCAGTGTCAGGATTCTTAATATTGCGGGCTGCGGGAACAATCCCGGCAGTACGTCCGTGCAGGCCGGCGGCACGTCAGCGATACCTGTGCGCCTAATCTCTCAATAGAACGTTGGAAGGCTACTGTTGCGGCTGAGGTACCGTTTCGGGCGGCGGTTGTTGCTCGGGAGGAGGAGGCATTTCCTGCGGCGGCGGCGGTTCGGGATCAGATTGCTCCACTGGGGTTGCTGGAATTTCTATTGCCGGCTGCGACGCGCCTTCGCCACGCGCACTGAGAATCACGCTTTTCAGTTGAGTCGCATCGCGATCCGATCCCACAAGAATGAAATTGAAACGCGAGCCATTCAGCAGCGCGGTCAGTACGTCTCTAGCCGGAGCCGGACCCAAATTCGCGATTACCTGGTCTTGGCCGGCGTCGGCCGGGATTGGAATCTCTGCGCCAGTTTGGCGGTGAATCTCCGATAAGACTTCCGCGAGCGTGGCTTTGTTCGCCCAGATGGTCAGCTGGCCATTCTGAAAATTCACATTGAGTCGTGGCGCTGGCTTGCTGGGCAGCGGCGTGCTAATCGGCGCGTATGAGACGGGAGTAATTGCATGAGCCGGGTGAGCAATCACGGCTGAAATTATTGGGCGGGGCGTCGGTACCATCGGCTGTGCGCTTGCTCCATCTCCGACCTTGACGATCACGCTCTTCCCCGATGGAAAAAGCTGGTAAGGCTGCGGCGCTTTCAGGTCGAGCACAACACGTGTGATCGGCGGATCTTGCGCGAACAGGCCAACCCGAACGCCTTTGACTTCGCCCCGATTTACCGGAAAGCTTCGCAGATCACTGCCGGGCACGGCGTTAGGAAAATCAATGACCAGGCGGTCTGGCCCGTGGAGTACCAGCACAGTTGGCGCGACTGGCTGGCTGGCTGAGACTTCCAATTCCAGCGCTTGGCTGCCTCCGAGCACGGCAACCCGGCGGATGCTGGCTTGCGGCCCCACCGCTTGGGCGAAGGCGCAAACAGTCACCAAACCGCCCATGGCGGCCAGGGCGCAAAGTCGCGCTTTGTTCCGAGCACAAGTCATTTGTTTTGTGAGTAGCTATTTTAGCAGTGTTTCTCGGGCTTCCGGCGGAACCTAGGTGTTAGCACCTAGGCAAGCTGGCCCATTTTGGGTGGTGCAGTTTGGTAAGGAAGCGAGCCAAACGCGCGATTATTGCGTCGCAAAAGGCACGCGACGCTTCGCGTGGCTCGCCCAGATCCCCTTCGGCTTCGCTCAGGGCAGGCTTTCGCTGCGCAAAAACGCTTGCTCAAGGATGACAACCTGCACCACTAGCCCATTTCGGGACTATTTCACTAATGGATTCAGGATGTTGATGAGCAAGTCTGGTCCCTCGGCGCGCACGAGGTGGGGATATTTTTCGCCGCCGCTGTAAATGATGGAGTAAGTCTTGAAGAACTCGGCGTTTTCCACGAGCAGGTCAAAATGCTGCTCTTTTTCAAGTGACGCGCGTAATGCATCTCGCAGCACGTGCTTCGACCAGCGTCGGCCGTTTACCGCGACCAGCTTCATCCCCGGCCCGATGCCTGCGTCGTAGGCGGGCGATCCCGGTATGACATCTTCTAACTCGCCGTTTTCCCTCACGAGAAATCCGAGAGAGTAGAACGCGTTGAGGTATTTCCCCTGCTTCTCTTCTGCGTCAACGAGGGCGCTCGGATTCTGGTTGTAGACTAGCCGCCATCCGCCCTGTTCGATTCCATTGAGCGGAGCATGGGGGCCAGTAGCGTTTAATCGTTGCTTAAGAAGCTTCTCCCAATCGTATGGTGTGACTTGATTTAATGTCTTAACAACGTCGTCGAATGTGTACGGAACGACCTTGGGAGGGCCACCCGGGCCTCCATAAAATAAACGGCAGAAATCATCGAGAGATTTCTGCCCATGAGTCTGCCGCCGGATGAGCGTGTCAACGTCTAGCCATATCAGCTCACCTTCCGGGTAGTAGTCCAGACCGCGGCGCCAACTCTGCCATCGTGGTCCCATCAGCCGCAACGATTGCACGGAGCGGGCGGTATCTTCGAGCGCACGCCAAGTGCGTCCAGCACGGTGGTCAAGCATGGCCGCAGTCTCGGCCAGCGCCTCGCGATATTGTTCCGGCGTCCAGAGCTTCGATCGCGCTGTGAGCACGTTGCCGAGGTATTCGGTAAGCCCTTCGTAGACCCAGAGCAGATCACCGATCATTGGCTCCTGGTAATTCGGCGTCGCCAGGCCGGCTGGGCGGCGGTACTTTCCATTCCAGGAGTGGACGAACTCATGCGGCAGCAGGCCCACTTCCATCAAACGCAGCTCTGGATCAATCAGCGTGCGTTCGGCCACGCTGTTGTCGCTGGATTCGTGATGCTCGAGTCCGTGATGGCCCACTTCGTCGCTCAGTGTGTAGAGAAAGTGATACTTGGTGTAATGCCGGGCACCGAACAGCGCGCCCGCCTCGGCCACCAACGAATGGTAAGCGGCGGCTTGTTGCGGCGTCATGGCGAGAGCAGCTTCGCTCTCGCTGACCATATCGATGACGTGCACTGGGAACTCCCCGGGCTGGTTCAGCCCAATTCGCAGGTAGTTATCACCTGCAATCAGGGGCGAGTCGACCAATTGGGTGAGCGAGACTGGATTGAACTCCACAATTTCATCCGATTGGTTCTTGATCGGCAGAGCTGTGCCGAATTTCCAGCCGGCTGGTAAATGGACAGATGCCTCGAACTCCACTGCATCTGAGTTCGTCCCCTGTGGATAAAGAACAACCTGGTTCCAATTCAGATCGAGCACATTCGTGGAAGCCGCGGCGCCAGTTGCGCCGGCACTGTCGCCGCTGGTGATGGTATCGAACGAAACTTGCAGCTCTTTTGCGCCGGCCGGAACTTCGAGATGAAAGGCGTACATGTCAATGGGATCGCGCTGCCACTTGATCGATTGGCCGCCTGCGGTGATCTTCAAACCGGTGAGATTGGCAATCGGGCCGCTCGGGCGATGATTTCCCGGAATCCATTTCGGGTAAACCAGAGTGAGAGGGCCAGGCTTAACCGCAAGCGTGAGCCTCGAGTGAAAAATATTTCGTGGCGCGTCGCTCAAATCGACGGCTAGGCGAATCGATTGTGCGAGAGCGATATTCGTAAACAGAACTACGGCGGCGGATAGCCAGGCAGCTAATGAGCGACGCAAGAGACGGTCTCCGTTCAACCAAGAATCGGAGCCGTGAGATTAAAGGAAGTAGTTATGGGGTGCAAGGTCAGATCGGTTAGGCACTGGCAGAAAACGGCGTCTTCTTATATCGTTCACTCTTATCGTTCACTCTGGTGATAGCAACTGCTTGCCCTGCTAGAATCATCTGAGAATCAGTTTCTGCTTTTCGCTTTTGGGGAACTTCATGGAGGCAAGCTGTGCTCAATGATCTGCTTTCCCGCTGGCCGCTCATCCAACAAATTAAAACCGGCGTCGATGGCACTGGATCTGAAGCCATGTCGGAGCGCACGCGCAACCTGCGTCCCAAGCACGATGGGGCGGAGGTTACGCCCTCTATTTGTCCATATTGTGGAGTTGGTTGCGGGCAGCTCGTTTATCACAAGAATGGAAAGCTGATCTCCATAGAGGGCGATCCCAAGTCACCCATTTCGCGGGGACGGCTCTGCCCCAAGGGCGCGGACACTTTCGAATTGCACACGCATTCGGGGCGGCTGAAGAAAGTGAAATATCGCCGGCCGTATTCCCGGCAGTGGGAAGAGCTGGACCAAGAGACTGCCATGGACATGGTTGCCGACCGGCTGTGGGAGTCTCGCGAGCGCACTTTTCAGGAAACCCGTGACGGCGAGTCCCTGATGCAGACAACCGCAATCGCTCACCTTGGCGGGGCCACGCTGGACATCGAAGAGAATTATCTGATCCGCAAGCTCTTCACGGTCGGACTGGGGATGGTCTGCATCAGCAATCAGGCCCGTATATGACATAGCTCGACGGTGCCCGGTCTGGGCACTTCCTTCGGACGCGGCGGCGCGACCACCGCGCAACAAGATCTCAGCAACGCTGACGCCATCCTTATCATGGGATCGTCGATGGCGGAAAACCATCCCGTGGGATTTCAGTGGGTGATTGAGGCGCGCGAGCGCGGGGCGAAGATCATTCACGTTGATCCGCGATTTAACCGCACTTCGGCGATGGCCGACATTTGGGTTCCCTTGCGCGCAGGTTCTGACATTCTTTTCCTGGGCGGGTTGATCAACTACGTTTTGCAAAATAACAAAGAATTCCGCGAGTACGTCGTGCATTACACAAACGCCGCGACGATTCTTCGCGATGATTTCAAAGATACGGAAGATCTGGATGGATTCTTCTCCGGATGGGATGCGGAGAAGGGAAAATACGATCCTGAAAGCTGGCTGTACAAGGCCGCTCCGTCTAAAAATGGTGGCGGAGAGAAACCCGGACATTCCGAAGCAGCCGGAGGTCACGGCAAAGATCGCGGCGGTGAAGCGCAGGATGCTGCCAAGTTCGAATGGGATACTACGCTTCAGCATCCGCGCTGTGTCTTTCAGGTTATGAAGCGGCACTTCTCGCGCTACACGCCCGAGATGGTGGAGCGCTATTGCGGCGTACCGAAAGAAGTGTTCCTGAAAGTGGCTGAGACATTCTCATCGGCGTCTGGTCCGGATAAGACTGGCGCAATTTGCTATGCCGTCGGCTGGACGCAGCACTCCAAAGGAGTGCAGATCATTCGCTCGGCGGCGATTCTGCAATTGCTTCTCGGAAATATTGGCCGGCCAGGTGGAGGCATTCTGGCGCTGCGCGGGCATGCGTCCATTCAAGGCTCGACGGATGTTCCCACGCTCTACGACATTCTCCCTGGTTACTTGCCGATGCCATTCTTCGAAGCGGATTCGCATAAGTTAAAGGGTTACATTAAGAAGCACAAGACCCGGACAGGGCTGTGGTCTGGCTTCCACAAATACTTCATCAGCCTCGTGAAGGCTTACTACGGCGATGCTGCCACCAAAGAAAACGATTACGGCTTCAACTGGCTGCCGCGCGTCACTGGAGATCACTCGCATTTCGGCTACTGGCTGGATATGGCGGACGGAAAAATGGAGGGACTGTTTGTCATGGGTCAAAACCCGGCCGTTGGCGCTTCCAATGGACGGCTGGAACGCAAAGCTCTCGCCAAACTGAAATGGCTGGTCGTTCGTGACATGGTCGAGACAGAGACTGCTTCCTTCTGGCTGGATTCGCCCGAGGTTGAACGTGGCGAACTCTCGCCCGACACTATCGCCACTGAAGTTTTTCTCCTCCCTGCCGCCGGAACTGCGGAAAAAGAAGGAACGTTCACGAACACGCAACGGCTGTTGCAGTATCGCGAGAAGGCAGTTGATCCGCCAGGCGACGCGCGTAGCGACACGTGGTTCATGTATCACCTCGGCAAGCGGATCAAAGAAAAGGCCGCGAATGATCCTCGGCCGCGCAATGCAGGTCTGAATGCGCTGACGTGGAACTATCCGACTGAAGGCAAACATGCCGAGCCCAGAGTTTCAGAGATATTGAAAGAGATCAATGGCTGGACGGTCGCCGATCGCAAACAACTCAAGCAGATTCAGGATCTCAAGAATGACGGAAGCACCGCATGCGGGGCGTGGATTTACTGCGGCGTATTTCCGGAGGAGAATCGGAATCGCGCGAATGAGCGTAATCCGCGCGACCTGCTCGGCCACGGTTGGGGATTTGCATGGCCCAACGATTGCCGCATCATTTACAACCGCGCTTCGGCGCGGCCCGATGGAAAGCCCTGGAGCGAGCGGAAAAAACTGGTCTGGTGGGATGAAGAGAAAAAACAATGGGGCGGGCTGGACAATCCCGACTATCCAAAAGAAGTTTCGCCAGATACTAAAGACAATCTAGCGAAGGGCAAGGGAGTCGAGGCGCTGGGCGGAGCGCGGCCATTCACGTTGCACCCGGATGGGGTTGGCTGGCTGTACGTCGCCAGCGGCTTGAAAGATGGGCCGTTGCCCACCCACTATGAACCCCTGGAGTCGCCGGTTTCGAATCCCTTGTACAAGCAGAACGTGAATCCGGCAGCACTCAAGCGGGAGCGTCCGGATAATCCGTACGCCAACTCGCCGGGCGATCCTCGCTTTCCGTATGTGCTCAGCACCTATCGCCTCACGGAACAGCACACCGCTGGAGGAATGACCCGCACGCTCTCTCATCTCGCTGAATTGCAGCCGGAGCTATTCACCGAGGTTTCGCCCGAATTGGCGGACGAAATCGGCCTGACTCATGGAGATTACGCGACCATAAGTACTCCGCGAGCCGTTATTGAAGCTCGCGTGCTGGTCACGCGCCGCATGCGTCCGCTGTGGATCGATGGACAGCGTGTGCACCAGGTCGGCCTGCCCTATCACTGGGGCTACAAAGGACGGGTGAAAGGTGATGTAGTCAATGATCTGCTGGCGATCAACGAAGAGCCCAACGTCCGCATTATGGAAACAAAAGCCTTGGTGTGTGACATCCGGCCGGGGCGCCGTCCGCGCGGAAAAGAGGTACTGAGCGAATTGGCACACAAGATGGAGTCCGCATGAGCGTGACAGCGTTCCTTACCGATTCGACGCTGTGCATCGGTTGCAAGGCCTGTGAAGTTGCCTGCAAAGAATGGAACGGCATCGGCGAAGACGGTCTCGACTGGAGCGGTTTCTCCTATGACAACACCGGCGCGGTGGGCGCCTCGACCTGGCGGCACGTGAAATTTGTGGAGCACGCGCCCGAGCCGGGCTTC
>Ga0209468_1000856_pt1 | contig 14018 bp, 9 predicted proteins | sample GraSoiAngelo_102_FD_185871 | JGI IMG/M metagenome (GOLD analysis project Ga0209468, IMG submission 185871) | Grasslands soil microbial communities from the Angelo Coastal Reserve, California, USA - 14_0903_02_40cm (SPAdes) (version 2) | ecosystem: Environmental > Terrestrial > Soil > Grasslands ...
CGCGGCCTTCCTGATCGTCGGCTGGACGCCCGTGGCCAATCTCGTGGCGATGCCCCTCCTGAAGGTGCCCTCGAACCCGGTCAAGGCGGACGTCGCCGTCGTCCTCGCCGGAGGCCGCTATCAGGATGGATCGCTGAACGAAGCCGCGATCGTGCGCACGATCGCTGGCGTCCGCCTGTATCACCAGGGGCTCGTGCCTCGGCTGCTCTTCAGCGGCGGCCCGTGCTGCGGCCGGTCGGCCAGCGCCCTCATGGGCACGCTTGCACACGACCTGGGAGTTCCGCGGTCGGCGATCTTCCTCGAAGAGCAGTCCACCCGCACCTCCGAGAACGCGCGCTACTCGGCCGAGTTCCTCCGGAGGGACGGCTGGCGGTCCGCGATCCTCGTCACGAGCCCGCTCCACCTGCCGAGGGCGCGACTCGCCTTCGCCGCCTCCGGGGTTGCCGTCGCGCCGGTGCGCGCCTTCGAGAAGGACCTGACGCTCGTCTCGGGGACCCACGAGCGAATCGCCCTCCTGGCGGAAGCGATCCACGAATACCTGGGGCTGGCGTTCTATCGCCTGAAAGGCTGGATATGACGGAGAGCGTGGCGTGACCGTGGACGGTGACATTCTCGCCGGAGGGCTGCTGGCCGCCTCGGTCGGCCTGTTGGTCTACGGCTACGGGATCTACCCGGTCGGCCTCTGGCTGCTGAGCCGGATCCTCCCTCCGGCGGGCGGCGACGGCGGCCGTCCGAGGCCGGCGTGGCCCGATGTCAGCATCCTTCTTTCGGCGTACAACGAGGAGCGCGTGATCGGCGACCGCGTGAGAAATCTCCTCGAGCTCGACTACCCCGTGGAGCATCTCGAGATCCTCGTCGGATCCGACGGCTCCACGGATCGAACGTGTGAGGTGGTCGCCGGCTTCGGCGCGCCGGGCCTTCGGCTGATCGCTTTCGATCGGCGAAGAGGGAAAGCGAGCGTCTTGAACGACCTCGTGGCCCGGGCGCGGGGTGAGATCATCGTGTGCACCGACGCCAACACGTTCTTTCATCGCGACGCCGTCCGGCAGCTGATCGACGCGCTCTCGCGCCATCCGTCCGCATGCGCCGTGGTGGGATGCGTCGACCTGCACTCTCCGGCGGCGACTGGAAACCTCGACGGAGTGTACTGGCGTTACGAAACGTGGATCAAGAAGCTCGAATCGCATTTCGGTGCTGTCCTGGGGGCGAACGGGCCGATCTATGCGTTCCGTCGCGAGCGGTATCAGCCACTGCCCAGCGAGACGATCGTCGATGACTTCCTGATCCCGATGCTGATTCGGTTGCGTTCTGGCGGTCACATTTTTATGGCTCCCGCCGCCCGGGCCTGGGAGATATCGCCTGAGCGGGTCCGGGACGAGTTCCGTCGCCGCGTGCGGATCGGCGCCGGCGACCTCCAGGCGTTGATCCTGACGTGGCGATTGCTGCTGCCCGGGAAAGGCATGGTGGCGCTCGCCTATCTCTCGCACAAGGTGTTCCGCTGGCTTGGGCCGTGGCTCATGCTCGCCGCCCTCGCGGGGACTCTGGGGCTTATCCACCGTCCCTTTTTCCAGCTCCTCTTCCTCGGCCAACTGATGCTCTATGCCCTGGGGGCGGGCGCGGGGTTGGTCCTCCGGGTGCCGGTCTTGGGCGCGGCCGCCTCGGGGGTGCGGTACTTCTTGGTCTTGAATGCCGCGATTCTGGTCGGGTTCGCGCGCTTCATGCTCGGCCTGGCCCGCCCATTTTGGACTATCGCGCCGCGACGAGTCTAGCCGGCGACTCCCGGCGCCTCCGAAGCCGCAAACGTTGACAAGAAAGGACATCCGTGACATGCAAGACGCCCCGAGCGTTCGCCAGCACTTCCAAACCGTCGCCGCGAGTTTCGACTCGATCTACGCGTCGCCCAGCCTGCTGGATCGCATTTTTCGCCGCGATATGTACGAGCGCTTCCAGCGGACGCTGGAAGAGTGCCGGCCGCTGGGCGGGAAATCCGTTCTGGACGTCGGGTGCGGCTCGGGTCGGTACGGGGTCGCCTTCGCCGAGGGAGGCGCTCGGGAGGTGGTCGGCGTCGATTTCGCTCCGAAGATGGTGGATCTTGCCCTGGACAACGCCCGACGTGCGGGCGTGATCGACAGGTGCAAGTTCATCGCGGTTCCGTTCTTGACGCATCCCTTCGACCAACGCTTTGACTATGTGCTCGCGGTGGGCTTCTTCGACTACGTTGAGGATCCCTTGCCCTTTCTCGCCAAGTCCCGCGAGCTCACGCGAGCGAAGTTCATCGCCACCTTTCCTCGCCTCTTCACGTGGAGGGCGCCGACCCGCAAGCTCCGCCTGGCGCTGAGAAAGTGCCCGGTCTTCTTTTACACGCGCCGGCGTGTCCTGGACCTGATGACCCGCGCGGGGTTTTCCGTCTCACGGCTGGAACCCTGTGGGACGCTCTACTGGGTCAGTGGGACGCCGCGCTAGGCCGAGTGGGGGAGACGTCATGCTGAACGTCCTGACGGTCGATGTCGAAGACTACTTCAGCGTCGAAACCTTTCGGCACATCATCAGATACGAAGACTGGGACCGATACGCCATCCGTGTGGACATCGGCCTTCGGAGGATTCTTGACCTTCTCGAACGGCACAACGTGACCGCAACGTTCTTTGTGCTGGGGTGGATGGCGGATCGTCGCCCGGATGTCGTCCGGGACATTCACCGGCGGGGCCACGAGATCGCCTGTCATGGGTACCGCCACCAGATGATTCACGCACAGTCACGGGGAGAGTTCCGAGAAGATATCCATCGCGCCAAAGCCGCGCTCGAGGATCTGATCAGTGAGCCCGTGGTGGGATATCGGGCCCCGACCTTCTCGATCACGCAGAGGACCCTGTGGGCGCTGAGCATCCTGGCCGAGGAGGGCTACCGGTACGATTCAAGCATCTATCCCATCGTGCACGACCGTTATGGCATTCCCGCGCACACACGCGTCCCGCACTGGATCGACTTGCCGGCCGGCCGGCGGATCCTGGAGCTTCCCCTGGCGACCGGTGTCGTGGCCGGGCGACGGATTCCATTCGGAGGTGGCGGCTATTTGAGGATCTATCCTCTCTGGCTCACGATGTGGCTGCTCCGACGGCTGAACGGCGGGGAAGGCCGACCGGCGGTCATCTACGTGCACCCCTGGGAGCTGGACCCGGAGCAACCGAGGCAGCCCGTCGCGTTGCTCGGACGATTCCGGAACTACTATAACCTCGAGAGGACGCACGATCGGCTCGAGGTGCTCCTGCGGGGATTTCGCTTCGGGTCAGTCAGAGAGCTCGTACGCCAGACCGCGATCTCGGAGCGGATCTCCCTTCTCGAGGGCGTCGACCCCGCGCCCGGAGACCGCGAGATTGCCGCCAGGCCACCCGTCGTATGACGCGCCATTCGGTTCGTCGCGTCCCCGCGATCGCGCTCGTCGTCGGCCTGGGCGGCCTTTTGGTCGCGACGCGTGCGTTCGCACCAGACGCCCCGAGTCAGCCGCCGACGGGCTCGGCGGTGACGGCACCGTCCTTTCCGGGTGGCTTCATCGAGCCGGCCGTCAGCACCGCCGTGCGAGCCAGACTCAGGACGGCGCAGACCGCGGCCCTGTTGCCGGAGCGAGGGCGCTTCACCTTTCCGCCCCCGTACAACACGCAGGCGATCCGGCTGACGAACGCGAGCGACTGCGGCGGTCAAGACTGCGTCAACTACGTCGGCTATTCCTACTGGCGAAACATGAACAACCATACTGGCAGCGACACGATGCTGATCGTCGTCACGCTGGCCCGGAATCGCGGCGGCCCCGGCCCGACACTCTTCAGCTACAACAAGACCACCGACACCGTGAAAAAGGTGGGGCCGCTCTTCAGCGACGACCGCTTCAGCTGGAGCACGGGCGAGGGCTGGTACTTCAGCGCAAAGCAGCCACACATCCTCTACGTCAGCTACGGTCCGGTGCTCTATCGCTACGACGTGATCGCGCACCGATTCGAAACGGTCTTCGATATATCGACGCGCCCCGACGTGTTTGGCAAGGAGCGCTACATCTGGCAGACGCACTCGAGCGACGACGATCGAGTCCACTCCGCGACCCTGAGGGAGCAGTCGACCAGACGGGACCTGGGCTGCTTCGTCTACCGCGAGGATCGCCACCAATTCTCCGCCTACCCGACAAAGGGGTTCCTCTACGACGAGTGTCAGGTCGACAAGAGCGGCCGATGGCTCCTGATCAAGGAGAAGGTGACGAACGACCCGAAGACGGACGTGGACAACCGGATCGTCGACCTCGAGACCGGCCAGGAGACGGTCCTGCTGGACCGCGACGGCGCCGGCGGCCACTCCGATAACGGGTACGGGTACATGGTGGCGGCCGACAATATGAGCGTGCCCGGAGCCATCAGGCTGTGGAAGTTCGGCCAGCCGCTCGTGGGTCCCCTCGTCTATCGCAACACGAGCCGGATGAACACCGCACCCAACCACGTGAGCCACGCGAACGCGCGGCCGGACCTGGCGCCCGAAAAGCAGTACGTGTGCGGCAGCGGAGCCAGCAAGGAGGATCACCCGCGCGCGAATGAGATCTTCTGCTTCCCGCTCGATGGGTCGATGCGAATCTTGGTCGTCGCGCCCGTGATGACGGACATGGACGCGCCCGGCGGTTGCTGCGACGCGTACGCCAAGGAGCCCAAGGGGAACCTGGACGTCACGGGCCGGTACTTCCTGTGGACCAGCAACATGGGCGGCGCCCGCCTGGACGCCTTCATCGTGAAGGTGCCGGCGCAACTGCTCGCGAACTGACGTGACCGACTGTTTCGCGCACGCCGTCCGGCCTCAACGGGCGCCGCAAAGGAGCCGATAGATGAGCGAGTCCGTCCCGCTGCTTTCTCCACCCGGTGTCGACGGCGAACCCGTCCCGGTCGCGTCGCTCGACTCGGAGTCACGCTTTTACGGCGGATACGCGTGGGGCCTCAATGCCTACCCGACCGTTCGCGAGGTGGTGGACCATCTGCGCGAGGAGGTCCGAAGGCTCCCCGCGCTCGACGACGACTGGCGGCGCGGTGAGGGCCTGACGAACGTCTTCATGCTCTGCTGCGCGCTGGCCGATGCGCTCGACGACTACCTCCTGGGCGTAACGTATGACTTCTCCAAGGTGAGCGCGGTCCTGCCGCTGGCGGCGCCCTGCGTCCGGGTGACCCACATGGCGCTCGGCGCCCTCCGGAAGGCTCGCGAGCGACGTCAAGTCCGGCTGCGCCGGTGGGCGGAGAGCTGGCGGGCCGCGGTTCATGACTTCGTGAAGCTGCTCGTCGCCGCCGAAGCGCCGGGTCGAGAGACCCTGGTCCGTCTCGGCGCCCGATTGACGGCTCTGCTCGACGCCGGCCTACCCGCCGACCTGGAGACGCGGCGCCCCACGGCTCCGGCTGCCTTTCGGACGCAGGATCTGACCCATTTCGACGTCCTCGCGCTCGGACGGAGCTTCGTTTCGAGATTTTCCGACCGCGGCCGACCGATCCTGGTGGTCGGCTTCCGGACCGCGGGCTCCTACTTCGCCCCGGTGCTGGCCGCGTTCCTCACGGCCCAGGGGTATCAGCGCCTCGACTTCGTCACGATTCGACCGAAGAAAGGGATCGACTCGTGGGAGCGGGCCATGCTCACGCGCTACGCGAAGGCCGGCGGGCTCGCCGTGCTGGTCGACGAGTCGCCGGCCACCGCGGCCACGCTGGCCAAGGGGGTGAGCGAAGTCAGGAAGGTCGGGTTTCGCGCCAATGACGTGGTCGCCCTGCTCCCCGTCCATCCGACTCGGCGGGAGTGGACACGCAGCGACGACTTTCTGCCGCTGTCCGAGATCGTGGTTCTGACGCTCGAGCCCGAACACTACTACAAGTACCGGCTCCTCGAGCCCTCCGCGGTCGAGGCCCGTCTCAGGGAGTACTTCGAGCGGCAGGGGTACACGGGTGTCCGCGTCGTCGCGAGTCCCGCGGCCCAGCGCCTGAACGCCGAGCTCCGGCAGCGCTCGGAAGAGAAGTTCCATACCCGTCTCAAGCGGATTTACGAGGTCTGCCTCGAGAACGAGGTCAGCGGCCAGAAGCAGACGCGGTACGTTCTCGCGAAGAGCGTCGGCTGGGGTTGGCTGAGCTATCACGCGTTCCTCGCCGGGCGGGGTCTTTCCCGGTTCGTCCCGCCGGTCCTCGGATTGCGTGACGGGATCCTCTACACGGAGTGGCTTCATCGCGACAGCTCGGCCCCGGCGAGCTGGGAGCGCGGTCCGCTGATCGACCGTCTCGCGTCTTACGTCTCGGCGCGTGTCCGTCTCCTGGGACTGGGCAGCGATCCTGCGCCCGACCTCAGCCAGGGCGGGCGCCACAACGGCTTCGCGTCACTCGCCAACACGCTGACCCGCGCCTACGGCCCTCGAGCCGCGGCCTTGAAGCGCGCGCGCATCGAGCACGAGGTGTCGCGCCGGCCCACGCCGTTTCCCACGCTGATCGACGGCAGGATCCGCCCGCTCGAGTGGGTCGGCACGGGCTCGGCGCTCCTCAAGTCGGACTTCGAGCACCACGGGCTCGGGAAGACCGAGCTCAATATGACCGATCCCGCCTATGACCTCGCGGAGGCGATCCTCCATTTCGGGCTCGCGCCTAGCGAGGAGCGGGCCCTGATCACCCGCTATGTCGAGCAGTGCGGGGACACCGGCGTGGAGGAGCGGCTCTTCCTCGCCAAGCTCCTGGCCGGAACGTGGGCGATGGGCAGCGCCACCGCGAGCCTCGCCGACGGGCGGCTCTTGCACCGGCACCAGGAATTCAACGAGCAGTACATCAACGCGTGGAACTTCCTGACCGCCCAGACCACGCGCTTCTGCGGCCGGCTGTGCGGGCCCGCGCCCGCGCCGCGGTGGCGATCGCCACTCGTGGTCATGGACATCGACGGCGTCTTGGACAAGCAGATCTTCGGCTTTCCGTCGACGACCGCGGCCGGGATTCGCGCGGTGGCGCTCCTCCACGCCCACGACGTCGCCGTCGCGGTCGACACCGCCCGGATGCTGTCGGAGGTCAAGGAGTACTGCACGGCGTACGGATTCGTCGGCGGGGTGGCCGAGTACGGATCGGTCGTCTGGGACGCCGTGAGTGGACGCGAGCGCGTGCTGGTGACTGGCGCCTCGCTCGAGCAACTCAAGAGGGTCAGATCCGCCCTTCGCCAGATCCCCGGCGTGTTCCTGAACGATGGTTACCAGTACTCGATACGCGCCTACACGTACGAGCGCGGCGTGACCGTGGCGGTGCCGACGGTGCTGATCCGGAATCTGATCGCCGCCCTCGAAGCGGATCGCCTCAGCGTCCGCCAGACCTACCTGGACACCGCGGTCGTCGCCAAGGAGGTCGACAAGGGGCGCGGATTGCTGGCTCTGCTCGCGCTGGTGGGCCAGGAGGACCTCGACACCATCGCGATCGGCGACTCGGAGCCCGACCTTCCCATGTTCCGGGTTGCCAAGCGCTCGTTTGCGCCCGCGCAGATCGCCTGTGGCTCGGTCGCCCGGCTGCTCGGTTGCCAGATCGTGGACCGTGCGTACCAGCCCGGCCTGCTACGCGCGGTTCAGTCGATCGTCCACTCGCGCGGCGGCGAGCGCTGTCGCCTCTGTGACCAGCGGGGGCCCGAGGCCGGGGGCCTCGTCTGGCAGCTTCTGAAGGCAGCCGATGCGGGCCGACTCCGCTCGTTGCTCCGCGCCGCCCTCGACCCGATGGCGCTCCAGGTGTTCGTCCGGTGAAACCCGCGCCCCCGGCGGAGCCCCTTACTGGAGGGCGAGGACGGCGGCGCGGAGCTCGTTCAGGTGGACCGCGTTGACGACGGTCGCGCCCGCCACAACGCTCGGATCAGTGTACGTGGGAAGGGTCCGTCCCGCCGCCTGATACGCCTGATTCAGCGCCGTCCGGAGCTCGGTCACGTGGACGACTTTGATCGTGGTGACGCCCGGCGTGAGCGTGGGATCCGTCCACGCAAAGGTCGTCAGGCCGCGCGCCACGCGGACGGTATCGATGGCCGCCCGGACCTCGGCGAGATGCACGGTCTTGATGAGCGTGCTCTGAGCCGTGAGCGGGTCATCGGTGAAGGACGTCCCCGACAGCGTCACGGTCAAGGTGGCCACCTTGGTGTTGCCGGCGGCGTCCCGGGCTTGGACCGTCAGCATGTTTGTGCCCATCTGGAGGACGATCCCGCTGGCCGTCCAGGCCGTCGTCCCGGTCGCCGTCCCGTTGCCGCCCAGGCTGTTCGCCCACGTCACCTGGGTCACGCCGACGTTGTCCGAGGCCGTCCCCCCGAGCGTCAGCGAGGAGCTGCTCGTGGTGTAGGTCGCGCCGGAAGTGGGCGCGGTGATGGTGATGGTGGGCGGCGCGGTGTCGGTCAGCGTGGCGGTCAGGGTGGCCACCTTGGTGTTGCCGGCGGCGTCTCGCGCTTGGACCGTCAGCATGTTTGTGCCCATCTGGAGGCCGATCCCGCTGGCCGTCCAGCTCGTCGTCCCGGTCGCCGTCCCGTTGCCGCCCCGGCTGTTCGTCCACGTCACCTGGGTCACGCCGACGTTGTCCGAGGCCGTCCCCCCCAACGTCATGGCGGGGTTGCCGGTGGTGTAGGTCGCGCCGGAAGTGGGCGCGGTGATGGTGACGGCGGGCGTGGTGGTGTCAGGGATCGGGTCGAACGTGGCGGTGACGGTCTTCGAGCTGGTCAGCACGACCGTGCACTGCGGGCCCAGAACCGTGTCGCACCCACTCCAGCCCGCAAGGGTGGACTGCGAGTCCGGGGCTGCGGTCAGGACGACGGACGTCCCGCTGGCAAATCTCGCGGAACAGCTCGCTCCACAGTTGATTCCGGACGGTGTGCTGGTCACGGTGCCCGCGCCGCTCCCGGCCCGGACGACCGCCACCGAGAACCCTGACGCGATCGTGAACGTCAGGGGGTTCGATGTTCCGCCGCCGGGCGCGGGATTGACGACCGTCACCTGAGCGGTGCCCGCCGTCACGACATCGGTGACCAGGATCGTCGCCCGCAACTGCGTGCTGCTGACGAACGTCGTCGCCCGATTCGTGCCGTTCCACCGGACCACCGAGGTGGAGACGAAGTTGGTCCCGCTCACGGTCAGAGAAAACCCCGCCGCGCCGGCCAGCACGTTGCTCGGCGCGAGCGAACTGACCGAGGGTACCGGGTTGGTGCTCGATGGCGCGAACGGGATCGCATAGATGTCCACGACCCCTGATTGGTTGAAGTTACTCGCGAAGGCGACGGCGGACCCGTCCCAGGCGGCCGAAATGCGCGGCTGGGCGTAGTAGTCCCCGAAGCCCCGCGAGCGATGGTGCGCGAGGCGGCGGACTTCGCCGGTCAGGACGTGGACGGCGATGATCTCCTGACGATACGCGTGCCAGGGGCTCACGGAGCCGTTATCCGAGCCGTCCTCGGTCGCCACGAACGCCCAGTCGCTCCGCGCGGAAGTCGAGACGTGCCCGCAGCAGTCGCTAAACCCCGGCCACGCGATGAGGAGCTTGTTGTTCGGGAGCGCCCGCTGTTGACTCTCGCTCAGCCCCGCTGTGTTATTGGTGACGTCTATACGCCAGAGCTCTGGGCTGTTCCCACAGTTCGACGCGACCATGTAGGTGCGCCCGTCCGAGGCGGAGAGGAAGGACCCGTGGTCCCCGCACAGGGACCAGAAGATCGTCGGCGACGCCGTGATCGTGCGAGTCGCGTGGTTGAGCTTGTAGCTCAGCCCCTGCCCTATGCCGTAGAGGCCGACCGCACGTCCGTCGTAGCCCACGATGAACTGGCCGTCGGGCGAGACGCCGAGGTAGGAATTGGCATCGACGGAGTTGGTGGCGTTGATCGCGTTCGCGTAGGGACCTGCCGAGAGGTTCTGGCGGTCGAGGAGGTGAACCGAGGGCTCCGCGCCGTAGCGGACGAGCATGTAGCGCCCGCTCGCGTCGAACCAGTTCAGCGTTCCGCCCAGACCCTTGATGGCCGCCCCGCCGGGCGCCGTCCAGTACACCGAATCCGTCCAGGTCCCGTTCGGGTTCAGCGTGATCTGGTGAATCGCGCTCCCGGAGAGATAGTAGAGCACGTCCGGGTCCACGGGATCGAACCCGCCGTCACCCGGGAAGAAGCCGTTCTCGATGCCGGAGTGGGTCACGGCGCCCGTGGCCACGTCGATGACTTTCCAGGTGTCGGGAACCGTGCGGTGCAGATACCGCGTCCCATCGGCACTCCACCACATGTTGCGGGCGTAGATGTCGTCGTGGGCGTGGTCGGTAGTGAGCCGCCGCACCCTCTCGCCGAACACCGGGTCGATGTAGCTCGCCCCCTGCGTCAGCGGGAGCACGAAGCTGCTATACGCAAACGGGCCGGTCGCCGGCGGGGGGTACACGCCGCCGTCAGTCTGAGCGGCGAACGCGGACGAGGAGACCAGCAGCACGAGCGCGGTGACTGCGAGACCGACGACGCGCTTGGCGCGCAGAAGCAGAGACAGGGACACGGTGATCTCCTTCTGAGGAAGACCACCTGTGCCCGGGAGGCGTCTTGCGCCCTCCTTCGGTAGCCCGGCCGTCAGGCGCTGTTGCCTGACCCGTGGCTTTGCGGCCCCGTCTCGCGACGGGTGTGCCCTTATCGGGAGGGGTCTTCTCTCTCTCTGGGGGAGCTCTAGTGCACGGGGGGTGCCAAGCAGGTGCTCGTGGCGGGCCTCGTTGCCTCAAAATCTGGAAATTGCGGGGGCTTGAGGGGACGTGCCGGGTCCGATCGGCGTATCCGCGCGGACCGGGCGAGCGACGCCCACTGTCATGTTTGACGGTACACGCGCCCATTCTGGCACCGCTGTCATCAAGAATCGTATATTTATCTGAAACTTACGATTATTCCCGGTTTCGGGGAGGACCACCTGTTTCTGCTTCCCGGTCTAGCAGCCTATGGAGTGGGTCGCGATGACCGCCAGAGAGCGGGTCGCGGCGTTTTTGCTCGCCCATCAAACCCGCAGGCTCTGCGACGAATGCCTCGCGCGCGAGGTCGGGATCGATCCCTAAACCGCCTATCGGGCGGCGGTGAAGGCGGGGCGATCGGGCGGGTTCATCCGGGAGTACGGTGTCTGCTCTGACTGTGGCGAGAGCCGGTTGGTGACCTGCGCGTCGCGCTGACGTGAGATCCTGACCGAAGCGGCACGTGGCCGATGACTAAGGGCCGGAGGCGAACCCTCCGGCCCTTTGTGTCTCTACCGTTGTGGTCGGCTAGAGTCCGCTCGTGTAGGTCGCACTGGCCACGGCGCTCTGAGACCAGCCGGGAGCCACCGCCATCGCCTTGATCGTGGTTGGGCCAAGTGTCGTGACGACCAGGATCGGGCTGGTGTAGACGGTCGACGCGGTCGTCGGCGTGCTCCCGTCGGTGGTGTAGTAGATCGTGACGCCAGGGCTCGCATCAGAGATCGACACGTACTGGGGAACGAGGTAGGTCCCGCCGGGCGGGTTGAAGGTCGGCGTGGCAGCCCGCAGGGTATAGACGGCAGTGGCCACGCTGCTGCTGACCATCCCGTTTGCCGTCGCCATCGCCTTGATCGTCGTGGTTCGCGTGACTGCGATCGGGCCGGTGTAGACGGTCGACGCGGTCGTCGGCGTGCTCCCGTCGGTGGTGTAGTAGATCGTCGCGCCAGGAGTCGCATCCGAGATCGCGACGGACTGAGGCCTGTCATAGGTCCCGCCGGGCGGGCTGAAGGCCGGCGTGGCAACCCGCAACGCCAGCAACACGGTGACGGTGTTGGAGCCGAAGTTTGCCACCGCCAGATCTGGCACGCCGTCGCGGTTGAAGTCGCCTACGGCCACGGACTCAGGATTCGTGCCCACGGTGAAGGTCTGCGCCGCCTGGAAGGTTCCATCGCCGTTGCCCAGCAGCACCGAAACTGTGTTGGCACTGAAGTTGGCCGCCACCAGGTCTTGGATCGCATCGCTATTGAGGCTGCCCACGGCCACGGCAAGCGGGGCGCTGCCGACCGGGAAGTTCTGTGGCAGCTGGAAGGTGCCATCGCCGTTGCCGCGCAACACCGAGACGTCGTTGGACATAGCGTTGGTCACCGCGAGATCTTGTGCGGCGTCGCCATTGAAGTGGCCGACGGCCACGGCGGACGGCAGAGTGCCTGTTGGGAAGCTTACCGCTGGCCGGAAACTCCCGTCGCCGTTGCCGATGAACACCGAGACGTTGTTGTTGCCATAGTTGGCCACCGCCACGTCCGCGATTCCATCACCATTGAAGTCGCCCACCACGGGGGAGATCGGATTAACCCCACTGGCGAAGCTCCGTGCCGGCTGGAAGGTCCCGTTGCCATTGCCCAGCAGCACCGAGATGTCGTAGGAATTCCAGTTGGCCACCACCAGGTCGAGCTTGCCGTCGCCGTTGAAGTCGCCCGTGGTCAGAGAAGTCGGAAGAGAGCCGACCGGGAAGACCTGCCCCGGCTGGAAGGTTCCATCGCCTCTGCCCAGCAGCACGGAGACGTTGTTGGAGTTGATGTTGGCCACCGCCAGGTCGAGCACCCGATCGCCATTGAAGTCGCCCACGACGACCCACACGGGATTCGCGCCAACCGGAAAGAACGTCGCCGGCTGGAAGGACCCATCGCCGTTGCCGATTAACACGGCGACGTTGTTGGACCCCTCGTCGGCCACTGCCAGGTCGGGCACGCCATCACCGTTGAAGTCGCCGACGGCGATCGTGATCGGATTCGTGCCGACTGGAAAGTCTTTCCGGGCGAAGGATACAGTCTGGGCCGCCGCGGGGACTGGGAGGAGTGACGAGAAAAACAGAGCTGCCGCGACCACCAACGACACTCTCGCTGAGCTTCCGGTCATCTCGCGCGCCTCCTTGGGCCAGGGACCCTTACCATGTTTTGCGGCTCCGGCACATCCCACTTCGATACCCACGCTATTCCCCAACCACACGGGGGAAAACTAGGAGAATGCTAGAACCGATCGGGGGAAAGTCCCTGACCAATCCGGAAACCAGAGGGGAATCCCTTAATATTGACGCGGCGATTCCCGTATTCGCAGCGGCTGGAGTGGCCTGTTATTGGGCAAATACGGGGGCGTGAACGACTCTCAGCTCGCCGTCGGGTGACCTTCCATTAGAGCAATATCGCAAGGCTTGCCGACTTGGTCGTACCGTTGTACGAACCCGAGATCGTGGCGGTGGTCGAGATGATGACGATAGACGTGTTCACCGTGAACGTCGCACTGATGGCACCGGCGGGAACGGTCACGCTGGACGGCACCCTGGCCAGACCGTTGTTGCTCGAGAGGAAGACGACGGCCCCCCCGCTGGGCGCCGGCGCGCTCAGCGTGACCGTGCCAGTCGAGGATCCCAGCGGGCCACCAACAACACTCGTCGGGCTCAGCGTCAACGAGGTCAGGGTCGGGAGGGGTGGGGGCGCCACGGTGAGCGAGGCCGGGCGGGTCGCGCCGCCGTAGGACGCCGAGATGGTGACCAAGGTCGAGGAGCCCACGGCCTTCGTGCTCACGGTGAAGGTCGCAGTCGAGGCTCCACTCGGGACCGTCACACTGGACGGGACCGTGGCCGCACCCGTGTTGTTGCTCGACAGAGAGACGACGGCACCACCGCTGGGCGCTGACGCGCTCAACTGCACCGTGCCAGTCGAGGAACTCCCGCCCGTGACGCTCGACGGGCTCAGGCCCAGCGAGACCAGAGTCGGGAGAGGTGGCGATGTCACCGTGAGGGTAATCGTGGTGGTCTTCGTCAGGGTGCCCGAGGCGCCGGTGATGGTGACAGTGACCGTGCCCGTGGCCGCAGCGCTGTTCGCGGTGAACCTCAACGTGCTCGTCGTGGTGGTGGGGTTCGGGCTGGAGGAGGCGGTGACGCCGCTGGGCAGCGTGGAGGGGGACAGGGTCACACTGCCGGTGAAGCCGTTCTGCGGCGAGACGGTGATCGTGCTGGAGCCGCTGCTGCCCTGGGTGACGGTCAGGCTATTCGGCGAGGCCGAGAGGGTATAGGTCGGCGCGGCA
>Ga0209468_1000857_pt1 | contig 14014 bp, 17 predicted proteins | sample GraSoiAngelo_102_FD_185871 | JGI IMG/M metagenome (GOLD analysis project Ga0209468, IMG submission 185871) | Grasslands soil microbial communities from the Angelo Coastal Reserve, California, USA - 14_0903_02_40cm (SPAdes) (version 2) | ecosystem: Environmental > Terrestrial > Soil > Grasslands ...
CGACGATTTCTTGCGCCGTGTAGCCCTTGATTTTCTCCGCGCCTGTGTTCCAGGTGATCACGTTGCCAATGGCATCCAGCAAGTAAATGGCGTACTCTTCCACGCTATCCACCAGAATGTGGAATTGCTCGGCTGTCTGGTGCAGTGCTGAGGCAGTGAATCCGTTGTCACCCATGGGCTGCGAAGGCGATCTCGAATGGGATTCGGAGAGCCGCTCTTGTTTGGTTCCCTCTACTGCACTCAATTTTGCTGGTGGAAGGTGAGGGTCAGCGTCTCTTCTTGCGCGAGCGTCTGACAGACGTGCGTCTTCGCGCCCCTTTTACCGCCGACGTGCTCGAAATCGCCAAGGCTCGAGCAAGATCTGCTTCATCGGTGAGATCGAGGCGTAACGGCGTAATCGACACCCAATTGTGCTCGACTGCCCAGCGGTCAGTCCCTTTCCCTGCGCCTTCCAACGGGGTAACGGTGAACCAGAAAATCGAGCGACCCATCGGATCTTTGTCAGGAACGACTTTGCCATCGTAGTGTCGTACAGATTGGCGCGTCCAACGAATGCCTTTGGGTTTCTCCGGCAGGTTCACATTGACGAGGCACAACGTCCTGTTTGGCATCAGCAGATCGAGAACTTTGGCCACGTGAGGTTCGAGTGCTGAAAAATCCGGCTCGTGATTATCGCTCACGTTTGTGCTGAAAGCGATGCCGCGCGAGCCGAGCAGTGCGGCCTGTTTCGCTGCTGCCAGGGTGCCGGAGTGCCAGCATGAGTTGCCGAGGTTCAGGCCGAGGTTGATCCCAGAAAGTACAAGATCGACGTGTCCCCAGCGATGCATGCCAAGTGCGACGCAATCGGCCGGTGTACCGTTCACACTATACGCGTCGAACTCGCCGCGATTTACACGTTTAAACCTCAGAGGCCGCGACGACGTAATGGCATGACTCATTGAGGATTGCTCGACATCGGGCGCGACGACGCGCACGTCACCAAAACGCGCTGCTGCTTTCGCCAGCGGCATAATGCCCGGGCTGTAAATACCGTCATCGTTGGAGATCAGGATTCGCATCTTCACATTAACGAAAACGCGTATCAGACTGCTTTTGGCCGATTGTGGTAAAGCGCGTTCCGATAGGCTTTACGGCGAATATTAAAATGATCTATCGATTTTTGGTTACTGCATCTAGCCACCGCAAAATAGCCACGCATGGCGGTAGCCTGGTTCGATTTCTTTCTAAGGAGGTGAAACGATGCTACGTTGGGCCGTTATCTTTCTGATAATCGCGATTATCGCAGCGCTGTTTGGATTTACTGGCATTGCTGCGGGCGCTGCTGCAATTGCGAAGTTCCTGTTCGGCCTCTTCCTGGTGCTATGCCTGATCTTTTTCATACTGGCGATATCAGCAGGGAGAAGAGTCCCGTAATTTCCTGGCGGATCTTATACAGCGGGCTTCGCTCGATTGGGTGCTGACTCGTGGGTTGTTACTGGCTAGGCATGCGAGTGAGGTCGCGCCGGTTTTTCTGTTCCAATGGTTTCGATCGTGTTTACGTGCATCCTCGCAACACAAAAATCAGAGCCAAAATTGGTAAAGAGAAAGACGCCCAAAGCAAAATCCGAACCGCGATTTCGCGCTTTGTTCGGCGGCGGACTAACTTAGTGCCCCGAGCGCTCTCATTGCCTGGGAGCATCTTAGATCGCCCTTTCGCGATTTTTATAGACTTTCAATCTCCCTTCGAACGTCTGCTTTGGTTTTGCCGGCTTTCTGACCGCCTTCAATCGTAGATTCGTCATAACACAAAGGTTTCGTTTATCGGATAAAGATTGGTTTTCACATTTACTGGCGAGGTCCGTGAGCGTCCTTCCAAGCAGGTGTACGCGAGACGCGCCCTTCCTGTTCCACCAGTAGGCAGAACAGAAAAGAGCGCGATGGAGACAAGTGAGAGATTAACTATCTTGCTTTTAATCCTCGTCGAGAATTACCCGATCAACCATCACATTGTCGCCTGTTCCGACATAGTGAACTCGGACGGGGACACCCACTTTAACTCTCGTGCGTACCACATCCCCATCGAGGACCTGGCCGCTCCGCGTCACATAAGTGACGGTTTTCCCGAAACGGTAAGTCCGCGGCCCGCTGCTTTCCTTGAGCACGATTGTACTGCCCGGAGTGTATTCGGTGATCGTGCCGCTGCCTTCTGTTGTGGTCGTTGTGGTGGTAGTCTCTGACACTTGTGCCCATGCGAAGGGCGCCACGACTGCCAAGGCCATACTGAGTAGTATTTTTTTCATTTTGTTTCCTTTGTTCTTTTCAGCAGGGCGAATACTCCTGCTAACGAGATTTGCTCGGACGCTGGGTATGCGCCCTGCCTGTATACGGTGTAATCGGGCGCGGGCACCCTTCCGGTTGCCAAAAGCAGGGATGTTTATGGCCTTCGCGGTGCGCGACCACGTACCTCTCGGACCCAGCTTTTCAATTCACCAATCGGCATGAAGTTCACGATCCGGTCGGCAGGAAGCTTTGCCTTGAGAGCAGCAGCCAAACCCAACTCAATAAATTCAAGCTGCCACGGATGATGAGCGTCAGTGCCAAGTGAAATATGGGTTCCATGCTCTCGCGCAATTTTGAGTAGGTCAATATTTAAGTCTTGTCGGTCAGGGTAGCAGTCAACTTCCATCGCTTTGTTGAGGCTGGTAGCTTCTGCAAAGACGCGCGGCCAGTCTGCGCTCAAGCCGATCCGAAAATTGTAAATGCGGCCGCGCGGGTGACCCAGGATTTGAATGTGCGGGTTGCGCAATGCTGCAAGATAACGGTTCGTTTGGTCTTCAACTATCCGCAAAGATGAATGGAACGACCCGAGAACGAGGTCCAGAGCTAATAGGGATTCGGGAGACATGTCTCCTTCCCCGCGCCTGTTAAGGTTCATTTCGACAGAGCGAAGCACTAGCAAGTTTCTGCCGGATTTTCGAAGGAATGCGTTGAGCTTGCCGATTTCGTTTCCCTGTTTTTTTAATGCTTGTTCGTCGATGCCCCCGGCAATTTTTAAGCCTTTCGAGTGATCGGTGATGGCGATGTATTCGTACGACCGGTCCGTCGCCGCGTCGGCCATTTCCGCGATCGTGCCTGATCCATCACTCCAGCGGGTATGCATTTGCAAATCGCCCCGCAGGATTTTTGCCCACGCCGGTTTTCGCGCCAGCAACTGCCTCGCCTTTGCGAGGGAAACAAAATCCCGGCGAATAGTGGGAGCTCTGTGAGTTGAGTGCGGAGGTTTATCGATCCAATGCCGAATTTGTCTCTCTATAAATGGGCCAATTGCGCGCAGTTCGGTCAGCGATCGGTTCTGCGCTATAACATTAGCCACCTCTTCCGGCCATAGAAAAGCGCTGCGCGCAGCTCGTCGAAACGCGCGTGAGAGAATGCCACTCTCGCGCTCGGCCTGCCGAGCAAGCAGCTCCGCAATGTCTGTATTCGACAGCACATTTGGGAATCGGTTTCGACTGAAACTTCAGGGGCTTCCAAACAACCGCCGGCTTGCACCACAGCTGATTGCACCCATTTCGTCGTCGAATGCGATTCTCAATATGATGGCTGAAACGGCGGAGGAAATTTCGCGTAGACCGGAAATTCGTAAAGAGCTTCAGCGGACTACGGGTGAAAAACGTCCTGACAAGGTCAAGGCGCGCGGCAGAGACAAAGTCTGGTTCATCATACACGCACTTGTTCTTGCTGGTTGTATCGCGGCGTACTTTCTGCTTGGCTCGAAGCTGATTCCCCTGGCGCAACCAACTGTCGGTTTAATTGGAAGAATTCTGCGGGGTGCAGCGCTGATTGTGATCGTGCTGGCGATTGCACGAGTTATTTCCGTTTATGCCCTGGGTCGCATCGAGGACCCTTCCACCCGTTTCACGCTCCAGCGTGTTTTACATCTGGTCGTCGCTCTTGCTATCGCAGTTATTATTATATCGATAATTTTCGTCAATTGGTATGCCGCGGTTGCCGCGCTCGGCGTTGGCTCAATTATCATCGGGCTTGCTGTACAAACTCCGATGAAAAGCTTCATCGCCTGGATTTATATTCTTATTCGCCAGCCTTTCCGGGTGGGTGACCGCATACAAATCGGTGACGCTACGGGCGACGTAATCGATGTCGGATATCTTGACACCACCCTGTGGGAATTCGGCGGCAAATATATTTCCGGCGATCATCCGAGCGGTCGGTTGATCAAGTTTCCGAATGAGAAAGTGCTCGACGAAATCGTTTATAATTATTCGTGGCCGCTTTTTCCCTACATCTGGAACGAGATTAAGTTCTACGTCGCTTTCAACGCCGATCTCGAGTTCATCTCCAGCACGATGCAGAAGATTACTGAGGAAGAGCTCGGCAAGGAAATGATAGAGCGCGTGCAAACATTTCGTGACTTGCTCGCCCGTACGCCCGTTGATGAATTGGAAGTTCGCGAGCGACCGCGCGTGATTTTTCGCATCAGCGAGAATACCTGGCTTGAAGCGATTGTCCGCTATCTCGTTCCACCGCGCGAAGCTGGTCGCGTCAAAACTCGCTTGATCAAAAAGCTCCTCGCGGCGCTTAATACCGCTCCCGATAAGGTCATGTTCCCGGCGGGAGCAAATCGTTGAGCCGCTTCATCCAGCGGTAAGCACGCTGCGAATCGTCGAGAGAAAATATTGAACTGTTATGAAGAAGCCGGAGTTGACGATGACCCGCTCGAAGCAGGAGAGTTCGTGGGCGCCCGCGCGGATGTCGATCCCGGAGTTTCTGCTTTAGGCGAAGCCGTTAGGTTCCCTGGGACGCTCCCAGCGCCCCCCACAGAAGCTGCCTTTGCCGCTGCTGCTTTTGCGGCTGCTTCCGCTGCAGCCTTCTTCTTCGCTTCAGCCGCTGCCGCTGCGTCCGCGAGATTTTTATCCACTGCTGCAGCTTCGATCGGGTGAATCTTGTGATAATACTCGTTCGATTTTGAAAGTTCATCTTTGCGCAACAGCAGCGCATCGAATCGCTCGCGCTTACTCAGTTCGAAATCCTTGTCCATCTTGATCGCCTCGAATGGACACACTTCCACGCAAATCTGACAGCTCATGCAAACCGAGATGTCGATGTCAAACACCTTCGGGTAAAACTGCGGTTTCCCCATGTAATCGGGCTTTTTGTCTTCGCTTTTGACGATGTAGATGCACTGCGGCGGGCATTCCTTCTCGCAAATCTTGCACGCCACGCAGCGCAAGCCCGCGTGCTGATCTTCGCCATCGTAAAGGAGAAACGGGAAATTGCGATAGTTCTCAGGAAGCGGATCGCGTTCTTCAGGATATTGCACCGTGATCAGCCGCTCTTTGTCGAAATAACTTCCGACAAAGTTTCGCGCGGTAACCGCCATGCCCTTGAGTATGCCTGTGCCGATCATCGATCTACTTCTCCCATGACAATATCGACGCTGCCAAGAATTACCATGACGTCGGCGACGGTGTGGCCCAGGCAAAGGTCTTCGAGCACAGTAAGATTGATGAAACTTGGTGGACGGACACGATAGCGGTATGGGTTTGGGCCGCCATCGCTAATCAGATAAAATCCGAGCTCCCCTTTCGGACCTTCAATTCGGCCGTACGCTTCACCAGCCGGGGGGCGAAACGCGCGGATCTTCACCTTTGGATTCACGATCGGTCCCGGCTGAATTTGCGCGAAGGCTTGTTGCAGGATGGATAAGCTCTCGCGCATTTCGAGCACGCGAAGCATCAGGCGATCGTAAGTGTCGCCATGCTCGCCTAAGGGGATTCGGAATTTGAAGCGCGGATAAAATCCGTAGCCGTCGACCTTACGAATGTCGTAATTCACGCCGCAAGCGCGCAACATTGGACCGGTGATGCCGGCGTTGATGGCAAGCTCAGGAGATAAAACACCGACGTTTTGTGTGCGACCGATCACGATTTCGTTGCCCACCACGAGTTGTTCAAGCTCGTGGATGAATCGCGGGAACCGATCGACAATCTTCTTTGCCTGTTCCATCCAGCCCGGCGGTGTGTCGCACCGGCAACCGCCGAAGCGCATGTAATCGCACATCATTCGCGAGCCGGAGAGCGATTCGAACAGATCGAGAATCTTTTCACGCTCACGGAATGCGTACATGAGTGGTGTGCCCCACGCACCCATATCGTTGAGCAAAAATCCAAGCAAAGACGCGTGATTTTGAAGCCGCGTTAGCTCAGCAAGAATAACGCGCAGATACTGGGCGCGCTCGGGAACTTCGATGCCCGCCAGTTTTTCGACGCTAAGCGCGTAGGCCCAGTTGTTGGTCATCGAGCAAAAATAATCGAGCCGATCGGTGTAAGGCATCGATCCAAGGTAGCTGGTGTTCTCGCCTATTTTTTCGTGATTGCGATGCAAGTAACCAAAGACCGGCTTGAGCTTTCGCACGATCTCACCTTCAAGCGCGACGTTCATCCGAAACACACCGTGAGTTGACGGGTGCTGCGGCCCCATCGATACCTCGAGCAACTCACCTTCGATTCGCGAACCCATTGTCACGGGTGGTCGCTCCATTGCTTCTAGTGTTTCAACCGTCGGGCTCATTCTCTCCGCCTTAATGCTTTAGCGTCTCCTCCTGGCCTGTGATCTTCTCCGCGCCATCTAATTGCGGGCGGGGCGGATAATGCTGTTTCGCTTTTTCTGCCACGTCATCGTGCGGCGTTGGTTCCCATTCATAATCGTCCGGCTCGCAATAATCTTTGCGCATCGGGTGATCTTGGAACTCGTCCCACATCAGAATCCGCCGCAAATCGGGATGTCCATCGAATCGAATGCCGTACAAATCGAAGATTTCCCGTTCCTGAAATTCCGCGCTACGCCAGACCGGTGTGAGCGAGGGCAACCGCGCGCCATCTCCGCGATCCGCGGTGCGCAGACGAATGATCACTGGCCCGTGCTTATGCGTCATCGAGTAAAGATGATAAACCGCTTCGAGATAGCCTGGGGTTTTTTCCTCGGTGGTTTGATCGAGTTCTTTCTCCTGGCCATCGACCACCGTTTTTACCTTCACTGTTTTCTTCACCACACGATCGAGCCAATCGATGCCGGTAACATTTGAGCAGAAATCCAAGCGCAGCGCTGGCTCCACACGCAGAAATCTTGCGATGTCGCGTGCATGTTCGTTGTCAATCAAGAGCGAAGGCTGATTTGCCGGGCCGGGGTTCGGCATAAGTTCAATCTTCGCTTCCGGAATCGCAGCCTCGATCCGCGCTTTGATTTGCTCCAGCGACTCCACGTTAAACCCGCTCGAGTTTCGGTGGCTGAAAAACGTCTGGGTTCGCCGGCGGCTCGAGATCGTGCGCGCCAAATGCTGGCACCGGAAATTCACTCGGCTCTTCCGGATTCAAATGCGCGGCCTTGTCTGCGCCAGTCAATTTTTGACTGTCGATCTTGCGTTGCAGTTCCATGAACGCATGTAGCACGCCTTCCGGCCGCGGCGGGCAGCCGGGAATGTAAACGTCGACAGGAATGTAGCGGTCGATTCCTTTGAGAACATTGTAACCTTGCTTAAACGGCCCTCCGGAGATCGCGCATGCGCCCATGGCGATCACGTATTTCGGATCCGCCATCTGGTTGTATAGCCGTACAATTTGCGGCGCCATTTTCTTTGTCACCGTCCCCGCAACGATCATGAGGTCGGCCTGGCGCGGTGACGGCCGAAAAACTTCACCTCCAAACCGCGCGATGTCATAGCGCGACGCTGCCGTGGCGATCATTTCAATGGCGCAACAAGCCAGCCCGAATTGCAGCGGCCAGATGGAGTTCTTGCGCCCCCAGTTGTAAAGATCCTGCATCGAAGTCACCCAGACTCCTTGCCGTTGCAGCTCTCTGCGCAATCCCTCGTCAATCCCTTCGTTCATGATCGTGAAATCGCTAAAAAGTTAAATCACTAATCGGCTTCCCTTGTTCCGTCCTTTTTCCGTATCGAACAATGTAACGCTTTTAACTTTTTAACCAACTGACTAGTCGCCCCACCTCAAGCATCCTTTGCTCCACGCCCAAACCAGACCCTCAATCAGCAGAAACAAGAAAATCAGAATGGCGATGAACGCCCCGACCGGCAACCCGGTAAAGGCGACGGCAAACGGCACGAGAAATACTGCCTCGACATCAAAGATCAGAAAAATGATCGCGTAGAGATAATACTGCGATCGGAATTGAATTTGCGCATCGCCAATCGACTCGACCCCGCACTCGTAAATCGCGTTTTTTTCCGCACCCGGTTTCGGCGGCTGGAAAAACCGACGCCACACCCATGCTAGCGCGAGCGGGATCAGTGGAAAGATCAGCGCCACGCCAATGAAAATCACGATGAATAGATAAGGATTCGGATTCATCCGGCTTGATCAAATTCGCTCGGAAAGCGCAGCTGCCAAGCGTAGATTCTCCTCGCGGAAAAGAGGGCAAACGGGCGAGATGCGTTAATTCGAAACAAGCGTGCAGTCGGTCGGCCTCAGGACTTGGCCAACCTCGATGTGCTGGAAAGCTGAGCCGGATGCTTCGGCGCCGGGCATTACTTGTCTGAGTCGGATTTTCTGCCAAACCAACGGCGCTTTTTCGGCTTTGCCTCCTCCGTTGACGGGGACGCTTCCGCGGGTTGTGTTTCTTCCGCAACGGGCTCTTCCTTCTTTGATTCTGCGCGCTCTGGCTCTGTTCGCTTTGGTTCGGTTTGCTTTGGCCTTGGTTCAGCTTCTTTCTTTTTCGCTTTTTTTTGTTCTGCCGGCTTTTCCTCAACGACCTCTGCCATGTCAACCCATTCGATGAACGCCATTTGGGCGGAGTCGCTCTTACGTTGCCCAAGCTTTACGATGCGCGTGTATCCACCGTTGCGTTCCGCTGATCTTGGCGCGATGTCCTCGAACAATTTCTTGACCGCATTCTTTTGACGCAGCGTCGCGAAGGCTGTGCGGCGCGCATGAATCGATCCGTTCTTCCCGAGTGTGACCATTCGTTCCGCGAGCGGTCGAACCGCCTTGGCTTTGGCAAGCGTAGTCTTGATACGTTGATGTTCGATTAACGAGCAAACCTGATTCGCCAGCAGCGCCTTGCGATGATCTGCCGTGCGGCCAAGCTTGATCGTCTTTTTTTGATGTCTCATAACACGGCGAGAGTGATTCTGATCTGACGTCTATTCCTCGGTCGCCGATCCGCTCGGCGCCGCGCCATCGCTGCTCACCGGCACCTCCACGAGGCCAGGATCGAATTTCATGCCCAGGCCCAAACCAAGCTGTTGCAGTTTGTCTTTGATTTCGTTTAACGATTTTTTGCCAAAATTGCGATACTTCAGCATTTCGGCCTCGGTTTTTTGGGCAAGTTGGCCCACCGTCGTGATGTTCGCGTTGTTCAGGCAATTGGCTGCCCGTACGCTGAGTTCGATTTCGTTCACGCTCATGTTGAGCAGCTTCCTTAGCTTCAGATTTTCTTCGCTGACACCGGCCGGCGTCTGGTCGAATTCAATGACTTCTTCGTTGTAGTGCACAAAGATGTCGAGGTGGTGCCTCAGAATCGCGGATGCTTGAAGCAACGCGTCATCCGGCGTCAGCCGACCGTCGGTCCAGATTTCCAGAATGAGCTTGTCGTAATCGGTGCGCTGACCGACACGGGTGTTTTCGACCGCGTACTTGACTCGCGTCACCGGCGAAAAAATGGAATCGATTGGGATAAGACCGATGGCTTGATCCTGGCGCTTGTTTTCCTCGGCGGTGGCGAAGCCGCGGCCAACGCGCACATCGAGCTCGGCATCAAATTTATGTTTCCGATCGAGCGTGCAGATCAGCTGCTTCGGGTTCAGCACTTCGAAGCCCTGAATGGTCTGGATATCGCCGGCGGTCACTTCACCTTCCTTGTTCACCGTAAGCGACAGTTTCTTCGGCTCGTGATCCTGACCGTCCACTTTGAATTTCACCTTCTTGAGGTTCAGGACGATGTCAGTCACGTCCTCGACCACGCCGGGTAACGTGGCGAACTCATGCTGCGCGCCTGCGATTTTTGCCGCAGTGATGGCCGCGCCTTCCAAAGAGGAAAGCAAAACACGACGGAGGGAGTTCCCAACGGTGTGACCATAACCGGCTTCGAATGGCTCGGCGGTAAATTTTGCGTAGGTATCTGTGGCTGTGCTCTCGTCCTTACCGAGAGTTTTCGGCATTTCAAAACGACCGTAACGGATTGGCATGATTTAATTGCGGATCGCCGATAGCGGATAGCTTTCTTTCCGGTTTCCGGTATCTACTTTCCGATATTCCTTTCGCCGGGTTCCCCCTGGCGAGTACGGCTTCACATCAAGCGATGGAGGCCCAGGGACCAACGACGTATTTTCAAAACTCGCTGCGGAGCGTCCAATAAACGCCAACCTCGTATTTTTGCAAGCAGCCATTTAATGATAGGGCGCAACCGCAGGAAGCGCCGCTTCCCGTGGATGGCGCGGCAGTCCGGCGCCTATCAATCACCTTCAGCAATTTCGTCCGGCAATTCGTTGGTGTTCGTCGGCACCTTTGGAAAATGCGCAGCCAACACTTTGCCGATTTCCCCAATCGCATCGACTAGCGCGTGGCTGAATTTCTCGTTTTGAAAATTCGTCCGCATTCCTTCGATAATACGCTCCCAGAATTCGTCGCCGCATTTCTCGTGAATCGCCTTATCGCCGACAACGGCGAACTTGTGCACGCGCGGCGCCACGAAAATTAAAACCGCATTGCGCTCCTGCGTCTTGTGCATGCCGAGCTGATGAAATTTCTTCCGGGCTGCAATCAGAGGATCGGCTGTCAATTTCCCACGCTGAACAAAGACACGAATCTCGCCTGAAGTTTTTGATTCGGCTTCACGAATCGCGCGCACGATCCAGTCATGCTCAAGCTTGCTGAGGAACTCTTTGCTTCGCATTGCTACCAACTTGAGCCCGCGCCTCCGCCGCCAAAGCTGCCGCCTCCGCCGCTGAATCCACTGAACCCGCCACCTCCTCCTCCCGATGACCACCCTCCACCGCCGCCCGTCGGGATAAATATCGGACCGCCTCGGCCTGATGAATAGCCATAACCGCCAAATCGCCGCATCACTCGCGAAATGATGATCAGCACAATAACAAAGATGATAAAAGGCAGGAGACCGAATACGCTGCTCCCACCGCGTTGTTCGGCGACGGTTTTTCCTGATCCTTTATACTCGCCACGGATCGCCTTGCAGATCAGATCAATTCCAGTGGCGAGGCCGCCCTCATAATTGCCATTCCGGAAAAGCGGTTTGATGTGGTACTCGGTGATATCGAACGCCGTGATGTCTGGCAACGCACCTTCCAAACCATAACCGACCTGGATAAACATCTTGCGATCCTGGACGAACACGAACAGCACCACACCGTTGCGACGCTCCTTTTGCCCGACACCCCACGCCTGTGCCACGCGCTGCGTGTAGTCGGCGATATCCGAGTCGCTTTGCATCTTGGGAAACACCGCGACCACGACTTGATCGGAAGTTTCCCGCTCGAATTGTGCAAGTTGCTCGTTAAAGCGGTAAGCGGCTTCCTTTGAAACGACGCCGGCGTAATCGTTGAAGTAACGATCCGGTTTTGGCGGAATCACTTCCGCGGCTTGCAAGCTGGTCGCTAACAATACGAGCGCCGCTAAAAAAAGGTGGATCGCGTTCTCCGAACGCGATGCCGCAATTAGGCGGCTTCGCCGAGTTTTTTTTACCATCCTCTTCGGAGAAGCCGATCCACCAAAGATCGAGATCACCTCACGGCGCGGCCGTTGCTGCAGGCGCTGGGGCAGGCGTACCAAAATTAAACTGCACCGGCGGTGGCCGTTCCGCGCCTTCTCGCGCAGTGAAGAATGGTCGCGGCGGAAAACCAAGCATACCCGCGATTAAATTGGTTGGGAAACTGCGCACTGCCACATTGTAGTTTTGCACAGCGCTATTGAAGTTCCCGCGCTCCACCGAAATTCGATTCTCGGTTCCTTCCAATTGCGCCTGCAAACTGAGAAAACTCTGATTGGCTTTTAACTCTGGATAGCGCTCCACTACGACCAGTAAACGCGAAAGCGCATTGCTCAGTTGTCCTTGCGCTGCCTGAAATTGTTCGAGTTGCGCCGCATCGGTAGGCGCTTTGTTTGGATCAAGTTGCACGCGCCCGACGCTGGCCCGCGCATTCGTCACTTCGGTGAGGGTCGATTTCTCGAAATTGGCCGCGCCCGAAACTGTGTTTACGAGATTCGGAATCAAATCCGCGCGCCGCTGATAGACGTTTTGCACCTGCGCCCAGCTTTGATCGACAGCCTGTTGCAAGCGGACAAGGCGATTATAGCTGCCGCCGATCGCAAGGGCAGCAACGACGAGGATGAATAACAGAATGGCGAGCACAACGCCGCAACCGAGCGCGAATTTATTCATAGAATGTGATGATCGCCGTTAATTATTTTTGAACTACTGGGGTCACTTGCGATGCGACGGCTGTCCAAGCGCCACGTTGCTTTACAAATGTATCCGTCCACACGTACTTCCCGCTCAGATCCTGTGTTTTTGTGTGCGCTTTGATCGACCCTTGGCCGACCACAATCGCCATATCCCCGTAAAAGCGCACCTTCAGATCATCAATCTTAAAATCGGTGAATACCGTGTCCGTCGATTCGTAGCTTTTCAGGTCTTCTTCTTTGCTGACGATCGTTCCATTGAACCAAACCACCGTGAAGTCGTCCGCCTCGATCCGCTGTGGGAACGAGCTGTCGCGTTTGAGACGAGCTTCCGCCCATTCGTGCTGGATCTTAATGAGCGTCTGCTCGTCCTCGGAGTTGTGTTTCATAATGACTCATCGTTTGCCAGACGAGCGAGCAAGTCAAACCTGGCATAACCTATTGGGTGCGGCCGAGCACCAGCCGCAGAAAATGCGCATCTGAAAATTTTGCGTTTGAACCTTGGCGCACAATGATTGCCTTCAGCGACGGAATTACAAACAAGCGCTGATAACCCGAGCCAAGCGCCACTACCATGTCGGCCGGCGCGTCGTTGCAGATGCAAACACCTGTCCATTGCGCGCTCTGCCACGGGAGATCGAGCATTCGCTCCATATCTGCCTCGCGCGCCGTGGCTGCCTGCTGATTCAACCAAAATGTGAGGCCGTACGACGGATTTGGCTGCGATCCAGCAAATGCCTCGCGCAACAAAGCCGCCGGAACAATTTGTCGTCCATGATAATTGCCGTTTCCGAGAACCAACTCGCCTAATCGCGCCCATTCGCGCGCAGTCAATTCGAATCCTGTCGCAGGGAGTGGATTGCCGCGGCTGTCTTTTTTGTAGTTTAGGCGATGGAGTCCAAGCCGGTTCGATACGTGTTCTTCGAAATAAGCGATTGAGCTGCGACCTTTTAATTTCCGGCGCAGCAGTTCGGAAAAAATCTGAAGATGACTCGGGCCATAAATGAAAGCCGCACCGGGTTCAGCAACCGTCGGCAATCGAATTGCCATTGCGTTTCGGTCTCGAATCGATGCCCGCTGAAGACGCGAAGCGCCTTCAACGCCGTCGGTTTGGCTGAGCAACTGGCGAATGGTGATCCGCGATTTGCGTGGGTCGCTTTTCCACTCAGTGATCGTGTCCGAAACGAGATCGTCGAGCCTGAATAATCCATCATGCACTGCGGCCAGCGCGGCGATTCCCCAAAAACTTTTTGTTCCGCTGAAGATCGGCCATCTTCCGCCCGCCGATCCTCCATTGGCATAGTGTTCAAAAATTGTCCGGCCATTTTGCATGACGAGCATGGAAACTCCGCGTTTGCTCTCCGAATATTTCGCCGCACGGACGCAATCGGAGGGGCGAATTTGAGCAACGCCGGATGCGGATGTTAAGAGCAACGCAAAAATCGGCAACGCGCATCGGTTGCCAATGAACCTTCGAAAAAAAGGTAGGGGCGGTTTACCCAAACCGCCCGGCGCAAACATGACCACGGATAAGGCAGGCGATTGAGGTCAATCGCCCCTATCTTGCGGCGTTGAAGTCCGCGTCGGCT
>Ga0209468_1000862_pt1 | contig 13951 bp, 9 predicted proteins | sample GraSoiAngelo_102_FD_185871 | JGI IMG/M metagenome (GOLD analysis project Ga0209468, IMG submission 185871) | Grasslands soil microbial communities from the Angelo Coastal Reserve, California, USA - 14_0903_02_40cm (SPAdes) (version 2) | ecosystem: Environmental > Terrestrial > Soil > Grasslands ...
GACCGAAGAGCGGCTGCTCAAGGTCGGCCGGGCGGGAACCGCAGAACACGTGGCGCGCATCGTGCGAGGTTGGAGGCGGGTGGATCGGATCGCGGAGACGCGGGAAACCATTCGGCGCCACCGGCGCCGCGCGCTCCATGTCTATCAAGACGAAGACGGCATGGTGGTTATCCGGGGGCGGCTGGAGCCGGAGGCCGGGGCCGTGCTGATGAAGGCGCTCGAAGCGGCTCGGGAGGCGCGCGGCACCATGATAAACAAAAACGGTTCCGCGGAAACGCTCGACCCGGTGACGGGCCTCATCGTCGGCGAGGACACGCCGACGTGGGGCCAGCAGCAGGCCGACGCGCTGGCGCTGCTCGCCGAGACGGCGCTGCACCACGGTCTCGATCCAGGGACACCCTGCGAACGGTATCAGGTGGTCGTTCACGTGGACGCCCCGGTCCTGGCGGATCCCGGTGCCCCTGGCCAGTCGGTCCTCGAAGACGGCGCGCGCGTTTTCGCGGAAACGTCCCGGCGCCTCGCGTGCGACGCGACCAGGGTCGTCATGCGACACGGGCCGGACGGTGAGCTGATGGAAGTCGGCGCCCGCACGCGGACGATTCCGCCTGCGCTGAGGCGTGCCCTGCATCACCGCGACCCGGTTTGCCGTTTTCCGGGCTGCGGGCTTCCGTTCGGTCAAGGCCATCACATCCAGCACTGGGCCAACGGCGGGCCCACCACGCTCTCCAATCTCACTCGGCTATGTCGCCGTCACCACCGCACGGTTCACGAAGACGGGTACCAGGTGGAACGGCGGCCCGATGGCGAGCTGCAGTTCACGCGCCCCAACGGCCGGCCATTCCCCGACGTCCCGTCCGCGGCTGCGGTGCCTACGGACCCGGTCGAGACGCTGCGGGCGCACAACGACGCGCGAGGACTTCACATCGACGCGCGGACCTCGAGCCCCGGCTGGTTCGGCGAGCGTCTGGACCTCCGCTACGCGATCAGCGTCCTGCACCCGCTCGCCCCTGGGTAGACGCGCGGCCGCCGCGCCAGAGTGCTACGATAGCCGCGACACGGCCATGGCGAGCGAACGACGCTCGGTGTTGCGCGAAGGCATCGTCGCCGGCTTGATCGGCGCCGCCGTCGTCGCGGTGTGGTTCTTTGCCTACGACATCGCGCGCGGCCGGCCCTTTCACACGCCCGGGCTCCTCGGCGCCTTCGTCTTCTACGGCGTCGACACGCCGGTCGGCGTCGAGCCCGCGGTGGGCCCCATCCTCGGCTACACGGTGCTGCACGGCCTCGCCTTCATCGCCTTCGGCGTCATCGCGGCGAGCCTGATGGCGGTGAGCGAGCGCGAGCCGGCGCTGTTCGTCGGCTTCATCATCCTGTTCGCGTGCTTCGAGGCGTTCTTCTTCGCGATGGTGCAGGTGTTCGGGCTGTCGAAGACCGGCGAGCTGACGTGGTGGTCGGTGCTGGTCGGCAACCTCCTGGCGTCGCTGGCGATGCTGTTGTACTTCTTCCGCCTGCATCACGCGCTCTCGCGTACGCTCGTCGGAGCGTGGGGCGCGGTGCTCGGCGAGGGCGTGGTGGCCGGCATCATCGGCGCCGCCGTGGTCGCCCTCTGGTTCTTCGCCATCGACGCGATCCACGGCGAGATGCTGCGCACGCCCCGGCTGCTTGGCGCCGCGTTGCTGCGGCAGCAGACGCCGACGTCGGCCGTGCTCTCGTACACGCTGGTCCACGGCGTCGCGTTCGTGCTCTTCGGCGTCATCGGAGCCTTCCTCATCGCGGGCGCCGAGCGGCAGCCGATGCTGATCTTCGCGCTGGTGATCCTGTTCACCTCGTTCGAGATCTTCTTCTTCGGCCTCATCCTGATCGCCGCGTCGTGGGTGATGGACGAGGTGGCGGGGTGGACGGTCTTCGTCGGCAACGTGCTCGCCGCCAGCGCGATGCTCGCCTTCTACTTCCGGCGCCACCGCACGCTGGCCCACAAGCTGGCCGGCGCGTGGGACGCGGACGACAGCTAGCCCGAGGGCGCCGCGGCGCGGCTTACCAGAGCGCGTCGGGCAGCGGCAGGCCGGCGAGCGCGTCCATCGGCAGCGGCGCCGGCGGCGTCACCCCGAGACGCTCGGCGAGCACGTACAGCTGACGCAGGTGCTGGCCGGCGTGCCACGTGGTGCGCTCGAGCAGAGCGTCGGCGGCCTGCGGCCCGTAATACGTCTGCACCGTCCGCGTGTACTCGTCGGCGCCGGCGCCCTGGAACCAGCCGCTGAGCCGCGCGCGCACCAGCGCACCGTAGCGCGCGACGTCGCCGCCGCTCACCAATTCTGGATAGGCGCGCTCCTCGTACACGGATTCCGGCAGCTCGGCGCGGTCCACGGCGTCGACGAAACCCAGCGACAGCCGGAAGACGTGAAACGCGAGGTCGCGCAGCGTGCGCTTGCGCTCGGGCGGCACGTGATCCATCTGACGCGCGTCGAAGCGGGCGATGAGCCCCTGCGCGGACTCCAGCACGCGGTCCAGTCGTGACGCCAGCTCGGCCGGCGAGAAGCGTCTGGCCGCGCGGTAGGTCACGCCGAGCAGCGCCGCATAGCCGTCCGGGTTCCAGCCGTGCACGACGCGGTCGCCGAGGGCGACGCCGGGCGGGCGCGGGATGCCGAGTCGGACCATCTCCTCGCGCGCGCCGACGTCCGCCTGGACGTCGATGGGGTCGAACTCGACCCCCCAAGACGAGAGCAGCTCCTTCGTCTTGGCGCAGGAGGATCAGCCGGGGCGGGTGTAGAGGCGCGCCTTCATCGCGTGCACTATACCCGATGCGCGATGGCACCGCAGCGTCCGCTCTACCACCGCTTCGCCTGGGCCTTCGACCTCGTCGTCCCGGACGCCAGCGCCGCCCGGGTGCGACGGCTGGCGGCGCTCCTCCGCGCCGCCGGCGTCCGACCGCCCGCGCGGATCCTCGACGCCGGCTGTGGCACCGGCAACTACGCGCGCGCGCTGGCGCGGCGCGGTTACCGCGTCGTCGGCGTGGACCGCTCGGCGAGGCTGCTCGCCGACGCGCGAGCCAAGGGCGCAGGCGCCGGACTCGTGTTCGTGCGGGCCGATCTCACGACGTATCGTCCGGGGGCGCCATTTGCCGCCGCGCTCTGCCGCGGCGTGCTGAACGATGTGCTGGACGACCGCGCGCGCGACGCCGTCTGCGCGACCCTGGCGCGCGCGCTCGCGCCCGGCGGCGTGCTGCTGCTCGACGTCCGCGACTGGCGCCGAACGGCGGCGCGCAAGCGGTTCGAGCCCGTGACCGGGCGGACGGTCCGGACGCCGCGTGGTCGCCTGTCTTTCCGTTCGGACACGCGGCTCGATCCCGCGCGCCGGCGGCTGCTGCTGCGCGAGGAGATCCGGCTCACCTCGCGGCGGCGGAACACCATCGCGCGGAACGCATTCGTCATGCGCTGCTGGACCTGGGCGGAGCTGCGGGCGCGACTCCGCCGCGCGGGCTTCGCGCGCGTGCGCCGGGTGCCGCCCGCGCGCGTCGCGCTGCCGGGCGATCGGCTGTTCGCGGTGGCGGTCAGCGCCCCTGGAACGGCGGCGGCGTCTTCTTGTTGGCGAAGGCGGTGACGCCGGCCTTGAAGTCCTCGGTGCGGCCAGAATTCGCGATGGCCTGCGCCTCCAGCTCCATCTGCGTCTCGAGGCTCTCCCACGTCGACTGGTGGAACAGGCGCTTGGCGGCGCCGAAGGCCTTCGACGGCCCCTGCGCCAGCTCGCGCGCGAGCGCGTCGACGGCACCCTTGAACTCGGCGTCCGGCACCACGCGCGTGACGAGGCCCCAGTCGAGCGCCTCGCGCGCGGTGAGCACGCGGTTGGTGAAATAGAGCTCCATCGCGCGCCGCAGCCCGACCAGGCGCGGCAGGAAGTACGACGACGAGCCGTCGGGCGTGGCCGCGATCTTCGAGTACGCCATCGTCAGCTTCGCCGACTCGGTCGCGACCACGAGGTCGCCGGACAGGGCGAGGCTGAGGCCGCCGCCGGCGGCGATGCCGTTGACGGCCATGATCACCGGCTTGTCGCTCCGGCAGAAGCGCGAGATGGCGCCGTGCAGGTACGTCGTCAGCTCCTTGATGAGAGCGCCGACGCGCGGCAGGTTGTCGGCGAAGTCGCGCACGTCGCCGCCCGCGCAGAACGACTTGCCGCTGCCGGTGACGACGACGCAGCGCACCTCGGGGTCCTCGTCGAGCTCGATCGAGGCCGTGAACAGCTCGCGCCCGAGCCCCAGGTTCAGCGCGTTGTAGGCGTCGGGACGGTTCAGGGTGACGGTGGCGACCTGCGCGGCCCGCTCGACGATCAGGTGCTGAAAGGCCATCGGTTGTCCTCCGGTCGGGCCGACGACGCGGCGCTGCGCGCCACCTCGGCCAGGGCATCGAGGATCTCCTGGATCTGCAGCGGCTTCACGAGCACGAGGTCCACGCCGTGCGCGCGGCGCTCCTCAGGCGTCAGCTCCACGCCGAACCCGGTCACCAGGAACACAGGCACGCGCGGCGCGATCTGCTTCACCGCGCTCGCCACCTGCCAGCCGGACACGCGCGGCATGGCGAGGTCGGTCAGCACCACGTCGAAGGACTCGGCGCGGAACCGCTCGATCGCCTCCGCTCCGCCGTTGACCATCGTCGCCTGGTGGCCGGCGGACTCGATGACGTCGGCGAGCATGGAGCGCACCGACTCCTCGTCGTCCACCACGAGACAGCGCAGCGTCCGCGCCGGCGCGGCGTCGGCACGCGCCGGTGACGTCGCCGGCGACTCGACCATCGCCGCCGACGGGAAGGACAGGCGGAAGGTCGAGCCGCGGCCCTCCTCGCTCTCGACGGTGACGAAGCCGCCGTGGCGCGACACGATGCCGTAGGTCAGCGAGAGCCCGAGCCCGGTCCCCTGCGGCCCCTTGGTCGTGAAGAACGGGTCGAAGATCTTCTCGCGCACGGCCGCCGGAATGCCGACGCCCGTGTCCGACACGGCGACCTCCACGTGGTCGTCGGTGGCGCCGGTGACGAGGCTGAGGATCCCGCCCGCGGGCATCGCATCCACGGCGTTGAGGATCAGGTTGGTCAGCGCCTCGCGCAGCTCCGCGGCGTCGCCCAGGATCGGCGGCCCCGCGCCCAGCTCGGCGCGCACCTCGATGACGATGCCGCGGCTCACCGGCTCCTCGCGCCAGCGCGACTGCGTGATGTCGAGCGCGTCGACCACCATCTGCGCCAGGTCGAGGGGCACCATGGGCTGGTCGCGGCGGATGCGCGTGAACTCCTGCAGCCGGCGCACCGTCTGCGCGCCGTCCAGTGCCGAGCGCTCGATGACGCGCAGCCACTGCAGCTGCTGCGGATCCTGCACGCGGCGCATCAGCAGCTGGGCGCGCCCGAGCACGGAAGCGAGCAGGTTGTTGAAGTCGTGCGCGACCCCGGAGGCCATCTCGCCGAGGGCGCGCAGCTTCTCGGTGCGCACGAGCTGGTCCTGGGCGGCGGCCAGCTCGCGGTAGGCACGCGTGCGGTCCTCGAAGAGGCGCACGCTGCGCAGCGCCAGCGCGGCCAGGTGGGCGATGTTGAGGAGCAGCCGCTCGTCGGCGGCCGTGTACAGCCGCGGGCCGCCGCGCAGGACGATGACGCCGAGCACCTGCTCGCCGGCGGTCATCGGCACGCCGAGCCAGGACTTCAGCTGTGCGGAGCCCTCGATGGGCTCCACGCCGTGCCGCCGGCACTCCTCCACGTAGTCGTCGGTCCGCACGGGGCGACTGGTGGCGAGGACGACGGACATCAGGCCGATGTCGCCGAGCGGATAGCGGCGCGGCTCCCGCGAGTCGTCGGCGCCGTCGGTGACGCGCAGGACGATCTCCAGCTCCTCGCGCTCGGCGTCCCGGACGATCACCACGAGATTCCGCGCGTCCAGCACGCGCGCGACGTGGCGGCGCACGGCGTCCACGACGGCGCCGCGCTCGAGCTGGCCCGTGACCGCGCGCGAGAGGTCGTGCAGCACCGACAGCTCCTCGAGCCGCTGGCGGTTCTCCTCGAACAGCCGGCCGTTCTCCAGCGCGATGCCGGCCTGGTTGGCGATGGCCTCCACGAGCGCGATCTCGTCCTCCGAGAACTCGCGCGGGGTCTCCCACCACACGGCGGCGAAGGCCGCGATCATCCGGTCCTTCACGACGACGGGAACGAAGAGCTGGGTGCGGTGCGGCCCCTGCTCGCGGATCACCGCCGGGATCCGCGAGTCGTTCATGGCGTCACTCGTGACGACCGGCCGTCTCGTACGCGCCGCCTCGGCGTAGAAGGGATGCTTGAGCAGCGACACGCGGAGCTCGCGGAAGGCGGCGAGCCGCTCGGGCGGGATGCGGTAGCCGGCGATGGGCTCCAGCCACTCGCCGTCCTCCTGCACGAGCCAGGAGCCGACGCAGTCGGCGCCGAGCGTGGTCGCCACCACCCTCAAGCAATGGCGCAACAGCGCCTGGAAATCGAGCGTCGACGACAGCGCGCGGCTCACCGAGAGCAGCGTCTGGGTCTCCGCCAGCTTCACCTGCGTCTGGCGCGCGAGCTCGGCGTTCTCCATGGCGAGGCCGACCTGGGCGGCCACGCCCTCCAGCAGCCGGACCTCGGCCGGCTCGAACACGTGCCCGGTCTGCCACCAGACGAGGAAGAGGCCGCCGACGGGCTGGCCGTGGGCGAGCGTGGGCACGAAGAGCACGGAGTGCGGCGGCAGCGCGGCCTGCCACTGCTGGTCGAAGCGCGGATCGGCGTGCGGGTCCGGGCTCGCGACGGCGCGGCCGGCCCGCCACGCGTCCAGCAGCCACGGGAAGCGATCGAGCACGATGGGGCGCTCCGCGAAGAAGCGCAGCAGATCCTTCGGCACGTGATAGCCGCCCACCGCCACGAGGCGCTCCTTGCGCCCGTCGAGCAGGTACGCGCCCACCATGTCGGCGCCGAAGGCGCGCGCGACCTCGGCCGCGACCCGCCGCATCACGTCGCCCCCGGCGTCCGGCTGCGAGAGCACGCGTCCCACCGCGAGCAGCGTGGTGGTCTCGCGCAGCCGCTCCTGCGCCTCCGCGTAGAGCCGCGTGTTCTCCAGCGCGAGGGCGATCTGGCCTACCACGGCGGTGGCGAGGTCCACCTGCCACGGCGCGAACGGTCGCACGCGCTCGCAGTAGTCGAGCGTGACCACGCCGATGACCTCGTCCTGCCGGAGCATCGGCACCACCACGTACGACTTGAGGCCGAAGGCCGCCACCCAGTCGGGCGGCGTGAGCGAGGCGTCGCTCGCGTCCTCCACGATCACAGGCCGGCGCGTCTCGATCGCGCGCGCGTTGGTCGGCACCTCGCGCAGCGGCCGGTTGGTCACGCTGAGGAACTGGTCCCACATGGCCGGCATCTTCCGTCCGTCGGCGAACTGCGACATGAGGGGGACGACGCGGTCGCCCTCCCAGCGCTCGATCGAGCAGCGGTCCACGTCGCACACCTCGGCCACCTTGATGGCCAGGCGCTTGAGGAGCTGGCGCGCGTCGAGCGTGGAGTTCAGGATCTCCGCCACCTCGAGCAGCGCGCGCGTCTCCGTCAGGCGGCGCGTCGTCTCCGAGTACAGGCGCGCGTTCTCCAGCGCCACCGCCGCCTGCGCGGCCAGCGAGCCCATGAGCGAGGCCGTCTCCGGCGTGACGGGCCACGGAGAACGCGCCGAGCACGCGCTCGCCGATGGCGATGGGGTACGCGGTCACCCACCCGAGCCCGTGGCGCAGCAGCGCCGCCGCGTCGACGGTGCGCGCGTCGCGCGCCACCTCCGTCCAGAAGATCGGCTCGCGGCGCTGGACGACCCAGCCGATCCCACCCTCGCCCGGCGCCAGCGTGTCGTGCAGCTCGGCGGCCAGGGCGGGATCGCCGTGCGTCAGCGTGCGCCGCAGCCGGCCCGTGGTCTCGTCCAGCCCCCACACGCTGACGTAGGGCGCGTCGAAGAACTGCGAGATGGCGCGGGCGAGGTTGGCGAGCACCTCGTCGGGATTGAGCGACGAGGAGACGAGCCGGTTGACCTCCTCCAGCGCGCGCAGCCGTTGCGCATACCGCGTGGCCTCCTCGTACAGGCGCGCGTTCTCGAGGGCGGTGGCGGCGTGGGCGGCGAAGCTCTGGAGCAGCGCGAGATCCTCGGCGCCGAAGGGGGCCGCCTCGACGCCCGCGCGGCTCATCGTCAGCACGCCGAGGGGACGGTCGCGCAGGATGACGGGCTGTACGATGACGCTGCGCACGCCGGCGGCCACGAAGCGCGGCGCCGCGTGCGGCGAGCGCGCGTAGTCGTTGGTGATGAGACCACGGCGCTCGCCGATGGCCCGGCCCGCGAAGCCCTCGCCCGGCGCCAGCCGCTCGCCCGCCAGGTCCTGGCCCGTCCACGCGCGCGGGATCAGCGTGCGATCCTCGTCCAGCGTCCAGAGGGCGCCGCTCGCCTTGAAGAGGCCGGTGGCGCGCTCGACGACCAGCGCGGGCAGCCGCTCGGCGTCGAGCACGGCCGCCAGCTCGCGCTCGATGTCGGCGAGCGCGGCGATCTGCTGCCGGCGCGAGCGCTCGATCGAGAAGAGGCGCGCGTTCTCGAGGGCGAGCGTGGCCTGGTCGGCGAAGGCCTGCAGCAGCGCGGCCTCCCCGTCGGTGAAGACGCGCCCGACCCGGTCGACGATGCCGAGGGCGCCGATGATCACGCCCTTGGCGCGCATCGGCACCGCCAGCACCGCGCCGTCGCCCGAATTCTGGAAGTTCGCGCGCAGGTCGTCGGACACGCGCGTGGCCGCGTCGGCGAGCGCGTCGGCGGTCGCGATCGCGCGCCCTTCGGCCACCGCCCGCCCGAGCACCCCGACGCCCGGCGGCAGCACGTGGCCGGGCTGGAAATAGGCGCGCGTGCGGCCGCCGAGGGCCAGGGCCGCCAGGGAGCCGTCGGGCTGGAGCAGCCGGACCACGGAGGACTGGGCGCGGAAGAGGGGCAGCACGCTCTCGACCGTGCGCTCCACCACCTCCGAGACGTCGAGCGACTCGGTGAGCGTGCGCGCCAGCCGCGCCAGCTCCTCGGCCTCCGCGCGGCGCTGCGCCGACTCGGCGTAGAGCCGCGCGTTGGCGAGCGCGAGGGCCGCCTGGTCGGCGAAGGTCTGGGCCAGCCGCGCGTCGTCCTCGCCGAAGACGCGGCCGCGCTCGCCGCTGACCGTGAGCACACCGACCACGACGTCGTTGACGATCAGCGGCACCGCGATGGCCGAGTAGTGGCCGACGGCGGCGATCCAGTCGCGGACGGCGTCCGTCTTCTCGATCCTGGGATCGGCGGGGACGTCGGAGGACACGACCACGTGACGCGACTCCGCGGCCAGGCCCGAGATGCCGACCCCGCGCGGCAGCACGGGCGCCGGCGGCGTGTCTCCCCCGCGGCCGGTCGACGTGGCGACGGGAACGAGGTCGCCGCTGCCCGGCTCCACGCGGAAGAGCGAGGCGGAGACCGACGAGAAGAGGCTGCGCACGCTGTCCGCGATGCGCTCGCTCACGACGTCGGGATCGAGCGTCCCGGCGAAGACGCGGGAGAGGTCGGCCAGCGCGCGCATGCGATCGGCCTGCTCGGAGGCCTCGCGGACGAGGCGCGCATGCTCGATGGCGATGGCGGACTGACCGGCGAAGGCCTCGGCCAGCTCCTGGTCGCGCGCGCTGAAGGGCCGGCGCGCGCGGAACGTGAGCACCCCGATCGCGCGCCCGCCGATCTTCAGCGGGACGCCGAGGAACGTCGTGTAGCCGAGGCGCCGGACGTTGGCGAGCTCGTCCGGGGCGATATCGGCGGCCTCGACGTCGAGCACGAGCGCGTGGCCGGCCGCAAAGGCTCGGCCGCTGAGGCCCTGACCGAGCTTGACCCGCTCCCGCACCATCGTCTCGCGCGCGGTGCCCGCGCACCCGGCCAGCACGAGGTCGTCGCCCTCCAGCAGCCGGAAGCCGGCGTTGTCCACGTCGAGCAGGCGCGCCGCCTCCTCGGCGATGGAGGACAGCAGCGTCGTGGTGGAGACCATCACGCTGGCGCCGATCTTCGTGTTGATCTCGAGCAGCGCGGCGAGATACTCGCGCCGCGTGCGCTCGCCGGAGAGCAGCCGCGCGTTCTCCAGCGCGACCGCCGCGCCGTTGGCGAGCGAGGTGAAGACGTCGAGCTCCTCGGCCGAGTACTCGTGGCGCTCGGTGAGCCCGATCGCCAGCACGCCGAGCACGCGCTCGCCGACCAGCAGCGGCACGCCGGCGAAGGCGGCCAGGCCGCGGGCCCGCAGCCGCTCGGTGTTGAGCGGACGCGGGTCGCTCGCGAGGTCGGCGATGGTGAGGGGCGCCCGCGTGGCCGCCACCCGCCCGACGAACCCCTCGCCGACGCGCAGCCGGTCGACGCCGCCGCCCACCTCGAGCCCCGCGCTGACGCGCACCGACAGCGTGTCGCCGTCGTCGTCCATCAGCCACAGCCGGGCGATGGCCGCGTCGAACATCTCGCGCGCGGCCTCCGCGACGCGCTGGAGCATCTCCGGGCCCGGGAGCGTGGCCGCCAGTCCCTGGGCGACGCGGGTGAGGATCTCGAGCCGCCGCGACTTCAGGCGGAGCTCGGCGAAGAGGGCGGCGCGCCCGACGGCGAGGCCCACCTGGTGCGCGGCCGCGTGCAGCAGCGTCAGCTCGTCGGCCTCGAAGCGGCGCTGCTCCCTGGACACGAGCGCCATCACGCCCCAGGTCGCGCCCTGCACCGGGATCGGCAGCGAGAGCTGCGTGCGATAGCCCTCGCTGGTCACCGCCTCCTGCAGCGTCGGGTCCTTGATCCGCGCGGGATCGAGGTCCACCAGCGTGTACTCGCCCGTACGCGCGGTCTGGCCGATGCGCGTGCGCTCGATCGCGCGCGTTTTCAGGAATTCCATGTAGCGCGGCGGGATGCCGTAGTGGGCGACGAGCGCGAGGCGGCCGGTGTCGCGATCGACGCGATAGACCATGCCGAGATCGATGCGCGCCACCGTGCAGATCACGTCGAGCGTCTGCGTCGCCGTCGACTCGAGCTCGGTGCCGCTGCCCACGGCCACGGCGGCGGCGTAGAGCGCCTGGAGCTCGCGGCTGCTCGTCGGCGGCGCGGCAGCGGCGGAGGCCTCCCCGGGCACCGGGGAGGCGGCGGGCGCGGAGGATGCCGCCGGCGCTCGCGAGGCGGCCGCCCACGCCGGCGCGGTGACGCGACGGCGCGTGGCGAAGGCCACCACCAGGGACGCCACGAGCCCCGCGAGCGCGCCGCTGGCGACGAGCGCCCGCACGACGCGGCGGCGCTCGGCCACGCCGTCACCGACGCGGACGGCGGCCCACGCCACGTCGCGTCCGAATCCCTCGACGGGCCTCAGGCGCCAGCGCTCGCCGGCGACGTCGCGCACGCCGGCGGCCGTCGCCGCCGCCCAGCCCGTCGTGGGCGCCTCTGGCAGCGTCGAATAGCGCAGAGCGTCGCCGTTGACGACGACGACGCCCGCCCGCTCGCCGAGACTCGGACCGAGCCGGTCGGCGCGCCGGCCGACGACGACCAGGCCGCCGCCGGGCTCGCCGCCGACCGCGGCCACGCCGAGCAGGTAGGCGCGGCCGCCGAGCACGGCGAGCGTCACCGCGGCGTTCCCCGGCAGCGCCGGCGCGGGCAGCTCGACGCGCGGCGTGGCCGGCACTTGCAGCAGCGCCACACCACCGGCGTCGAGGACGACGACGAGGTCGGCGAGGCGCTCGAGCGTGAGCGCGCGCAGGCGGGCCGCCCCGCGCGCCAGCGTCGCCCAGTCGCCCTTGCGCGCGCCCTCGACGACGGCCGGATCCCGCGCGAGCAGCATGGCCTCGCGGAGCAGCCCGCGCCGCTCCTCGGACACGGTGGCCACCACGCGCTCCAGGTTGACGTCGATCACGCCGGCGTGGCGCGCGTCGACCTCGCGCAGCAGCAGCGCCCCGCCACCGGTCCAGAGCCCCGCCACGCCCGCGACGGCGACGGCGAGGAGCAGGAGCCGGCGGCTCCTGCTCAGCGGCGTTCCCCGACGCGGTGGAGCTTGACGAGATTGGTGGTGCCGGTGACCCACATGGGCGAGCCCGAGATGATCACGAGCACGTCGTCGGCGCGCACGGTGCCGTCGCCGAGCAGCGTCGCCTCGATCTCCTCGACCATCTCGTCGGTGGTCTCCACCTTGCGGATGAGCCGCGAGGTGACGCCCCACGTGAGCCCGAGGCGCCGCTGCACCGCGGCGAACGGCGTGAACGCGATGATGGGCATGGGCGGCCGCTCCTGCGAGATGAGGCGCGCGGAGAAACCGGACTGCGTGAAGGCGACGATGGCGCGCGCATCCAGCGCGCGCGCGGCGCTGGCGGCGGCGTCGGACACGGCCTCGGGGAACCCGACCGGCCCGCGGGCTTCGCGCCGCCGGCGCGTCGGCTCGAGCGCGAGCGTGGCCTGCTCGGCGCGCTCGGCGATGCGCGCCATGACTTCGACGGCTTCCGCGGGGTAGCGGCCGGACGCCGTCTCGGCGGAGAGCATGATGGCGTCGGCGCCGTCGAAGATCGCGGCCGTCACGTCGGCCACCTCGGCGCGGGTGGGCCGTGTGTGGGTGACCATCGACTCCAGCATCTGCGTGGCCACGATCACCGGCACCTTGGCCACGTGGGCCTGGCGGATGATCTCCTTCTGGATGTGGGGCACGTCCTCGAGCGGGACGTCCACGCCGAGGTCGCCGCGCGCGACCATCACCGCGTCGACGGCGCCGACCACGGCGGGCAGGTTGTCGAGCACCTCGTGACGCTCGAGCTTGGCGACGAGCGGGATGTCGGCGCCCTGGGCCTCGAGGAACCGGCGCACCTCGCGGATGTCGTCGGCGGTGCGCACGAACGAGACGGCCACGAAGTCCACGCGCTGCTCGATGCCGAACCTGAGATCGTCCACGTCCTTCTCGGTGAGACACGACGCGGGCAGATCCACGTGCGGCAGCGAGATGCCCTTGTGGTCGCTGATCCGGCCGCCCGCGACGACGACGCAGCGAACCTCCTGCGGCGTCGTCGCCTCCACGCGGAGCTGGATCATGCCGTCGTCCATCCAGATCTCGTCGCCGGCCCTGACACGTCCGAGGTACTCGGGCGGCGAGACGAACACGCGCTCGGCGGAACCGACGCACGGCGTGCGGCAGAGGGCGAACGGGCGCCCGGATTCTAGATCCACCCGCCCGCCGCCGCCCTTGCCGAAGGTCCCGAGCCGGATCTTCGGACCCTGCAGGTCTTGCAGGATGGCGACCGGCCGGTTCCACCGCGCCTCCGCCTCGCGGATGCGCTGGATGACCTCGGCGTGCTCGGCGTGCGTGCCGTGCGAAAAGTTCAGGCGCGCGACGTCCATGCCGGCGGCGGCGAGGCGGTCGAGCTGCTCGACCGTCGAGGACGCCGGCCCGATCGTGCACACGATCTTCGTGCGCCGCATGCCCGTCTACCCGGCGCGCGTGCCCGCGAGCGCCGCGCTCAGGAACCGTCCCGTAGAGGACTTTTCGCCCTGCCGCGCGAGCGCCTCCGGCGTGCCGGTGGCCACCACGCGCCCGCCGTCGTCGCCCCCCTCGGGGCCGAGGTCGATCACCCAGTCGGCGGTCTTGATGACGTCCAGGTTGTGCTCGATGATCACGACGGTGTTGCCCTGCTCCACGAGCCGGTTGAGCACTTCCAGCAATTTCTCGATGTCGGCGAAGTGCAGTCCGGTCGTCGGCTCGTCGAGGATGTAGAGCGTCCTGCCCGTCGCGCGTCGAGAGAGCTCGGTCGCCAGCTTCACGCGCTGGGCTTCCCCGCCCGAGAGCGTGGTGGCCGACTGCCCGAGACGGATGTAGTCGAGGCCGACGTCGTGCAGGGTCTGCAGCTTCGACTTGATGACGGGCACGGCCTCGAAGAACTCGAGGGCCTGGTGGACGGTCATGTCGAGGACTTCGGCGATGTTCTTGCCT
>Ga0209468_1000863_pt1:0-7500 | contig 13950 bp, 10 predicted proteins | sample GraSoiAngelo_102_FD_185871 | JGI IMG/M metagenome (GOLD analysis project Ga0209468, IMG submission 185871) | Grasslands soil microbial communities from the Angelo Coastal Reserve, California, USA - 14_0903_02_40cm (SPAdes) (version 2) | ecosystem: Environmental > Terrestrial > Soil >...
CCCCTCCCCATCAAGGGGAGGGGCTTGTCCGCCGCGTCCTCGCCGACGGCGCGGCCCGCCTTGCCGCGGTCAGTGACACGCCCCGTCTCGATGCCGAGCTGCTGATGGCCCACGCACTGGGAATCGAGCGCGAGACGCTGCTGCTCCGCCGCCTGGACGATTCCGTCCCTGCCTCCTTCGCCGCGCTCCTCGACCGCCGCCTCGCCCACGAACCGGTCGCCTACATCACCGGCCGCCGCGCCTTCTGGACGATCGCGCTGGAGGTCGGCCCCGGCGTGCTCATCCCGCGCCCGGACAGCGAGGCCCTGATCGAGGCGGCGGTGGTGCGGTTCGGAAAGGCCGGGCCGCGCCGGATCCTCGATCTCGGCACCGGGCCGGGCACGTTGCTGCTCGCCGCGCTCGACCAGTGGCCCGAGGCGAGCGGGCTCGGCGTCGACGGGTCGCCCGCCGCTCTGGCCTATGCCCGCCGAAACGGCGATGCGCGCGCGGAATTCCGCCTCGGCGACTGGGGCGAAGCGATCGCCGAGCGCTTCGACCTCATCCTCTGCAACCCGCCTTATGTCGAAGCGGGGGCCGACCTTCCGCCCGATGTCGCGCGCTATGAGCCCGATGCCGCGCTCTATGCGGGGCCCGACGGGCTCGATTGCTACCGGCTCCTCGCGCCGCAGTTTCGCGCCCTTCTCGCGCCCGGCGGAATCGTCTGCCTCGAGATCGGCGCCGGGCAGGAAAGCGCGGTGAGCGCGCTGATGGCGGCGGAGGGATTCACGATAGAGTCACGCATGGACCTTAAAGGGATCGCTCGATGCCTCGTCTTGAGCGTTGATCCAGAATAAGACTTTTTTCCTTGGATTTCCGTATTTCGCTGTCTACATAGGGCGCAGGGACGGGGCCAAGCACAGCAGCGGATGCGTGAAGGCCTGACGTCGCCGACCCCCGATGGCTTGGTCGCTTGCGAAGAGGCGGTTTCGGAAGTGGTGGCTGGCGCTGCATGCGGCGCTCGCCTCCCGGGTCGCGCAAGACAAGGAGGCCGGGACAGGCCCGGCTGCAACGTGGGGCAATAGCACTCGCTTGGTAAGGATTTTCGTTTGATCAACAATCGTCAGGGCGGCCGCAGGCGCGGCCGCGGCGGCAGCGGCGGCGGTCGTCCGCCGGGCGCCAACCCCAATCCGGGCAACCGCCAGGACAACCGGCAGCGCGGCAACGCGGCCCAGCTGCTCGAAAAATATAAGGGCCTCGCCCGCGACGCCCAGATGGGCGGCGATCGCGTCCAGACCGAATATTACCTTCAATATGCGGATCATTACTTCCGCGTCCTGAACGAGAGCCGCTCCCGCTTCGAGGAGCAGCGCCGCACGCGCGACGACTATCAGGACGATGACGAGGATCAGGACCAGGAGGCCGAAGGCTCCCGCGACTCCTCCGACCGCGACGACGAGGACAACGAGTCTCAGGTGCGCGAAGAGCCCCGCCGGGAAGAGCCTCGCCAGGAAGAGCCTCGCCGCGACGCCCGCAACGGCGAATATCGAACGCGCCCGCGGCGCGAGCGCCGGCCGGAGCGCGAGGAAGGCGACGAGGAGCGTATCGCGCTCGACGTGCTCCCGCCGGCCATCTCGCCGGCGAACGAGGAAGGCGAGGCCGAAGCGCCCCGAGCGCCCCGCGTCCGCCGTCCGCGCCGACCGCGCGACAATGACGAGGACATCGCTCCCGCGGCGTAAGGCCGGGCGCATTGTTCATTGACCTGTAACCCGCACTGTAGGACGCTTCCCCTCAAACAATGAGGGAAGCGTCCTGATGCGTTCGGTCTTTCTGCTGTCGGCCCTCTTCGCAAGCTCCGCGCTCGCCCAGATCAGCGCCGAGATTCCGCCGCCTTCGCAGAGCGCGCAGGGCGAGGTCGCGGTGACCATCTACAACAACAATCTGGCTTTGGTGCAGGACCGGCGCCAGCTCGCCATCCCCTCGGGCCGCTCGCGCCAGGAATTTCCCGACGTTTCCGCCCAGATCCGCCCGGAGACGGTGACCCTGACCGGCGACGGCATCGGAATCGTCGAGCAGAATTTCGATTTCGACCTGCTCTCGCCCCAGGCGCTGATGCAGAAGGCGGTCGGCGAGACGGTCACGCTGGTGCGGGTCAATCCCGCGACCGGCGCCGAGACCCGCGAGCGCGCCCGGGTGCTCGCCGCGAACGGCGGCGTCGTCCTCCAGATCGGCGAGCGGATCGAGGTGCTTCGCGACGACGGGCTGCCGGTTCGGGTGATCTTCGACCGGGTGCCGGAGAATCTGCGCGCGCGCCCGACCCTTTCGGTCACCGTGCAGAGCGAGGCCGCCGGGCGGCGGCCGCTGACCCTCACCTACCTTACCCCCGGCCTCGGCTGGAGCGCCGACTATGTCGCCCTGTTCGACGAGGGCGCAGGGCGGATGGACGTCCAGGGCTGGATCACTCTGACCAACAGCAGCGGAACGCCCTACACCAACGCCAACGTGCTGCTCGTCGCCGGCGCCGTCGGAGTGATGGGCCAGCCGCAGCCCTACCCGGCGCGGCGCGGCGCGACCGCGCCGCTCCGGCAGGCGGGCACTGAGACCGCGGACCGCGAGCGGCTGGGCGATTTCTACCTCTATCCGCTCCCCGAGCGGACGACGATCGCCAACCAGCAGACCAAGCAGGTGAGCTTCCTCGACGTCCACAATTCGCCGGCGAGCCGGGCCTACGAATATCGCAACGCCTGGATGCACACGACCGACCAGCCGGAAAGCGCCAATAGCGTGCTTCGCTTCTCCAGCGCGCGCGAGCAGGGCCTGGGCGACGCGCTCCCGGCCGGCACGGTCCGCGTCTATCAGCGCGACGCTCGGGGCAATCCGCAATTCGTCGGCGAAAGCCCGATCGGCCACACCCCGATGGGATCGGCGATCGGGCTCAGCACGGGTCAGGCGTTCGACGTCAAGGTCCATCCGGTCGTGGAGCGGCGCGAGCGCGTCTCCGACGTTCGCTTCCGAACGACGATGCGCTACACGCTGACCAACGCCACGCCCGTCCCTGTGACCGTCGACCTGATCCAGGCGGGCCTGTGGGCCGACACGCGCATTCTCCAGGAAAGCCAGCCGAGCCAGCGCGGGTCCGCGGACGATACTTTGTGGCACGTCACCGTCCCGGCCAATGGCGAGGCGAGCGTCACGGCGACCTTCGACACCAGGTACTGAGCCCGCCGATGCGCCGGCTGGCCCACGCTTTGTTGCTCGCGCTCGCTGCCTGTCCGGCAGCGGCAGAGGCCCAGCGGGTCGTGACTTCCCCCGGTCCCGGCCACGTCGCCGTCACCGTCTATCGCGATCCGAATCGCGGGCCCGGCGACGCCTTCAATCTCAACTGGCTGAACGGCTACGCCCTGATCAGCGAGACCCGACAGATCACGCTGGAACCGGGCGAATCCGAAATCCGCTTCGAAGGCGTCGCCGGCGGCATCATCCCGCAAAGCGCGATCGTCACCGGCCTTCCGGAAGGGCTGATCGAGCGCAACCGCGACGCTTATCTGCTGTCGCCGGCAACGCTGCTCGACCGATCGCTCGGCCGGCGCGTGACGATCCGGCGGACGTCGCGGGCGACCGGCGCGGTGAGGGAGACCGAGGCGATCATCCGAAGCAGCGCGAACGGAGCGGTCGTGCTCCAGACGGCGGACGGCTTCGAATCGCTGCGCTGCACCGGTCTCAATGAAACTTTGATCTACGATTCGGTGCCGCAGGGCCTTTCGGCGCGGCCGACCTTGTCGGTTCGCGCCCGTTCGTCCGGTTCGGTGACGGCGACCGTCACGCTCTCCTATCTCGCCAGCGGCTTCGACTGGCAGGCCAATTATATCGCCAATCTCGACGAGGACGGCCGCCACCTCCAGCTCTTCGCCTGGCTTACCCTCGCGAGCAACGACGAGACGAGCTTCCCCGACGCCGATGCCGCGGCCGTCGCCGGGCGCCTCAACCGCGAGCCGATCCGGATCCAGCCGCGCGAAGGCGGCCCGCTCAACCTGCAATGCTGGCCGCAAGGAACGACGAGCGACATTCTCAACAGTCTACCCCCGCCTCCGGCCCCGCTTTCGGCGGACTTCGCCGGCGAAGCGATCACCGTAACCGGTTCGCGGGTTCGGCGCGCCAATCTCCAATCCGCGGCTCCGGTCACCGTGGTGAATGCCGAGCTTGAAGCCTTGGGCGACGTCAAGCTCTACCGGATTCCGGAGCCGGTCACCGTCGCCGCCAACGGGCAGAAGCAGGTCGCTCTGCTCCACCGCGATTCGGTAGAGGCCGATCTCGTCTACCGCCGGCATGTCGGGTTCTTCGACGGCAGCGACGCCGAACCCCAGCCCGCGACCCTGGTCCTCGTCACCCGCAACCGGGAGCGGCAGGGGCTCGGGCTGCCGCTGCCGGCCGGCCAGATGGTCCTGTTCGCGGCCGGCGAGGGCCGCCCGATCCTGCTCGGTCAGGGCACGGTGGAGGATCTCGCGGTCGGGCAGGACGTCGACATCGAGCTTGGCGAGATGGGCGGGGTCAGGACTGAGCTCACCTCCGTCGAGCGCGGGAAGGGGCGCCGCGACTATGTGTTGCTGGTCACCAACGATCATTCGGCCGCGGTCCGCTTCGAGGCCGAGTTCGCGGATTCCGGTCCGAGCTTCCGCCCGTCCTCGCGCCTCGGCCGGCGCAACGGGCATCCGCTGTGGACGGTCACGGTCCCCGCCAACGGCAACGTAAGCCTGCGCTATCGCCTGATCATGCCCGAGGAGGAATAGGCGCCCCGTTGCGTTCGCCAAATTGGGGGGCGCGCGAACGGGTTCCCCTTCCCTCGATGGGGGAGGGGCCCCGAGGAGGGGTGGACTATCCGCAGGGACACAGACCTTCATCAACTCCACCCCCACTCAACCCTCCCCCATCAAGGGGGAGGGCTTTTGCGATCCGCTTCGCGAGCGCGCCTTGCCGGCGGGTGCGAGGCGAATGTTGGCGGCGTAACGATCCCCGCCTAATCTCTCCCTACGGGCCGAGTCGGGGTGCGGCCGGCCTTCAGCGAGGGGAGATGATATGGCGCAGGACAATCCGAATTATCCGGTCGGGACCGCTTCGGTGAACTGGCTCGACAATCAGGGCCAGGTTCACATCCGGGTATATTCGACCGACGGCTACAACGTGATCGAGCGCTGCTGGGACGGCAACGGCTGGTACACCGGCTCCTTCGCCCAGCCCGGCGCCAGCGTCTCGGCGACCGCGTGGCAGGGAAGCGGGGGCCTGTCGATCCGGGTCTATTGCACGGCCCAGGACAAGACCGCCGAATGGTGCATCGACCAGGGCGGCGGCTGGTATCAGGGCGCCTACACCACGGAATGAGCGTCCTTCGATACGCGTCTTCGCCAGGCTCAATGCCGTATCGAAGCACAAGCTCGGTCCCTCCTCGGGATGAGCGGTTCAGTATCAACTGATCGAGCCCCGGCCACCTTTCTCGCGCGTCGTCGACAGAAGGCGTTTGCATTCGCCTCCGGATCATGACCTCAGCTTGTTGCGGAGCCGAACTGCGGCCCGGCAATCAGGCGAGGACAAGGCATGAGCAATAGTTTCCAGACGGCTGCGGTGAGTTGGTTCGACGAGGCGGGCAATCTGCACATCCGGGTCTATTCCAGCGACGGCTACAAGGTGACCGAGATGTGCCTCGATGGCCCCGGCGGCTGGTTCGCCGGCTCGTTCAACCAGCCGGGGGACCACGTCTCGGCGACCTGCTGGCAGCAGAACGGATATCACGTCCGGGTCTATTGCTCGTTCGAGGGCAAGTGCGTCGAATGGAGCCTCGACGAAGGCGTCGGGTGGACGAAGGGCAAATATCCGGGCTGATCGCCGGCCGCGCGCGGCTCGCCCGGTTCTCTTCTCTCGGGCAGCCTCAATTGGCTTCGACGGATTGCGCACAATTTGGAGTCATCCCGGCGAAGGCCGGGACCCATGAACTCGGACGGGCAAATGCAAGCCCGTAGCCGAGCATATCCTCGATGGCCTGTGTTCATGGGTCCCGGTCTTCGCCGGGATGACTCCCAAAATCAGACCACCGCGTCTCGATTTTCTAATCGAGTCCGGATCTTAGGCCGACGAACCGACCCTAGGCGCGCTTCACCGGCCTCGGCCGGTGATTCTCGTCGAGGGCGACGAAGGTGAACAGGCCTTCGGTGACCTTGACCTCGCGCGTGCCGCGCTCCCGGCTGGCGATCACGTCGATCCGGATGCCGAGCGAGGTGCGGCCGATTCGCTCGACCCGCGCATAGACGGAGATGACGTCGCGCAGCAGGATCGGCTCGAGGAAGTTCATCGCGTCGATCGCCACGGTCGCCACCGGCCCGTCCGCCTCGCGGCTGGCGATGATTCCGGCGGCGATGTCCATCTGGCTGAGCACCCAGCCGCCGAAGATGTGGCCGTTGGCGTTGATGTCGGACGGGCCCGGCACGACCCTCAGGGTCGGCTCACCTCTCGCTTCGGTCATCGTCGTTCCAGTCGTTGCGGCCGGCCTCTTCGTCGTGCCCGGTCCGGTTGGAGAGAAAAATGAGGCCCATCAGGCCGGTGCCGACGAGCACGGTGAGACCGACGCCCGCGATCGTTGCGATCACCATGTGGATCGGCACCGGATCGCCGAAGCTCTTGAGATAGATCAGCGACAGAAGGACGCAGACCAAAGCGAGGAGCGCCATCCAGCGCATCGTCCGCTTGTAGCGCTTCCACGCCTCCGCCGCGCCTTCGTAATTCGGCGGCCGGCGCAGCGGGAGAGGATCGTGTCGAGGCATGGCTTCCCTTTGGCCTTCGCTTCTGGGATCATCAAGGGACCCCGAGTCGCTTCGAGCCGAAAGGGAGAATCATGACGATCGCGGACATCCTCCAGAGCAAGGGCAGCGAAGTGCTGACCATTAGCGGCGACACGTCGGTGCGCGACGCGGTCGCCCTCCTCGCCGAGCGCCGGATCGGCGCCCTGCCGGTGACCCGAGGCGGCGCGATCGCCGGGATCATGTCCGAGCGCGACATCATTTACCGGCTGCAGAGCGACGGGGCGGGAATCCTCGATTGGACGGTCGAGCGAATCATGACCGCGCCGGCGATCACCGTCACCCCGTCGACCGAGATCATGAGCGCTCTGTCGCTGATGACCCGCCGGCGAATCCGCCACCTGCCGGTGGTCGAGGGCGAGGCGATGGTCGGGCTGGTGTCGATCGGCGACCTGGTCAAGTTCCGCATGGACAAGATCGAGGCCGAGGCGGCGGCGATGCTCAACTATATTCAGAGCGTCTGAGCCGCCGTCCGATTCGGGCGGACGAGGGCCAGCACCTCCTCGACCACCCTTCGCTCGAAGACGATCAGAAGCGCCGCATAAGCCCCCGCGCCGATCGCGACGAGCAGCGACAGGCGGGTAAGCGCGTCGAGCTCCGGCAGCAGCCGGGTGTCCACCGCCCAGACGATCCCGGCCATGATCCCCGACGCCGCGAATCCCGGAGCGGCGGCGCCGAG
>Ga0209468_1000863_pt1:12500-13950 | contig 13950 bp, 10 predicted proteins | sample GraSoiAngelo_102_FD_185871 | JGI IMG/M metagenome (GOLD analysis project Ga0209468, IMG submission 185871) | Grasslands soil microbial communities from the Angelo Coastal Reserve, California, USA - 14_0903_02_40cm (SPAdes) (version 2) | ecosystem: Environmental > Terrestrial > Soil >...
TAGGTGTAGGCGCAGCGAAAGCGAGTCTGAATAGGGCGATTTAGTTTGATGCATTAGACCCGAAACCCGGCGATCTAGGCATGACCAGGCTGAAGGTGAGGTAACACTCACTGGAGGGCCGAACCGATTAACGTTGAAAAGTTACCGGATGAGTTGTGTTTAGGGGTGAAAGGCCAATCAAGCCGGGAAATAGCTGGTTCTCCGCGAAAACTATTGAGGTAGTGCCTCGGACGAATACCGATGGGGGTAGAGCACTGGATGGGCTAGGGGGCCGCGAGGTCTACCAAACCTAACCAAACTCCGAATACCATCGAGTATAGTCCGGGAGACAGACGGCGGGTGCTAAGGTCCGTCGTCAAAAGGGAAACAGCCCTAACCTACAGCTAAGGTCCCCAAGTCATCACTAAGTGGGAAAGCATGTGGGATTTCCAAAACAACCAGGAGGTTGGCTTAGAAGCAGCCATCCTTTAAAGAAAGCGTAACAGCTCACTGGTCTAATCAAGAGATCCTGCGGCGAAGATGTAACGGGGCTAAAGTGATGCACCGAAGCTTAGGGTTTGGAACTTTTAGTTCCAAGCGGTAGCGGAGCGTTCCGTAGGCCGATGAAGCCATCTGGCAATGGGTGGTGGAGGTATCGGAAGTGCGAATGCTGACATGAGTAGCGATAAAGAGGGTGAGATGCCCTCTCGCCGAAATCCCAAGGGTTCCTGCGCAAGGCTAATCCGCGCAGGGTGAGTCGGCCCCTAAGACGAGCCCGAAGGGGGTAGTCGATGGGAAACAGGTTAATATTCCTGTACCTGGAGGTGTGTGACGGATCTCGTAAGTTGTCGGTCCTTAACGGATTGGACCGGCTTCGAAGAGGTTCCAGGAAATAGCCCCTCCATTATAGACCGTACCCGAAACCGACACAGGTGGGATGGTAGAGTATACCAAGGCGCTTGAGAGAAGTGTACTGAAGGAACTCGGCAAATTGCCTCCGTACCTTCGGAAGAAGGAGGCCCTCACTATGCGCAAGCATTTTGAGGGGGCACAGGCCAGGGGGTAGCGACTGTTTAGCAAAAACACAGGGCTCTGCTAAGTCGGCTTCAAGACGACGTATAGGGTCTGACGCCTGCCCGGTGCCTGAAGGTTAAGTGGAGGGGTGCAAGCTCCGAAATGAAGCCCAGGTAAACGGCGGCCGTAACTATAACGGTCCTAAGGTAGCGAAATTCCTTGTCGGGTAAGTTCCGACCTGCACGAATGGCGTAACGACTTCCCCACTGTCTCCAGTACATGCTCAGCGAAATTGAATTCTCCGTGAAGATGCGGAGTACCCGCGGTTAGACGGAAAGACCCCGTGCACCTTTACTGCAGCTTCAGAGTGGCATTAGGATTGAACTGTGTAGGATAGGTGGGAGGCTTTGAAGCCCCGGCGCCAGCTGGGGTGGAGCCAATGGTGAAATACCACCCT
>Ga0209468_1000890_pt1 | contig 13586 bp, 19 predicted proteins | sample GraSoiAngelo_102_FD_185871 | JGI IMG/M metagenome (GOLD analysis project Ga0209468, IMG submission 185871) | Grasslands soil microbial communities from the Angelo Coastal Reserve, California, USA - 14_0903_02_40cm (SPAdes) (version 2) | ecosystem: Environmental > Terrestrial > Soil > Grasslands ...
AGTTCTCGACAGGATGAAATCTGTAGATCCGAAAGCGAATCCTTCAACACGCCTGGCCCATTTTCTGGCCTTCTGGAGTCCAAGTATCAACGATAGAGTTAGTGAGTTGAGAAACCCGCAGCCGATTCCTCTTCCAAAGCGGTCTAGGATATCGAGGATAGGCCTGCGGTGGCGCATCACTATTGTAGGGATTGGCGTAGATCGTCAATATGCCAACCTATCAGCTTGTTCTGCATCTGAACGATCATCGGCTTCGGACAGGCTTCCTCGATAGAGCACCCCACGGTCACTACAAGTCCTGCGTCCCGGATCATTTCAAGCGTGGGAGTCTTGGCTGGTTGGAGGAAACATCTTTTCAACGTTCAAGCATCCCCCGGACCACGATCGGATTGATTCTAGCGGAAGGGATAGTGCCTGCGCTCAGTGCACTCAGCCCGTATTTTCTGGCGAAAGCCTCGGCCACCTGGCTACGTCCCGCGTTCTCAATACAGACAAACAGTACAGGACCCTTGGCCAACCCGGGACTTCTCGAAGAATCTGAGGATGAGTCCGGCACTTAAACTCCGGGTCAGGGATGTGATAACAACGCTTGAATTGCACAGCTTTCAGGTGCGTGTCTAAGTACTTCCTGTCGGTCTCGGTCGTTGGATTGTGAATCGTAAGATAGATGAACCCACAGGTAGACGGTCGGGTCCGTGCGGCCGTAGTCTAGCCTGGTCTAGGACATAGCCCAGCGCGTCCAGTGGCCTTCCAAGCCAACGACCCGGGAGACCATCAATTCGATGGTCCGGGAATTCAAATCCCGGCGGCCGCACCATACTAATGTCGCGGTCACGATTCTCGGAAGACGGTTGTATAGATCAGCCTGTGCAACCAGTGAGGGCCTAGTTCTTCTCGAGGGGCGAATCGGCCTCTGGGTGCGAAGCCGGATCGCGCGCCTTTGCTTACGAGGCTGATCGCTTCTATATCCTCAGAGTCGACTTGTTCGTTGAGCCAGACCTTGTTTCTCTTCTTGAACTTCGCTTCGTCCAAGGAATATTGCAACCAGTGAAACTGGGTTCTATCCGGTCTTCCTTGCACCGGCATATACTGGTTAACAGAAAGGCCCCATGGGTAGAAGTTGAGCGTAAGGTTGGGGAAGATGAACCACCAGAGGGAGAAGACCCGCCTGTCGCCATTGTTCGGATCCTTGAACCGGGTCGCGACTTGTTGCGGAGCAAAGCCATCCTCAGGTTTTCGAGCGTAGGCCCACTGTAAGGCACTATACTCATAGAGTTCTGTCGCATACGTTTCTAGTTCAATAGCATCAGCCAGTCCTCCAGGTCCTTTGTGGACGAAGCGAATGTGATAATTGTCCATGTAGTTCCAAGCATGCTGCTTCCAATTACCGTCAACCTCTCGGACCTCATCGGCAAGGGGTCTGTACTTGAAAGAGTCAACGTCCATTCCAGAGATGGACTCCCTTACATTTTCTGCAATCTTCTTGAAAGGTGCCAATGGCTCTCCTAGGCAGACAGAGATGAGCGGACCCCAGCTCTCAACATGCAGTTTTCTTAGATTGTCAGACCCTCTCGGGAAATCCTCTAGCTTCTCAAAGCCCTTGTGAAACACGAATCTCCCGTCAGAGTCAAACGCGCGTCCGTGTTGGGGACAGACAATAGAGCCGCCGATGCTGGGGGATTCTACGAGGGGATGCCATGCGTGGGTGCAGACATTCGGAAAGCAGTTGATCTCCTTCTTGGAGTCTCTCTGAAGGAAGAGAGGTTTTCCCAGGAGAGAGAATGGGACTCGGGAACCTGGTTTGTTGAGAAGTTCGGAGAAGTCTGTCGATCGAACAGATGAGTCATGATGAGGGACGAGCATCCAGGTCCTGTTGAAAACCGTCTCTAGTTCGAGTTCGAGAAAGTCGGAGTCTACGAACGCTAAATCTGGCAATGATTCCGCTTTTCTAATATCTGGATCTACGAAGAAGTCTTTGTTCGAGAACTCCCGCAAAATAGAAATCCAACCTTTCGCACAAAAACGCGAAGGCTCTTGTATATAGTGACATGAGTCGATTCTGACTTTTCGCTTCACATGGGTCCTCTAGTCCCGTATCGTTTGATCCATCCTTCTATCGTGCTCTTCCAGGTCTCTGCATAGAGCCTGTCTGCCTCTGTTAGGCAGGCTTCGAATTCTTTGACGAGTTCTGGACTGACCGATCTTCTGCCCAGCTCACTCAGCTCTTTCACAAGCGCCTCCGATTCCGGCTCATGAACTTCTTCGCCAGTCTCGGTCCAGTACTTTCGCTCCAATTCGAGACTCGCCTTCAACCTTGATAGCCGCGACCTGAAGAGCACCTCGTCTAGGGCATGTCCAGGCATTTCGTGGCCAGTGTGGGTAGCCATGGAGGCGACGCTTCCATTATCAACCGCCAGCCGGACCAACGATTCTACAGCCTCACCTGGACGCAGTTTCTCCGCCTTGCAGAGTTGCTGGAACTGTCTGAATAGGACCCGGTCTATTCTGAGACCCGTCTGCTGCTTAGACATCGCAACAATGTGGAGGTCGATTTCTCGTTAAAGCAGGAGAGCCCACCAACAACCACGCAGAACCCATCCCGCTGGCCCATACCAACAACCCAGAGCTGCAGAATAGCCCAACTAGAACCCATACCCTCGCCCACAGTGTTACCATTCACGGTTACCAAACCCGTTACCAACCGAGAAATCTCAAAAACGTTGATCCTCGCGACACAAAAGTGAGAAACAGGAACGCGGACCCTACAGTCGCTTAATGTTTGTAACCCGTAATTTGAACTGGAGGGTCTTACCCGCCATCGGATGGCCCCCAGACTTTCCATAGGCCTTCTCGGGCGGGATAACGACCTCCTTCTCCTCGTTCACCTTCATTCCCATCAACGCCTCCTCAAAGCCCACAATCACCTTGCCCGTCCCGAGAGTAACTTGGAGGGGCTTGTAGTCGCGGGCCGCGTTGTAGAGCCCAGCGTTCTTTGCTTCCTTCTCCATCGACGTGTCGAAGACCTTTCCACCCGGAAACCGTCCAAGATAGTGAACCGAGACCGTGTCTCCTTTCTGCGCCTTCAGGTCACTCTGGCTCATGATGAGTCGAGACCCGCTTTTCAGCGGTCTAAATAGCTAACGGCGAGTCCAAGAACAAGCCCAGCACGCTCCCTAACCTAGTTTTATACAAGACCCAGACCATCATGGGGGTATGATGTCTGAGAAGCAGACCCCCAAAGCCCGCTTCTCCACAAAACTCCCGAATGGAGACTTTCTAGGAGTCACCATATGGCAGGGGAAGACTGATCCCACCGCGGAAGTCGTGACGGTCCAGATTCGACACCCATCGGGTGATGGGTGGGAGACGACCGCTCGCATAGCTCTTTATCGGACCTCCGACGGGAAATACTCCCTCCTCCCCGAGAGACCGGTAACGAAGTCTTCAGAAAAGACCGAGCCGGTATCTATAGAGGCACAAGGAGAATAGGAAAAAATGGCGACAAGCGAGATAGTGCTGGAAGAGACCCCCTACCTGAACCTCACTACGCGAGGCAGGAAGACCGGGCTGAAACATGATGTGGAGCTATGGTTCGCGTTCGAAGACTACAAGCTCTACTTCCTAGCCCACGAATCCTCACAATGGTGGAAGAACATCGCCAAGACCGCAAGGGTCGAGGTGGAAGTCTCGGAGATCCTCTTCGAAGGAAAAGGAAGAATAGTCCAGGACAAGCTCGATCACATCCTCGAACTCTTCCGCCGCAAGTACGGACCAGACCAGGTCGAGAGATGGTACAGCGGCAATAGATCAAAAAGGCGACCGGTCGAGATTGAGCTGGGAAGAGTCCTCGGAAAGAGGCCCAGCAGCAGGAACCAGCTCTTAGAGATAGCCATATAGCAAGTCGACAAGCTCCACCCATAACGAAGAGTCATGGCCTACGGTCTAGCAGAGGGCTTCAGAAAGACAGCCGTCCGGCTAGGCGGCAAGAAGAAGAAGCAGGCAGTCGTGATAGCAACATTCGGCAACCACTTCAGCATGAACGACGCCATCGAAGAATTCCGAAAGGAAGGCTTACAATTTGAGACTGAGAAAGGCCACATCGTCAAGATCTACCTGGACAAGAATACCAAGGAGAGAGCGGAACAGGTCCGAAGCATCATACGCGGACACCTCGGCTACGTCGAACCGCTGTGAGACATTCTACCATCCCATAGTTCCGTTCGCTTTCTGAGCCACTCAGCCATTGACAGTTAGCAAATTCGTCATGGTCAGCTTCGACGTGGACAAGACTCTCTTCCGTAAACCCGCCCTCGCCACCGCAGCCAGAGCACTCGGAATTGGCGACCGGTGGGACGCGGTCGACGAGCTATACGACAAGAAACGAATAACCCTCGGCCAGTGTCTCGCCAGGCTCTACAAGCTCCTAGTCGGCATGAACGTCCAAGATATTCTCCGCGAAGTCTCAAAGGTTGAGATGATGCGCAACATCAGGGAGACCGTCGACAAGCTCCTCGGCCAAGGACTACAGGTCATCCTCACAACCGACAACCCGGACTTCCTATGCCAGTATCTCGTGGAACACTTCGGCTTCAACGGATTCGTATCATCCAAGGTGGCAGTCAAGAACGGCGTCATCTCCGATGATATCGAACCCTTACCAGACAAGAGGCTGGGCATCCGGAAGTACTGCGCATGGATGTCTATCCCTCTAAGCAAGGTCGTACACGTCGGTGACGGATCGAACGACATGCCGGTCTTCCGAGTTGTCGGCTACTCTATCGCGCTAAACACGAACCTAGACAAGGTCAAGAAAACGGCGTCGCATCAGATGGAGACCGATAATCTGCTGGACGTGTACGAGCATATTCGTTCAGTAATGTCGAAGCCAACGTCAGTAGATTAGCGAGCTGCTCAGTTTCAGCTTCTTCTCGTCGCTCAGGAAGAAGACCTCCTTTAGCCTTCTCGCCCTAGCCTGCTCCAGCGCGAGATGTTGAAACGAAAACGCGGATTCCAAACCTGAAACAACAGGATCTCTGGCTCGAATGTCCAAGAGATGCGCGTGAAAGCCGTCTTTTGAGAGAGCCCGTGACATGTAGGCTGTCTTTCTATCTTGACGTGAAGCCAAACATACTATGTTGTCACTCGTTTGCAGTGAGAACAGCTTGGAGTGGCCAAGCTGCTCGCTATGCACATAGTCCGCGGGCAGTCCAAGAACTTCGTGGATCTTGAAGGCGCCATAGGCGGACAGAGCATATCCAATCCCGGAGCCCACGAACAGAAATTCTCCTCGAGGGACCATCCTCAAACCGCGTGCCCACTGCTTCGCACGTGCCTCAGCCTTGTCAAGATCGCGGAGTCGTGGAAGAGTTCTGATTCTGGAAGCGAGAGCGAGAAGGCTCGTCGTGAAGCTCACCGTCCCAGACGTGACAGGTCCTAGTAATCTGCTGGGGAGGGGAAGAGTCTCGTCACATTCCTTTGCGAGTGGACTTGCCGGGTTCGCTGTCACAGCAACCCGCTTCCTTGCCACCCGTTTGATCCGTCTCGCCAGTTGGAGATTAGCCCGTGTTCTGCCGCTAACAGAAGTTATGAAAACAGTCTTGCCAAAAGCCAGTTCTGGATATTGCTGAAGCTCGTAGGGGTCAGCGGCGCGAGCCAGTCCGCTTGAGAGGTAGCATGCAAAGAGTGAGCATGCGAATGAGTCTCCCGACCCGGTGAAGATCATGGCAGAATGACGTTGTAGATGTCCGCCTTGTGCTCCAATCTCGTTGGCGAAGACTCGGAGCTCTTCAACCTGGCCCCGTAGCTGTTCCTCCATTACATCAAGAGAGGAGCTTCTACTCTGCCTTCTCTTCGCGCTGTCTATAGACGCCACCCGAGTAGGTCCATTTCTTGCCGCACTCTTTACACTCAAGATTGAATCCCGTCCGCCATCCGTCTGAGCTTCGTATCTCACCGGTGATAACTAACTCTCCCCGGCAAGAGCAACGGGGAACTATCCTCGACAGAGAACTCGCCCATCCAGCTCCGCTAGTACAAACGGCTCAGGTTTCTTCCTCCTCGTATCATAACAAATATCCTGCTCCAATCGCAAAGTCTCGAAAAAATGTGCGAAGAGTGTATCGGCAGAGGCGGTATTCTTATATGCCTTGCCCCTTGCCACGTACCACATGGGAGTTCGAAGGATCCGAGGATCGTAAAATCCAGGATATTCGAAAACCCGGTAGCGTGAAGAAAAATATCGTATAAGGTCATGGTGGCCTTCGGCGAACAGACATTCACTTTACTTAGCGAAGAGGCGCGGGGGCGCGGAATAACCATCCAGGAGCTTCTCCGAGCGGTAGTCATACCAGACTGGTTCAAAGCCAAGTACGAACCTATCCCCAGACACAATCCGATTTCGGATAGAAGGGTGAGAGAAGAGGAGCCCGTACCGCCGAATTCCCTCTCCAACAAGCTCAGATACTAGTTCCAGCTGCCACATTTCCTTCTTTTTCACTCTAGTCGAGGCATTGTTCTTCCGTGACTCTATCTGCTAAGGAATCTTGCCCCTATAGTTCCAAGCAATATGCGAAAACGTCCAATCACGACGGGTATCGTCGTAAACCCTTCGACATGCAGAATAGCAGCGGAATGGCGAATCCCAACATGTTTGCCGTCCGAACTTTGCGTGGAGCCTTCCCCAGCCCCTCTGTTAGGCCAGTCGGGCAACTAACAACGAGTCTCGGTATGACCCCTCGTTGATCTCGACAAGAAGGTTGTGTCCGATGTGTAAATCGGAGAGAATCACACTCTGGATGGGAGGATATACTGGGGCAATGTACCGGTGTCCGGACTGCGGCTACGTGGGACCGCTAGTCATAGAGACGAGCGACGACCTGCCGAAAAATGAAGACAAAGAAGATCAGGAATAACAATACGTCTTGTAAGAAGTCCTCAAGCCGATTCCGACGACGAACGATATGTTCTCTTCAGATGAGAGCCATTTCTCTGCCCGCCTTTTCAAACGCGTCAGTAGCCTCGTCAAGATCCTTCTTGGTGTGCGCGCTGGTCACTATAGTTCTGATTCTTGCTTTATCCTTCGCGACCATCGGGTAGACGATCGGGAGGACAAAGACACCTAGCTTGAACATGCTGTCAGCAAGCTTGCGAGCCTTCCCGCTTTCGCCCACCATCACGGGGGTTATCGGAGTCTCGCTGTTTCCAGTATCAAACCCGAGATCCTTCAATCCTTTCTTGAAATAGCGCGTATTGTCCCAGAGCTTCTTCACAAGCCCAGGACTCCTCTGCACCAGCTGGATAGCAGCAATACAAGCACCCGGCACAGAAGGCGGCTGGGACCCAGACAGGAGATAGCTGCGCACCTTGTTCTGAAGATAACTGCACAGAACCTTCGATCCGACAACGTAACCGCCAACGCAGCCGAAAGCTTTCGAGAATGTTCCCATGTCAACATCCACCTTCCCCTCTAAGTGGAAATGATTGGTGATTCCGCGTCCGTTTTCTCCCAATACCCCATCGCCATGAGCGTCATCAACATACGTAATCGCTTGGCGCTCCGTTGCCAGATCCACTATATCCTTCAGCGGCGCTATGTCGCCGTCCATGCTGAATACTCCGTCCGTGATGATGAGAACTCTCCGAAAATGGTCCGTGTCCTGCAGCTGCTTCTCCAAGTCATTCATGTCTTTGTGTTTGTAGACGCGCCTCGCAGCTTTCGTCATCCGACAGCCATCTATTATGCTTCCATGGTTCAGCTCATCACTGACTATGATGTCCCGCTCATCAACTAGGGAGAGGATCGTCCCCGCGTTGGTGGCGTAGCCCGACTGGAACGTGATCGAAGCCTCCGCGCGGCGATAATCAGCCAGAACCTTCTCCAGTTTCAGGTGCAAGTCCATCGTCCCAGCAATAACTCGAACAGAACCTGAGCCTGCTCCGTACTTTCTTGTCGCTGCAATAGCGGCCTGTTTCAGCTTGGGATGATTGGCCAAGCCGAGATAGTTGTTGGAACACAATACCAGCACGTTCTTGCCATCAACCTTCGCGCGAGGCGCCGAAGGGCTCTGCAGCGTTCGAATCCGCCAGAGAAGATCATCCCTATCGAGACCTTCCAGTTCACTCCGAAGACTATCAAGAAGCGGCTCCCTCTGTAGCCCTGATTGCTGGCTCATGGCTAGATGAACCTCCTCGCGAGCTATGTAAAACGCTTTACGACCCGATGAGAAGACAAGCACATCTCGGATTGGCAATAATGTTTTACACCTCATCATAACGCGCGTGGAAGCGAGTCCGAGGAACCTGTCAAGAGACAAGATGCACGCTGTCGTGAAGACCTCGCCGGGTCCCGGAGCGGTCTACGAGCCCTGGCCTTCTCCCACAAAACCCGGTCTTAGGGATATTCTGGTCCGGGTCGAAGCAACATCGATCTGCGGCACCGACATGCAGATCTATGACTGGCACGAACTCATGGCCCACCGGGTCAAACCACCCCTAGTGATGGGTCATGAGTTCGCCGGAAAGATCGTTGAGGCGGGAAAGGAAGTCTCAGATCTTAGAGAAGGAGACATAGTCTCTGGAGAGACCCACATCAACTGCGGAAAATGTTTCCAGTGCAGGACAGGCAACGGCCACATCTGCGAGAGAATGCTTCTACGGGGGGTCGATACTGATGGTTGCTTTGCCGAGTATCACATGCTCCACGAGCAGAGCGCCTGGCTTAACGACAAGAAGATTCCGATAGAGACGGCTTCTGCTCAAGAACCTCTCGGCAACGCTGTACATGCAGCGTCCGCGGCGGAGATTCCAGGAAACAGAGTCGCCGTTTTTGGTTGCGGGCCGATCGGAGCCTGTCTCATCGGACTATGCAAATCATTCGGCGCGAGCAAGATCTTCGGCATCGACATAGTCGACTATCGGCTGAACCTGGCAAAGACAATGGGAGGAGATGTTCTCATCAATGGATCACAAGAGAATGTCGTAAAAAGGATCATGGATTCGACGGATGGTCGAGGCGTCGATGTCTTCTTCGAAATGTCCGGTGCCCCTCCCTCATTCGAGGAGGGATTCAAGGTCCTACGGCCCGGGGGAACCGCGATACTGTTCGGACTCCCAGCGAAGAACGTCGAGATGGACGTTGCAAACTGGATAGTCTTCAAGGACGCTCATATCCGCGGGGTCTTCGGGCGTCGACTCTGGAATACGTGGTACAAAACGGCGGAGGTCTTGAAGGCGGGAGAAGTCGATCTTTCTAAGGTGATTACTCACAGGTTCGCTCTGGAAGAGTTTGCTGAAGCATTCACTCTCATGAAATCAGGGCATTCCGGAAAAATCGTCATGTATCCCAACAGGAAACCTCCCTCCAGTTGACCGTCAGAGCTGACGATCTGTTGCTTAGGAGACGAGACCTTTCTTTTCCAGGCTCTCGAAGGCGACTCTAAACCAAGGCGTGTACCTGTCTGGGTGCTTTTCTAGGTCTTCCCTGAGTTTGGCTGGAGTCGTCCACTTCCAGTCATCGATCTCTTCCGGGTTTGGCTTTGGGACGCCGTCAAACTTTCCGGTGAACACATGATCGAACTCGTGCTCGGTAAGCTTGCTCTCGGGGTCTGTCGCTTTGTAGATGAAGCTGAACGCCTCGTGTAGGTTTGTGTCGAATCCGAACTCTTGCTTCAGTTTTCTGTGTGCCGCCTGTTCGAGTTCTTCGCCCTTACGTGGGTGGCTGCAGCAGGGATTAGTCCAGAGGTTGCGAAAATGGTGCTTGGCGTTCGCCCGGAGTTGGAGCAGGACTTCCCCCTTAGAATTGAAGACGAATATTGAGAATGCCCTGTGAAGTTTGCCGCCCTGGCTATGTGCGCTCATCTTTTCTTCGTATCCTATGGGACGGTCTTTCTCATCTACAAGGATCACGGTTTCCGTCATGGTAGTTCTCGTCCCGTCTATCTCGACTGAGGAGTGTCACGTATTTACGGGTGAGTGTACGGGTGCCGCATTATCGTTTCTTTGGAACTATGGCTTGAGCTTCCTTCTGTCTGTTTTTCACGATCTCCCCAGCTATGTTCTGCAATACTACGGGTCTCGGTCCTGTTTTCTTGATAGCGACGTAGCCAGTCTTCTCCCAGGGAGACTTGGACAGAGCAGCTTTCTCCGTAGTCTCGGGCGAATATCCGAGGGTCATGGCGGCCTGCCACACTTCCTTCGCGCTGGGCTGTTTGACTGCTCGCGAGACGGGAAGCCTGCGTCCTTCGCCTCTCGTCTTCGAGCTATCGAGGTGTGCTAGCCATACTATGAGAAATCCGGGGCGCTTCAACCGCCCGACCTCTTCGCCCTAATTACTTCTGGGTTTTCTCTAAGAGAATTGCGTTGATTACCCCGTCTTGTCCCGGCCGAGATGTTACTCGTGCTTGGCCGAGTTCTGTCTCAACGATTGCACCCTTCGTGATGACGCCTCTCCTCTGATAGTCCACATTCGCAGGATTCCTAATGACACGGAGAAGCTTGGACTTTGAACTCTTACCAGAGGCCTTGTCTGTCACGACGGCCGAGTCGGCTGCCGCGAGACGGACTTTCAAGCCTCCACCGCGGGTCCCGACCCATCTCTTCTTCGCAGGACCAAGGGTCGTCTCGGTCGGCTCTGAGCCTGCTTCGTAGGCTCGTTTTCCCCTCCATGCACGCTTGGTTCCTCCGGTGGGTTTTTTCTTGTATTGGCTACCGTGACTCTGGGGCATTGAACACTGCCGGAGATGGGCTGGGGCTCTGGCATAATTAACCGTTCCTCCAAGGAGCGGTCGCAGGTAGAATCTTTGGGGTTTGTGTCGCCGAGGTAACCGAATCTTTTATCTGTTTGGGACCGCTTTCGGTTTCCAAATTCGAGGCGCATGCGAGAGGATGCCGAACTATTGCTTGGAGTGCGGTGGGAACCTAAGCTACGACTCCGCAATCAAGCAATATGCGTGTAAGAGTTGCGGGCTGACGTTCACACAGCAGGATCTTCTTCAGGGTCGTGAAAAGATGTTTCAGAGCCAGGAGACTGTGGACGAGGAGAAGAAACGCCGCCAGAAAGACTATCTCAAATGGTGGCTCAGCTCGGATAAGAAGACAAAGTAGACGATCCTTTCCGGAAATACGTGTTGCTTCTTCTGAGGTAAGATCAATCCTAATTCTCAGCGTGAAGTGTTTGAGGCCAACGCGTGAGCCGGAGAAGTGAATCTGCTAGGCTGTTGTGTTAGACTACATTGATGTCGATCCTGATGTCCACCTCATCGTAGCCGTCGACACACCAGCCGCCCGGAACAGTTACTAGACAGCTGGTGGAGGCCATGACGATCACTGTATGCGTTCCACTTGGGGTGCAGTAGGTTCTGTCGGCATTGCATGTCGGTTGTCTGAGCGTTGTATTGTTTGATCCTCCGGCCTTCAGAACCAAGCTGGGAGGGCTGACATAGTATGCGAGACCCAAGGTGTAGCCACCACGGAGACCCACAGTTACATTTCCAGTCCATCCGCCGAGGCTGGCCAGTGTTATCGTGTAGTTTGCTGTCCTACCCGAAGGAACAGTTTCAGTTGTCGGGGATACAATCATTGTGAAGGGCGCAGGCCGAAATATTGGCGGAGTTCCGTTGGACCAGTCGATGGTAAAGCTGTCAACTTGGCTGACGGAGTTGTCTGTTACGGCACAATAGTTGTAGCTTGAGCTGTATCCTCCAAGCCCGATCTCCTGGCCACTCTTCAGTGGGATAAACTGGGCGCCAGAAGAGCAAGATTGAGACGTCAGAGATAGGGCTAGGTAGCCTCGAGGCAGAGAGAAGGTGGGAATTACACCAACAACCGGCGAATAGGGATTCTTCTCGAAAGAGATGGAAAAATCCAGCGGGTCGCTGACTAGCAGAGCCGCCCCTTTTGCGCACCTGAACAGGATACTCTGGTTACTGCTCGTTGTGGACTCCACAGACCAGACAAGGGTCGGGCAGCCCGGTGCAACTAAGCGAAACAACGAGATTCCGGGAAAGACCTGTCTTCCTCCAAAGACCGACTGGCTGACAATGATTACGAGAATTGCGGTCTCAACGGCGAGAACTATGATGAGTATGACCAGCAGTGGGATAAGCCATCTTTTCCCGAGCAGGCCGTGTAGACCCACCTGTTTCCCCGGTCCCGAGTAAACTGAATACACTGTCGAAATCCGCACTAAAAGGAGTATGACCGGAACCGGAGTATGTCAGGATTCCAGAGGGTTCACACATTCAGGGGGGTGAAGAACCGAGCTACACGCCCCGGAACCATAAGCAATCGCTAACTTCTTCCCCCGTTGTTATCTCTTTTTTCGGTACTAACTAATTCTCGACCCATGGGGGCATGCTAGAACTCCAGAGATCCTTCACACTCTCTAGAACGGACTTTAATCATATAGGCCGGTAGGGGGATTTGAGCCACGAACCTTCACGGGACATACGCCTCAAGACCGCGCGTTCAAGACCACATTTCTCGAGGATCTATTGACCGGGTTTCGGGGGGTCCCCTGTAGTCCGGTGGATCGCATAAGAGCACAGGGTTTATTCCCGAAGTGGATTACAGCTCTTCTGAACAAATCCTGACCCTCTCCAAGAGCGAAAACATCCTCGAGGACATACTCGAAAAATGGAGGCGTGGATCCACTGGGCCTCTGCCTCAGTTGACTCCTCTCCAGCTTCTCAACGCTCTGGTTCTGGTTGAGAGAGAAGGACCTGTGGGACGGAGAGCCCTGTCCGAAACCCTCCAGCTAAACGACGGGGTAGTTCGAGGACTATTGGAAAGGCTGGCAGCGAGCAAAATGGCCTTGGTAACTGTGAAGGGTGTCCAGCTTTCCAAGATGGGAAAGGAGAGCCTCCGGAGGCTTCTTCGTCAGCTATCAATCAAGAAGATCATTTCCATAGACCAGTCTGACTTGGTATGCGCAAATTCTGTTATGGGAGTCCACGCCAGAAAATTGTACAGACCAGGAATGACTGGAATTGTTCAGAGGGATGAAGCGATTAAGGCCGGAGCTGAAGGCTCAATCACGGTCGCAGTTCTAGGCAGGAAGCTTGTGATTCCGCCTGACAACAAGAGGATCGCAGAACTCGCTCCAAAAGAAAACGCCAGGCTCAGGAGCGAGTTAGAACCCATTGACAAGGATCTCATCATAATCGGCTTTGGAAAGGATCCGGGACGCGCACTTGCAGGTGCACTTGCAGCGGTCCTCTCGCTTCAGAAAGCCTAGGAGAACCTAGAACTGACAGAGAGGCGGAAGCTGTCGAGGAAGCCCATTGCCGAGATCATCTCGATCGGTAACGAACTTCTCATCGGTCACACACTTGACACTAACTCCCACTGGATTGCAAAACACCTTACCAGGTTAGGGTGGACCCTCGAGAGAGTCACACAACTACGCGACTCCTTGGATTCAATCAAGTCAGGTGTGCAAGGATCTCTCAAGAGAAACCCGAGTGTCCTGATTACAATTGGCGGCTTGGGTCCGACACATGACGACATGACGTTGGCTGGAATATCACGAGCCCTCGACAAGCCGATGAGACTGAACAAGGAAGCGTTGGAACTTGTGACAGATCATTATC
>Ga0209468_1000893_pt1 | contig 13559 bp, 10 predicted proteins | sample GraSoiAngelo_102_FD_185871 | JGI IMG/M metagenome (GOLD analysis project Ga0209468, IMG submission 185871) | Grasslands soil microbial communities from the Angelo Coastal Reserve, California, USA - 14_0903_02_40cm (SPAdes) (version 2) | ecosystem: Environmental > Terrestrial > Soil > Grasslands ...
CACAGATCACGCTGATGACGCTGCATGCAGCTAAGGGACTGGAATTCTCGCTCGTATTTCTGTGCGGACTGGAGGAAGGTTTGTTCCCGCACTCGCGAACGTTTTTGCATCCGGATGATATCGAGGAAGAACGGCGGTTGTGCTATGTGGGCATGACGCGCGCAATGGATGCTTTGATTTTGACCCGCGCAGTTTACCGGCGGCGATATGGGACTGATCTGCCGGAGGCGAGCGTGCCGTCGCGGTTTCTCGAGGAAGTGCCAGCGGAGTTGATGGAGAACTTGGGAACACCGAGGCGCGCTCGTGTGAGCGCGGGCGACTCTCCTGCGCGGGCCACCGCAGTTCATGGAGAGAGAGAGTCAGGGCACTATGCTTATGAAGATGAAGATCAGAGTGTGAGCTGGGCGGGACGCAATAACCGGCGTAGCCAGACTGCATCTTATTCGGGCAAGACCTACAACTCGATCGACAACATCGCAGAATTCTTTGCTTCGCGCGGGAAGAAATTCAGCATGTCCAGGCTTCCGGTCGAAGAACCAAAAGGACGGCGTGGATTCCGGCCGGGGCAGAAGGTAAAGCATCCGAAATACGGTGAAGGAACCGTCTATCAGCGCGAGGGAGAAGGCGAGGAAGCCAAGATTACGGTACAATTCCCTCGCTTCGGGTTGAAAAAGTTGGTGGAGAAGTATGCGCAGTTGGAGAGAGCTTGATCATTGAATAATTTTGTAATCGGGTAATTTGGTAATTTTACGGGCCTCGCTCGTGTTCAATTACGAAATTTCCCAATTACCAAATTACGAACTCTGGATAACGCACTCATGGCAAATACAACCGCACTCAGCAGAGAAGAACGTAAGAAAACGAAGCGCGCGGCGCGCAAGAAGCGCAAGGCAGAGAAGCCGCTGAAGCCGCGGGAGTACGCTCGCGGCTCGCAGAAGGGCAAAGTGAAGAAGCTGGTACGCGGACAGGCGAAGAGATAATTCTGTGTGGGGCTGGGCCTCCGACCCGCCCCCGCACGGTCAGATCAGCTTCCGGAGACGACAGTCCCTTTGGCACAAGCACCGATTACGCAAAGTACCAAGGCAACCGATAGCGGCACCGGCAACCAGCTCCTCTGTTGCAAATCAATCGACAAACTTATTGCCGAGGCGGAAGAACCTGAGCACCGCCTTAAAAAGAGCCTGGGGCCTTGGTCGCTGACCGCGCTGGGTATTGGCGCAATTATCGGCTCGGGAATTTTTGTGCTGACCGGAACTGCTGCTGCGGGCGAGCACTTTGCAGCCCCGTCGATCCTTCACGCGCAGGTGCTCGATCTGATCGTTAATTTTCTGCGCACCGGCAGCACTGCGGGCGCGCTGATGCATGGCCGTCCTCCCGCGGGTCCTTCCATCGCGGTTTCGTTTATTCTGGTGGCGATCTCTTGTAGCTTCGCAGGGCTCTGCTATGCGGAGCTGGCGTCGATGATTCCAATCGCTGGCAGCGCATACACGTACTCGTATGCGACGCTGGGAGAAATTTTCGCCTGGATCATCGGCTGGGATCTGATTCTGGAATACGTTGTGAGCAATGTTGCCGTGGCCGTTGGATTCAGCGGATACACCAAAGCTCAACTAGCCGCGTTCGGTGTCGTCTTGCCGGACAAATGGGCCAGCCCAGTCTGGGCTTCGGGACAGTGGACCGGCGCTTACTTCAATGTGCCTGGGTTTCTGATCGTCTTTATTTTGACGCTGCTGCTAGTTCGCGGTGTGCGGGAATCGGCCGAAGCGAACAACGTGATGGTGGCGATAAAGATCGGCGCCATCCTAACTTTTCTCGTGGTCGGCGGCATGCTGATCAATCCTGCCAACTGGAGGCCGTTCGCGCCTTCGGGCTTCGCAGGAATCGTGACCGGAGGCGCGATCGTATTCTTCACCTACATTGGGTTTGACTCTGTTTCCACTGCCGCTGAGGAATGTAAAAGCCCGCAGCGGGATCTGCCGTTCGGAATCATTGCCTCGCTTATCATCTGCACGTTGCTGTATGTCGGAGTTGCGGTCGTGCTTCTGGGGATGATGAAGTACACGACGTTCACATCCGGAAAAGCGGCAGAAGCTCCGGTTGCGTACGCGCTCCAGCAGCTCGGAGCGCATCGCTTCTTTCGCTCGGTAATTGTGATTGGCGCGCTCACCGGCATGATTTCGTCTCTGTTGGTATTTCAATACGGCCAGGCGCGCATCTGGTACGCGATGTCGCGTGATGGACTGTTGCCGAAGCTTTTTTCGGCCGTTCATCCTAAATTTAAAACGCCCCATTGGTCCACGTGGATTGCGTGCTTTGCGGTCGGAATTCCAGCAGGCTTGGTGGATATCGGCGATGCTGCCGACCTTTCTAATATTGGAACCCTTTTTGCTTTTGTTCTGGTTTCCCTCGGAGTGATTTTCCTTCGCCGCAGGCAGCCGGAGCGTCCGCGCGCATTCCGTGTGCCTTTTGTGCCCTGGTTCCCGCTGATCTCAGTGGTTCTATGCGGCGGATTGATGACAGGATTGACAGTCATCACCTGGCTCCGCTTTGTCATCTGGCTGGCGCTTGGACTATGTATCTACATTTTTTATAGCCGGCATCATAGCGAGTTCGCGAAGGCGAAGGCTTAGGGATTTCATCAAAGCGCGATCGATTACCATTCGCTAATTTGCAGTGCAAAATCTAAAATCTGAATATGGAACCGCAGCCCAGCCCGTTTATTCTCGGCCTGGCGAAGGCTGAGCTGCACCTGCATCTCGAGGGCTCGGTTGATCCTTCAGCCCTGCTTGAACTCAGGAAGCGACACGGAAAGCATTCCACTCTGGCCGAGGTGGAGCAGCTCTATCGTTATCACGACTTCCCGGGGTTTCTGTTGGCATTCAAGAGTGTTACCGACGATCTGCAAAGTGGCGAAGATTACGAGGTGATCGCGTACCGTCTGATGCAAAGTCTAAAGGTAGAAAATACTCTGCACGCAGAGATCTATATCTCCGTAGGCGTGTGCCTCTGGCGTAAGCTCGACTTTGGCGCAATTTTCGAGGGGCTAGAACGCGGACGAGAACGCGGAGAACGTGATTTCGGGATTTCTGTGCTCTGGATTTTTGACGCTGTACGCCAGTTTGGCGCGGAAGCGGCACGCGATGTCTTCGAAGTTGCTGTGCACTACCGCGATCGCCACGTGGTGGGCGTTGGAATCGGCGGTGACGAGCAGAAGGCGCCGCCGGAGCTCTTTCGTGACGCATACGCTTACGCGTCGGATAATGGATTGCGGCTTACTGCTCATGCCGGGGAAAGTGCCGGCCCAGAATCAATTTGGGGCGCACTAAACCTCCGCGCTGAGCGTATCGGACACGGGCTCACGGCCTGGCAGGATACTGAGCTGGTCGAAGAATTGGCGCGGCGTCAAATTCCAGTAGAAATTTGCCTGACGAGCAATTTGCGGACCGGTTGCTGCGGGGGAATCGGCGAGCATCCGCTGCGCAGCTATTTCGATAAGGGCCTCATGGTCACCCTGAACAGTGACGATCCAGCGATGTTTAGCACTTCTCTCGCCCGCGAATACCAGCTAGCCCAAGACTCGTTCGCCTTTAGCGATGAGCATCTGCGGGAGTTGGCGCGCAATTCTTTTGAGGCGTCGTTCTTGCCGCCAGAAAAGAAGCTGGCCTTTTTGAATTTATTTGACGCGGCAGCGGCCCGGTCTTAAGCTGTCGCTCTTTTCACTACCGATGTTGGCATAAATACTGTAACGAGTGGCTAAGCGATGGTTTGTGTACGACAACCTTTTTGCATCGAGAACTGCGCTAGAAGATCATGAAGCTGAAATTCCGATGCCTCCACGGAAAATTCGGGGTGTGCCGTTTGCCTGCCAATGCGGCAATTCCTGCATGGAGCCAGACTGGTCCGCTGTCTTCGATCACCCGGACTAATCAGGAACTCTCGGTTGTGTGCCCGGAGGAAAGTGTGCCGCCGCAACAGGCATGCGAGGGAGGCTGGATCTGTCTGAAGCTGGAAGGCCCATTTTCTTTTTCGGAGGTGGGAATACTGGCGGCGTTTATTGATCCTCTACGGGATGAGGGAGTGCCAATTTTTGCGATTTCGACGTACAACACGGATTACGTGCTGGTTAAAGAGGAGGTCAGTCGAACAGCCCTGGATGCACTGCGGAAAGCGGGGCATGAGTTGATCCCTAGTTGAGCGGGCCGTCGGCTGAGCGGCCCAGGGCGGCTGTCCACGCGTGGTCGCTTAATTTTCCAGCGTGATGCTTCTCGTCGGCAATCATTACCATTCACGCTATGAAATCGACCAGACAATGCTGCAACCACAAATTTGCTATCCATCTGTGCTTTAATTGAAAGTAACACTAAGGCATGGCTTCCCATTCAACTATGCTACGGCGTCGTTTCCGAGCTCTCCAACGGAATCTGCGAGGAGTGCGCATGGTCGTGCGCGCCTTCCTGGGGACAGACCATCCGCTGCTGGCGCACATCATTCCGGTGCGGCGGTGCAATCTCGCCTGCAAATATTGCAACGAGTTCGATGATTTTTCGAAGCCGGTGCCGGTCGAGACTATGTTCCGGCGTGTCGATAAACTCGGCGAATTAGGCACGTCGGTCATTACGATCAGCGGCGGCGAGCCGCTACTGCATCCCGAGCTGGATGACATCATCCATCGCATTCGCCGACACGGCATCATCGCAGGGTTGATCACAAACGGATACTTGCTCACCGGTGAGCGCATTGAGCGACTAAATCGGGCTGGCCTCGAATGGCTGCAAATCTCCATTGATAACGTCACGCCGGATGATGTATCGAAAAAAAGCCTTAAGGTTCTCGATAAAAAGCTCCAGCTTCTCGCCGAGTACGCCGATTTTCACGTGAACATCAATTCCGTCGTGGGCGGAGGAGTACGGAATCCGCAGGACGCGTTGACAATTGGCAAGCGCGCCATCGAGCTTGGCTTCAGCTCGACCGTGGGGATCATTCACGATGGCGAGGGACAATTACAGCCCCTCGGTGAAGAAGAGCGGCGCGTTTACCACGAAATGAAATCGCTCGAAAAACGCAGCTTCACGCGGGTGAACTCATTTCAAGACAACATTGCACTAGGGCGTCCGAACCAGTGGCGGTGCCGGGCCGGCGCCAGATATCTGTATATTTGCGAAGACGGACTGGTGCACTATTGCTCGCAGCAGCGCGGCTATCCCGCGATTCCGCTGGAGCAATACACGATTGCAGATATCCGTCGCGAGTACCTCACAGAAAAAGCCTGCGCACCCCATTGCACGGTTTCCTGCGTTCATCAGGTTTCGATTTTTGATTCGTGGCGCGCGCCACAGCATCCGGCGACCGCGGCAGTCGCCTCCCGCGCTGGTGAACTAGTGCAGATCGAGTAATTTCACAAATAAAATCTACTGTCCGTATTTGTCGGCTAGGTATTTGCCGACTTCCGTTTGTAATTGTGCGTAGTCGGAATGAACGACTGCGCGCAACGCTGCCTCGGTGGAGCTGCCTTGCGCCAGGCGTTCCAGAACGCGTTGGATGTCGCTCATCCCGTATGTTTCATTGATGTATTGCACAGCGGCGAGAGATTCGTCGTAGGCAATGGCGGCCTGAATCGTAGAAAACTGCATAAAGCTTCGCTCGAGAGCATTGAACGGAATTTCGTGATCGGAGGCAAACATTCGTGCCAGAGCCGACCCATGAGCGAGCGACTTCGGTTCTACAATCTGCGCAATACCTTCTTGCAGCCATTGCGGGCAACGCCCGTTTGAGATCTGGGTAACAAATGAGTGTGCCAGCTCATGCTTGAGGACCCGCGCCAGCTCCGGCGTGACCGACGTCATTCCCTCGATTGGGATGCGCAACTTACCATCGTTGACGGCGCTGCTCCAGGACGGTGCCTGGGTCACATCGAAGAAGGCCTGTCCCGTATAAAGCACGACGGGAATGCTGCTGCGGGGCGAAACGCCTAGAGTGCGCACCAGGTCGTCGTACTCTGCTTCGAGAGTAGAGACAAGTTGCCGCCTCAGCTCTTCCGAACTTTGCTTGCCTTCATATCGCAGGGTGAAGTGGCTGCTCTCGCGCTCGGAAAAATCTGCTTCAGCTCGGGTTTCACGCTCGGCTTTTGCCAGAAGTTTTTCCACTACGGGATCGGGACGAAGCGAAAGAGAGCGCTTCCAGCTGCGGATGGCGTCGCGGCTATGATCCGAGGCAAATTGGGCGTATCCAAGAACTGTGAGGGTATCGGGGGAATCTGGTGCCAGCCGGACCGCGCGTTCCGCATAAGGAAGCGCTTCGGACGCCTTCCCGGAGCGAACCAGAGTCGCCGCATAGTAATTGAGAATTGCAGGATTCTGCGAGTTGAACCGTAACGCCTCTTGCAGATACGTTCGCGCCTTGCTGAAGTTTTCAGTTTCAAATTCGTGCTTGCCGGCGATGAAGTATCCCGCCGCGCTGGTGTCGCTATCGCTCTGTTGATCTAGAACAGCCAACGCGTCAGGATCCACGCGACCATCACGAATAATCTTGGCAATCAACTCCAGTTGGTTGCCAAAATTATGTACTGGAGCAAGCGTCGGTAGATCTTCCAAGTCTTTGGCATTTGCATCCGATGAAGCATACGGCGGCGCAATTCCTCCCGCCTCGATTCTTTCAACTGAAGACTTAGGAATGGCGTAATTGTTGTCGCCGATATCGTATTCGAGATGGGCGCCGTTCTCGTGAACATGATCCGCCCAGATGGTACGGCCATTCTTGAGATGAATTACTTCGGCGGGCGTGACAACCGCGAGAAGCGAGAAGCCAACCGATAGTGAGATGATGACACGTGCCCGCACTAGGGCGCATTCTAGCAATGGGGGTAGCGACGGCCTACGTGACAAAAGTAATCAAGGAGAGCTTTAGTTGGCTCATCGTGGTCTGGCTTTTGGCCACTGCTTTGGTCTGCGGATGCTGGGCGCAGCCTGCTCAGTCAAGCCCGCAGAGTAATCGTGCGGCTGAGACTTTATATCTGCAATTGCGCAGCGTTGGGCTGGAGAAATCCCGCGTGTACAAGGCGCGCGATATTTCGTTTGATCGTGGCGCCTTTCACATCACTTTAGACGATGGAACCATCGCTTTCACTGAAGACGTTATGGGGAGGGTGACTGGGGCGTTCTTTGAAGGTGATGGAGAAGTGCTGGTGGTACCGCCGGATCAGGTGGAACGGGCCTCAATGGCTCTGTTCACTGGAGCAGCCATCCTGGAAGAGAGATTTGTCACCGCATACTTCCGTTTTAATGACGATACTTTCACTCGGTTGCAACCGGCGCTGATTCCCGCCGAGGATCCTCAGGAGTTCGTGAGCCAAAGGAACGAAACCGCGCGCAATCTCGCCCAGACGGATGCTCTGCGGCTGCTCTTAAGCTTCAGCAGATTGCTACGAACGTCGAATGTGGTCGAACCAATTCCGGAGCCCGAAAATCCCGATCGCATGCTGCACGTACGGGCACAAGGTCGCAAGCTGGGCATGTTTGATCTTTACTATGACAGCGGCGCCGCCGAGCAAGTCTGGGCCGGCCAATTGAAGAGCGTCGGCGGTGTGAACTACTACGATGTGTGGACCTCATTCGCACTCAAAAGCTCCGCGAGGCGAACCGAAGACTTGTCCGGGATCATCGGCGAAGAGACGAAATCACAGAGCGTTGCGATTTCTCAATACAAGATCCAAGCACAGGTGAATCCCCCCACGCAGCTAAACGGAGATGCCGCATTGGAAATAGAAGTTAAACGGGCTGGTGAGCGAGCGTTGCTGTTTGAGCTCTCGCGCTTTCTGCAGATCAAAAACGTCGAGGCTGATGGACAACCGGTCGAGTACATACATAATCAGGCCATCGAGGGAACGCAGCTCGCCCGTCGTGGAAACGATCTTGTCGCCGTGGTTTTCCCTGAGGCGCTTAGGGTGGGACAAAAGATCAAATTGCACTTCGTCTATGGTGGCGATGTTCTCTCCGAGGCAGGTGGAGGATTGCTCTATGTCGGAGCGCGAGGCACTTGGTATCCGAATCGGGGGTTGGGAATGTCTAATTACGATCTGGAATTCCGGTATCCGGCGGATTGGGTTCTGGTGGCCACTGGCAAGCGGACTGATCCCGGTTCCTCCAAGAGCGCCGATCAGATCGCTGGACAACAGATAAGCCGCTGGGTTTCAGAGCGGCCCATTCCGCTGGCAGGCTTCAATCTCGGCAAGTATTCGCGCGTCGAGACACAGATCGGAGATGTGAAGGTAGAAACCTATGCCGCATCCGGGGTAGAGAGATCATTTCCCAAGGGGACGGAAATAGCAGAAGTGCCAGGGCCTGTGATTCCCTCAGGCTTACGGCCAAAGTCCGAGCCAGTAATCGTCTCAACACCAGCACCCTCGCCTGCGCGGAACGCACAGAGCGTAGCCGAAGCATCGGCGCACGCGATCGATTTTTTCTCCCGGCGCTTTGGACCCTATCCCTATAGCGCCCTCGCGCTGACACAGATGCCCGGCGATATGAGCCAAGGCTGGCCGGGTCTGATTTTTCTTTCCAGCTTTTCATTCCTTACTCCGAAGCAGAAATCCGATCTCCACCTGAGTCCGGTCGAAAAGATCCTCAGCGCTCAGGTCATCGCCCATGAAACCGCGCACCAATGGTGGGGCGATTTGGTCACCTGGAGTGGGTACCGCGACCAGTGGCTCGTGGAGGGGCTGGCGAATTACAGCTCGATGATGTTGCTGGAATCGCAGGATCCGGTCCAGTTCCGCACCGCGATGCAGAAGTATCGCGAGGAACTGCTGTCAAAAAACAAGCAGGGTGATCCGCTGATGGACGCCGGTCCCGTCACGTTGGGAACCCGGCTGTCGTCGTCACATTTCCCCGCTGGATACGAAGCCATCAGCTATGGCCGTGGCACCTGGTTGTTTCACATGCTGCGGTGCATGATGCGCGATGCTGAGACAAAGAGCGCGCGCGGCTCGGTGGGGACGCAATCCGTCGCTGCGGACGAGCCATTTGTAAGAGCGCTGCAAAAAATGAGGGACCGCTACCAAGGCAAAGCAATTTCAACCTTGGAAATGCTGCGGGTATTTGAAGAAGAATTGCCCCGGCCACTCTGGTACGAAGGAAAAAAATCACTGGACTGGTTCTACCAGGGGTGGGTGAAGGGCAAAGCAATTCCACGACTGGAGCTGCGAGGTGTGAAATATAGCGACAAAAGCGGCTCGACCTCAGTGAGCGGAATCATCCTGCAAAAAGATGGACCAGAGGACCTGGTCACTGCAGTCCCGGTGTATGCGCTGATCGGAGCAAAAACAATCCTGCTGGCACGAGTGTTTGCCGATGGACCGGAAACGTCATTTCGTGTCAGCGCCCCAGCGGGCGCACGAAAGATCGTACTCGACCCATACCAGACTATATTGGCGAGAACGCGTTAGGCTTCGGCAAGATTCTCTTTTGGACCACATTCCCGCAGCCATTCCCGAAACGGCGGTTCGTCACGCCAAAACTCCACTGCTGGGGCGCAATGCGCCGCTTGTAAGTCGTTTACTTCCGGGCCGCCACGACCCAAAGTCACTGATCCGCTCATGCGGCGCTTCACCTGCAAATAGGTAATTCCCAGGAGCAGAGCTGTGGCTCACACGGAAGATATCCAGCTTAATCTAGGGCCGCCCAAAGCAGAATTGAACTCGGGAGGCACTACCATTCTTCTGGTCGAAGACGAAAAATTCGTACGTGAGGTCGCCGGCGAGATTTTACTGTCAGCCGGATATTGCCCGCTGCAAGCGTGGTGTGCAGCAGAGGCTCGGCGGCTGTTCTACGAGCATGAAGACGTGTATCTCTTGGTCACTGACGTTGTGCTTCCGGATGACAATGGCGCCCATCTTGCCCAAGAACTTGGCAGCAGAAGGCCAGGTCTGAAGACAATCTTTATTTCCGGATATCCAGAGACTGCGGTGGCACGTGCCGGAGTGAAGGAGCACGACTTTCGCTATTATTTGCCCAAGCCATTTTCGAGCGAGTCCCTCACCACAAAGATCAAACAAGTGCTCGAAGAAAGCGACCCGATCAGCGAATGAATGAGAGTCTCACGCCCTCAGGCGATGAAGAGTGGCTTGGATGATATGTTGCGGAATTTCGGGCAACGGGACAACACGCTGCAGGATGCCGTTCTCCGCGCAGACGCGCGGCATCCCATACACAATGCAACTTGATTTATCCTGGCCTATGGTGATTCCGCCCTCGCGGGCGATGGCCCTCATCCCTTCCAGCCCATCCGAACCCATACCAGTCATAATTATCCCCATTGCGGCCGAGCGAAACACTTCCGCCACTGAGAGCATCATGACATCGACCGAGGGAATGTGAAGCATGCCTTGTGGAGTTGAAGAGATGCGAATCGCCACTTGGGACCGCGCTCCGCGAAAAATCGTCATGTGCCCGCCCGCCGGAGCGATATACACAACTCCAGGTTCAACTGAGTCGTTGTCCGCGGCTTCGCGAACCGTTACCTTGCACAGATTGTTCAAGCGCTGCGCAAATGGAGCAGTGAATCCCGGGGGCATGTGCTGCACAATCAGAACGCCAACCGGCAGGTCAGCCGGCAGCAGCGGCAGGATTTCCTGAAGAGCTTGGGGACCACCCGTCGATGTGCCAACTGCAACAATGTCGGGGGAAGCACGAACGGCCGCCGTCGCGATACTCCTCGCTCGTGCAACAGCCGCGTGCGAGGGGATTTTCATCACTACATGGGCTTTGCTCTCTGCAGCCGCTTTGATTTTCGCTATTAAGTCTTCGCGAATTCTTACGATGTCGAGCGACGTGCCAGACAGTTGCTTCGGGACGTAATCAAATGCTCCCCATGCCAGTGCCTCCAGCGTGGTCTCGGCGCCTTCCTGACTAAGCGAGCTCACCATGATTACCGAGCAGGGAAACTCTCGCATGATGCGCTTCAGAGTTTCCAGGCCGTTCATTCCGGGCATTTCGATATCCAGTGTGACCACGTCTGGGTGAAGAGAAGCGATTTTCTCCAGAGCTTCCCGTCCGTTCTGTGCGGTTTCGGTTACGCAGAGGGCAGGGTCTGATTCGATCATGCGGGTCAGCGCCATGCGCGTGAAGGCGCTGTCGTCGACTACAAGCACGCGAATTGGGTGAGGACTGTCGTTCACGCCTTTCATTTTGGGCCGCGATAGAGCAGGTTCACCAGTTGATGGACCTCATCTAAGTAGGCTTCCAGCTCAAACGTAAAGCGGGCCCAATCAAAACTGTCCAGCTTGGGGCATTCTTTTTCGAGAATGGCGAATCCAGGCTCTTCGAGAAAATTCACCTGACGATCTTCGGTGTACCCGTATCCCAAGCCGCCCATCCGGCACAGCAAGTCGCTGAGCGAGACGAGAGCCACCAGCGCGCGTTCGCTCGTAGCTTTGCTGGCGTCGTGGTGGGAGGCCACCACCTGCACTAGATCGGGTGTGAAGTGCCAGCGCTCAGCCACAATCCGGCCGCTCTCGGTGTGATTAATTCCGAGTACAGCTTGCTCAGCTTCGTGCAGCGGAATGTGCTCAGCGGAAGCGCGTTCCATGGTGGCGCGGAACTCGGCGGGTGCAACCCACAACTGAGCGATGATACCAATATCGTGGAGCAGGCCTGCCAGGTAAGCTTTCCCCGGCTCGGAAAACCCGATTTTGCGCGCGAACTGCCGGCAAACAAGCGCGCAGCCAAGAGAGTGTTCCCAAAAAACAATTGGGTCGAAGCCCGCCGTCTCACGCGGCAGAAGTGTGAGTACGGAACAGGACATGGCGACATCACGCATGCGTTGCATTCCCAGCGCCATGACCGCTGCGCGAACGCTATCGATCTTTTGCCACTGTCCGAACACATAAACGTCAACCACGTTGGTGCAGGTATCAAAAGAAAGATTCCAGACGTGTTCGATAATCATCGCGCGGGCGATGCGCCGGCCGGCATTGCGCATAAGATATTCGAGAAGCGCAAACTCTTTGGAAGTTAGCTCAATTCGCCTACCTGCCCGCTCCACGCGGCGCTCCACGCGATCGAGCTTCAGATCATCGACGGTCAAAACTGATTCCGCGGGCAAGTGGCTTCTCCGCATCAGCGCCCGAATGCGAGCGGAGAGCTCGGTAAAAGAGAAAGGTTTGCCTAAATAATCGTCGGCGCCCAGATCGAGACACTGCACGCGGTCTTCGACCCGAGTCCTCCCCGTCAATACCAAGATCGGCATGCTGGGCTTGCGCGTCCGCAAGAAGCGCAGAATCGACACGCCGTCCAGGCGAGGGAGATTGAGATCCAAGACGACCAGATCAAAATCCAGTTCGCCCGCCATGGCGCGGGCTTGCTCTCCATCCGCCGAAACATCGACCGCGTAGTGTTCGGCTTCCAAACCTTTTCTGACAAAACTGCCAAGCGCTGGATCGTCTTCCGCGACCAGAATCCGCATAAGATTGCTCTAATGGGATTCTTATTGATGGCCCGCTGAGGAACAAGAGATTCAGCCTCACCCAAAGGTCTCTGAGTCCAAAAACGGGACGATGGCCAGAAATGGGAGCCAGAATCCTAGAAGGGGTCGAGAGCCCGTTTCATCGGACTCGAAAACACTAGCCTTCCGTGCAAAGTGCTATGATTCCCTCTTCCATACCTCTAGATGCGCATACGACGCAGCTTCCCCATCTTCGTCGGCGTGCTGCTGGTCGCGGCCGCGCTGACTATCATCGTCCAGTTACGGAAGCACGCGCCGCCGGAACCGGCACGGCTGCTTCCGGGCGCTGACGGCTTCCTTTATGTAAACCTGAAATGGATGCGCCGGATCAACACTGGAGCCCAATTGCCGCCCGTGTCTCACGATCCCGAATACGAGCAATTCATCCAGGCCACCGGCTTCCAGTTTGAGCGCGACCTTGACCAGGCAGCTTTCGCCATTCACTATCCCACGCGCGCCGGCCCTTCTGAACCACCGCGCTTTACAGAAATTTTCACTGGCAAAATTAACGGAGAGAAATTGCGGCCCTACTTGCGTAAGCTCTCCGGCCCTACAGAAGATTATGGTTCGATCGACATTTACAATATTCCGCTGAATGGCCACACTTTGCGGGTCGCGATTCTCGGTGTCGACACAGTTGCCGCTTCCAATCACAACGACCCGCTGGTGATTCGCGGAGTGATCGACCGCTCTCGCAAGGTGGCGTCGCCCTTTGGCGGTCCGGCGCTCCTGCGGCAGTATTACCGGCACGTTCCTTTTGCCAGCCTGGGATGGCCTTTCGCGAGCTTCGCGTGGGTCATCTTCCATATCGATCCCGAGAACCGCGCCTTCCCTGGGCCGGGACTATCATTTCTATTCACCAAACCCGCGACCATGGTGGCCTCTGTCCGTTACCTTGGCAGCTTGCACTTCAAGGCTGAAGCCTTCACTGGAAGCGAGCAAGACGCACAGCACCTGGCCGAGCAGATCGGCACCTTCCTGAACATTTTCCATACCGCCGAAAGCAGCGTGGCGGCTCAAGGGAACGATCCTGACGTTAAGGCTTTTTTTGATGGTTTAAAGGT
>Ga0209468_1000896_pt1 | contig 13531 bp, 10 predicted proteins | sample GraSoiAngelo_102_FD_185871 | JGI IMG/M metagenome (GOLD analysis project Ga0209468, IMG submission 185871) | Grasslands soil microbial communities from the Angelo Coastal Reserve, California, USA - 14_0903_02_40cm (SPAdes) (version 2) | ecosystem: Environmental > Terrestrial > Soil > Grasslands ...
CCACGCCAGTGAGCAAGTCGATGCCCATGACCGAGGCTTGACCGCGCGGCTCATAGCAGGTGAACGTCATTTTGTCATCGTTGTCGTAGAAATCCTGCGCCTCGAGAGTGCAGCTACGGTCCTTGCTTTCATATACGATCTTTTTGTTGATCAGCGCGGGTGGTCCATGCGACAGATCAAGTTCTGCGACGACCAGACGCGAGGATTCGGATGCCAAATCCGGGTTTTGCTGTGAAGTCTCCGAGTAGGAGATTTTAAGAGACTTTTTCGAAATGGCGGCTCCTTCGCTCATCTTTTGGCCAAGCTTAATGGGTCGCGATCCGCGCTCCTTGCTGAGAAACCACAGTTCGTTGTCGCGGGTGCGGCTTACGCGGATGTTCTCGAAATGATCGGGACCGATCAAGATATAGTCGCCGGTCACCAGGTGCATCACCCGCAGAAACACCGCGGCAGGCACATTGCAGGTCAGGCAGCGAATTGCGCGGGTGTTTAACTCGATTACCATGGCATCACCGAAGCTTTTCGCCATGAAAGCGACGCGCAGATTATCAGGTGAAATGTCAGCACGTTCGCCGAAATGAGTGAGGACTTCGAAGTTGGGAGGCAGATGATCAAGTGGGTTTCCCTGCTTGCGTTCGGCCGGCAGGGCTAAGAGCAGTGCAGCGAAAAGGCTCAGTGATACGCGCATGCCGACATCCTATCAAATCGGGCAGCGGGTTACGGATCTTCCTGTCGCTCTGGGCATCGTGCCCTTCTTCTGTTGCGTTACATTAACTGCAGAAGAAACATATGCTCGAAGCCTAAGGTGAGTCCCGATAAGTTCGGCTTGTAGGAAGTGATCTTCGTGCTTGGCATCGATCCGGACGGTTTACGGGCCATCTGGAAGTTGACCGCCCATGACCACTGGCGTCTGCCCAGACCCTGTACCGCGACTAAGGCATGAAGAAGATCCCGTGTGTAATGCGGATGCGAAGAGTCGTGGCGCGCGGTCATTGAGACGTCATTGAGACGAACTGTACAACCGTAAACGATAGGTTCGAATCTCGCGAGGATCCATGGTCAGTTGTCTTCTTTGGTTGCTCTGATCCCCGTTCAGTCTGGCGGAGACAACCCATTCCGATCCGGCTTTCGAGACTTGTTCGATGCTGGCGATCTCGGCGATTTGATTATCCGTGTCGGGATCCCTACTCATCTTCACCGAGTTCGCCTCCAAGAATGAGAAAGGGCTTGCCCTGAACCACAAACTGCCGAGCGCCGTTCTCTTCACGAAAGTGGGGCAGATCGGAAGTGAGTGGCGTTCCAAGTTGACTGAGGATGAGACCCCATACGAGAGCAATGAAACTATGTGCCATTTCTCAACTCCTGCCGTTCCGGGCGCTGCCAGAGATCGAGCGCATGGGCAAATGCAACGCCGTCAGCGCGATGCGCTGGGATCGCCAGTGGGCGGTGGAGCGAGATCCACGGCGGCGGGAGGACCCAGCAATTCGGTGAGAACCGGCTTCAATGCGTCGTCCCAAATCTGATACGCCTTGACGGTTGGATGCAGCTTGTCCCTGGCGTTCATCATCCCATCGAAGAGTCTGCCGTTGCGATCAGCGAGTTTGTCGTTGATGTTCAGATACCGGATCTTCCGGCCGTCGGCGATTTTAGAGAGATTGCTGTTGATGCGGTCAATAACGGGCATGAAGCTCATGTTGTCGTTTCGTGGGAAGAGCGCCGTCACAATGATCGTCGCCGCAGGCGCCTTGGTCTGGAGAAGACGCACAATCGCCTGGATGCCTCTCGTGACATCCTCTGCCCTCGTTTCGGCATCGCCATGCACCGACGTATTACTGACGTTATTTGTGCCGGCGAGCAGAACGACGACTTTGGGATTCACTCCGTCGAGTTCGCCGTTCTCCAGCCGCCAGAGAATATTCTGTGTCTGATCGGCGCCCCATCCGAAATCAGCCGCGTTCCAACCGAAGAAATTCTGTTTCCAATTGGCCAGCAGCTCAGGATAGTCGGTGGCGCCCCAGCGCCGCGCAATCGAGTCGCCCTCGAAATAGATGTCGGTCTCGCCTTGCTTGGCCTTCGCGAGCAACTGGGAATGGGCTACCAAAGAGTTTGGATCCGTCCGGAATACCGCCTGATCGGCCGGGAGTTGCCAAACGGCCGCGTGATAGTCCAGGAACCTGCCGGCCCACGGAATAAAGTACTTCCAATTCGGAGCGTCAGTGTGGCCTCCGTCGTGCTGGCGCCATGCGAGTTGGCCTTCGAGAAGCCCTACATTGACCGGCGGCATTTTCGCGGAGTGATAGTCGTCCGTGACTCCGAGGTCCTTCGCACCGAGCAGACGAAACACCGGCCCCGCGGCCACAGTTGCCATGTAGCTGCCCTGCTGGTCCAGCCACTTCGCGTCACCTTTCTCCGGGACGCCATAGCTGATGAAGGTCAGCCGCGGTGCACACAAGGCTATCAGCTCATTGGAATCAACCGGCAGGTCACCAGCATTCTTGCTCCCAAACGAAGCCTCAGCAGCACCGTACTTCAGGAAGTTGCCAGCCATCCAGTGGTAGCCTCCTGAGCCAGTGAGGTTCTCAACTTCCTCGCCGAAATTGCGCCGGTGCGGTTTGGCGCCACCTTCCCCGGAGGAACCCACCAGCACCACCGCAAAGCGCGAATCAAACGCCATGGTCACCAGCGCGGCCTTCCCAAAACGCGAGACGCCTTCGATGCCGACGCGCTTTGCGTCCACTGCTTTGTCGGTTTCGAGGTAGTCGAGACCGCGTGAGGCGCCCCAGGCCCACGCCCGCAGCGCACCCCAATCGTCCGGTTTGCGCGGCTGGCCCTTATTTGTCAGACCGATGATACCTTTCGCGAGGCCCGCGCCATTGTCGGCTTGAATGCTGCCCGGGTCGATGAACGCGTAGCCCCAGCCGTGAGCGATCAATTGTTCGGTAGCGGGCGGATCAGTCCCCATCATTGCCTTCAGCTCAGGTCGCTTGGCCAGCATCTCGGCCATGCGCTGCAGGAAGGCTGCACTAGCGAACATCATCATGACGGGTACCGGGCCGTTCGCATTGCCCGGGGTGACCAACGTCATCTGGATGTCCACGCCAATCGACGGACACAACGAATTGTCCACGTGTCCGGCGAGTTTCTTTTCGATTACGGGGAAGACGCCGGCCTTCGAGTTGACTGTGCTCGCTACGATCCAGGTTACTTTAGGCGCATTGGGCGGGACACGGCCGAGCACTTCGCGCTCGAAATCTTCGACGATCTCCGGACGTCTCTGATGCCACCACTCTGCGGCCGTCGTCACCCTTTTGCCACTTTTGAGCGTCAGAGCGTCAGGCAGGTCCGGGAAGGGATTGGCCGTGGACTCGTCGTAATTCGCGTGCTTGGGTGCTTTCTCGTCGCCGCTCGGACCCGGGCGGAGGACCCTGATGCCGAGCTGATCCATCATGTTCTGATGGTCCTGTTCTACACTCCAGTTCATCGGCAGCGGCCCGTCGGTCGTGGAAACGGGGCGTTCCCCCGCGGACGGGCTGCAAGCTTGCTGCCCCCTGGCAGATGGAAAAGCGATGGCGGCTAGAAGGCTCATTAGGAGCACCCGCCATGCTGCTTGTGTCGAGCGCGAGAAAGGAATCATGTTCGACTCTCGGACAAATATAAGCCGACAATACGCAGTCACGCCAGTCCGTGGTCATTGGCGTGACGGCGGACGGCGACGCATCGTATCTCTTTATGCAAATACAGTGGTTCCATTTCTTGTCAGAGAGAACCCTCTTAGGCTGAGATAGAAGGGTTGGCATCTTCCCGTTTTCGGGCAGATTTTCGGACCAGCAGGTGCTACATGAGATTCAATGCCAAGTATTTTGCCGTGCTCCTCGGCATTTTCTGTCCCGCAATTACTCAAGGGCAAAGTGTGGGCCAGGTGGAATGCCCGCGCTCGGGCGGCTACGTCTATTTATACAGTTCTATGACCACACTCGATGTGCGCACGACACTGCAGTGCGGAGAACAAGTACAAATTACCGGACGGTATGATGTGTATTTCGGTGTGCGCACCGCCAAGGGCGATGTGGGTTACGTCCCGGTGGATAGCCTCCTGCTGTTGAAGGACAAGCCGGGCGCCACTCCACAACCGGCGCCGCCGCAGCCACCGCGAGAACGTATTTTGTACGATGCCCCTGGCTTGCCCGGGAGCGCCGCGCCGCACGCACCTGCCAATTCACCGGAATTCACATTGCGAAACGGGACCCCGATTCACATGAAATTGGGAAAGACCATTTCTTCCGCCACTGCTCATGTAGGCGACTCAGTAGATTTGCAGGTCACGGAAGACGTCATTCTGGATGGCCTGGCGGTGATTCCGAGAGGTGCCGCGGCCGTCGGAGTGGTGAAGGAGGCCGAACCGAGGAAACGACTGGGCCACGGCGGAAAGCTGGCGTTCAGCATCAACACGGTGCGTCTGAGGGACAACGAAGAGGCCGCGGTGCGCTCTTTCCAGGAGAGTTCGGGCGCAAACAATTCCGCTGGAGGGATTCTTTCCAGCAAAGATGTGGTTTTCGCGCAAGGGACTGAATTCACGGCGTACGTTGACGGGGACATGCACTTGAAAAAAGCAGCGTTTCAAGCCGAAAAAGATTCTTCCGGCACCGCCCCTGCGCCCCCAAATCAGAAAGCGCCTCAGCCGCCCGGACGTTGACAGTTTGACGGGCAGTTGGTGACCCACGGTATTAGCCGACCCTAAGCCTGGCCGTCGAGTGAGGCTTTTCCGACACAGCTCTTGTATCCGCACTTGCCATTGGACGCTGCACTTGGCAGACTCGGCCCGTGCTCATTGGCCTCTTCCCTGAGCTGGACGCGCCCGGCGGGGTGCAGCGGGCGGGCCGCCACCTGGCGGCAGTGCTAACGGAATTTGCCGCCAACCGCGGCATGGAATGCCGCCTGCTCACTTTGAATGACTCGCCGCAACTGCACCGCATGACACTCGCGGGGCGCGAATTTGTGTTCACTGGGTGCGAGCGAGCCAAAGGGCGATTCGCGGCGACAGCGCTGCGCGCGGCGCGGCGGAAGGCAAGACTGGTCCTGGCCGCGCATCCAAATCTCGCGCCCGTGGTGCAGGCGATGCGGATTGCCGCACCCCGGATGAAAAGCATCGTGTGTGCGCATGGCGCGGATGTCTGGGAGCCCCTGGGGATGCTGCAGCGACTGGCGCTGCGGCACTCGAATCTGGTTCTTGCCCCTAGCAAGGATACGGCCGCGCACGTGGCCGAGGAACAGGGAGTGCCGGAAGAACGGATACGGGTCTTGCCATGGGCGCTCGATCCGCAATTCGAGGCGCTGATCAGCCCCGGCTCGCACCCGGTGCTGCCGGAGAACTTTCCTTCTGGACGCGTGATCCTGAGCGTAGGACGCTGGCTGGCGACCGAACGATACAAAGGCATGGACACGCTCATCACCGCGCTGCCTCGGCTCTTGACGCAAAGGCCGGAGGTGCAGCTGGTGCTGGTTGGCTCGGGGGACGACCGCGCGTGGCTGGAGGACCTGGCGGAGCAAACCGGAGTGAACCGCCACGTGCATTTCCTGGCGGGACTGACCTACTCGGAAATAGCGGCGTGCTACGCCGCGTGCGAGATTTTTGCCTTGCCCAGCCGGGGAGAAGGATTCGGCCTGGTATATCTGGAAGCGATGGCGTGCGGCAAGCCGGTAATCGGGGGCCTGCACGGGGGCGCGCCCGAAGTGATTCAGGATGGCGTAACCGGTTACCTGGTGCCGCACGGCGACCCGATCCAGCTGGCGACAAGCCTGGAAACGCTGCTGGCCGACCCCGTCCATGCGAAAGAGATGGGCGCGCGCGCGAAGCAGCGGGCGGAGCACGAGTTCCGCTTCAACGTCTTCGCGAAATCATTGAAAAAAATCCTGCGCGAACAATGCGAATCCTGAACGTCACGGAAACATACGCTCCCTTTCTGGAATTCGGCGGCCCCCCGGTGAAAGTGCGCGCGCTTTCCGAAGGACTAGCCGGGCGCGGCCACCAGGTCACGGTGCTTACGGCCGACTGGGGGCTAGAAAAACGGCTGCAAACTCCGGAAGAAAAAATCGCGGCGGAACGGTCTCCGTTTGGCTGGCGGCGGAATGAAAATGGCGTGCAGGCTATCTACATCCCGACTTGGCTGCGTTACCGGAGGGTGAGCTGGAATCCCGCAATCAAGCGATACTGCCGCGCACGGCTGCAAAATTTCGATCTTGTACACATTTTCGGGCTTTACGATCTGCTGGGTCCGCCAGTGGCGGCGGCCAGCCGCAAGCGAGGACTGCCGTACGTGCTCGAGCCCATTGGGATGTTCGTGCCCATCGTGCGAAGTCTTTGGCTGAAGCGGATGTATCATGCGATTTGGGGTGGGCGGCTGCTCGATGGGGCAAGGGCTGTGGTGGCCACCTCGGAGCGGGAAGCCGAAGAGCTCGTGGCAGGCGGTGTCGCTCGCCCCAGAGTGGTATTACGACGGAACGGCGTAGAAGTACCTGGGTCGTGGCCTGAAAAAGGCGCGTTCCGAAAAGCGCATGGTATTTCTCTGGAAGAGAAGCTGGTTCTCTTTCTGGGCCGATTGTCGGCCAAGAAGAGTCCGGACTTGCTCCTGCGGGCATTCGCGCAACTTTCGGGGCGCTCCGCAGGAATACCAATGAAGCTAGTTTTCGCTGGACCGGATGAAAGCGGCGAAGAATCAAAACTGGGCGAACTTGCCGCGCAATTAGGCGTTCGAGCAAAGGTTCAATTCGTGGGACCGGTTTTTGGCGAGAATAAGTGGGCGGCGTACAGAGACGCGGATGTTTTCGTGCTTCCCTCGCAGAATGAAAACTTCGGGAATACCGCGGCGGAAGCGGTCGCCGCGGGCACGCCGGCAATCGTGACGGAACAATGCGGAATTGCGCCGCTGCTCGCGGACGAGGCCGGACTGGCGGTGCACCACAACGCGGCGGCGCTCTCGGAAGCGCTCGAGCGGGTCCTGCTTGATCCGGAACTTCGCGAGCGCTTTGCAGCTGGATGCACGAGGGTAACGTCGCGTCTGGGCTGGGAAGAACCCGTTCGCGAAATGGAAACGTTATACGCAACGCTTGCCTCGCGGCAGTGATGAAGGCAGAATCTGAACGGACGGGCAGTCACTTGCAAAGGCGCCAACATGGTGCGTTTCGCGTCATCTGGTGGAGCAGCAATCTGCTGCTGGTCACCGCGTTTGTGGCGATGCTTTACTCGTGTGTCCGGGAATACTCCGTGCGGCGGTATCTCGACGGATTCTCGGATGCAATTGTGCCCGACGGCCAGCCCGCGGAACAAAAAGTCCAAGCCATTCTGAACTGGATGAGCGCCGAACCATCGCGAACCATTGCAGCGAACCCGGGCGCGCTTGCGACACGTGATCCTGAAATCACTCTCACTTATCGCCAACTGTTGAATGTTTGCGGCACCGCGACGAACGCCTTCCTGAATCTCGCGCGAAGTTCCGATCTGCGGGTGCGCCGCCTGCTCCTCTTGTCTCCCGAGCACACAACAAAGCATGTGGTTGCGGAGGTACTCATCGGAGGACAATGGATCATTGTCGATCCGACGTATCGGGTGATCATGAAGGATTCACGTGGCCGCTATTTGACGCGCGGCGATCTGCGGAATCCTGCCATGTTTTCCGAAGCCGTCAGCGCCATCCCGAACTATCCACGTGAGTACAATTATGAGAGTTTTGCGCACGTAAGGCTGGCGCGGCTCCCGCTCGATGGGTTGCATCTGCGGGGCCTGTTGGGCAGCCTTTACCCGGGCTGGGATGAAGCGGTTGATTGGAGCCTGCTTCTGGAGCGCGAATCTTTTTTCTATCTGGTGCTCTCCGCGGCGGCAGCGATGTTCTTCCTGTTGTTGCGAGCCGGGCTTGCCTGGTATGCGGACCACCGCCTGCGAATCCCGCGCTTCCGTTTGCGGGAACACACCGTCCGTGCGGGCGCCGCCTTTTTCTCGGCGCCGGAAGTCAAACAGTAGCGTGTGCGGTATTTGCGGCGTCGCGTTTGCTTCGCGGACTGCGGAAGCAGAATCGCGCGTTCGCGCCATGACCGCGGCGATGCGGCATCGCGGTCCCGACGACGAGGGGTTCCTGGCCGGGAATCCGCGCGCGCCAGGACTGGCGCTGGGTATGCGCCGGCTGAGCATCATCGATCTAGCCGGCGGCCACCAGCCCATCTGGAACGAGACCAAGGACGTCGCAGTCATCTTCAACGGCGAGCTGTATAACTATCGCGACCTGCGAGAGCGTTTGTCGCTTTTTGGTCATCGCTTCACCACGCAGTCGGACACGGAGATACTCGTTCATGCCTGGGAAGAGTGGGGCGAGGATGCCCTGACCGAACTGCGCGGCATGTTCGCCTTCGCCTTACTGGATCTTCGCGGGCGCTATGCCACGGCGCCGATTCTCTTTCTGGCGCGCGACCCGCTGGGTATTAAGCCTCTCTATTACACGCAAACACCGGACGGATTCGCGTTCGCCTCGGAGGTTCGGGCCCTGCTCGCGTCGGGAGCTGTTCCCAAGCGCCTGTCGCAGGATGCCGTCACTGCCTACTTGCTTTTTGGGAGCATCTCGGAGCCGGTGACGCTTGTGGAAGGAGTGTTTTCTCTTCCACCGGGACATCGCATGTTGCTGCACGTGCCGGAGCGGCGGCGCACGCCGCGCGCGCGGCCCTGGTGGGATCCCACGATTTCTCCCTCGGCACGTGACGCGCGCAAACCGCGCGATCTTCCTTCGGCCGCGAAAAAACTGCGGCCGCTTCTGGAAGACGCAGTACGCACGCATCTCATCGCCGACGTGCCGGTGGGATTGTTCCTATCGAGTGGGCTGGACTCCGGCGCAATCGGGGCGCTTGCGGCCAAAGCACGGCGTGGGATCGAGAGTTTTACATTGACGTTTCCGGGTACAACATTTGACGAAGCGGCGCTCGCGCGCATGGCGGCGACTCGATTCAGGACCAAGCATACCGAGGTGCCTTTGAGTGGGGAGTCGATCCTTTCCCGGATGGATGAAGCTCTTGCCACTCTCGACCTGCCCACCATGGACGGAATCAATACGTACTTTGTATCGTGGGCCGCGAGACAGGTCGGGTTGAAAGTGGCGCTATCAGGACTGGGAGGAGATGAACTTTTCGCTGGCTATCCAACGTTTGCGGATACGCCGCGTCTTTCGAGACTGATCCGCTGCTCCTGGTTTGTGCCGGCGCCGGTGCGGAGAATGACGGCTCCCTTGATCGCCGTTCTCGTAACGCGGCAACGTTCGCCCGACGCCGCGCGCAAGACGGTGGCTGCGTGGGCCTACCCGGACGCATTGCCACATCCCTATTATTTTGCGCGGACGCTCTTCCCGCCGGGGCAACTCGAACGAATCATCGAGCCGCGGTTTCGCCCCAGCACAGTGGGCGCAGACGGCGTCACGCTTGAGCCAACCTGGCTCGGCTGGCTCGAACGGACCGCCGACGAGGCCCGCAAGCTGGAATCCGTGAGCGGAATTTCCTGGCTGGAGATGCGTACTTACATGGCTAGCATGCTGCTGCGCGACACGGACACCGTGAGCATGGGGCGATCGCTGGAAGTTCGCGTGCCGCTCCTAGACACGCCTTTGGTTGAATTTGTGGGCTCGCTGCCGGATGCGGCGCGCCGCCGTCCTGGCACGCAAAAGGCGTTGCTCGCGGAAGCCCTCGGCGATTTGCTGCCGCAAGAAATTCTCGGGCAGCGGAAACGCACGTTTACTCTGCCGTGGGAAGAATGGCTGCGTGGGCCGTTGCGCGCCCGTATGGAAGCAAGTTTCTCTGAGCCTGCGTCATCGTTGGCTGCCTATCTTCGCCCGGGTGGCCTTCGTTCAGTTTGGATGGAATTTCTAGCCGGAAAAACCACGTGGGCGCGCCCGTGGTCCCTGTATGTCCTGACCGAGTGGTGCCGGCGGCACCTCGCCGCATAATCTTCCGGCTGCGGTACACTGGCAAATTACTCGATGAACATTCTAGGGATCAATGCGTACCATGGGAACGCTTCGGCAGCGATTGTCTGCGACGGCAGGCTGATCGCCGCGGTCGAGGAGGAACGCTTCAATCGCGTGAAGTATGCCGCAGGATTTCCTGCGCAAGCGATTCGTTATTGCCTGAAGGAAGCGGGCCTGGCACTTTCGGACGTCGACCACGTTGCCGTGCCGCGAAACCCGTACGCCAGACTGGGCACAAAACTTTTTTATGCTTTGCGCATGCCTTCTTTCGCGCGCGAGCGCCTCAAAGTTCTCGCGAAATTCACGGGTATCCCGGAAGCGCTGGCTGCGGCTTTCGATGCCGATCCCAAAAAGATTGGCGCGAATTTTCATCGCATCGAGCACCACCAGGCTCATTTGGCGAGCGCGTTTTTCGTTTCGCCCTTCGAACACGCGTTCTTGCTCTCGGCCGATGGCCTTGGCGACTTTGCCAGCACCATGTGGGGCTTCGGGATGGGCAACCGCATGGAGATTGATGGCGCAATCCCCTTCCCCCATTCGCTCGGCCTGTATTACACGGCAGTCACACAGTATCTGGGCTTTCCGAGATTCGGCGACGAATACAAAGTGATGGGCATGGCTGCGTATGGCCAGCCCGAACAACTTGAGACATTTCGCGACATCCTGCGCCACGACCCCAAGTTCAGCGGCTTCCATTTGGGTCTGAAGTATTTCACGCACCATCGCACCGGCCCAGAGATGGCGTGGGCCGAAAGTGACAAAATGCCTGCGCTCGGGAGATTGTTCTCCGACGAGATGTCCCGAAAGCTAGGCCCAGCCCGCGTTCCGGAAGAACCTCTCGAACAGCGTCATCGCAACCTGGCAGCCTCACTGCAAGCGCGGCTGGAGGAAGTCTATTTTCGCATGCTGTCGCTGAAGAGACCGTGTACACCCCTTAAGGCCGTATGTCTGGCTGGTGGAGTGGCTTTCAACTGCGTCGCGAACGGAAAAATTTTTGACCACACTGGCTTCGAGCAGGTTTACGTGCAGCCCGCTGCCGGCGACGCGGGACTGGCGGTGGGCGCCGCGTATTACGTTTGGCATCAGAAACTAGGCAAGCCTCGTTCCTTCGTGATGGACCATGCCTACTGGGGACCTGGGTACTTGCGTGAAGAAATCCGGCGGGCCATCGATTCAAGCGGCCTCGCAGAGGATGGCTATGGCATCGCCGAACTTGCCGAAGAAGAACTGACGCGCCGCAGCGCCGCGATCATCGCCGATGGAAAAATCCTCGGCTGGTTTCAGGGCCGCGCCGAATGGGGCCCGAGGGCTCTTGGCAATCGCAGCATCGTCGCCGATCCGCGCCGTCCGGAAATGAAGGACATTCTCAATCGCCGGATCAAGCATCGCGAAATTTTTCGCCCGTTTGCGCCTTCGATCCTCGAAGAAGCCACTTCGGCATATTTTGAGAAGTCCCACCCCTCGCCATTTATGACCCTGGCCTACTCCGTGCGCCCGGAGAAACGCGGCAAGATCCCGGCGCCAACGCACGTGGACGGCACGGGCCGGCTGCAAACCGTCACGCGCGAGGCCAATCCCCGCTATTACGCGCTCATTTCCGCTTTTCGCGATCTTACCGGCGTACCGGTGGTGTTGAACACTTCCTTCAACGACAACGAGCCCATCGTCTGTCGCCCCGAAGAAGCCATCGATTGCTTCCTGCGCACGCAAATGGATGCGCTGGTCCTCGGCGATTTCCTCATTTCGCGCTCTTAGCCGCTTCGATTTCCTTTTCGATTTGGTCGCTGCTAGCCAACAGTAGCGAAGTATGGCAAGCTATCGGCCATGGGAAACAAAGACAGAGGCAAACGCGAAGTCAAGAAGCCGCCGAAAAAGAAGCCGACTGCCCACGAGTTAGCGCGCGCGGCGGCGCCAATCTTCAAGAAGCCCGCTTAAAACCAATAAGCGCCTGCACGCGCGCAAAGATAGAACTCTGTACAATCTCTTCGATGCGCCTCCTGCTGCTGAATCTTTATTACCCGCCGGATACTTCTGCGACCGCGAAGATGGCGCACAGCGTCGTGGAGGCTCTGTCCTCGTCGTATAGCCTAACGGTGCTCTGCGGACGGCCATCGTACGATCCCACGGAGCGGCGCCCGTGGCGCCCATTTCAAACGGAAATCGCGGGACGGGCACGTATCATTCGTGCCGGTTCGACGGATTTTCCACGCTTCAGCATGAAAAAACGGGTAGTGAATTACCTCAGCTACGTTGCACTGGCGATCCCGAGGGCGCTCTTCGTGCCCTGCGACGCCATCGTGGCCATGACCGATCCGCCGTTTCAAGGTATCGTTGGCGCAATTGTCGCTCTGCTGAAGCGCAAGCCTTATGTCTACAACATACGGGACTTATACCCGGACATGGCGGTGGCAGGCTCGATCGTCGAGCCAGGAATGTTCGCGAGGTTCTGGGAAAAACTCCATCGCTGGGCGCTGTGCCGCGCGTCGCGCGTGATCGTTCTCGGTAATGACATGCGCGCCCGTATTATTGCCAAAGGCGTGGAGCCCTCGCGTGTACTGATCGTTCGCGACGGAGCTGACATTCCTCCGCCGGGCACGCCTTTTCCTGCTCCAGATCTCGCTGTTGTCCGCGCCATCCGCGGGAATTTTTCGTTTGTCCTGGTGCACGCAGGGAACCTTGGTTTCTATGGTGCCTGGAACACGCTGGTCACCACCGCGCGCCACCTAGCAAATGAAGGTGTAGGCCTCGTGTTCGTGGGCGATGGCGCGCAGCGCCCGCAAATTGAAGAGGCTGCCGCGGGCGCCAACAATATTCGTTTTCTGGATTTTTTCCCGGCGAACAAGATTCCGTCGGTGCTGGCGGCCGCCGATGCTCATGTCATTACCATAAAGCGGGGCCTGGAAGGCGTCGTGGTGCCCAGCAAAATGTACGGAATTCTGGCAGCCGGGAAACCAATTCTGTCGGTCGCGCCAAAAGAAGCGGATGCTGTATCGCTGGGAGTTCAGCGCGGCTTTGCGGTTGCTGCTGATCCGGACCGCCCCGCGGAAGTTGTCACCGCGGTGCGCGCCCTGGCTTCCGACCCCAAAAAGTTGAAAGCCATGGGAGAAGCGGCGCGGGCTGCCGCTCCTGACTATGATAGAGTCGGGGAACTGCAAAAATTTGTGAAAATCATCGATCAGCTAGCTGACAGATGAAGGAAGGTAGCGCGCGCGTGACGACGGCGGACGGATTTTGGGTGGGAAAGACGGTTTTCGTAACGGGCGGAGTGTCGTTCATTGGCTCCACGCTTACCGACCAACTGCTGGTACGAGGCGCGAAAAAGGTGCGCATTGTCGATGATCTGACCAGCGGCCATCTCGCCAACATTCGGCAGCACCTCGGTACCGGCAAAGTCGATTTTCTGCAAGCCGATTTGCGGGAGCCGGGCGTGGCCCGCACCGCGATGCAGGGCGTCGACACGGTTTTTCATCTCGCCGCGGATCATGGCGGGCGCGGTTACGTGGATCTCCATCAAGCCGGGCCGGCGTCAAACTTTT
>Ga0209468_1000914_pt1 | contig 13407 bp, 11 predicted proteins | sample GraSoiAngelo_102_FD_185871 | JGI IMG/M metagenome (GOLD analysis project Ga0209468, IMG submission 185871) | Grasslands soil microbial communities from the Angelo Coastal Reserve, California, USA - 14_0903_02_40cm (SPAdes) (version 2) | ecosystem: Environmental > Terrestrial > Soil > Grasslands ...
TCAGCAGGCAGCGCGGAGGATGGGGAGTTGGCGGTCCGGCCCTCCCCTTCGCTGAGGATGAGATATGGGTTCATGCTCTTCAAAACACCACGTGGTTCCCCGCATCCCCTATATTCGAGCCCCCATGCGCGATGCGTTGCAGGCACTGTTGCGCGAAGCCAGCGACGCGCCCGGCGCCGCTGACTTCTGGCGCGCTGCCGCCGGAATCGTGAGCCGGTGGGCCGGCGGCGCGCGGCTGACCGTTGCCTACAAGGGCCTCAACGAGTCCGGCAATGTCGCCGCGGGGACCGACGACCGCTCGGGGCGCAGCATCAGCGCCGCATGGCGCGATGCCGACGGCCGGCACGTGGAGGCCACACTCGCCGGCGCGCCTCCCTCCCTTCCCGCCGCGGAGCTCGAAGCCGCGATCGAATACGCGTCCCGGCTCGCCGTCATGGTGGGTCGTCGCCCTGCGCTGGAGCGAGAGCGACGGCTGGGCAGCTTCGTCATCGAGCTCGCGCGCTGGCTGCTCGCGGCACCCGAAACGCATCTGTTGCTGCGGTACACGCTGGAAAGTCTGATGGAGCTGGTCGAGGCGCAGGGCGCGTTCGTCGCGCTGAAAGAGCCCGACGGCCAGAACCTGCGCGTCTCGCCCGCGCTGGGTGAAGCGGCAACCGTCAACGGATTGGTGCTGGCGATGGAGGCAAGCACGACCGGGCGCGTCGTGCGTACCGGCGAGCCCGTGCTGACGGATGACCTGCGCACCGACGCCGACGCAAGCCCGATCGTCAATACCCTCGCGAAGGGCGCGCGATCGGCGCTCATCGCCCCGCTTCGCACCTCGCAGGGGACGGTCGGTGCGGTCGGCTTGATACGGTTTTCGAGCGCGGCACTGCCGGATCCGCCGCCGTTCACCTTGCAGGACCTGCACTATGTCTCGGCCGTCGGGGCGCACATCGCCGGCGGCATCGAACTGTCGGAAGCGGTCGCCGCCACGCGCGCCGCCGCCGATCGCGCACGCGCGATGGTCGACGCGAGCCCCTTGCCGATGGCGCTCGTCGACACCGCCGGCACGGTCCGGCAGGTCAACGAAGCGGCAGTGCAGGTGTTCGGCGTCGAATCGAAGGAGACGGCCATCGGGCGACACCTCGAAAAGCTCGGCCTCTCGCCCAGTGGGCTGACGGTGCGGCTGATGCTCGCGGGCCGGCAGGAAGGACAGCCCTGGCACGGCCGTGTCCTGATCACGCAGCGCAGCGGCGAGCGCCGCATCTGCGATTGCACGGTCACCGACCTGCGTGGCCTCGGCTCGCACGACCTGCTGGTGGCGCTCTATGACCGCACCGACGAGCTGCGCGCGCAGCGCGAGCTGATCGCGCGCGAGAAGCTGGCCACCGTCGGCGAGATCGCGAGCGGCGTCGCTCACGAGGTGAACAACCCGCTCGCGGCCATACGAATGGAAGCAGAGCTGCTGGGCCGCTCGACGACCGACCAGGAGGCCAGCACGGCGGCGGCAACGATCGTGCGCGAAGTGGATCGCGCCGCGCGGATCGTCCGCAGCCTGTTGCGGCTGGCGCGCCGCGCCGACGTCACGCCGGTACGGATTCAGCTCAACGAGCTCATCCGTGACGTCGCCGAAATCCGACAGCGCGTGCTGCGCGTGGACAACATCGAAGTCCGGACGCGCATGGATCAGGCCGCCGAGGCGGTGCTGGGGCTCGGTCAGGAGCTGCAGCAGGTCGTCATCAACCTCATGACCAACGCCGAGCACGCGGTGCGGGGTCGTCCCAACGCCGTCATCGAGCTCGCGACCCAGGCGCGTCACGACTGGGTGCGATTGACCGTGGAAGACTCGGGCCCGGGCGTGCCGGCCGCGGTCCGAAGCCGGATCTTCGATCCGTTTTTCACGACCAAGAGTCCCGACGAAGGATCCGGACTCGGCTTATCGATCTGTCAGCGAGTGGTCGCGGAAGTGGGAGGCCGGATCTGGCTGGAGGATTCCGAGACGCTCGGCGGCGCAAAGTTCGTGGTCGAGCTCCCCTCCGCGCCGGTCCGCGACGACGTTATCTACTAGGCTTCGATGATTTGGCGGCGGTAGAGCGCCAGCGCCGCCAGCCCGTAGATGCCAATGGCCAGGAGCAAAGCCCCGAGCGCCCAATGCGGGCCGAGCTGCCAGATTCCGGCCACGATGTAGCCCACACTGGCGACGAGCCCCAGAGCGACCACTTCTTTCCGCGCCATCAGAATCCCGAAGACATAGCCCCAGCTGAACCCCGCGAGTCCGAGGAAGATCACGGCATTGGGAATGATCTTGGTCGGATCGATCAGATTGAGTCCGCCCGCAAAGGCGATAATAATAGAGGCTATGCAGGCCACTCGTACATACCTGGAACTCACGAGCCCCTCACAATTCAAGGGAGCATTCGGCGTTTTTCCAGACATCACGATTGCACGCGTACCGAATCCCTCGCCTGCGTTGTACCGCAGCTGCTATCGCACGGTCGGCGAAGCGTTTCACTGGTTCGACCGCTGGGACTGGACCGACGACGAGATCCGGGCGCATCTCGCTGATCCCGCCATTCAGCTGTTTGTGGCGCAGCGAGCGAGCAACAGTAACGACCGTCCGTTGGCGGGGTGGTACGAGCTCCGGCGCGTCGCGGAGGATGACTCGGTCGAGGTCGCCTACTTCGGGATCGTCGCCGCGGAATTTGGGCGGGGCTTCGGGAAGCATCTCTTGTCGAGCGCGGTGCGTGACGCCTGGGCACTGGGCCCCAAGCGGGTGTGGCTCCATACCTGCACGCTGGATCACCCCAACGCGCTGCCGAATTACCTGGCGCGTGGGTTCACGCCTTATCGTCAGGAAACGTACGAGGTAGATTCCGCACCGTGAACTTCCATTTCCAGCTCACGCGCAAGCGCAAGTTCATCATCGCCGCGATCTTGCTCGTCCCGATCCTGGTCTTCGCCCTGTACACGTGGTCCGCGATGAACTGGGCCTATTCCGAGGGCGAGCGCGCCGGGTTCGTGCAAAAGTTCTCGAAGAAGGGATGGCTGTGTAAGACATGGGAGGGCGAGTTGGCGATGGTGTCCATGCCCGGCACCAACCCCGAGAAATTCTATTTCACGGTACGAGACGACATGGTCGCGCAGCACATCAATGAGTCTTTGGGACGGCGCGTCGCGCTGACGTATGAGCAGCACAAGGGAATCCCCACGACCTGCTTTGGCGAGACCGAGTATTTCGTCGTAGCGGTCAAGGTCGTTCCGCAATGAGCGCGAACAGCTTCGGCAGCCGCGCCACCCTGAAGACGGGCGGCCGCTCGTACGAGATCTACCGGCTCGACGCGCTCGAGCGCCGCGGGTTACCCATCGCGCGACTTCCCTACTCGCTCAAGATCCTGCTCGAAAACCTGCTGCGGCGTGAAGACGGCAAAGTCGTCCAGGCCGGCGCTATCGAGAAGCTGGCACGCTGGGAGCCGATGAAGTTGCCGGACGAGGAGATCGCCTTCATGCCCGCGCGCGTGCTGCTGCAAGACTTCACCGGCGTCCCCGCCGTGGTGGATCTCGCCGCGATGCGCGACGCGATGGTCACGATGGGTGGCGACCCCAAGCGCGTGAACCCACTACTGCCCGCCGAGCTCGTCATCGACCACTCGGTGATCGTCGATGAATTCGGCACGCCCGGCGCATTCCAGGTGAACGCCGATCTCGAGTTTCAGCGCAATCGCGAGCGCTACGCGCTGCTGCGCTGGGCGCAGAAGGCGTTCACCGGCTTCAAGGTGGTACCGCCGGACACCGGCATTGTCCATCAAGTGAACCTCGAATACCTCGCGCGCGTGGTGTTCACCAACGAGTCCCAGGCCTACCCCGACACACTGGTCGGAACCGATTCGCACACCACGATGGTCAACGGCCTCGGCGTGGTCGGCTGGGGTGTCGGCGGGATCGAGGCCGAGGCTGCGATGCTGGGCCAGCCCGTCTCCATGCTCATTCCCCAGGTCATCGGGTTCCGGCTGAGCGGCCGGTTGACGGAAGGCGCGACCGCTACGGATCTGGTGCTCACGATCACGCAGCTGCTGCGGGCCAAAGGCGTGGTTGGAAAGTTCGTCGAGTTCTACGGTCCCGGCGTATCTACCTTGCCGCTCGCGGACCGCGCGACGATCGGAAACATGGCGCCCGAGTATGGCGCCACGATCGGCATCTTTCCCGTCGATCAGGAAACGCTGCGGTATCTGCAATTTACCGGCCGGCCCGCCGAGCACGTGCAGCTCGTTGAGGCCTACATGAAGGAGCAGGGTCTCTTTCACACGCCGGACGCGCCCGACCCGACGTATACCGACACGCTCGAGCTGAATCTCGCGACGGTCGAGCCGAGCATGGCGGGACCGCGCCGGCCGCAGGACCGCGTCGGATTGCGCGAAGTCCCGCGGAAGTTTGCCGAAGCGCTGCCGTCTCTGATGAAGCCCACGACGCCGCCCGCGGTCGTCGCCGCCGTCTCGGCTGGCGCCGCTCCCGTTGGCCGGTGGGAGGGAGAAGGCGGACAGGCAGGGCTCGCTCCACCCCGCCCGTCGCACGCCAACATCCGCATCGACGACATTGAGCACGTGTTGACACACGGGTCGGTCGTGATCGCGGCGATCACGAGCTGTACCAATACCTCCAACCCGTCGGTGATGATGGCCGCGGGGTTGATGGCCAAGAAGGCGGTCGAGCTCGGCCTGAACACCAAGCCGTGGGTCAAGACCAGCTTGGCGCCTGGATCGAAGGTGGTGACCGAATACCTCGAGCAGGCAGGGCTCATGAGGCCGCTCGAGAAACTGCGGTTCCACCTCGTGGGGTACGGCTGTACGACGTGCATCGGGAATTCGGGACCGCTGCCGGAAGCCGTCTCGAACGCGATCGCCGAATGCGAGCTCGTGGTCTGCTCGGTGCTGTCGGGCAATAGAAACTTTGAAGGACGCATTCAGCAGGAAGTGCGCGCCAACTATCTCGCCTCGCCGCCGCTCGTCGTCGCCTATGCGCTCGCGGGCCGCATCGACATCGACTTCCACAACGAGCCGCTGGGCATCGGGACGGACGGCCCGGTCTTTCTCCGCGAAATCTGGCCATCGGCCAAAGAGGTCGCCGACGTCATCGGCAAGTCGATTCAGTCGTCGATGTTCCGCAAGAGCTACGCGCAGGTCTTCGACGGCGACGAGCGCTGGCGTGGCCTCCCCGTCCCGGAGGGCGATCGCTTCGTCTGGGAGCCGAACTCCACGTATATCCGCCGCGCGCCCTACTTCGACGGCATGCCCGACGAGCCGGGACCGGTGCAGGATATTCGCGGTGCGCGCGCGCTGTGTCTCTTGAGCGACAGCATCACCACCGATCACATCTCCCCCGCGGGTTCGATTCGCAAGACGAGCCCGGCAGGCCAGTATCTCGTTCAGCACGGGGTCCAGCCGCCCGACTTCAACTCCTACGGGGCGCGGCGCGGCAATCACGAAGTCATGGTGCGCGGCACGTTCGCCAATGTGCGTCTGAAGAACCTCCTCGCACCGGGCACCGAAGGCCCGTTCACCGTGCATCTCCCCACTGCCGAGGCGATGACGATCTACGACGCTTCGCTCAAGTACGCCGCCGAAGGCGTACCGCTCATCGTGCTCGCGGGCAAAGAGTACGGGTCGGGTTCGTCACGCGACTGGGCGGCCAAGGGTCCGCGACTGCTCGGCATCCGTGCGGTGATCGCCGAAAGCTTCGAACGGATCCATCGCTCGAACCTGGTTGGCATGGGGATTTTGCCGCTCCAGTTTGCGCCGGGGAAGAACGCCGGCACGCTGGGCCTGACAGGGAAAGAGCGGTTCGATATTCCGGGACTCGCCGCCATGCCGAAGGAGCTGACGGTCACGGCGACGTCAGATGAAGGAAAAGTGACCGAGTTCGAGGTTCTGGTCCGGATCGACACGCCGCAGGAGCTGCACTACTACCAGCACGGCGGAATCCTCGAGTACGTGCTGCGCCAGATCGCGCGCTAAGTCTCTTTCAGGAAACTCTCGAGCTCGGGCGGCGGAATGGCACCCACGCGCCGCGATGCCTCTGTGCCGCCGCGGAACAGGATCAAGGTAGGAATGCCGCGAATGCCGAAACGCTGACCCGTGGCGGGGTTGCGATCGGTATCGAGCTTGAGCACCAGCATCTGGCCCGCGCGGCGGTGGGCGATGTCATCCAGCAGCGGCGCCATGATCTTGCACGGCCCGCACCAGTCGGCATAGAAGTCCACGAGCACCGGCACCGTCGTCTCGGTGATGATCTGGTCGAAGCTCGCGTCAGACGCCGCAACGGGCCGATCCAGCAGGATCGGCCGGCCGCAACTCCCGCACTTCGGGCGATCTGCCACCCGGTCCATATCCACGCGATTCAAGGTCGCACAGAACGGACAGGCGACGGTGGCAGTGGCGCGCGTGTCGGTCGTACTCATGTCGATGTACACGTAAACATCACGTCCATTCCCGCGCCAGCGGATGAAGAGGAGTTCACAGGGACTTCCCGCGCGATTCAGCGACGCCGTGAAAAATTGTCCGCATGAGCTCCCGCAATGTAGGATGGCGCGACGCAGGCGTCCGCGGCTTCATCGGCGGCGTCCTGTTGCTGAACTCCGCGGCACTGCAGGACCGGCCGCTCCTGGCGCTGGCAGTCGGCTTCATCGGTCTGATCTTCATCGGCACCGCGTTGTTTCGGACGTGCCCCGTGTATACCCTGCTGCACATCAATAGTGGTACCTGAAAAACCGGCGCCCCCGATGCACCTGCACCAGGGCCGTCGTGTGTTCGACCGCCTCATCACGCTTTCAGTTTCTTCCAAGCCCGACCTCGCGCTTGATCTCCTGCGGAAAGATCCAGCCCCCTCGCCTCACTCACGTCGGGCAACGAGGGGGCTGGCGCCGTCGGATTTCGCGTTCCTGAACCGGTTTTCACACGCCCGGTGAACATGCGGCCGGCGGCTTCCGATTGAGATCCCGCATTGGCCACCCGCCTGGTGACCGCATGCAACCTACCCGGCGCCGCGTGAAGCCGCCGTGAAATGGGTGTGAGACCTAGCCTCCCGGCACGTTCGCACCATGGCAGACGGTGCACGTGGGAAAGGCTTTGCGGCGCATCCGTGCGGCATCGAAGCCAGGCCCGTGGGGGTTGAATCGCCGTCCTCCCACCGCCGAATGACAGGTCAAGCAGTCGCGCTCGGCGTGGCAGCTGACGCAGGACTCGAGGCTTTGGCGCGCCGCCTGTCCATGTCCCGAGATGAAAAAGCTTCGGGCATCGTGGTAGCCCGATCGCAGCACGTTGGTCGCGACCAGACCGGACCGCTCGTGGCAGGACGTGCAGAAGGAGCGGGCGTCGTGGCAATCGCTGCATGATGCTTCGCGCGCGTACGCGGACGCGGGATGGCGCGCGAGGAATCCGTCGGGGTGATAGCCGCCGCCGGCGGCGGCCGCATTGGGACGGTGACACTCGAGACAGTCGGCGCGGACGTGACAGCTGGTACAGCGGGTGGTCGAGGCCGCGGCTTCAGCCGCGTGGTGATCGGAGAAATTGCCGCCGTGACTCGCGGGCGCGGCGCGCGCTGCGATCGCGGTCGCGCGCTGATCGGAGCCGAGCCAGGAGATCGCATGCGGTGGCGCCGAACCTCCGTGACACTGATAGCAGAATTCGCGGGCATGGCACGTGGCACAGCTCGTCCCCATCGTTTGCCGCGACGCAGCCCCATGCCCATGGCGCGTGAGAAAGTCAGGCGCGGCGTGCGAAGGGGGCGCGGGAAACCGGGCGATGTCGCTGCGCGTCAGCGAGACTGCGCGGACCAGTGGCACGTGACAGGTCGCGCAGGCGGAATCGGGCGCGGCGAGGTGCACCGCCTGGATCCCGTGACAGGCGAGGCAGCGCTCCACGACCGGCTCGCGCACCGCCATGCGCTGCTCGCCCGCTTGCGTATGACATCCGGCGCAGGCCGGCGACTTCCGCGGCGACTTCTGCGCCGCCTCCGATGCGTGCTCCGCATGATCGAACTTGAGATTCGTCCGGCGCGCGTTCTCGGGCGGACGCCACGCGACGACTTTTTGGATCGTGCCGTCGTGGCATGCGGCGCACGAAATCGGATCAGGCCACAGCGACGCGGCTTGCTGCGCCGCACCCGCGTGACAGGAGATGCAGGACGGAAACAACGCTTTGTGCTTCAGGTGATCGAACCCCTGCGCCGGCTGTTGCACCAGAGCGAGCAAACTCAGCGCGACGATCATCGTTCCGCTCTTCCACCCGGCATGCGACGGATCGCGGGCGGCAGATGCCCCAGATCGCCCCCACTTCCGAACGCGAGCACCGCGCGGAGCGTGACGCGCCATTGTCCCCAATCCATCGCCGCCGCATCGGGACGATTCCGCTTTTCGGCATAATGGATCGCGCCCAGCTCGAGACGCATGCCGGAACGCGGTTCGATACTCCCGTCCATGCCGAAGAGATTCAGCACCGACTCGCTGAACCGCATTTCCAACGGACGGTCCATGGATGCGGCATGCGCCGTGAGGGCGTACGTGTGGTTCGGGGGCTCGAACGTGACGCTGCCACTCGCCCCCGTCGATGCCGCCCCGGGGCCGTACTCGTAATGGAACCCGGCGTCGATCGTCCAAGCCGTGGCGAGCCACGCCGTCGCGCCCACCTCGCCACGCCAGCCTGATTGCTCGACGTCCACGAGCGGCGTCTCGGCTTCGGCATTGTCGAAGCGGTAGCCTTCCGCGCGACCGCGCAACTGGACTTGCCGGAGCGCGCGCACGGTGACTTGCCCTTGAACCGCGTGGTAGGGAACTGGACTGAACATTCCCCAGATGGTCCACAGATCGAAGTGAGGCCGATAGCGCCGTACGCCGAGCGACCCCGATACGGAAGGCGCGGCGTAGCCCACCGTCGCCTCGGCGCTGCCCCACCAACCGGCCGCGAGGTCGTAGTCGGCGCCGCCCGTCACGCTCCAGCGCGCGACCGGACGGATCGCGGCGGCGAATCCAAGCCGCTCCGACACGAAGTAGTCGGTATGGGGATCCACTTCGCGGAGGTATTCGGCGCGCACGTCGCCAAGGCGGCCGATCCAGCCCGCCGAGCCCCCAATGAGCACCTGCCGCTCACTGGGTTGGAAGTCGTCGAGCGGATTTAGCGCGGGGCTCGTCACGGGAAGCGCAACGCCGCGGGCCAGCCCCCAGCCCCCGTAGATCGAGGCGTCCAGCCCACGCCCGTTCTCGCGCACCGTCAGGCTCGCGCCATCGAAGCCGATCATGCCGAGACGCGTGCTGTTGAGCTGGCGACCGGCTCGCGCGGTGAGGCGCTCGGCGCTGTAATCGGCGTACGCGGTGACGAGCTGCAGCGCCGGCTCGGTGCCGGGCCAGGCGCCGCTCGCCTCGAAATCCGTCGCGGCTCGCGCATTGACATGCGCGCTCAGGCCCCGAACGCCGAAGCCCCACAGCGACACATCCGCGCTCGTCACGAACGGAGCGCCGCGCTGCACCGCACCGGGACGGAAAAACATGCAATAGGAGGCACCGGGCGCACACCGCACGGCAAAGCCGTCGGCTGTTTGCGGGCCGCCAGTCGGACCGGCCACCGTGTCGGTCACGGCGATGCTGTCGAGTTGCAGACCGCGGTAGGACACGGCCTGGAAGCGGCCCTCCACCCGCGCGCGATATCCCTGCGCAGAAAGGGACGGGCCGAGCATAAGAAGGAAGAACAGGACTTTTTTCACGTCCCTGCTCCTGCCTTGCGCAGATGGGCGCGGTACGCATCCGGCGATGCCTGGAAATGGCACGTCGTGCATTCGCGCGTCGCGTAGTGCTCGCGCTGATCGGCATGACAGGTGAGACAGAGACCACGGTCCGGCACCAGACGTGCCACTGTGGATTCACGATGACACTGATCGCAGCCCGTGTGCGCGTTCGACGAATCGGGATGCGCGGCGCGGATGGCTTCGTTCGTGTGACAGGTCGCGCAGTCGCGCTTTGCGCTGTGATGATCCTCGTGACACGCGGTGCACGCCTTCACGGGTGCGGAGGGGTCAAGCGTCACGGCCGTCTCGTGGCAGGCCGTGCAGCGCAATTCCGCGTGGGTGGAGTGCGCAAACGAGACCGAACGGCGTCGAGCCGGATGATCCGCGACTGCCACCGCAATCGTCTCCGCATGGACCGGAGCGATATCAGCCGCGGCGTGACACTTCGCGCAGTCGTTGGTGGCGGGCGCTTGATGGTGACAGATCTGACAGCCGCGCGGCGGTACAAACGTGAGCCCTGTGTTCGGCCGCGAGGTGACGTGACAGGTGAGACAGGCAAGCTGCTTGTGTCGAGCGTGGGGAAATGAATCTGAGGGAGAGGGGAGAAGGGAGAAGGGAGCAGGGGCTGCCCGTGGCGGGTTGGCGTCCCCCTTTCCCTTTTGTTCCGGATCGATATCGAGCTGGGAGACCCGCCGCAGCGCCCGAGTCGTGTCGAATGCCTGTGGTGGATTGACGCGTCCCTGCGTTCGGCCCTTCACGGCCGCGTGGCACTCCGCGCACTCGGCGGCATCGACCTTCGCGGCGTGCGGCTGGTGACACAGCGTGCATTGCTCCGCGACACGGCGGTGCGGTGCACCCGTGTGGAACGGCTCGTCGCGCCAATCGGAATGACACCCCGCCGATGCGCAGCTCTTCAGGGCGTCGGCCGGGCGTGTCTGCTCGTGCGGATTGTGGCACATACCGCACGTCTGCCGGTGCGGGTCGCGCGCCGGGTCGAAATCGGCGAGCTTGGCGCGCATTTCATGGCAGCCGAGACATTCGTGCGAGCCGGGGCGGAGCGTTCCGGCGGCGGAATCGCGCGTCGCGAGCAGCGGCACCTCCGCCGTGAACGGATGGCAGGCGATGCAATGGAATTCCGTTTGACTCGCCATCTTGCCCAAGCGGATCTGCGTGCCGATGTGGCAGCCTGCTTGCCCGCAGGTCGAGTCCACCGGCACGAAGCGGTGCACCTCGAGACCGTGGCACGTGGTGCATTGCACATTGCGGAGCGCGCTCGAATCAGACTCGAGGTGCACGCGGTGCCCCGCGGTTGTTGCGATGCGCTTCCACTTTTCCTTCTCTTTGTCACCCTGGATGTGGCAGCCGGCGCAGACGCGAGTCGGCACCTTGGAATGCATCTTGATTTTTTCGGGACGATCGGCGACCCAGAGGTACAACTGCCGCGTGCTCGCGAAGATCGATTGCTGGTGACAGCTATGGCAGCTCAGGGAATCGTGCTTGGACCCGGTGAATCGCTGAAACGGGCCCTTCATGATATGGCAGCCGGTGCAGAACCCGTTGTCGTGCTGCATGTAGTTCCAGCTGACGGTGCCGAATCCCGCCGCGCCGATCGCCGCGACGGCGGCGGCTGTGGCGAGACCGATCTTGACGCCGCGCTGGCGCGTTTTGATCCACGCGGCGATCTGGACGCGACGGCGCCACACGTATACCAGGAGCCACGCGGCGACGGCCACCCCGACGAAGAAGCCGCCGATCTGGAACCACTGCGGCAGGTTGAAGAAGAAACGCAGCACCGCAGCCACCCCGCCCGGCAACGGCGGCGGGCCAACCGCGGTCTGCTGTAACATCAGCATGTATCGATGCGGCGAGCGCCGCTTATTGCGTCACTCCGCCGGCCCGCAGCCGGACGTGAGGAGGCACAGCGCCGGTCAGCGTGTTCGGCACGGGAGGAGACGGCAGCCCGTATGCGGAATGCATCGTCGCGATCGACGCCAGCAGCAGCGCCTTGAGCAGGAACGGGTTGTGGACGCCGTTGCCCGAGGCCATGTGTGTTGAGAATGTGTTCCCCAGGACCACGCCGCTCAGGAATATGCGCCGCTCTTCGGTCGCCGCCAGCGCGGCATTCCAGAGCGTCCCCTTTGCCACCGTCGTCACATTGGTCCGGAAGTTGATCGGCGCCGAGTCCGCCGCCGTCGCTCCGGGCCGCAGCGCACGCGATACGAGCTGCGGCACCAGTCCGTTGTCGATCCCCCCGGAGTCGATGATCCCGTTGTGGTTCAGATCGGTCCAGATCTGGTCGAGATAATTGTTCAACTCGCCCTTGAGCGTCCGGTAGGCGTTCGCCGCCTGCGTGGGCCCGCCGATGTGACAACCGCTGCTCGAGCATGCGGTGAAGTCATGTCCGGAGGCACCGGCCGCGGTGGTGTCCGGGACGTCCGCGCAGGGTGTCGGGATTCCGGCCGTGTCCTTACACATGATTGCGTCGAACGTATGGCCGACGCTCTGGAACTGGAACGCGCCCGTGATGTTGTCAGTGACCGTTTGCCGCACGACGTGACACGTCGCGCACAACCGTGGATTCGCCGACGTGCCGTGGCTGCTCGCCATATCGGTCGTGTCGTACGCGAAGTTGGGAGGAATCCAGCCGACGTTCTCGCCCAGCACGAGCAGGCCTTGAGCGCCATGCGCGCCGCGCGACGTGCCGTTCCCGGTCGCCACCGACCACGGCGGCACACCGCTCCGGGAGTGGCACGTGACGCACAGCTGGTCCCGCGTGGGCGTGGACAGCGGCGCGCGCAGTTGCGCTTCGTAGGGCGAGCCGTGCGGACTGTGGCACGTTATGCAGTTGATCCGCTCCGGCGTCAAAGACCCCTTCTCGACGTAGTTCGTGCTGCTATTCCCAAACTTGACGGCCATTGCCGTGCGCCCTTCGTGGCACGGCATGCAGCTTGGATTCGTTGCCGCGTTGGCAAACCCGGGGCCGGAGCCGTGTCCCGATTGTTTCCACTGCTCCACGTACGGCGTATGCGCTCCCGTATGGCAGCCACTGCACGACGTCACGACGCCGGTATCCACGTGAAAATGCGCGAGCGGATGATTCGCTTCGACATCCGGATTCTCGACGTGCGTGAAGCCCGGTCCGTGACAGCTCTCACACTGCACATCGTGATACGCCGTATCGGGCACCGTCGAGTAGCCCGCGGGGCGGCCGACGGCGTTGCCGAGCTCCGAGACCGTGTGGCATTTGTTGCAGGACGCGCTGGCGTGGCCGGAGTTCTGCAGATCGGTCCACGCATGCGCGTGCGCGGTCTGCACCCAATCGGCTTGCACGCCGACGTGGCAATTGCCGCAGGTGGTGGTTTTCGTCGATGCGGTGAAGTAGCCGAGGAATCCGTTGAGGCTATCGGCCGGCGGATTGAACAGCGGTTTGTCGCGGTATACGATTTCTTCGTTCGTGCATCCCTGGAGCGACGCCGCGACCAGTGCAGCCAGTGCCAGATTTGTAAGCCTCATCGTTCCCTCCGCTGCCACGCTACCGCGCGACCGGAATGCCCATCGTCGGGATGGGCGGAATCCAGACGGGACTCGATGCACTGGAGTTCGTTGCGGCGGGCGCGCAGCACGTCGCACTCGGCACGGTCCTGTTCGCCGATCCCG
>Ga0209468_1000918_pt1 | contig 13365 bp, 13 predicted proteins | sample GraSoiAngelo_102_FD_185871 | JGI IMG/M metagenome (GOLD analysis project Ga0209468, IMG submission 185871) | Grasslands soil microbial communities from the Angelo Coastal Reserve, California, USA - 14_0903_02_40cm (SPAdes) (version 2) | ecosystem: Environmental > Terrestrial > Soil > Grasslands ...
ACCGGCTTCAACCCCGCGCAGCCGGTGGCGGCGGCCCCGCCGCCGGAGCGAGGCGGCGCCGTCCGGGGCGCCGCCGGCGGTGCCGCGCTGGGCGCGGTCGGTGGCGCCATCGGCGGTGACGCCGGCAAGGGCGCTGCGATCGGCGCCGGGGTGGGCGCGGCCGCCGGCCTCCTGCGACAGGGGGCGAGGAACCGCCAGAACGCCCAGGCCGCCCAGCAGGTGCAGGCGCAACAGCAGGTGAGCATGCAGGGCTATGACCAGGCCTACGCCGGGTGCATGGCCAGCAAGGGCTACCAGCCGCGATAGCGGGCCGCGCGGCTATTGCATTCGCTGCCGGAGGTCGACCAGCGTCTGGAGACGATCACCAGCACGAAGCAGACGATGTGAAGCCAGCTGCCCGAGCGGTCGGCGGCCAGGGCGTAGCCCGAGAGCAGCGCGCCCACCAGCGCCAGGACGAACAGAATGATGAAGATACCCACCGGGGTATGGATCTGAGCGGCCATGGTCCGCGTCGTCGCGATGTCGAACATCGCGTTCAAGGGCGGCAGGACCATCATGGCGGCGTACGACGGAGCGTCGCTCGTTCGAATCGCGGCCACGGTCTGCTTCCAGATGTCGTCCTGTATCGCGGTTGCCATGGCCAGTTCCCGGTACGCTGCCTCCACGTCGGGTAGCCTGCGATAGGCGGCCAGGCGCGCATCCAGGTAGCGCCGGAACACACGTCCCGCACGGCAGGCTGCGCGCTCCCGGGGAGCACGTCCAGCGGCAGATAAGCGGTGCCGATGGCGTTGGTCTCCTCGACGATCAGCCTTCGCCGGTTGTCGAACCTGGTGCCGGCCCCCGAGGTCGTGAAGGCGAGGACCAGCCCGAGCAGGGCCAGTACCGAGGCTTCCAGGGCGCCGAACGCGGCTCGTGTCCGGGCGGGATCCCGCTTCAGGTCGCGGGCTCCGATGTGCCGTCCCAGCACGAGCAGCAGCAGCATGCCGCCGAGGAGTGCCAGGTTCAGCAGCATCAGATAGAGTGGTCCGGATCTCACCCCGGTGAGAATGCGTCAGCGCCGCCGCGACGACCATATGCCGAAGGTCCTATGCGCACGCCTCCTCGTCGGCGGCGTCCTCGGGCTGCTGCTGGCGGCGGCGCATCCCGCCGCCGGCCGGGCCCAGGAGACGACGCTTCAGGAGGTGTCCAGGCAGCACAGGAATCCGTTCGCGGATTCCGTCAAGCTCTCCTTTGAGCTCGACACGGCCTTCCGCATCGGGCCCAAGGACGCGACTGGCGAGAACCTGAACGTTCAGGCCGTGATCCCGTTTTCGCTGACCTCCGACTGGCTCTTGATCACACGATCCACTCTACCGTGAAGCAGACGTCGCTCGAGGTCCTCGTCAGCTACACCTTCGCCGAGGGGTGGTACGTGCAGACCGACCCCGTCATCACCCGGGGCTGGCTGGCGAGCCCGCGTGACGCGTGGGCGATCCCGGTCGGCCTCGATGCCGGCAAGGTCTTCCAGCTCGGCTCGGGCTCGATCAGCGTGCAGATCGGAGCGTATGACTTCGTGGAGCGTCCGCGTGGAGGCGCCGAGTACGTCATCCGCGGCCAGGTCCAGTTCCAGTTCCCGCGATCGCGCTGAGGGCCGCGGTCGGGACCTTGGACCAAGGTCCAATCGACGCGTTCGCCGCGCAGTGCGACACAAATATGAGGCGATTACACGGGTTTTGTAGCCGGCCACGGTCACGAGCACTGAACACGAAGGGAGCAGGTTATGAACAAGAGCAGCATGGCCATCGGCGCAACCGCAGTGCTTCTGGCCGCGTGTGGCACGACGCAGCAGGCGACGGTGTCGCCGGCGGACCTCAAATGCGGCTTCCTCGGGCCCGCGTGCGCTCAGCTCAGTCCCGGCTCCGAGGGGCAGATCGCCCTGCGCTACGTCAACCCGGCGGCGAAGTGGACCCAGTACAGCAAGATCATGATCCAGCCGGTGACGTTCTGGGGCGACGAGCAATCCAAGGTCTCCACCGAGGATCAGCAGCGGCTCGTGAACTTTCTCTACACCGCCCTCGACCAGGAGCTGGCCAAGCAGTTCCAGATCGTCGACCAGGACGGCCCGGACGTCATGAAGCTCCAGGTGGCGCTGACCGACGTCGCTGCGGCCACGCCGGGTCTGCGGACCATGACCATGGTGGTTCCGCAGGCGCGGCTGTTGAGCACGGTCAAGCGTGGCACGACCGGGTCCTATCCGTTCGTGGGCGGCGCACAGGCGGAGTTCAAGCTCACCGACTCGACCAGTGGCGAGCTCCTGGCGGCGGGCGTGGACCGGCGCATCGGCGGCGGCTCCATCGAGACGGCGGCGCAGTGGCAGTGGGGCGACGCCGAGAACGTGATGAAGGAATGGGCCAAGATGGCGACCGAGCGCCTCTCCGCCTGGACGAAGGGCACCGCGAAGGCGTCCTGAACAGGGAGTGACCGGGCACCAGGGGCTCGTGCAGGGCGTCGAGATGGCGGTCGGGGTGCCCGCGCGGCGCCAGGCGCTCGTGCCGCGCCGCGGCCCCCGCGTCGGCGTAGACTTCCAGCTTCACGTGACTGGCGCCCGGCAGCGCGTCACGTGCGCGGTCGGATCCTCGGCAGCCATAACGAAAACGTGGCGCCTTGGCCAGGCCGGCTGGTGCACGCGATCTCGCCGCCGAGCTGGTCCGCGAAGCGCTTGGCGATGGCGAGCCCATAACCGCTGGAAGGCTCACCGCCCGACGGAACTGTCCCCAGGCGCACACCCGGCAGGAACAGGCGCTCCTGCTCGGCAGGGCTCAGGCCGGGACCTTCGTCCCGCACACGGCACGCGACCCCGTCGCGCTCGGGCTCGACGTCGACCCAGATGCGCTTGTCGCGGGGCGAATACTTCACGGCATTCGACAGGAGATTGTCGAGGACCGCCGCCACCAGGACCCGATCCGTCTCGACGGTCGGTACGTCGGCAGCGGCGTGGAACTTCACGTCGATCCCCTTGACATCGGCGGCGCGTCGGTAATAGGCGCACGCGCGCTCGACCAGGCGAGGCAGGTCGACGTCTTCGAGACGCAGGCTCGTCTCGACGCCCACCGAAGTGTTCATGAGTTGGCTGACAGTGTGGATCATCAGATCCGTGGCGTGCGAGAGGCCTTCCAGCCACACCGCCACCTGCCGATCCGGATGGCCCCGCAGTGTCGGGATCAGGAGTTCCACGACACCGCCGGAGACGGTCAGGAAGTTGTTCAGCGCGTGAGCCGCGAGGGCGATGGAGTGGAGGTCGAGCGCAGGAAGCCGGTCGAGCTCCTCGACGGCCCGCTCCAGATTGGCCTGTGCCTCGGCGATCGCGGTCGCGACCCCCCGCTTGGGGTCGAGCGACCGTCCCTGCATGCCCACGCTCATCCGCTTGCCTTCTACCGCGCCGAACAGGGCAGGCCCATTGGACCTTCGTCCGATGTGCGTGGGAGAGGGCTGCTGAGACGACGGGCGCTGAGACTAAGGTCCCATAGAGGCGTCCGCGCGTTGCCACTAGCATCGGCCCATGCTGATTGCCCCCGCGGCCGAGACGCAGTGCTGGCTGGTCGACATCGTCGACGCGACGGACGTGCCATTGTGCGGAGGTAAGGCAGCTGGTCTGGCGAGGCTGGAGCAGGCCGGCTGGGCCGTTCCCGCCGCGATCTGTGTGACCACGGATTTCTACCGCCGCTGGCTGGCCGCCTCTGGCCTTGCCGCGCGCATGCCCGCAATGCTCGCCGGTGCTCGCGACGCCGCCTCCCGGTGCCGCATCCTCGAGGAGATCCGCGTGCGGATGGAGGCGGCCCCCCTCCCGGACGATCTCGAGGTGCTCCTGGGGGACGGCATTGGCCGTCTGCAAGAGCGCCCGAACGGTCCGCTCTCGGTGCGCTCCTCCGGCGTGGACGAGGACGACCACAACGCGTCCCATGCGGGGATCCATTCGAGCCTGGTCGTGGCCGGCCACGACCTGCCGGCGATCATCGCGGCGATCAAGACGTGCTGGGCCTCGCCGTGGACCGAGGCGGCGTGGACGTATCGCGAGCGCCTCGACATCCCTCACAGCTCGGTGGCGATGGCGGTCGTGATCCAGCGCTTCGTGCCCGCGGAGTGCTCGGGCGTCGCGTTCTCGGCCGACCCGCTGACGAACGAGCGGATGATGGTGGTGATCGAAGCCGGCTGGGGATCGGGCGCCGCGCTCGTCGGCGGCAGGATGACACCCGACGAGTACCGCGTCTCGACGAACGGTGCGGCTTCGCTCGTCGTTCACCGGCGCACGGAACGCCAGACGACGATGACCGTCTGGCGCGACGGACGGGAGACCGCCGTGCCGCTCGACGAGACGCGACGCGAGCGCCCGGTGCTCGATGAGGGGCAGGTGCTCCAGCTCGCGCGGGCCGTGAAGCTCGTCGAGCGCGCCCTCGGACAACCGGTGGATGTCGAGTGGGTCTTCGACGGCAGGATGTTCTGGGCCGTGCAGGCGCGGCCGATCACCGCGCTGGCGGCCGCCTCGCGCGCGACTCCTCGCCGTCCGAGGCTCTGGACGCGGGCGAACCTGAAAGAGGTATTCCCCGAGCTGCCCAGCCCGCTGGCGCTTTCCTATCTCGCGATCTCGCTGAACCGCATGTTCCGGTCGTACCACGCCGCCAACGGGTACTCGCTGCCGGATGGCGCCAACTTGGTCTCGGTGATCCACGGCCGGCCGTATCTGAATCTCTCGCTCATGCAGGATCTGGCGATCGAGCGGGGCGGCAACCCGGCGATCGTCGGTCGGCTCCTCGGAGGCGGGAGCCCGGCACCACCAACGTCGCCGGTCCCGGCCCCGCCTCCCAGGCTCTCGCTCCGCGGTCACGCGCGGCTCGCACGCGAGATGCTGGCGACCTTCTTCCGGACGCCCGCACGGGGCCGCCGATTGTTTCGGATCATGCGAGCCGAGGCGGCCCTGCTCGCGTCGGTGTCACTCGAAGCGCTCGACGACTCGACGCTGACCGCCCACTTCGAGCGTCTCGGTGCGTCGCTGCTGGACGAGACGCCTCTGCGGCGCCTGCACGAGGTCGTCTCGGGGCAGTCGCGGGCCTACATGGTGCTGGAGGCGCTGCTGACGGCCTGGATCCCGACCGATGCCGACACCGTCATGAAGCGCCTGATGACCGGCCTCGGGACCCTGCCCAACGTCCAGATGACCTACCGTCTCATGGAGCTTGGCGCGCTGGCGGCGCAGGATCGCCGGGCGTGCGCCTATTTCACGGCTGAGCTCGGCCAGGACTCGCTACGAGGGTACGCGGACGCCCTGGCCGGTACTGCCGTCCTTCGGGGCCTCGAGGCATTCCTGCAGGAGTTCGGGCATCGCGGGCCCTACGAGTCCGATGTCATGTCGCCCCGGTTCGCCGAGGACCCGGCGCCGGTGCTACGCCTGATCCAGCTCCACATGCGGGCGGGCGCGAGGGAGACCGCCGCGCGTCACGTCGCCGATCGCCGCCGCGTCCGCCGAGCCGCGATGGCGGAGGTCCGGCGGGCGCTCCACCAGGGCCGTGGGCGTCTCGCATTCGCCGCACAGTGGACGGTGTTCTCCATCGTCTGCAACGCGCTCCAGCGCTTGCTGGCCCTGCGCGATGAGTGCCGGCACGTCACGACGATGCTGGTGGCTCACATCCGGCGCGTGGTGCTGGAGATCGGTCGGCGCGCGAGCCGAGCGGGGACGCTGGCCGATCCTAACGACGTCTTCTTCCTGACGTGGGAAGAGATACCGCGGATCCTCGCTGAGCGCGACGGCGCCTGGCGCGCCGTGACGGCCGACCGAAGGCGGCAGCGCGATCGCGATATGCAGGCGGAGGCCCCGGACGTCGTCAGTGACGACGGCCCTGCCGGCGGCGACATCGTGATGGACGCCCAGGAAAGTGACGAGCTGGTGGGTTACGGCGTGAGCCCGGGGATCGTCACCGGCCGCATCCGCGTGCTGCACTCGATCGAGGGCATCGGACGCCTGTCCGGAGAGATCGTCGTGTTCCCGGCCATCGAACCGACCCTTGCGCCGATCTTTCCGCTCGTCGGCGGCTTCATTGCCGAGATGGGAGGTCTTCTCTCCCATGCGGCGATCCTCGCCCGCGAGTACGGCTTGCCGGCGATCGTGAGCGTTCGCGACGCCACGCGCCGCCTGCGAGACGGGGATCGGGTCGAGCTGGACGGTACCTCCGGACGCATCCGCGTGCTGGAGCGCGCCGGCTGACCTCCGGATCAGGCGGAACGGTCGACCGCTCGCTCCAGGATCATCCTGCCGGGCACGATCAGCCGGTAGCGATAGAGGCGCACGGCGACCGTCAATCCGAGAGCTGCCCCGGCGATGATGTCGGACAGATAGTGACGCTCGAGGTAGACGCGGCCAAGCGCGATGGCGGCGGCGAGGCCATAGAGCGGCCAGCGCAGGCGGGGGTAGTACGTGGCGAAGACGGCGGCGACCGCGAACACCGAGGTGGCATGCCCGGACGGAAAGGAATCGATGTCGGCCGCGAAGGACGGGCCGAGCAGGCCGGCGGTGGCCATCGCGGCGTCCGGTCTCGGGCGGCCCACCAGGTGCTTGAGCGTGAATTCCACGGCGCCAGCGGAGACGAAGGCGAGCGCCGCCAGCCAGGCCGCGTCCTGCAGCCACAAGCGTCGAAGGCGACGGGCCAGGACGGCGAGGGCCGCGCACGCGATGAGCAGCGTGATGCCGCTGCCGATCGGATTGAGGATGCCGACGACGAGGTCCAGGACCTGAACCCGGCAGCGCAGGGCCCAGGCGGCCACGACGTGGTCGGTCACGAGCGCGGCGCCGAACAGGAGGAGAAAGATGCCGAGCGCCGCTCGCTGCCGGTTCCCCGACAGTGTCATGTTGTCTAGTATATCGAAGATCGGGTGCGACGAGAAAATGTTGCGATGAAGGTGGGCCGCCATCTCCTCCTCGCGGCCGGCGTGGCCTCCGTCGCGTATCTGGTGGCGACGACGGGCGTCGAGAGGTTGCTGGGGCCAGTGCGGACGCTGTCGTGGCGCATCGCTGTCTTCATCGCCCTGCCGTACGCCCTGGTCGCGTTCCTGCACACGGTCGCCTGGCGTCTGATCTTCGTGCGCCGGCCGTTCTCCCTGCGCCAGTTGTTTTCTGTCCGGCTTGCCGGCGAGGCCGTCAACCTGGGTACCGCGTCGGTGGGCGGGGAGCCGGTGAAGGTCTACCTCCTGAGACCCTGGGTGCCAATGGCCGAAGCCTCGGCGGCCCTGGTGGTGGACAAGACTGCCATCACGATCGGACAGGTCCTCTTTCTCGCCGCGGGGCTCGTGGTCGCAGTCGGGAGTTTCCCGCTGCGCCCCGACTTCTTGCGCGCGATGGCGGCCCTGCTCGGTCTTCAGATCGTCGTCGTCGCCGCCTTCGTGCTCGTGCAGTATGCCGGGCTCGGTGGCTGGACGTTGCGCGCGCTCGACCGGCTCGGGTTCGGGAGCGCCCGCGCACGCATGAGCGGCCTCGTGCGGTTCGACCGCATGCTCGCCGCATCCTATCGGGAGCGCCCGGGCGCCGTCCTCGCGTGCGTCCTCGTCCACCTCGTCGGCTGGCTGGTGGGGAGCCTCGAGGTCTATCTCGTGCTGCGCTGGCTGAACGTCAGCGCGTCCTTTGGCGTCGCCCTCGCGATCGATGCCTTCGGCACCGGGATCAAGTTCCTGGCGTTCTCGATCCCCGGTGCGCTCGGCGTTCTCGAGGGGGGATACATGCTCGTCTTCAGCGCCTTCGGCCTGGGCGGCGGCCTCGGTCTGTCCTTCACGCTCATCCGGCGGCTGCGGATGTTGGCCTGGAGCGCGGCCGGGCTCGTCGTCCTCGCGCTGCTGAACGCCGCGCCGGAGCCGGTCTCTGTCGGCGCGCCCGAGGCCTAGCCGAGCCTTCGCCGCGCTCCCTGCCCTCGTTGCCACGCGATCGCGAGCACGCCCAGCCCGGTGGCGGCCATGAGCACGACGTTCGGCCACGATGTCAGGACCCAGTGGCCGCTGTAGGACCAGCCACGATCGCTGAGCGGCCAGAGGTACTTGATCGGCAGCCCACCGGTGCCCACGAGGTCGAGCAGCAGGTGGAGGTGAAAGCTGACGGCCGCCAGCGCGCCCGTGCCCCATGGAGAATCACCGCACAGCAACGCAACCGCGACGATGAGCCCAAGGAAGAGCATGCCGTGGCCGGCCGCGCGGTGCGCAGCGGTGTAGGCATACTCACTCCAGAGGATGCCAAGCCCGTCGAGATCCGGCACCGTCCCCGCCAGCACGATGATGAGGCGATCCCTCGGGGAGACTCGCGCCAGGTTGGCGACGATCCAGCTGAGGCCAACGTGCGTCAGGAAATGCGCCGCCGGAAGCACGGTGGCTACTTGACAGCGGCGCGGAGCCGCTTCACCAGCTCCTCGTACGAGGCCCGGCTGATGATCGCGTCGAACTGGGCCCGGTAGTTGTCGACGAGGCTGATCATTTCGACCCGGACGTCCTGCACGTGCCAGCGCCGGGCGGGGGGGGTCGCTCGCACGAGGTACTCCACGTCGATCGCGCTGCCTCGCTTCGTGAGGACCTTGGTCTTCACCGTGCCGCGCTCACCGACCGTGATATCGCCAAGATACTGAAAGGTCCTGGCGTCGACGAGGTTGATCCGCGACAGGTAAGCGCGGGCGAAGAGGTCCGAGAAGAGCCGGGTGAACTCTGCGCGCTCGCCCGGCGTCCGCTCGGGCCAGTAGCCTCGCAGCGAGGATTCCGCCATCGCGGACCAGTCGAACATTCGATCGACGATCGCCCGGGGCGGGGCTCCGCCCTGGCCGGGTGCCGCGGCGGGGGCGTTGACCGATCGATACAGCTCGTCGATGTCGGACCGGAGCTGCTCGGTCGGTTCACCCGCCCCGACGCCGGGCGTCGGGCCGAGCAGCATGAAGATCAGTCCGGAGAGCGCCAGCGCGCATGGATATCGCATCATGGATCCTTTCCGTCCCGCGCGCGGCGAACGGCGGGAACGCCCGATCGACGAGGCACAAGAGGGTGGGCAACAGAAGGAGGGACGAGGCGAGGGCCGCCGCGCTGCCGATCGTGAGGAACAGCCCCAGGCCGAAGATGCCCTGGTGGCGGGCGACCATCAAGCTCCCGAAGCCCGCCATGTTCGTGAGGCCGTTGAGCACGACGGCGAGGATCCCGCTGCGCGGGAACGGCGCGCCCCCGGCGACGGTCCGCTCACGATACCGGAGCACGACGTTGAGACCGTACTCGGCCGAGGCCCCGATGATCAGCGGCAGCCCCCAGACATTGGCGAGGTTGAACGACAGACCCAGCACGGGCATGAATCCGATCGTCCACAGGGTGCCGAGCGCCATCGGCACCAGCGCGAGGACGGCGTCCAGGGGGCGCCGCAGCATGACCACCGCGAGCACCGCGACGAGCGCAGCGGCGTACAGGGTGCCATGCCAGTACGCCGCCTCCACCAGCCGGCTCGCCTCATAGCTGATGACCGGCGAGCCGGTGACGGCGGCGTCGACGGAGCGCAGCTGCCGGACGAACTCCCGGGCCCCGTCACGGTCCCAGGTGTCAATGGCCGGGTAGATCAGCATGAGCAGGCGCCCGCTGGCGCCGATGAACTTTCGCGTCAGGTCGGGTGGCAGCTCGCGCACCGCCACGTGCCGCGGGGCGAGATTGTCCTGCAGCGTGCCGAGCTTCGCCGCAAAGTCGTCGCGCAGGCTCGCCTGGACCTGTGCGAGGCGGGACGCCAGCTCAGCGTCGCCACGCTGCAGCCGGCCGAGGAGAGCGTCCGCCCGGTCGCGCGCCGAGCGCAACGTTGCCGCTGCCGTCCGTCCCTCGGCCTCCACCGCGGCGATCGTGAGACGGTGGCGCAGCGTGGCCAGCGCGGTCCGGATCGCGGCCACGTCGACGGCCGACTCGTGGCCGAGGTGGACGTCCGCCACCAGCGGGGCCAGGCGCCGCACGGCGGCGATCTTTGCGTCCTGGTCGGCGGGGACGAGCTTGAGCACGCTCACCAGCTCGGACACGGCCGGGAGCGCGGAAAAGGCCGCCTGCTTCGCCTTCAGCTCGGGGAGCGAGTCGGCGGTGGCGAGAGCCGCGAATCCGGAGCGGCGTGACTCCATGATCTTCCGCTCCCAGATCACCGACTCCGTTCCCCGGGCCTGGAGATTCAGGCGGCTGTAGTCGAACCGTACGGCCGGCAGCGCGAGCAGGGCGCCGCTGGTCAGCGCCGCCGCCACGATGAGGATCGATACCCGACGGCGCAGCAGATGGCCCAGGAGCGGGACGTCGGCGGCCCCGCCGGCCCCGGTGGCCGCCGGGGCCGGCACCGGACGCCGGTGCATCGTCACCAGCAGGGCGGGAAAGAGCGTGAGCATGGCGATGAAGGCCATCAGGATGGCGATGCCGGCGACGAAGCCGAACTCCTGGATGCCGCGGAACTCGGTGAGCATCAGGACACCGAACGTCCCGGCGGCAGCGAGGGCCCCGAACAGGATCCCGGGACCGGAGCCCGCCGCGGTCGCGTCGAGAGCCTGCTGCGGTGTGCGACCGAGCCCGAGCTCCTCCTCGTAACGGAAGAAGAGATAGACCCCGTAGTCGATGCCGATGCCGATCAGGAGGGATATGAACATCACCGAGAAGACGGTCAGGTGCCCCACGGTGGCCGTGATGATGCCGAGCGACCAGGCGAGACTCGCGAGCAGGACGGCCGTCATGACGAGGGGCACCACGGCACACCGCATCACGAGGAAGAGGGCGCCGACCGTCAGGGTCACGGCGAGCAGCGTCGCCATCGTGCTGTCGCGGAACGCGGTCAGCATCTCGTCGTTCGACAGCGCGGGCGTCCCGGTGGCGCCGGCGGCGACGTCGGGGTACGTCGCCCGCAGCGTCCGGATGGCGCCGCGGATTGCCGCGATGAAGCGCTCGTTGTCGGTGAAGTTGGCGGCCTCCCGTCGTGGCTCGACGAGCAAGAAGAGCAGCCGGTCGTCAGCGGAGAAGAAGTACCCCGAGCGCTCGTGCTCGGCCGCGCTGGTGAAGACGCGGGCCCACGGCGAGGCCCCGACACCGACGCCCTCGACCCCCTCGGCGACCACGCCGAGCAGGGCGTCGACGAACCCGGCATCGACCTTCTCCGTCCCGCCGCCATCGAGACCGAGATCGACGAAGCCGAGGGCCAGGCGGCGCGCGATCTCGTCGCCGATGGCGTCCAGGAGCTCGGCCAGCGTGGGCCGCGCGGCGTACCGCTCGATGAAGGGCCGGTGCAACCGGATCTTGTCGGCGAGATCGTCGAGCTCCGGCGTGGACAGGTAGAGCAGGGCCTGTCCGGCGAACAGGTCGGGGTCGACGCGATACGCAACTCGGCCGGCTCCGGGCAGCCGCTTGATCTCGGTGGCGAGCCGGTCGGCGTAGACCTCCGCCCGTGACGGGCTGGGCGCCTCGATCGCGATCACGATATCGTTGAGCTCGCCGAAATCGCGGAGGTACTCCTTGAAGCGCTGGACGTAGATGTGATGCGGCGGCAGCAGCTCCACCGAGGAGGTCTGGAACGTCAGGTGGCGGGCGGTCACGACCAGCCCTGCCAGCGCCAGCGTGAGACAGACGCCGATCGTGAGGCCGGGACGCTTGATCGACACCCGAACCACGCGGGACAGCGACGCTCCGGTCGGCGGATCGTTCATCCGGCGATCCTGTGCCCCGGAGTCTACCCCGCCTGACCGTCGTGATCGATGGGACCAAGGTCGCATGGCACCCATGACCTTCGGTTACCGCATGGCCGACCGTCGCCGACCCGGGCCAGCAGCGTAACGCTGCAGCCGCCTCAGGCGTCGCCGAGCGCCGTGCGGATCGCCTGGATCAAGGCGTGTTCGTCGAAGGGCTTGCGAAGATACTGGGCGTTGGCGGCCGTGCGGGCTCGGTCGCGAGTGGCCTCGTCGTCGCGCGCCGTGATGAACACGATGGGGAGGGACGGCTGCACGTCGGTAAGGCGCTCTTGCACGTCGAAGCCGCTGAGTCCCGCCAGGTGAACGTCGAGGATCAGGCACTCGATCGTCCCGAGGCCCTCCCACGCGAGGAGTTCCTCGCCGGAGCCAAAGGTATTCACCGTGAAGCCTGCGGCGCCCAACAGCCGCCGCAGGGCGCGGAGGATCGAAGGATCGTCGTCGACAACCGCGATGCGCTGACTCAGGATGAGCATTTCGATGCAGTGGGTGGCCGCGCTTCAGCGCGTCGGAAGAGGGCCCTCGGTTCACCGAGTCGGCTCCTAGTCTACTCCTGGATGCCGACTCAGTGAAAGGGCCCTGTGGCCGCCGGTCGTCGAGGCTGTGGCCGGTCTGGCGATTGGCCGGCAGCCTAAGAAACGTCGAGCTTCTCCACCATCCGAACGAGGTCCGCGACGGAGCTCGCTTGCATCTTCTGCATGACGCGACCCCGGTGAACCTTGATGGTCTTCTCGGCTATGCCCAGATCGCCGGCAATCTGCTTGTTCAGCTTGCCCGTGATGACGTGCATCAGGACTTCGCGTTCGCGAGGCGTGAGGGTATCCAGGCGGCCTTGCAGCTTCGTGCGCTCGGCCCGCTCGACCAGACGCTGCCGGCTCCTGGCCAGAGCCCGCTGGACGCAGTCGATCAATTCCTGATCATTGAAAGGCTTTTGCAGGAAATCGAGGGCCCCGCCCTTCATGGCACGGACCGTGGTCGGCACGGTACCGTGGCCGGTAATGAAAATGATGGGGAGGTCGCGCCCCGCCTGACTCAGCGCCTCCTGCACATCCAGACCACTCGGGCCGGGGAGTCGGATATCGAGGACGAGACATGCCGGACGATCAACAGGGGGGTAGTCGAGAAATGCCTTGGCCGACCGAAAGGTCTCGGCGGTGATTCCCACCGAGCGAATGAGTCGCGCCAGGGCACGGCAGACCGACTCATCGTCATCCACCACGTACACGATCGCGTCGTTCATCGCTCCGCTTCGCTCAGCGCCGTCACGTGGGCTCGGGCTCGGTAAGCGTACGGCAACGACGCCTTCGATGTCCCGCCGTTCGGTCCCGGCTGGAGGGGAGACACGGCGCGCGCGGCCTCCGCTGTCCGTCATCGCGATCAGGGAGACGGGCAGGCTTCACAGACAGGAGAGGTGAGGCCGTCGGCGGACATCTGGCCCGTGACCTCTGCGATGGTCGCCACCCGGCCGCGGCCGTGCTCGTCCACGTACACGATGACACGGCCGTCCAGACGCGCCGCCGACGTCATCTCGGTCTTCCGGCCGCTGTCCTGACCGTCGGTGATCAGCCACTGGCCGACGTTGACCCGCAGCAACGACGGCAAGTCGGGGCGCCACGAACCCGTGTGGCGCTGCCACAGA
>Ga0209468_1000936_pt1 | contig 13209 bp, 10 predicted proteins | sample GraSoiAngelo_102_FD_185871 | JGI IMG/M metagenome (GOLD analysis project Ga0209468, IMG submission 185871) | Grasslands soil microbial communities from the Angelo Coastal Reserve, California, USA - 14_0903_02_40cm (SPAdes) (version 2) | ecosystem: Environmental > Terrestrial > Soil > Grasslands ...
CCCCATCCCGGCACGAGCAGTGAGCGCAGGAACGCGCCAATCGGCCGGATGCGGTGCGTGGTGTCGGTGCCGACGACGAGCGCGCCGGTGGTAACGAGCGGCGGCGGTGTCGTGTCGGGAACCTGGGCGGACAGGCGGACGGTCGGACCGGCGGACAGGAGGAAGATGGCGACGAGTCGGTAGCGTAGGGGCGCAGCATGCTGCGCCCCCACCTCGACCGGATTCCGGCCCCCGATTCGGTGTCTCGTCACTGTGCCACCAGCACCGTGAGGCGTCCCGGCTCCACCCGGACGCTGCATTCGTGCGCATCCGGCTCGCGCAGCTCGCCGTCCAGGTGCAGCAGCAGCGGCCCGTCGAGCGAGCGGATCGTAACCTGACGGGTCTGAAACAGGGCGACCTCCCGCATCGTCGCGTGGGTCCCGCGCATCACGCGCGGCACCGCCATGAGAAACCGCAGCAGCGAGAGGCGCCGTACGAGACACACGTCCAGGCGCCCGTCGCCCGGCAGCGCGCCGGGCGCGAATCGATAACTGCCGCCCGCCGTCGTGCCATTGCACACCTCCACCATCATCATGTTCCCGGTCTCCGCGAATCCGCGCGCGCGCACCTCGAGGCGTGGCGGGCGAAACCGGGCGAATGCGCGGAACACCGGCACGAAATACGATGCGAAGCCCGAGAGCCCGGGCATGGCGTTCCGGACCCGCACGACCTCCGGTCCGAAACCGAAGCCGACGCTGTTCACGAAGTACTCGCCGCAGACCAGCCCGGCGTCGAACCGCGCCGTCCGAGCGGTGACGAGCCGCTGCACGGCGCGCACCGGGCTGTGCCGGTACACGCCCGCGAGCTTCGCGAAATCGTTCCCGGTGCCGATCGGCACGACACCGAGCGCGACCTCTCCACCACGCCCGTGACGCAGCACCCCGTTCGCCACATCGTGCACGGTGCCGTCGCCGCCTACGGCCACGATGCGCTGCGCCCCCGCCTGCACCGCGCGCGCCGCGAGCTCCGCGCCGTGGCCCGGCCCTTCGGTGCGCTCCACGTCCACCGACCACCCCTGGCGGTGAAACTCGCGCGCGATGGGGTCGAGCGCGCGGGCCGCGGCGCCCCGGCCGGCTGCGGGGTTGAGCACAACGTGGGCGTGAATCAGAGGCTTCCATTATAAGCAGAGAGGCCCGATCCGGCAGCGGATCGGGCCTCGCGGGCTAAGAAAGGTCGACTATGACCGGGTGACCGTGTACTGGCCGCACGCCGTGAACTGGATCGTGACAGTGGTGGATGCGGTGCCCTTGGTGACGACGGCCGTGAGCGTCCCCGAATCGAACCGAGGCTCGACCGTGCAGCTCGCGTTGTAATGCAACGGATCGCTCGTCGACACGGACAACGAGTAGCTGTTAGTGCCGGACGTCAACGTGGACGACCCGGAGACGCTCCAGTTGCCGCTCGGGAGGGGCGACCCCATCTGGATGGAGCCGGCCTGGTCCGCGACGAAGGTCGCCAGCCATTTGCGGGCGTGCGACGCGGTGGCGCCCGTGGCGAAGGTGTAGTCGGTCTGCATCGTGTCCGTGAGCTGGATCTGGTCCGGGGTCCCGATCACCGACCGGACGCCGTTTTCGACCACGGAGCGGGTGGTCCCCATTGTCGTGTTGGTGACGGTCCGGGTGAACGCGTTATTGCGCGTCCGGAACGCCCGGTCGGTGATCGCCGGAGTCGGATCGACGATGTCGATCGAGCCGCTCAGCGTGACGGTGTGCGCGTCGCCGCTGAACGTGCAGCCGGTGAAGTCGATGCGCACCGAATCGGGCACCGGATCCCCGTCGGAGTTGCTCGGCGGGGACGGGCTCCGGGTGGGCGTGCAGCTCGCGGACGACGTAGCCATCGCCGGCGCCCCGGGCATGGGGGCCACGGCGAACGGCATGCCGGTCGCGGCATCGAGCGTCGCCCCACCGGCGAGCGAGGCCGCATCGGTCGCGACGACTTCAGCGACGGCGTTGGCCTCGGGCTGGGTGAGAACGGGTTTGGGAGACGTCGAGGGGGAATCTGGGGAACACGCGGTGAACAGTGCGACGGTGATGGTGCCGGCGGCGAGGCGCCAGACCCTCCGAGACATGCGACGCATGCGACGATCCTCCGACGGTTCGAGTACAGGGCGCTGTGGTGATGACGCCGGTTAGACGGAGGGTACGTTGCAGGCGTTAACGGCGTCCCGGGCAGCGCTCCCGGTAAGGTAAAGACTACGAAGCGGGGGGCTTGGTCACGGCCCTTCCAGGTACCCCTTCGCCAGCAACAGCTCCGCGTTGAGGATCGCCGCGCCGGCGGCGCCGCGGATCGTGTTGTGGCTGAGCGCGACGAAGCGGTGCCCTAACACGCCGTCGCGCGCGATGCGGCCCACGCTGATGCTCATGCCCCCCCCGGCGTCGCGATCGAGACGCGGCTGTGGGCGATCGGGCTCGTCGCGCACCACGATGGGCCGCGCCGGGGCGCTGGGGAGGCGGAGCTCCTGCGGCACCCCGGTGAAGGACGCGAACGCCTCGCGCAGCTCCGCCGGCTCCGCCGCGCGGTCCAGCTTCACCCGCACCGCCACCCGATGGCACTGCGCGCTCACCGCGAACCCCGCGGGCGCGACGCGGCCCCCGTTCAGCCGGCCGAGAATCTTCCGCGTCTCCCGCTCGATCTTTTCCTCTTCGTGCGCGATGAAGGGCACCACGTTGTCGGTGATGTCGAGGGAGGAAATCCCGGGGTAGCCAGCGCCCGAGAGCGCCTGGAGCGTCGTGACGACCACCGCCTCGATGCCGAAGCGCGCGGCGAGGGGCGCCAGCGCGAGCGCGATCATCACGGTCGAGCAGTTGGGGTTCGCGACGATGAACCCACCGCCGGTCGCCTTGCAGGCGTCGAGCAGCACGAGCTGGTCGGGGTTCACCTCCGGGATCAGCAGGGGCACCGCATCGTCCATGCGGTGCGGCGACGAATTGGTCACGACGCGGTACCCCGCACGCGCGAACCGCGTCTCGACCGACCCGGCGACGTCGGATGGAAGGCTGGAGAACACGACGTCGCAATCGAGCGGCGGCTCGGGGGCCTGGACGACGAGCGCGGCCGCCGTGGGGGGCACGTCGCCCGGCAGCCGCCAGGTGCACGCCTCCGCGTAGGGTCTGCCCTGCGAGCGATCGGAGGCCGCCAGCGCCGTCACCGTGAACTGGGGATGGCGCTCGAGCAGCTGCAGGAAGCGCTGCCCGACCGTCCCCGTCGCCCCGAGAATGCCGACCCGAATCTTCCCCATCGCTGCTCCTTGACGCATCCAACGCCCACGGCGAGTATTGAACATACATACAACCGAAGTGGTCGTGGTGAGCGCCCGCGGCGTGGCATTGCGCGGGCTTTTCTGTTTCCCGAAAGAGACGGGGATGCGAGCGAGCGTGACCGTGCGGGTGGCCGGCTCGACGTCCAATCTGGGCGCCGGGTTCGACTGCGTGGGGGTGGCCGTGGGGCGCTGGCTCCGCGTCACCGCCCAGGCAACCCGCGGCGGAAAACCGGTCGTGATCGAGCGCGGCGGGACGCTCCGTGCCCTCGATACCGCACCCGAGGCGGACCTGCTGTATCGCGGTTTCGCCGCCGCCTGCCGACGGGCCGGGCGAGAGGTGCCCGCGGGCCTCGCGCTGGCCGCTGACTCCGACATTCCCGTGGCCCGAGGGCTCGGCTCTTCGGCGGCCGCGACGGTCGCTGGGGCCGCCGCCGCCGCGGCGCTGCTCGACCTCGCGCTCGATGCCGCGGGACTGGCGGAGCTCTGCAGCGAGCTCGAAGGGCACCCGGACAACGTGGCACCGGCCGTGTTCGGCGGCGCCAACCTCGTGCTGCGGGGACCGGACGGTCTGATCGTGACCCCGCTCCCCATTCACCAATCACTAGCGCTGGTGTTCGCCGTCCCGGACTTCACCGTGGAGACGAAGCGCGCGCGCGCCGCGCTGCCGGCCACCCTGCCGCACGCCGACGCCGTGCGAGCGGCCGCGAAGAGCGCCGCCCTGGTCCACGGCCTGGCGCATGGCGACGCGCGACTGCTCGCCGCCGGGCTCGACGACGTGCTCCACGTCCCGTTCCGACGCTCGCTCGTGCCTGGGTATGACGACGTGACGGGAGCGGCGCGGCAGGCGGGCGCGTACGGTGCCACGCTCTCCGGCTCAGGGCCGACCATCGTCGCGGTGGTCGGCGCCGACGGCATGCGAGCCGTGGGTGACGCCATGGTACGCGCCTGGGGGGCCCGCGGCACCAGCGCCCAGACGTTTCACGCCGCCCGCCCCGCCGGCGGCTTCGAGACCGACTGATGGCCCGCGCTCCCCGCTCACCCCCGCACATCCACAAGTTCGGCGGCGCGTCGCTCGCGAACGCTGCCGGGATAGCACACGCCGCGAAGATCGTGGTCGGACATCGCCCTGCCCCACAGGTCGTGGTCGTATCGGCGATGAGCGGCGTGACCGACGCCCTGCTCGATTGCGCCGCGCGGGCGTCGCGCGGCGACGCCGCGCAGGTTCGCGCCGCCGCCAAGACGCTCCGCGCCCGGCACGCCGAGGCCGTCCGCGCCCTGGTGCCCCGCGGCGCCCGGCTCGACGAGCTCGTCGGGATCATCGACGCCGCGTTCGCCGAGCTGGAGCAGCTCGCGGGCGGGCTCGGCGTCCTGCGTGAGATCACCCCTCGCACGATCGACTACCTGGTGGCGCGGGGCGAGCGGCTCTCGGCGCAGATGTTCGCCGCCGCGCTCGAGGCGGCCGGCTGCCCCGCCGTCTACGTGGACGCGACGGAGGTGGTCCAGACCGACGGCACCTTCGGCAACGCTTCCCCCGACCTGGGCGGCACCCAGCACCAGGCGCGCCGCGTGCTCGGACCCGTGCTGGCGCGCGGCGCGGTCCCTGTGGTCCCGGGGTTTCTCGGCGCCGCCCCGGACGGCCAGGTCGCCACCTTGGGGCGCGGTGGCTCCGATCTGACCGCGACGCTGCTGGCGCGCGTATTGGGCGCGCGCGACGTGTCGCTCTGGAAAGACGTCCCGGGCCTGCTCACCGCGGATCCCCGGATCGTGCCCGACGCGCGCGTGGTGCCGCAGGTCCACCTGCGCGAAGCGGCGGAGCTCGCGTATTACGGCGCCAAGGTGCTGCACCCGCGCTCGCTCGTCCCCGTGATGAAGCAGAACGTCGCGATTCGGATCCGCCCGTTTGCCGAGCCTGCGTCCCTCGGCACCGAGATCTCGCGGCGCCGCACCCTCGAGCAGTATCCCGTAAAAGCGCTCTCGGCCATTCCGAAGCAGGCGCTGCTCACGGTCACGGGCAGCGGCATGCTGGGCGTCCCCGGCATCGCGGCCCGGACCTTCGCGGCGGTGCACCACGAAGGGATCTCGGTGTCGCTCATCACGCAGGCCTCGTCCGAGCACTCGATCTGTTTCAGCGTCCCGGAGGAAAGCGCGCAGCGCGCGCGCCGCAGCCTGGAGCAGACGTTCCAGCGGGAGATCGCCCGGCAGGAAATCGACGGCGTCGAGGCGCGCACCGGTCTCGCGACCCTCGTGGTGGTGGGGCTCGGCATGGCGGAGACGCCCGGCATCGCCGCCCGCGTCTTCTCCGCCCTGGCCGAAGCCGGGATCAACGTGATCGCCACGGCCCAGGGGTCATCGGAGCTGAACCTGTCGCTCGTGGTGGACGGCAAGGAAGCGCCGCGCGCCCAGCGCCTGGTGCACGCGGCGTTTCAGCTCTCGAAGATCGGCGGCGGCGCGGTGGCGCACCCCGAGCGCAGCGACGTGGTGCTGCTCGGTTTCGGGCAGATCGGGCGGGCGCTCGCTCCCATGATCGCGAAGGTGAAACGGGAGGCGCTCACGCTCCGCATCGTGGGCCTGATCGACTCGAGCGGTTTCGTGTTCGACGCGGACGGCTTTTCGCCGCGCCGTCTGGCGGCGTTGGGGGCGGCGAAAGCCAAGGGTGCGCCGCTCGCCAAGGCGACGGGTGGGCGGCGGGCGAGCGCCGCCGAAGCGGTGGCGTTCGTGGCTCGTCATGCCCTCAGCAATCCCATCCTGGTGGACCTGACGGCCGACGAGACGACCGACACGCTCACGACGGCGCTGGGCGCCGGGATGCACGTGGTGCTCGCCAACAAGCGCCCCGTCACCACCGACAAGCGGCAGTACGACGCGCTCCGCGCCGCCGCCCAGGCGCACGGCCGCCGCCTGCTGCTCGAGGCGACCGTGGGCGCCGGCCTGCCCATCATCGATACGTACCAGAAGCTCGTGGAATCGGGCGACCGGGTGTCGAAGATCGAGGGCTGCCCGTCGGGGACGCTCGGCTACCTGTTCGGGGAGCTGGGCCGCGGCGCCGCGTTCTCGACGGCGCTCGAGGGGGCGATCGCCAAGGGCTATCCCGAGCCGGACCCGCGCGAGGACCTGTCGGGCATGGACGTGGCGCGCAAGGCGCTGATTCTCGGACGGCTGCTCGGCTTTCCCGGCGAGCTCAAAGACATCGCGGTCGAGTCGCTGGTTCCGGATGGCGCCGGGCGGCTCAAGCTCGATCAGTTCCTCGCGTCGCTCGAGCAGTTCGACGCCGCATGGGCGAAGCGCGTGGCGGCCGCGCGGGCCCGCGGCGGGGTGCTGCGCTACCGCGCGATCGTCACGCGAAAGAGCATCCGGGTCGGTCTCGTCGTGGTCGACGCCTCGAGTCCGATGGCTTCCCTCAACGGGACGGATAACCAGTTTATCTTCACGACCATGCGCTACAAGAAGAACCCGCTGGTGATCACCGGGCCCGGCGCGGGCCCGGCGGTGACGGCGGGCGGCATCCTGAACGATGTGCTGAAGCTCGCCGGCGCATGAGGCCTGCCCCTCGTCTCACCTGGCAGGTGTGCGCGAGCTGCGGCAGCGAGATCCCCGAGACCGATCCTCACCCACGATGCCCGCGTTGCCGTGGGCTGTTGGAGCTGCGTCATGAGCCCCCGGCCCAGGGCGGGAACGCGCTTCGGGCCACATTCGACGCGCGCTGGGGTGTGCGGCGCGGCGTGCTCGCTTCGGGTGTGTGGCGCTACTCCGAGGCAGTCCTCCCCACGGCGGGCGAGCACATCCTCTCCTATCCCGAGGGCAACACCCCGCTGCTCGCCAGCGCGGCGGTGAGGCGGTGGGCGGGCGCGCCGGACCTGTGGCTCAAGCACGAAGGCCACAACCCCACGGGCTCGTTCAAGGACCGCGGCATGACCGTGGGCGTGACGCAGGCGCGGCGCGTCGGAGCCCGCGCGGTCGCATGCGCGTCCACCGGCAATACGGCGGCGGCGCTCGCCGCCTACGCCGCACTCGCCGAGCTACCGGCGCTGGTCCTCGTGCCGAAAGGTCAAGTGGCGCTCGGCAAGCTGGCGCAGGCGCTCGCGTACGGGGCCCGGACGCTGCTGGTGCGGGGCAACTTCGACGACTGCCTCGAGCTCGCCGACCAGGCGAGCGAGCGACTGGGGGTCTATCTCCTCAATTCGGTGAATCCGTTCCGGCTCGAAGGCCAGAAGACCATCGTGCTGGAGCTGCTGCAACAGCTCGGCTGGGAGTCCCCCGACTGGATCGTGGTGCCCGCGGGCAACCTCGGTAACACCGCGGCGTTCGGGAAGGCGCTGGAGGAAGCGCGGGCGTGGGGCCTGATCGACCACGCGCCGCGCCTCGCCGCCGTCCAGGCCCAGGGCGCCGCACCGTTCGCGCAGAGCTTCCGTGAAGGATTCGCCCAGCGACGCCGGGTGGAGCCGCACACTGTGGCATCGGCTATCAACATCGGCAACCCGGTCTCGTACGAGCGCGCCGTGCGCGCCATCCGTGACACGAACGGGGTCGTCACCACCGTGAGCGATGACGAGATTCTCGAAGCCAAGGCAGTCGTGGACGCCGCGGGGATTGGGTGCGAGCCGGCGAGCGCCGCGGCCCTCGCGGGGACCGAGCGGCTGATCCGCGAGCGTGCGATTCGGCCGACCGACCGCGTGGTCGCGGTGCTCACGGGACACGTGCTGAAGGATCCGGAGACGGTGACGCGCTATCATCAGGAGCTCGAGCCGCGGCCCGCCCGTGCCAACCGGCCGATCGAGATCGAGGCGCATCTTGCGGAGGTCGAGCGGGCGATGGGCGGCTGAGGCCGCCCGTCAGTAGTCGGCGAGATACTCCTCGTCCCAGGCGACGTCGAACTCACCCCGACAACGAGTGCACTCGAGGCGGCGCGGACGGCCGTGCAGCGCCGCGCGCTCCCGACAGCTGGGGCACACGCCGTACTGCGGACCCCATTCGGCCGGCAGCTCGCCGGCCCCGGCGGGGCGCGGCACGACAGACCACCGCGTGGGTGGCCGCGAGACGACCTGAACGAGGTAGTGGGGGACCTTGAGGGGCCTGCGGTTAACGTCGAGGATGGCTTCGAGCGAGGCAAGCCGCGCTACGCGGTACCAAGCCCCGCGCCGCAGCGCGCAGTTGACGTCCACCTGGAGACGACCCCATTGCATTCCGGGCACGGCCGAACATACGTCGGGTGGCCTCCCGGCGAGCGTGATCCAGGCTACACCCGTTTCGGCAAGTTGCTTCAGGGATCGTCGTGGTGCCCCATCATCATGTCCGCCATCATCTCCGCGCTGCCGGAGCGGATAGTGGCCGCCAGGTCCCGCTGGTACAGCGAATCCCGCGTATCGACCGCGGGCCACACCGCCCCGTGGTCGGGCACAAACAATCCGGCCACCGCCCCCATGCCGCCGTCGCGGATGTGCCGCCCGGTCGGGTTCTCATACACGGCAGTCAGCCGGTAGCGGTGCGCCGGGACGACGTGCACCCCGAGCCGGCGCCAGTTGTAGAAGCGGGCCAACGGGAACGTGATGACGCGCCCGGCGGCGTCGGTGACCGGGGTGCCGCGCCACACCACGGCACCGGTCGTCATGTCCCTCAGCTCGAGGCTGACGCCGTAATCGTGCATGTGGCCTCCCAGGCCCAGGATGGTACCCGGGATCGCGGGACTGCCTTCCCAGAATCGCTCCGTGTGGCCGGGAGGGAGATCGAACGCCTTACTCCCCGTGGGCGGGCGACCGAGCGGGTACTGGACGTCGATGGCCCAGGGGTAGGTGTGGTACAGCGGCCAGGGGCGGCCGCCGGGAACGTAGCGCAGCACGAGCCGCACGTGTACGCGGCGATAGGCCACGTCCGAGCGGTTGGCGAGCATCGCGCCGGCGATGAGCCGTTGACCGCGTGCGAGCGGGAGTCCGAACAGCAGGCGCGGGATCGTAATCGTCGGGGTCTCCCGGCTCATCGCGAGCAGGTGCAGACCGATCGGGAGGAAGAGCTCCCGGTGCTCCGGATCGCTGAGGTTGAAATGATGCAGCATCTCGTGGGGCAGGAGGCGCCCCGACCCGTCCACCACCTCCACGCGGGAGCTATGGAGCGACGCATCCACCGGGACGAGGACCTGACACAGCGGCAACCCGACCATGGTTTCGCCGCCCGAGCCCGCGGCCGGTACGTCCACCGGGGGCAGCTGGATCACGAGCTCATGCGCGCCGGAGTCCACCAGGACCGTGGCATCGGGCAGCGTTTCGGGGCCGCGGCGCGCGGCGAGCAGCGCGACGAGGAAGAGGACGGCCCGCATGCCGGCTGCTCCAGGAGTTGAAGTGAGGACAACATACCGGCCGGCGTGCGTTTTGGCGACGGCCGGCCGGCTATTGCCAGAGTGTCGGGTCAGCAAAAGCCGTTCAGCGCCGCGGCGCTGGCGCAGAAGGTCCGAGAGGTGCTGGGGTAGAGGCGACGGCGGGTGGCGGCGCCGCGGGGAGTGGCCGCGAGCCCAAATCCTGATCTTCGTTCCTCATGACTGAGCGAAGCAGGGGGCACGGCTCACTCCCCGCGAGCCGACCGGTTCTAACGCAAGGGGAGTGCCACGGTCCGCAGTAGACATCGTGCAGACGGCGTGAGTGACTGAGGTAGGTTCCACACAGCCATGTCGCGGAGGTGCGACACAAATAGGACAAAGCGTGGCGGGAGCGTGTAGGAATCGAACCTACCGAGGTCCAGAAGGACCCCAGCTGGTTTTGAAGACCAGTCGGACCACCAGGCCCGATCCGCCCCCAGCGCGACCTCGATCACTTGCCTCCCGGGCTCGTTACACCCATTGTGGACTGCCATGATCGCCGCCCTGGGCACCGTCCTCGTCGTCGACGACGACGCCGTACTGCGAAGCTCGCTGGAAAGCGTGCTCGGCGACCTCGGATACCGGGTCTTGAGCACCGGCAGCCCGGATGTGGCCTACCAGCTGTTGGGGACGGAGTCGGCCCTCGCGGTCCTCTTGGACGTCCGCCTGCCCACGATGTCCGGACTCTCCCTCTACCTCGCCATGACCCACCGCTGGCCGCGACTCCGCGGTCGCGTCGCCCTGATGACGGGGGACGCCGACGCGCCCGACGTGCGTACCTGGGCGGAACGGAATCCCTGCACCGTTATTCGCAAGCCGTTCAGCTTCCGAGAGATCACGGGCTGGCTGGACGCCGTGGCACGCCCGCTCGACGACGCCGCCACGGCGGGGTAGCCGCTAGCGGGCCTGGACGATCGTCACCGATACCGTTGCGCCGGCGATCGTCAAGTCTGCCTGACCCACGCCCTCCGGTCTGAACGTCACCGCCGCGGCGCCGCCGTCCGATTCAACGCTGACTACCCTCAAAAGTGTCGACTTCAGGTTGAACCGAGTGCGCACGTTCTGGATCAAGCGCGCCAGATTCGCCATCGGCACGGTGTTACCGTACGCGTCCTGCGCGGACACCCTGACCACAAACGTACGCCCGACCGGCACGGTCATGGTGCCGGCGTCGACCCGCGTCCCGTCCCGCTCGAGGATCACCCCGGTGGGCGGCCCCGGCTCTACCGAGAGCGCCGCCTGCCGCTCTAGCGAGTCCACTGTTGCTGTCACGAGGGCTGGGCCGGCCTGGTTGCCGAGGGTCACGTCCACGCGGGCGATCCCGGTCGAGTCGGTGGCGACGCTGTCGGTCTCGACGTCGGCGTTGACCGCTCGGAACGCCACGACTTTCCCGACCAAGGGCCTGCCGAGGTTGGAGCGCACTTGAAACACCAGCGGCTCGCTCAGCCGGGTCCGCGCAATGCCCCGTTGTCCCGTGCCGGAGACGAAGCCCGTAGTCGCGGGCGCCACCATGTCGGTCCGAACCACGTCCACCGATCCGAGCGGCTGGCCTCGAACGCGGATCGTGAGCTTCCCTCCGCGCCGCACCGCGGCCCGCTCGATACCGAACGCGGCCCGCCCGAGCGAGTCGGTGGAGCGGGTGTCGGCCGCCACTCCCATGTCAGGACCGTCGGGTCGCAACGAGACCGCCTCGCCCGGCACGGCGTTCCCCAAGGAATCCCGTACGGTGACCAGCAGCGAGATGGGCCCGCGCGCGCCGGCCCGCACCTCCACGTGGCCCGGCTGTACCGCGGCGACGACCGGCCCCGCGGGGCCGACCACCACCTCGAGCGGCGGTGTTCCCGGGATCGACGCGCCCGAGCCGGTGACGATCTCGAACGTGTACGTCGCGGGGACTCGACCGACCGGGAAGCGGAACACCGCCGTGCCGCTCGCATCGGTGACGGCCTGGGCGTCCTGCGGCGGCCCGCCGGGAATGCCGGAGCTGCCACGCAGTGTCAGCGGGACGCCCGCCTGCGGGGCATCACCCCGCCTCACCCGCACGCGCGCCACTGCGTCGCCCCCCACGGTGACGACCAGCCGGGCGGGCATCGGCGCGGCGGCGAGGGGGAGCGTGGCCGGGGCCCGGCGCTCCGCGGACGTCGCGCATCCGCCGATACTGTTGAGCACGTCCGAGTCGGCGCCGAAGTCGCGCAGATCCGCCCAATCCCGTGGCGTGGGTCGAAAGGCGACGCAGTTGCGCCGGATCAGGTCCGCGACCTCACGCCGGGAGATCAGCGGGTTGGAGAGCAGTCGGATCACATCCGTCTTACGCAGCGGCTGCGACCCCTGCGTCGTCGCCCGACACGGCAGAGCGCTCACGAGGAAGGCGAGCAAAGCGACGGCGCGCGTCACGGTCGGGTGCAGGCCGTGCGTTCGAACCGCCGCTCGACGCCGTCGACATCGGTATAAAGCGCCCGGTCTCGGGCCGTGCGGGCGGAATCGAGCGGCGTCCCGCTTTCCTTCCGCACGCTGTTGTAGGTCGTCCAGCGCTCTTCGACCAGGACGAGCCCGCGCCCCAGCTCGGGGCACTGCATCTGGCGGCTGGCGAACAGTCGCGCACGCAGGTCGAACGCGGCGATCGCCAGGGCGAGCGTGTCTGCGACCCGGTCCAGCCGCTCGAGCGGGGTCGCCGCCGCGGCCGTGAGCGAGCGCGCAGGTGGCGCGAGGGACTCGGGACTCGCGGGCGGGTCTACGGCCGAGTAGAGTCGGACCAGCACGGCGACGGCCAGGACGGCCACCGCAGCGTACGCGGCCCCCCGTGCGAGGCGCCCGATCCGCGCGGCGGACGGCCAGCGCCCCCCGCCCTCATCGCCACCACCGAACTGGTCAGGCAGAAAGACCCACGGTTGCAACGACGCCGACGCGCGTCGGAGCGCGGGGGGGGAACCGGGCGCCGCGGAGACCGCGGGAACGGGAAGGGGGGCGGGCGGCACGAGCGCCGTCTCCTCGGTGCGGTAGTTGTCCCAGCGCAGCCGCGTGGGCTTGCTCCCGTCGGGTCGGAAGGATGCCGGATCGACCAGTTCATAGAACGGCAGGCACTCTTGCGCCCAGCCGCTACTTGCGGAGCGACGCAATACCGCGCCCACGGTCGTGTCGCCCGAGCCCACCACCACAGCCAGCTGCCACGGCTGGACGAAAAACGCCCTGTGCGCGTCCGCCTCTGCAGGCGACAGCGCGGCCTCCCCGCCGCCTCCTCGGTACCAGCCGACCAGCAGATCGCCGGATTTCCGTAACACGTCCTGCGCCACCACCCATCCCTGCACCAACACCGTCTTGGCGTCGTCGTCCGGGCTCGCGGGAAGGCGTATGGTGGACTCGACGACGACATGCGGCGCCCCGGCTTCCGGGGAGTCGACCACGTCTCCGATCAACAGCCCGAAGCACGCGGCGGGCGTCGCCACGCAGTGATCGTGCACGGCGGCCAGCGCGCGCTGCGTGATGAAAACGGGGAAGAGTCCGGCGTCCTGCTCTGCTGCGCCCTCGATCGGCTTCCAGAGGATGGAAGCCGCAATCGGCATCGGTCGTT
>Ga0209468_1000938_pt1 | contig 13207 bp, 10 predicted proteins | sample GraSoiAngelo_102_FD_185871 | JGI IMG/M metagenome (GOLD analysis project Ga0209468, IMG submission 185871) | Grasslands soil microbial communities from the Angelo Coastal Reserve, California, USA - 14_0903_02_40cm (SPAdes) (version 2) | ecosystem: Environmental > Terrestrial > Soil > Grasslands ...
GGTTCTGTTCTACGCGCGTCCCCGGGATTTGCCTCACAGTCGCCCATCATGAGGGAGTGCCGCTGTGTCCAAATTTCATGAACCACGAAGGACACAAAGGCACACAAAGGGGAATCCTAAAGGTTCCTTCCTGCCCTTCCTGGTAAAATCCGGACACTACCCGCCGGTTCCCATAATGATCCCTCAGTCATTTACAATGTAATCTTCACATCGGCCTGTCTTTAGTCTGGGCGGGCCATCCCGGTTCAACATGGCGCTGTCGCTTCCAACGTTAGCCGTTTTTGTGCTCTCGCGCGGATTCGGGCAATACATTCGCCAGCATTTTTTCGATAAGACTTTCCAGAATCTTTATCACGCCAACGCCTTCGATCTGGCGCTGCTGATTCCTTATTTCGTGGTTCTCATCCTGCTCGCCTCTTATGGCATACACCGCTACGTACTGGTCTATCTCTATTACAAGAACAAGAAGAACCACACGGTCAAGCCGGGTTGCGAGTTCTCTGAGCTCCCGCGGGTTACGGTCCAGCTCCCGATTTTTAATGAACGGTTTGTAGTTGAGCGGTTGCTGGATGCCGTCTGCGGACTGAATTACCCGCTTGAGAAACTCGACATCCAGCTTCTCGATGATTCCACAGACGAAACTCAGGCGGTGGCCCGCGGCGTGGTCGACCGATATGCTGCCCGTGGGTTTCCTGTCACGTATCACCATCGTACAAACAGAGAGGGCTACAAGGCGGGCGCGCTGGCGGAGGGGATGAAGACCGCAACAGGCGAGTTCATCGCCATCTTTGACGCGGACTTCGTGCCACCAGACGACTTCCTGCTGCGCACGATCCACCATTTCACCGATCCAAAAATCGGCATGGTGCAAACGCGCTGGACGCACATCAATCGCAACTATTCATTTCTTACCGAAGTGGAAGCGATCCTGCTCGACGGCCATTTTGTTTTGGAGCACTCAGGACGCGCTCGCAGCGATGTGTTTTTCAATTTCAACGGAACTGCCGGTATATGGCGGCGACGCGCCATCGAAGAAGCCGGTGGCTGGCAACACGACACGTTGACCGAAGATACGGACCTTTCCTACCGCGCTCAGCTCAAAGGGTGGAAGTTCGTATATTTGCAGGACGTCGAATGCCCGGCCGAATTGCCGATTGAAATGACCGCATTCAAGACCCAGCAGGCGCGCTGGGCAAAAGGATTGATTCAGACTGGCAGGAAAATCCTGCCGCGAGTCCTCAAGAGCGATCAGCCCTTCCACGTGAAACTTGAAGCCTGGTATCACCTGACCGCGAATCTGAGCTATCCGCTTATGGTGGTGCTCTCGGTGCTGCTGCTGCCGGCGATGGTGATTCGCTTCTACCAGGGCTGGTTTCAGATGCTCTACATCGATTTGCCCCTTTTTCTGGCCTCGACGTTTTCGATCTCCAGTTTCTACCTGGTTTCCCAGCGTGAATTGTTCCCAAAAACCTGGCCACGCGCCTTGCTTTATCTACCTTTTCTTATGGCGCTCGGGATCGGACTGACCGTGACCAATACTCGCGCCGTTCTTGAGGCGCTATTGGGCAAGCAAACTGCATTTACTCGGACACCGAAATACCGCGTCGAGTCGAAGAAAGATAAGATTCGCGCCGGCAGCTACCGCCGTCGCCTAGGCTGGGTCCCCTGGATCGAGCTGCTGATCGGCAGCTACTTCGCGCTAACCGTCTATTACGCCATGGAGAACGAAAACTACATCACGGTTCCCTTTCTGATTCTATTTGTAGTCGGCTACTGGTACACGGGCTTGATGTCGTTGCTGCAAGGCCGCTTCGCAGGTCTGACCCTCACCACGGAAGCGCATACTAAGCCATTTCCAGTCGGCGTGTAGCACCGTTGCAGCACGATTCTTTACCTTTTGCTTGACCTCTCGTTTAAAATCCTACCGCCTTCAAAACATCCCCGACGTCGGTTGCTCCCAAGGAGGATCCGATGAACCAGCGCAAGCTCGTCGCCTTCGTTCTCACCAGCATTCTGTTTCTGCCTCTGCTTAGCTGCGGCGGGCATGACGCTGATGAAAAATACTTCCTGATTTCCGCCAATATCAAGATACCGTACTGGGAAATGGCGGGCGCGGGTCTCTCCCAGGCCGCTTCCGATCTAAAGGTGCGCTCCAAATTCGATGGCCCGGACGGTTACGATCCCAAGGCCGAACAACAGGCTCTGCAGAAAGCGATTCAGCAAAAAGCCACCGGAATTTTGATCTCCGTTGTCGACCCGGCTCTGATGAAGGATGATATCGATCGTGCCATCGCGTCCGGCATTCCCGTCATCACTGTCGATTCCGACGCGCCATCCAGCAAACGCCTGTTCTTCATTGGCACGAACAATTACCAGGCTGGACTGAACGGCGGCCAACGTCTAGCCAAAGAACTTAATGGGAAGGGCAACGTGGCGGTTTTCACGGTCCCGAGCTACGGTAATATGAATGAGCGCTTGCGCGGTTATCGCGACGCGCTGCAAGCGACCCCCGGAATCAAGATCACGCGCATTGTCGATATCCGGGGTGATCCCCGCATCGCGTTCGACACCGCCACTCAAATCATTGGAAATGAGAAGAAGGAAAAAATTGATGCCTTCGTGTGCGTGGAAGCACTGTCGGGCAAGGAAATAGCAACCGTGCTAAACAACAATGGAGTCAAAGGCAAGGTGGTCATGGCCATGGACACCGATCAGGACACGCTGGAGTGGATCCAAAAGGGCGTGATCACCGTCGCCATTTCTCAAAAACCGTACACCATGAGCTATGTGGGACTGAAAATGTTAGACGATTTGTACCACCACAAGCTCGGCAATTTGAACGCTGACTGGTCGAAAGATGTGTTTGCCCCGATTCCCGCATTTGTGGATACCGGATCTTCTCTCGTCGATAAGAGCAACGTTGATGCTTTCATACAGGCTCAGAAATCGATGACCAGCACGCGAAAATAACAGAGAATTTGTGCCTGAGGTTTCGATGCGCAAGCTGCTGCTCGTTTTTTGTCTTTTCATCCAGCTATCATGGGCTTTAGACCGCCAGCCGAATGCTGATTACCACGCCCGGCGTCAGGCGTTGGCCAGCAAAATAAAGAACGGGGTGGTGCTGTTGTTCGCGCCCAATGAAGCGGAGGGGCCGAATGATCTGTACGGATACCGTCCGGATGACAATTTCTTCTATCTTTCCGGCTGGCCAGAGCCAGGAGCGGCCTTACTGATTGCCGCTTCGCCAGAACACCCTTATACCGAAATCCTTTTTCTTCCCGATCACAATCCATCTCAGGAAAAGTGGACTGGCCCAAAACTCGGCCCCGAGAATACCGATGCGGCGAAGATTACCGGCTTCGAGCGAGTTGTCGCGCTGGACAATTTGCGTTCCGAACTTGTTCGTTTGTTGCCTGCGCCAAAAACAACCATCTACACTGACATTCCCGCGGGCGAGAAAGTCTCAAATTCCACATCCGCATTGGACTGGCTGAAACGCGCAAGCAGCTTTCCCGTGTACGTTTCTTTTCAGGATGTGAGACCGTTGCTGGCTTCGCTGCGCACGGTCAAAGACGCGGGGGAGATCGAGCGTATTCGCAAGGCGACCGATGCTTCCGTGGCTGCGCATCTGGCTGCAATGCGCGCCACGAAGCCCGGAATGACCGAGCGGGAGATTTCCGCGCTTATGCAGTACGAGTGGGGAAAGCGCGGATGCGAGCACCCAGCGTATGCTCCCATCGTGGGATCGGGCTTCGATTCCACCGTGCTGCACTATTCGCAGGACTCCGAAGCAATTAGAGACGGCGATGTCGTGCTGATTGACGCGGCCGGCGAATACTCCTTGTACGCTTCCGACATTACTCGCACGCTGCCAGCATCCGGAAAATTCACGGCGCGACAGCGTGAGATTTACGACATCGTTCTTGGAGCACAGCGTGCGGCTATTGCCGCGTTCCAGCCGGGAAAATCGACTCTGCGTCGGGATCAGCCAAACTCGCTCTACGATGTCGCGTACAACTACATCAACACGCATGGCAAAGATTCACATGGAGAACCGCTAGGAAGATATTTCATTCACGGGCTCAGTCACTATGTGGGGCTCAACGTTCACGACGAAGGCGATTATGACGTCCCAGCTAGTCCCGGAATGGTGTTCACGATCGAGCCGGGCATCTACATTCCAGAAGAGAGGTTGGGTGTGCGAATCGAGGATGTGTTCTATGTGGATTCCGGCGGTAAGCTGATCAATCTTTCCGGCGCATTGCCTCACACCGCCGATGAAGTAGAGCGGGAGATGGCTAACAAATGAGCACCAGCAAACCGCATCGGGCGTCGTTTTGGTATCCTAAATCATCGTGCGGATGATGTGGTGGTTTCTGATTTTCGCCTCCGGCTCAGGCGCGGTGCTGTGGGCTGGGTTGTCGCTATATATTCGGGTGCGTCGCAATATAAAACAAGCCGCAGAAAAAGACGCTTTGCAAGGCGGAAGCGAGCCGCTCTGACGTAAAGCTCTTCTGTTTGAGGACTAGAAATGACTAGACCGATGACCCAGGCTCTCTCTCCTGCTGATCGTGCTCTTACTTGGGCACAGCAAGCAGCACTCGTTGTGGGCGCGAGTATCTTTGTGGCTCTGTGTGCGCGCGTTACGCTGCCACTGCCGTTCACGCCGGTACCGTTAACAATGCAAAATTTTGGCGTCTTGCTGGTCGGACTCATGCTGGGGAGACGACGAGGCTTCGCGGCGCTGACGTTGTATCTCGCAGAAGGGCTCGCTGGCATGCCGGTTTTTAATCCCACTGGGCCGGGAGGCCTGGCGCAGCTACTCGGCCCGACGGGCGGATACCTGTTTGCCTATCCATTCGTCGCTGCTCTTGCCGGCTGGATCATGGAACGGGGATCCGGAACATTCTTTCGCGCGGCCACAGCAGGGGTGCTGGCGGAAATCCTGCTGTTTGCCAGTGGCACCTCGTGGCTGGTAGTTTTCACCCACTCCTTCGCCCAGGCTCTGCGTTTCGGGTTCTACTGGTTCGTTTTCGCTGAAATTATCAAAGTTATGCTGGCCGCGGGCATCACAACCGGCTGGCGTCGAGTGCGCAAGGTTGAGATATGAGCATTAGCAACACGGCCATCCAGATTCCGGAGCTGAAAGATCCGGCGAGCAGCGTCCGCGAAATCACCGTCGCCCACAGTCCTGACTCCGATGATGCCTTCATGTTCTACGCCTTGGCGACGAACAAGGTCCGTGTGCCCGGCTTGCGCTTCACGCACACTTTATGTGATATCGAGACCCTGAATCGCAAGGCACGCGAAGGCGAAGGACTTTATGACGTGACTGCGATCTCCTTCCACGCCTATCCATATATCCAGGAACACTACGCGTTGCTTCCCAGTGGCGGCAGCGTAGGCGACGGCTATGGACCGATGATTGTCTCCACTCGCGCCTATTCGCAAGACGAGATCAAGAGGAAGCGCATCGCGGTACCGGGGAAGCTGACCACGGCATACTTGGTTCTAAATTTATTTGCGCCGGGCATTGAGACTGAAGTTGTCCCTTTCGACCAAATCATTCCGGAAATCAAGCTGGGCAATTTCGAAGCCGGCCTCATCATCCACGAAGGCCAGTTGACCTACGACAGATCCGGCCTTTATCGCATTGTCGATCTTGGAAAGTGGTGGCACCAGGTGACTGGCTTGCCCCTGCCGCTCGGGGGCAATGCCATCCGCCGCAGCCTTGGCCCGGAATTGATGGCCAGCGTTTCAAACGCGCTGCGGAAAAGCATTGAGTATGCGCTCGACCATCGCGCCGAAGCCTTAGCCTATGCGCTGCAGTTTGCCCGCGATCTCGATCCCCAACTCGCGGATAAATTCGTCGGCATGTACGTGAATGAGCGCACGCTGGATTATGGGCCAGACGGGCGAGAAGCCGTGCGGCGATTGCTGGACATGGGATATCAGGCGGGAATTATTACGCAGCCTGCTCGGGTTGATTTTGTGTGATTCACGGTCCCAGCGACGAATCCACGTCCTGCTGTCCAACATCACGAATGCAAGTCAACTATGATGTTGCACGATGCCTCTCGATCCCAATGCCAATGGCGCGCAAACTCTGCTGATCGACGCCGACGACACGCTCTGGGAAAACAACATTTATTTCGAGCGCGCCATCGCCGGCTTCATTTCGTTTTTGAACCATCACGAATATTCTCCCGCGCGGGTTCGCGGGGTCCTGAACGAAGTTGAACGCGAATGCATTATCACGCACGGATATGGCCTGCACAGCTTCGCTCACGCCTTGGTGGGAACATTCGAGAAGCTAGCGGTCGAGCCGCTCACACCCGCGCTGCACGAGACCCTAAATGGTTTCGCCCATGCCATTGCCGAACATCCTGTCGAGATCATTGCCGGCGTGCCAGACACTTTGGATTATCTGGCGGAACGGCATCACCTGATACTAATGACGAAAGGAGCAATCGCAGAACAGTCGGGCAAAGTTGAGCGTTCGGGGCTGAAAGATTATTTTTCGGCAATTGAGATTGTTGCGGAAAAAGACGCCGCGACCTATCGATCTATCACTTCGAAATACGCGTTCGCGAACGATTCCACGTGGATGGTCGGAAACAGCCCAAAATCAGATATCAATCCTGCGCTCGCGGCCGGCCTTAACGCTGTTTTCGTGCCTCATGGTGACACCTGGATCTTAGAGCATGAAGAACTCAGCTCTGCGACGCCGCCGTCTCGCCTTCTGCTGGTAGAGAGTTTCGAGAACTTGCGCGAACATTTCTAGGCTGTAGTACGCAGACTTTGCGCTTCGGTTCGCAGTCTTTGCCAAAAGCCAACCGGCGCGCCGCCAAATTCCCTGGCAAAGCGGCTGCTATCGATGGCCCTCGCGCAACCGGTTACGGCCGCGTTCCCCAAAGTGAGTCTTACGTTCGGATTCAGCGATTCAATCTGTTCCTTCAGTTCGGCAGGTTTCACGCAATCGCCGAAGGAGTTGTAGATGCGGTGTGAGCAGCATTGGGCTGATGCGAGTGTCGCGAGCATACCGGCAATGTCCTCGACGTGAACCAGCGGGAGGGTTTCATCAGGGCGGTGCGGGATGAACACCTCTTTCGATTCCGGCGAACGGAGGCATTCGAAAATCTGATTTCGCCACGGAGATGTGGCCGAAGTCCCTCCTGCTCCGACGACCATGACCATACGCAAGGCAACAAACTCAACTCCAAACTTTCGTTCGTATGTCTCGCCCAAAATTTCGACATACCGCTTGGCGGCTCCGTAAACGTCTTCGGGCGCGGCAGGCTGATCCTCAGAAACAAAATTCGAAGCAGATTGCGTACCGTAAACGCTGCCCGAACTGGCGTAGATGACTCTTTGGACGTGAAACCGTGCGGCCATTTCCAAAATATTAAGACTGCCGCCGATATTGACTTCCGTTGCTTTGTGCGGATCTAACTTCGCTGCGGTTGGCAAGATTGAAGCCGCGTGAATGATTCGTTCAAAACGATGGGCACGGAAAATGGGCTCAAGTTGGCCGGCGTCAGTAATGTCACAGCGCAAGCAATTGGGAGCGAGGCGCGACGCTTGAGAGTCTATAGAAATGACACTCCACCCCTGCCGTTCAAGCGCCGCATGAGCGTGCCTGCCGACAAAGCCTGCTCCTCCGGTAATCAACACGGAATGCGTCAAAGTCTGTCCTTCATTTCAGCCAAGCCCACAATGGTACTCGCGCCGGAATTGCCGCACCAAACTAACCAACAAACCTCCGCCTTCCCCGGTTTGGCTGCGTGTTACTCTTTTTGTGCTCTGGACTTTTCTGCTCCCACCCTGCGTGGCTGCGCAGAAAAACAATTTTCGGCGGCTTCTGCGGACGGTCGAGGCTCTTTCTGATCTCGGTCCTGCATTAACGGCGGAGCGCGACTTCCCGCAAGCCGCGCGTGCCATGCTTTCCGCCATACTACAGGCAGGCGGCGCGCGCGAAGCGGTGCTCTTCGGTTTCAGCGATAAACCCTCTCTGCTCGCATCGATTGCCGGCGAAGGCTTCGCCCTGATGCCAGAGCCGGCTGTGATCCCGCTGCTCCCAAAGCACGTTCATGCCCTGATTTCGGCACGCGGCCCCATCATCCTGACTTCCAGTTCCTATGAAACTTTTCTGAGTTCGAATGGCAACGTCGCGCCCGAACTGTTCAAGTGCATCGCGCCGCTGAAAGTCGGCAGCAAGCTGGTCGGAATTGTCGCGCTCGGCCGCCGGGAAGGCGATGCCCTCTACAATTCCGAAGAACTGGATGCTCTCGAACTGCTGTGCAACTACGTGGCTATCGCCATGCAGAATCATCTACTGGCACAGACTCTGGCTCAACGCGTCTCCGAGAACCTGCGCCTGCTCGCCTCTCTTCACGGCTTCTACGACACGGCTCTGGAAGCTTTCGCGGCCGCCATCGACATCAAGCACGTCGACATCCATGGACACTCCTTGCGCGTTGGCCGTTACGCCGCAGCAATCGGCGAAGCCATGAGCATGGAACCCGGCGATGTAGCTGCGCTGCGCTCTGCTGGTTACCTGCACGACATCGGCAAGGTTGCGGTAGATAAGCGGCTCTTCGGCAAGCCGGGTTCTCTGGATCCGGAGGAATTCCGCGAAATGGCCGATCACACCGTGGTTGGCCACCAGATCGTCAGCGGAGTTCAGTTTCCTTGGCCGCGAATCCCGGAAATCGTGCGCTCGCATCATGAGCGCGGCGACGGGACGGGTTATCCGGATGGCTTGCTGATGGATGATGTTCCCATGCCAGTCCGCATTATCGCGCTCGCCGACACGTTCGATGCCATGACCAGCCCACGTCCCTACCGTGAGCCGCTCTCGGTCGGGAGCACATTAAGCGAGATTGTACGTTTGTCTCCCCTGAAATTTGACCCGAATGCTGTCCAGGGGTTGCTGCTGCAGGTTCGTCGTGATGCGGTCGGCAGCAACCGCACACCGTTCGTCGAAGATCGCATATCGCTGAACATAGCACCTCCCGACATCGACCACCTGGCCGCGACCCTGCAACACAAAATCACGCACGGACGGCTTTATCTAACCTAGGGTCGTCACCCCTGGGAATACGCGTCCTTCTAACGGCGCAACGCCAGCCTCTATCTTGCAAGCTACTCACCCCTGGCGTACCATTGCGGCCCGTAGCAGATTCGAAGCCGATTTGTCGTTGAGTGCCTGATTCAGCCAATCGCTTCGCGCCATAGGGACACGGGGACTAAACGGTGCCTGACGCAATCACCACGCTTTCCGCAGGCGACCGCGTAGGCAATTACCAAATTCTGGGCCTTGCCGGCGTGGGCGGCATGGGTATGGTCTATCGCGCGCTCGACGTTAAGCTGGAGCGCCTCGTCGCCCTCAAGTTCCTGCCTGACGAACTGGTTGCCACAAAAGCAGACAAAGAGCGTTTCCTGCGCGAAGCGAGGACTGCGTCCTCACTGGATCATCCCAACGTCGGTGTGATCCACGGAATCGAGGAGACCTCCGACGGCCGCACCTACATCGTGATGGCCTTCTATGAGGGCGAAACGCTAGCCCGCAAAATCTCGCGTGGCCCTCTTCCGCTAGGCGAGGCGGTTGATATTGCAATTCAAACCGCACGCGGCCTGGTTGCCGCTCATTCGCGAGCTGTGATTCATCGCGACATCAAGCCCGGCAACATCATTCTGACTCAGCAGAATATCGCCAAAATCGTCGATTTCGGCCTGGCGCGCGTCAATACTTCGGCAGGTAGCACGCAAACTCTGGGCACAGCAGGCACCATCGGTTACATGTCGCCCGAGCAGACGCTCGGCAAGCCAGTGGATCAACGAACCGACATCTGGGCTTTGGGAGTTGTGATCACAGAGATCATCAGCGGCAGAAATCCGTTTCATCGCGAATCCCCGCCGAGAACGATTTTCGCCATTCTGAATGAAGCTCCAAAGCTTGCGGATGAAATCCCAATCGAGCTTCAGCGCATCATTTACCGCGCGCTCTCCAAGGATGCTGCCACTCGCTACCGCAGCGCCAGCGAAATGCTCGCGGATCTGGAAGCGTTCCGCAGCCATCTGGAACCCAGCTCCGCCGAATCGCGCATTCCATCTGCCTCGAATGACGTCGCATTCCGCGAAACCGTCGAGCACGCCTCCCAGCAGATGTGGCCCCCTCCCACTTCCCGTGCCAAGAATTCCTTCTGGTGGCTGGGCAGCTTCGCCGCCGCGGCAGTTCTCCTGGTACTGCTCTCGTTGATTCCAGCCATTCGAGACGGCATCGGGGGACTCTTTGGCCGCCACGAAGAGCACATAGCTGTGCTCCCCTTCGAGAACGTTGGCAACGATCCTGCCAATGAGGCAGTTTCCGAAGGCTTGATGGACAGCCTCAGCAGCCGGCTGACCAATCTTGACGTGGGCCAGCAATCTGTGTGGGTTGTTCCCGCCAGCGAGATCCGGCGGCTCAAGGTTGCGGATCCTGGCGCCGCACTACGCCAGTTGGGCGCCACCATGGTGGTCAAGGGCAGCATTGCCCGCGAAGGCAACGACGTCCACCTCACCGTGAATCTGATCAACACTAAGACTCTCCGCCAAGTTGGGTCAGCCGCGCTCGAAGATCGCGCCGGTGACCTTGCGACTTTGCAGGACGAAGCGGTTTCCCGCCTCGCCCGCCTGATGCACATCAACGTCACCGCTGATATGCTGCGCAACACGGGCGGTTCGGTCACGCCCGCAGCGTACGAAGAATATCTGAAAGCGCTTGGCTATGTGCAGCGCTATGACAAGCCAGGCAACTTGGCTTCTGCGATTGCGGCGCTCGAAATTGCAGTAAAGACCGATCCTCGTTTCGCTCTGGGATTCGCGGAACTTGGCGAAGCCTACCGCTTAAAGTATGTGACTGAAGTAAATCCCAAATGGATTGACGAGGCGATGGCCAACTGCCAAAAGGCAGCCCAACTTGACGATCACATCCCTGCGGTCTTTGTAACGTTGGGACGGCTTCATGACAGCACGGGCAAACATGATTTGGCCGTACAAGAGTTCCAGCACGCTCTGCAGTTGAATGCTCGCGATGCGGATGCACTCTCGGGGGTCGCCCACGCTTATGAAAACGCCGGACGCGTTCAGGACGCAGAAGCCACTTTCAAGAAAGCCGCCGCCTTGCGCCCCGATTCCTGGGTGAGCTACAACGACTTGGGGCTTTTTTACGATCGACAGAACAGATATCCGGAATCTATCGCTGCCCTACAGAAGGCAATCGAGCTCACGCCCGACAATGCTCAGGTCTATCTGAATTTGGGGGCTGTGTATACCGACACCGGGGATGCGAAGCTGGTTCCAAGTGCAGAACAAGCTCTGAGGAAGTCAATTGAGCTGACGCCCAGTTACCCTGCCTATGCCAATCTGGGGCAGCTCTATTACTTAGAAAAGCGTTATGCCGAGTCAGCAAGCATGACTGAGAAGGCGCTTCAGCTCAACGACAATAATTATCTAGTTTGGAATAATCTGGTGGCTGCCTACGAATGGCTGAAAGAAAACGATAAAGCTGCAACTGCACGCGCAAGAACAATTGAACTGGCGGAGAAGTCCGCCAAGCTGAACCCGCAGGATGCTTTGGCACAAGCCAAACTCGCAAGCCTTTATGCCAGGCAAAACGTACGGGAGAAAGCCATGGCTCGAATTGGCGCTCTCGCCGGACGATCCGGGCATCCTGGGTGACATTGCAACTGCATTTGAATATCTCGGGGACCGCCGTCAGGCGATCCAATACGCGCAACGAGCTATACAAAAAGGCTATCCGTTCGAGCAATTTGCCAACGATCCCGATATGCAGAGCTTGATTCTCGATCCTAATTTCCGGCTCCGGGCCAAGTAACATAAATCTCACATAAAGGAGTATCACCCATGCCACAATCCTCAGCACTACGACGGGAAGCCACAAACCCGACTCCCATTACGATTAACAGCCAAGATGTTCCCAACCCGAAAGATGCGAAAATTACCAATGACGGAAGCGTAACCTTTAACGCGGCTCAAGCGTGTTGGCTTTACTTTTTACCGGTCGGCGTTTTCGGAGATGCTCAAGGCATTTTGAAACTGGTTCAAGGGAACAACGGTCCCTTCGACCCAGGACAGCAAAATGTGACAGTGAGTTATTGCATTACCGACCCCAACACAACGTGCACACCGACCGCCGTGAGTGCTTCGTCCACGTCATCCGTTGGGCTGCCCGAAGCCGGCGGAAACACCATCAAGGTTGGGTAAAGGCAAAAACTGATCGGATAATCTTGTAGCCACTTCGTACAGAGACCCACCCTTGCAACGCAAAAAGCGCAAGGGTGGGATTACTTGGCCGCCATTCCGAATTTGCGACAGCCTCATAGCTTACCAGGGCGTGCTATTATCCCGGAGCTTCCCCTTTCCGTAGCCGGCCACGACCGAAGCATTCACGAAAGGAGGAATCTCCATGCATTTTCTCGTTGAGTTGTTCCATTGGTTGTCTTCCGCCGAAAATGCGAACACGGATGGCGGCGGCACGATCAAGGTAACCTAGTGAGTCTTCTAACTTGGAACGCAAGCCTGCTCCCACCCTCTGCGTTGTCTGCGAAGGGTGGGAGATTTCTTAGCGCGTCACGTAGCGGGCATGACGATATCCTCCGCTGCTACATTCGGGAATGTGCGAATGGTCCCCACGAACGCCTGCGCCTCAATCTCGGAGGCTCGGGGAAAGAACCTGCGGTAGAGCTCGATTTTCTGTCGATCGCTGTACAGGACGAAGAACGCTCTAGCCGCAAAGATCGAAAAGCAGGCGCAAAGGTCGCAGAGAAGAACGCTGGCGGCTCCTTTCCTGTTGTTTGCGACACCCTTTTGCGTCCTTCGAGGTTAGAGTCTTTGCTGTGACCATGCGCCGAGTAGGCATCTCGCAATCGTTTCTGATATAGCTGTAAATCTCTCAATCATGGGGAAAACACTTGAACCGCTTACACTTACTGCTTTGCGCGGTACTGCTCATCCCGAACTCCAATGCTCAAATCGAGGACTCCACCAAGCAGCTCGCCCACGATATCTTCAAACAACTAATCGAAATCAATACGACTGATTCCGTCGGCAGCGTGACTGCCGCGTCTGAAGCAATGGCGCAACGCTTTCGCGATGCCGGATTCCCCGAAAGCGATCTCCGCATTCTCGGTCCAAATGATCGTAA
>Ga0209468_1000942_pt1 | contig 13170 bp, 12 predicted proteins | sample GraSoiAngelo_102_FD_185871 | JGI IMG/M metagenome (GOLD analysis project Ga0209468, IMG submission 185871) | Grasslands soil microbial communities from the Angelo Coastal Reserve, California, USA - 14_0903_02_40cm (SPAdes) (version 2) | ecosystem: Environmental > Terrestrial > Soil > Grasslands ...
CGGCCTTCTATGCACAGCACACGGACATGCGAGTCTACGAGCGAGGCGACATGGTCCAAATCGTCGGGACCGTCATCCGGACGGCGAGCGGCGTCCTGGCCCTCGAGGCGCAAATCGTGCTCTCCGCCGAGTGGGTCGCGTCGATCTCGATCGAGCCCTCGGCCGCGGACGTCGTCCTTCCGATCCTCATCCCACTCGTGATTGCGGCGCTTGGAATGGGAGGGGGCACGATCCTCTTCACACGACGACGCCGAACTCGCAAGGCTCTATCTGGTTCTCCCGTCCTCACTCTCGGAGACAGCGGGGCCGCACGGGATCCGGAGCTTTCTTGGCAGCCGAACGGTCGCGGAACGGATCCGAGACGACGGGGATTTGTCTCGCTCGCGTTCGTGCTCGTCGGAGCCAGTCTGCTCCTCGCATACCAAGGGCTCGGGCCGAGGGCCGGGTTCGGATACTGGAATCTCGGGTTCCTCGGAACGATCGTCGTCCTGGTGGTTGGCGCCACCGTCGGCATGCTCTTGTTCGGAGGGGTGGGTCGACCTTCCTTCGTCGCTGTCGCGGCCGACGGCTTCCGGCTGTGGTACGATTCCCCGTACGACCGTCACCTAAACGACACCGTGTTCCCGTGGGATGAGATCGTCGACATCCATATGACGAGCGGAAAGGGGGCCCACTGGGTCCTCCGACGGACGACCGGCGAGTTCACGAACCTCTACATGTTGAAGGGAAGGAATCTGAACCTCCTCCTGAAGGAGTGGGCGACCCGGCGTACACCGTCGGGGAGTTGATGCGTTCGTCGGATGGACGAAACCCTTGTGAGGATCGACCAAATCGAGGCCGATGTACGACCAAATTCGAGATACGGTGAAGGGCTAGGTCGAAGGCACTTTCAATCCGCGGGCCCAAGAGGCAGAGAAGCCCAGACCGGCGAACACGCACCCTGAAACGTCAGGCTTTTGCCCGCGTCGAAGATCGGAGCCACGGAGTGCGATGAGGGCCGAGGCGTCCTTGTTCAGTGCGAGAGTCCAGGAGAAGGCATCGTCCGGTATCTTGGAAGTCACTCCGGGCAGACTTCGCCTCCTCGTGCCTCGTCGATCCTTGATCATGGCCCGGGGAGCGATCGTTGGCATTCTCCTCTTCACCTGGTGGTTCTTCCTCCTGCTGCAGCCCTTGTTGTTTCCGTCGGGTCCATGGGGTTCGCATTCCGATCTCTCGTCGTCCAATCTCAGGCTCTCGGCCTATTGGCTCGGGTACTTCGGCATTGCGTTCGGCCTCCCGGCTCTCGCATTTCCTCCGAAGCTCCTGGCGTCGCGGCCTCGAAAGGCGATCGACCTCCAATTCCGGGCCGTCGAGCCGCATAGTTTCACGCACTGGATTTGGGTCAACATGGAGGGCCGAGAGACCTGGATCATCGCCCGTGGACTTCGCTCACGAATGAACGAGGCTCTCCGGGTTAGTGTTGGACCGCCGACAACGACGGTTGCGACGGGATGAATTGGAGAGAGTCCCTCACGCCCTGTCGACCAGCGTCTGCAACTGGCCTCTTCGTTGTCGTCCATCCCGAGCTCTACGGAAAGAGCGACGGGTTGTCGTTGGACCTATTGAACGGGGTGACAAGCGGTGAGCCAAGCGTCACCAGCTGAATGACGCGATCGGTCACCGGTGGCCCGTCAAAGTTGGACCCGCTCCGCGTTGGCCTGGGGGCAGAGGACGCCGGGGGCCGCGAGCTGGAGGACCCGACCGAACAGCGAGCCGGCCTCCGGGTCCTTGCCGATGCCTTCGATAACCCGAATGCTGTCGGCCTGGTCGCGGTACCTGTCGATCTCCACCCAAACTTCTTCCTCGGGGGCGGCCTCGAGCGCCGCGCGGAGGTCGCGGAAGCCTTTGAAGATCCGTGCCTCCCCGCAGACGTAGAGATCTGAACCGACGATCCCGTGCCGACGGAAGATCGCAAAGAGCTTTTCTTCCGTGGCCGCGAACGAATCGTGGTTCGCCTTCGGCACCCGGTACAGGAACACTTGGACGTAACCGCCGGGGGCGCCGCCGTCGTCCCCTTTCCCTCCGATGGGAGCTCTCTTCGCTGGCATGGTCTTGCTTCCCTGCAGAACGCCGGATCCTGCACAGGGGCCACGCCGACCAAGGATTTGTACCCTAGCCCGGTCAGCAAACCCCGTGTCGGCGAATCCAAGGCGGGACTCAAAATCCTCGTCGGCTTGCACCACGGAATTCTTGATGGACAATGGCGTCGGATCAACCATGACCGTTGGCCGCGTAAAACCCATCGCAAGAAAGTTTGATCGGCCTCGGCAAGACCTAAATGCATCGGGATTCCTCACCTCTGTAATCGGGGCGGCATGGGGGAGGAAGGATCACAAGCCCACTGGCTTGGCGAGCGCTCATCGAGACACCCGCGCTGGGTGACCACATCCTGTTCTGGAGCCCCGATTCGGCGCCGTCCGATGCGATCATCAACGTTTGTCCGAGGAGATCTCCACCGAAATGACCTCATGGCAATCGTCTGGCCGAACGCCGAACGCGAGAGTCCGCGATGGGAGCCCCGACGCCGCCGACGATGCGTCGGATTGCTTTGATCCCAAGCGGGCTGCGGCGCGGCCTCCCCTTGAGAAGTGGCTCTCATGGGAAGGAATCAGGCCCGATACCCAGGTGATTCTCCTTATGGCCCGTTTCTCCGCTGGTCTGCGGGCCCATGGACATCTTGCTCAGCCTTCTCCTCCTGCTGCTCGCGGCGAGGGCTTCGGGCGAACTCGCGCAGCGACTCAAGTTGCCCGCCCTACTTGGCGAGATCTTAGCCGGGGTCGTCCTGGGACCGTCCCTCCTCGGCCTCGTCTCGCCGGATGCCGGAATCACGCTCCTGGCGAACCTCGGAATCTTTTTCATCGTCTACCTGGCCGCCCTTGAGCTCACGCTGAAAGACGTGAAGCGATCGATCCGGGAGAGCGGCGTCTTCATCGCAATCACCTCCTTCATCATTCCACTCCTCTCCGGAGTCGCGCTCGGGCGCCTTCTCGCCCTGCCCCTCGGTTCCTCGATGTTCCTGGGGATCGCACTCGCCTTCACGGCGCTCCCCGTGAGCATCGGCATCCTCACGGACCTGGAGCTGCTCGAGACCGACTTCGGACGGAGCATCGTGTCTGCGGGCCTCTTGTGCGACGTCGCGGGGCTCGCGATGATCGGCGTGGTTCTGAATGTGAGCGCGTCCGCCGGGTTCGATCCCCTGGCGATGGGGATTCTCGTCCTGCGTTTCGCGGCGTTTACGGGTCTCCTGATCGCGGTTGACCGGTTGTTCCGCTACCGCCACGGAGTCTTGGCGAGCTGGCTCCTCAGGGCCTCCAGGCATCTCGTCACAAAGGGCGCCCCGTTCGCCCTGCCGTTCATCGTCGCCCTCGGATTCGCGTTCCTTGCGGACTACCTCGGCCTCCACTTCGTCGTCGGGGCGTTCTTCGGGACGCTCCTCGTGGCCGAGCATGTCATCGGGGACCGGGACGCGAAGGACGTCCGCGCCGCCACGGCGGCGGTCACCCAGGGATTCCTGGGCCCGATATTCTTCGCGTTCATCGGCCTATCCGTCGTCGTGAAGAGCCTGGCCGACGCGCCTCTCGTCCTGTCCATCTTGGCCGTGGCGGTGCTGAGCAAGTTCATCGGCGGGTACGCCGGCGCGCGCTGGTCCAAGTTTTCCCAACGGTACTCCGTGGCCGCGGGAGTCGCGATGAACGGACGCGGAGCGATGGAGCTCGTCGTCGCCGCGATCGGACTCGAGCTCGGCCTCATCGACGAGAGTCTGTTCTCGATCCTCGTCCTGATGGGCGTCGTAACGACCTTCCTGATGACCCTCGGCCTCAGATTCGTCTTGCCCGCGAATATTCGAGACCGCCTCGCCTTCGGCTCGTCGACCGCAGAGCAAGGATCGGGCGGAATCAATGGCGGGGCGTGACTCAGGCTCGGTCTCGTGCGGATCGGACGCCGCAAGCCTCAGAGCGAAGAACTCGAACGTAGGGCGTCGAGATTCCAAAAACAGAAGCGGCGCTGTACACCGTAAAGTACGTCGACAGCAGAGTCCGAACGAGTCCGCCACGTAAGAAATTCCGGTGAGGACAGTTGGTAGGCCAAATGTCTCCCCCCATTCGGAGGTCCGGGAGGAGGCATCGGTCCCGGAATTCGCCTCGTTTCGCGTGTCCTCTTCTGGTCATCGCCGGTCGTGGATCAACCGGCAGCTCTCCATCGCGGGGAACAAACTTGGAGACAGACGCCCCGAGGTGGGCATTCAGGCCGATTTTCCAAGGGACTAATCCGGAATCCAGCAACCACTTGCGAGAATCAAGGACTCAATTAGGAATTGAGTAACCACTTATGATAGGCGTTTCCGACTTGGCATATAGTTACCTTTGTGTTACTGCGACGTCCCCGCAGGTGGTTGGACATGCACGCCCACACAACCCCCCGCAGACGCCCCTCGGAAAGCGTCTCTCCGAAGCCCGCCCGAGCTCACGCGCGGGCCCTCGCGATCGCGCTCATCGGGGTCCTGGTCCTCGGATCCCTCGCCCTCGTGATCGCCGGTAGCCCTCTTTGGGGCCCGACGGCCGCGGTGGATTCCCGGTCCACGTCCCCCTCACCGAACGCGGTCGTCCGCGACCCCCTCACGTGGCCCTTCTCCCGGGACAGCATCTGGAACCTCCCGATCGGCGCGAGCGCCGTCTACGTCCCCGGGAACATCAAGAAGCCCACGGCATACGGCATGACGACGGACGTCGACGTCCTCGTCCTGACCCCGAACGCCCCCAGCACGCCGGTCTACTACAACGGCGATGCCTGGAACGGCGGCAGCCGATGCAGCGCCCAAGGCGGCGTCCTGTTCTCGGCCCCCATCCCGACGAACTTCGTCGTGCCGGGAGCCGGGTCTGGGAACCCGGACGGCACGACGCCGAACTATGCGACCGCGATCCTGGCCGCCGACGGCCACACGCTCATCCAGGGCCAGCCGATGGCCCGTTGCACCGCGGGTGGCACGGCGACGATCATGTGGTCCCAGCAGAACGAGGACCTCCTGGGGACCGGTAACTCCGGCGCCCACGGCGGCTCCATGCTCTCGTCGATCGGCGGGACGATCCGCCTCGGGGAGCTCGTGCCCGGTGGAGCGATCCGCCATGCACTCAAGGTGAACCTCAACGGCGGCGACGATTACTATTATGGTAACACGGGGGGATTCCGTTGGCCCGCGACGACGGCGGACAGCGGTGCGTCCGGCGCCTACCGCGGATCCGTCCCCGCGCTCCGCATGGGCTCCCTCCTGGCCCTTCCCCCCTCGATCGACGTGAACGCGATGGGCCTCGAGACGGACGCCGCGAAGATCGTCGCCCACGCCTTCCAGGATTACGGCGGCTACACGGTGGACGATGCGGCCTGGTCCGTCTACGCCCTGTCGACCGAATACAGCCCCTCGGGGAAGGTCGATACGGAATTCCAAAGCGCGTGGGGCTTCCCGATCAGCCCGGCGAGCCGCGACGTGCCGTGGGCCCGCGACATGGACCGGATCTTCGGCGCCCTGGGCGTCGTGGACAACTGGAACTATGCGACGTGGCAAGTCACATCCGCTTCAAACGGGGCGCTCGGTGCCGGCCTCGGCGTCCCGCGGGTTCCCTGGGCCCCGGACTTCGGCGGGATCGTGCAAGATACCCTTCCACCCGCCTCCACCGCAGCCCTGTCCGGATCCTCCGGCGTCGGGAACTGGTTCCTCTCCTCCGTCGGCGTGACCGTCAGCGCGACGGACTCCCAATCCGGCGTGGCGACGATCCAGGCCCGCACGGACGGCGGCGCGTGGCAGCTCTACATTTCACCGGTCACCGTCGCGGGCGACGGCACCCACACCCTCGACTACTACGCGACAGACGTCGCAGGGAACGTCGAATCGACCCATTCCGTGAGCGTCAAGATCGACATGGTCTCCCCAGCCTCGCTGTCGCAGATCGCCGGCACCCCGGCGAGCGGCGGCTATCTCTCCCCCGCGACCGTCACCCTGAGCGCCTCCGACGCGACGAGCGGCGTCCAGTCGATCGCCTATCGGGTCGACGGCGGGGCCCAGTGGACCTATTCCGCTCCCTTCCGCGTGGCGGGCAACGGCACCCATGTCGTCGAGTACCATGCGATCGACCAAGCCGGGAACTCGGAAGCCGTGCACACCCTGTCCATCGTATTGAGCGGAGCGGTCGGCATTCACCTGCCGCCCGTCACCATCCTGAGCAAGGGCGGGACCTTGGGCTCGAACGGCTGGTACATCTCCAACGTTGACGTCACCCTGACCGCTTCGGGTGCGAGCGGCGTGGCCATCTCGGTCGCGTACCGCCTCGACGGCGGTTCCTGGTCCACGTACGGCGGCACGTTCACGGTCCGGGAAGGACGGCACACCCTGGACTACTTGGCCTCCGACGCGGACGGATACGTCGAGGCCCTGCGGTCCCTTGCGGTCAACGTGGACACGACGCCGCCGGCGATCGTGAAAGGGGCCGACGTGCTCGCTCCCGATGCACCCCTCTCCTGGACTGGATCCGACGGCGCGTCGGGCATCGTCCGGTATGAAGTGAGCGTCGATGGCGGGGCCTTCCAACCCCTCGGCACCTCGACGAGCGTCACGGGACATTGGGCCGTCGGAGCCCATGTCGCGACCGTGAAGGCCTGGGACAACGCAGGGAACCAGGGGACGACCGCGATCCCGTTCCGCGTCGACTCGAGCGCGGTCCCTCCGGGACAACCGAATCCCACGGGGCCCACAGGACCCACGGTGTCCGAGCCGCTGTCGACGGCGCCGCCCGGATCGCTCTTCATGGTCATTGGATTCATCATCGTCTCCGTCGGCGTCCTGCTCCTGAACCGCCAAGAGATGGACCGGATGCAACAGATGCGAATGCGGCCCCGCCGGACTGCGCATTAGGATCTTCTCACAAGGATCGGACTTCTGCGTGTTTGGTCGAGAAAGACGACTGAGGGCAGCCCGCGAAAGGTGCTAGGGCCTATGGGATCCATCCCAGTGGGCGAAGGGCCTCATGCCGGGATGGGCCCCGAATCGAGCTCGGCTAGCCTGTCTCGGTCGTTCGATGAGTCGCGTGAGGAGCTCCTCGAATGTCTCGACGCCCACCCGCTCCTTGAGCTCCTTCAGCTTCTCGTAAAGCTCCCGACTGACCTGGATTGATGTGGGCATTGTGACTAGCGCAACTCCAATCGAGGTATAAACAAGAGTCGCTTTCGTCGCGCGACCGAACCGCCGGCTCCCCAGGCCGGAGAAAAGTCGGTGGTGGCGACGAACGGCGGCATCGGCGTTATCATTTCGACGACCGTGCAAGAAGGGTTATCCCGCTCGCGGCGGTGACACCGGCATAAGGAGGAACTTCGTGGCACATCTGGTATTGGCCGTGCTCGCTTTCGCCCTCGTGTCGTCGGTCGGAGCGGGTGTGGCCTTGCATCAGGCCGGCTACATCCTGACTGGCTCCGCGCCGCCCCGCGGCGTGGCGTGCGGTCAGGACCATAACGAAACGAACGATCAGGCCGGCGAAGGGAACGAGAAGGGCGACCACAACGAGACGGTCGGGGCAAACGAGACCGCCGACCACGCATTCACGCCCGGCCAGGGTGAGATTCAGGATCACAACGAGACCGGCGATCACGACAACGAGACGGCCGAGCACGACGACAATGGAACCTCGTGCGAGCCGAACGAAGCCGGTGATCTTGGCGGGATCGGCGACTCCGACACGAACGAAACGAAGGACGACTGAATCTCGTCCTTCGGCCCTTTCTTTTCCGACCGAACGCGATGTGACCGTGGATAGCCTTTCTTCGTGCGAATTTAATACATCGTAGCGGCTTCTCTAACCGACCGAAGGTTCGCGCGCCGCGAAGGGATTCGCGCAATTCAGGGAGGGAGAACGACGAAGACGACGACATTGAGGAACCTCTCCTTCGTCGTGTTGGTCCTGGGACTCCTACTGGTCTTCGGCGGCGTGAGCCTCTTTGTGGCAGCGAACGGGCCACGGGATCGCGCGTACACGTTCAGCCTGCCCAGCCAGGCGAATCGCTACCAGCGCATCCAGGTCAGCATCCTCACCGCCGGGTCGATCGAAGTGACGTATCAGTCCGACTACGTGATCACGGTCTGGGTGATGACCGAGGCTCAGCATGCGCAATTCCTCCAGACCGGTCAAGCGCAAGGGCTCGGTCAAGACACGGGAACCTCGGGTAGGCTCACGACGGCTCTGCCGTCTGGCGGGACGTACTTCGTCGAGATCGGCCACGGGTCGGGGTACGAGACGACGGCAGAGACCGGTGTCGTCCGGTTGAGTCTCTCCGGGCTCGATCCCACATTGTCTGTCGGAGGACTCGGTTGCGTCGTCGGCGGGACGATCCTGGCGGTCGTCGGCTTCCTCTATCGCGGTGTGGCGAAGAAACGAGAGGCCACCATGTCACCGTTCTACGGACCCGGAGGGGTCGGTGCCGCTGGCTATCCCGGCACGCAATACCCTTGGCCCGGGGCGGCCGTGGCGCCACCGCCAGGCATCGGCGTGCCCTCGACGGGGACGATCCTCCTGACCCTCGAAAACCCGACGTCCGCGGAGGAGACGGTCCGGATCCTGATCGACGATTCCGAGGTGGCGAAGTTGACCATTCCTGCGGGGGCGACCCAACGCGCGAGCCTTCCTATAGGGATCTCGCCCGGCCCCGCGACACCCACAAGCCTCGAGGCGGTCACGGCCGGCGGCAAGCGGCTCCAGCAATCCGTGATCCTCGTCCCGGGAGGCGCGGTGCCGGTATCCCTGCGGCTCAAGTGAAATCGTCTTCAGTCAACGGTCGATCTCCATCCGATGATTCGTTCACAACTTCCGCCGAACCAAATCACCGTGCATTTGGGTCGAGCGCTTGCTTAGTCCCAATCGTTGGATTCTCGCTCGGCAGTGTGATGCGACTGTCATCCCAACCGCGTTGGGGCAACCGAATCCGAATGCCCGCTCAAGCGACCCCGGTGATGAGCCGACGAGCTTGGCTCGGCCGGAGGATACTCACGCTTTCGACCGCTCCAAGGACAACAAGGTCCCGGTCTCCCGTTACGATGGCATCGCAATGGGAAACGATTGCGGCTGCCAAGACATGAGCATCTCTTGGATCTCGGAGTCGGGGGACTCGCGAGAACGTCTTGCGTAAGCTCTGCGGGGAACAATTTCTACACGAAGCAGTGACAGGCATCGCAATGGGAAACGATTGCGGCTGCCAAGACATGAGCATCTCTTGGATCTCGGAGTCGGGGGAACTCGCGAGAACGTCTTGCGTAAGCTCTGCGGGGAACAATTTCTACACGAAGCAGTGACAGGACTTCCCTGGCCTCCTCTCGTCGGCGGGGGAACTTCTCCTGCATGACCTCCAAGACTTCGTGCTGAACATCCTGAGAGATGACGAAAGCATGTTCTCCGCGGAACGCGGCTAGGAGGATCCACCGCTCCGTACCTGAGAACACGATGCCGGAAACGAGGACGTTCGAATCGAGGAAGAACCTCACCGAGATCGCCTTCGACGAGCTCCCTTGAGAGCTCGTAAGAGCGCCTCCCTGGTGATTCCCTTGCGTTTCGCCTCCTTCTGGAAGGACTCCGAGAGTTCCAGGAATCGGGTCTCAGCCCGTCGGAGAACGACGAAATCGCCTACCTCCTCCGCGAGGAGATAGGTGTCCTCGGAGATGCCGAGATCCCTCCGGATTCGAGCCGGGAGCGTCAGTTGTCCCTTCGTCGTGACCTTCACGACCTCAGCCATCGGAGGCATGTAAGGAATCCTTACTATTTCATCTTGGTTCCCGGGATGGTGACATCATTATCGGAGCGCGACGGCTACCCGTGGCACTTCAGACCGCTACCGGTAGACGGTATTCCGATGTCCAACGCTCAGGACATGGACGATCCTCGGTTGCCAGCCGACATCGACGATAGCCGGGTAGTCGCCCACTCGAATCTTGAAGGCTTCAACGGATCGCAGACGAGTCAGGTATCGAGCGGGATCCAGCGCAACCGTCCGGAGCTTTCGGGCCATCCTCTCTCGTACGGGTTTGTCCCGCTTCCGGAACTCTTCCGCAGCGAGTTCCGAGAACTCAACCCGGAACGCCAGCCGCTCATTCCTCTTTCATCAATCGCTCTAGCGGGACGGTCTTTCCCGCCCGAATTTGTCGGCGCGACTCGAAGATATCCTCGATGGTCTTCACGCTCAAGCGGTCCTCCAGGGCGCGCGCGATCGCATACCGGACGAATTCGGACTTCGAAGGGAAGCCTTGTTCCTTGGACGCCGCCGCAAGCAGCTTCGCCTGCTCTTTCGTAAGTTTGAGGCTTATTGTCTCCACACGAATTGTAATACGGTGGTATTACTTAGCTCTATTGATGGGCATTGTGAATCCGAAGAACGATATCTTCTGTCCCATCGGCTAGAACCTCGCGTCCGAGTCCTGGGATCTTTGAACGGCTTCGATAGCCCTGAGTCAGAAGGTCCAATAATCAGGTGCACCGCGGGTCGGAGAATATGTGCGAGCAGCCGACGCATGTTCGTCGCCAGCGTACGATTCGCGAGCTCATCGAAATCTCATAAAAGTCGGACAGCCCGCCCCCCGGCAAGCCGGGAAGCGGGCTTCCAAAAGAAGGTTCTACCGAGCCCGCATCTTGCATACACGTATTCGCGCTACCCGAGGCAAGACTTAAGAAGTAAGACCCGTCTTACCAGTCTGTGCACGTCGTGAAAGTGTCCAGCAAGGGCCAGATTGTGATCCCGAAAGAAGTTCGCAAGAGGCACCGGCTCGGACGGGACACGAACCTCGTGCTTCTCGAATCGGGGGACGCCCTCGTCCTTCGCAAGAAGACCGATGTGGAGGAGATTCTGAGAGACGAATTCGGTCCGCTCCTGCGGGCTTCCGAAGAGACATTGAAGGAGCTTTGGGGGAACCCGGAGGACGACGTCTGGGACGGCGTGTGAGGTGAGGTGCGATTGGCTCTCGAACCGGGATCCTTGGTCACGATCTCGTTCCCCTTTACGGACCTCACGGCGGTCAAGCGGCGACCGGCCCTGATCCTCATCGTCCAAGGTGAGGACCTCGTCGTCTGCGGCGTGACGTCCAAGATTTCCCGACACCGCGATGCAATCCCGCTCGACGATCGTGGAATGGCGGAAGGTCGGTTGCCCGCGCGAAGCGAAGTCCGCCCTCTGAAGTTGTTCACCATTCATCGCGCCCTCGTTCATACGCGCGTAGGACGCGTCTCCGCCACCACCTTCCGACGTGTGGTCGCTATCCTCATTTCGTCCCTCCGACGCGGTTCGAGGACCTTGACCTGAGCTCGTCGAGGCGTGCTTACCGCGACGGGTGGCATCCTGGCCAAGGAACATCCGGTCTTCGGCCGCGACGCCTAAAAGTCGGACAGCCCGCCCCCCGGCAAGCCGGGAACCGGGCTTCCAAAAGAAGGTTCTACCGAGCCCGCATCTTGCGGCGCCGGAGCACGTACGCCGTCGAGACGGCGGCGCCCGCGATCACGACGAGCAGGACCCAGAGCCAGACGCCCGGGTTCGAGCCCACGGATTGGGTCGAGGGGCCGGACGGGGTCCCCGGGTTCGTCCCCGGTTGGTTCCCGTTGTCGGACCCGCTTCCCGGGGTTTCGTCCCCGGTGCCCTGGTCGTCCGAGTCGTGGTCGTCCGTGTCGTTGTCGTGCTCGCCATGCGATCCGGAATCCCCGCTATGGTCGTGGGAATCCCCTTGGTCGTTGGCGTCTCCGTCGTGGTCGTCTCCGTCGCCGTCGTGCTCGCCATCCGCCGGTTGCATGCCGGAGGCATGGCCCAGCGGGGCGGCGTCTCGGTAGGGACTCTTTCCGCCGTGGAAGTCCGCCCGTGCGACGGGGGCGAACAACAGGACGGCGGCCAGCCCTAAGACGAGGGCCAGAGTGCGCTTCAAGGTCCCATCCTCGGGCGCCGGAGGATGCCCGATGTGGGAAATACATTCCGCCGGTTCAGGGGCCGTTGACAAACGCGGACCTACAAATCTGTGGAGTGGGAACCTGTTCCGTACGGTGATCACGTGGGCCCCGGCCTCTTGGGGAGCCTTTCGAGGTCAAGCCGGGCGGTTCCCGAGTGCATGGTGAGAAAATGGGAGGCGGTGATGGGATCACCGCCTCGACGTCGGATCGACTCGCCGAGCCTTCCTAGCCGGCGGCGAGCAGACGCGCCTCCCCCCGTCCCGCCGAGTTGTCCAAGACCACGATCATCAGGCCCAGCGCAGGCGTGTTGGCCCATTCCGAGGCGTCGATCGACACCGGCACGGTCCCCCGCGCCCCGACCGGGACCACGAACGCGACGCCCGAGGTGATGGAGGGCGTGAACGCGTTGAACATCGCGACGCCGGGAATGATGTCCGCACTCCCGTCCTGGAGCGAGTACCCGGCCGCCATGTAAGCGAACCGCGGGTTCGACACGGAGAGCCCGATCTCGTCCGACCGCACCGGGAGGAGCAGCGTACTGCTGTCCGTCGGCGCGAACGCGAAGCGGGCGTTCACCAGATCGAAGTTCGGCAGGGCGAAGACGAAGCTCCCATAGCGGCCGTCGAACGAGCCCGTGAGGATCGCCCCGATGTCGAAGCCGGCGACCAGGAAGTCCGGGACGCCGTCCCCGTTCGTGTCGATCACGATGTCGAACTCATTGTCCGACGGCGTGCTCCACCGGTTCCACGTGTTCACGGCGAAGACGAGGAAGCTCTGGGTCGCGCTGACCGGGATGCTCTGGACGCCGACGGCACGCAGGTCGTTCGAGCCCGCGGTCGTTCGTCGGCTCGAGAGGCCCCAGGCGTAGAAGTCCGCGACGCCCGCGATCGCGGTCGCGGGGTTCGACAGGCGGACGTTCGCCTTGTGACCGGGGCTCAACTGGCCATTCAGGACCGCCTGGACGTTCGAAAGGGCCCTCGGCACCAGATAGTAGGCGACGTGCAACACGACGCCGGAGTTCGATCCGTCCGTCGGGGTCAGGGTCACCAGGCCCGCGACGTTCCGGAAGGCCTGCCGGTTCGCGGATGTCGGCGTGCTGTCGCCGACCGTGGCGGCGGGTACATTCACCGTGACGACGACCGAGACCGTCTTGCCGGGCCTCACGCGCACGGAAGCG
>Ga0209468_1000948_pt1 | contig 13132 bp, 10 predicted proteins | sample GraSoiAngelo_102_FD_185871 | JGI IMG/M metagenome (GOLD analysis project Ga0209468, IMG submission 185871) | Grasslands soil microbial communities from the Angelo Coastal Reserve, California, USA - 14_0903_02_40cm (SPAdes) (version 2) | ecosystem: Environmental > Terrestrial > Soil > Grasslands ...
CGGGCCCGTTGGGCCACGGCCAGACCCGCAACGTGACACCGACGACGTCGTAGCCCGTCTCGACCAGCAGCGCGGCCGCGACGGACGAATCGACGCCACCGCTCATCGCGACGACGATGCGATCACGCATCGATCAGCTCTGAGCTCCGAGCGCAGCGGCGAGCCGGTTCAGCTCGTCGGTCGTCGCGTACGCGATTTCGACTCGGCCCCGGCGCTCGTTCCCCACGATTCGCACGCGGGTCAGGAGCGCTCGCTGGAGGGATTCTTCGAGAGCCGACAGTTCTGCCGACCGGCGGGCCAACGGCGTGGCTCGCTGCTTCTGCACACCTTCCTCGGTGGCTCTCACCGACCACGACTGAGACAGGATATCGTCTCTCAGCTTCATTTGATCAGCGAGACTCGTCAACGCCAGCAGCGCCCGCGCGTGTCCCATCGTGAGCCGATTCGCGCGCAGATCGTCCTGGATCGATAGCGGAAGCTTCAGCAGGCGCAGGCTGTTCGCGATCGTGCTGCGGTCGCGGCCGACCCGTTGGGCGAGTTGTTCCTGTGTCCAGCCGAACTCACCGAGGATCTGCTGGTAGGCCTCCGCCTCCTCCATCGGGTTGAGGTCCTCGCGAAGCAGGTTCTCGACCAGCGCGAGCTCGAGGCTCTCGGAATCGGTCGCCTCGCGCACCACCGCGGGAATTCGGTCCAACCCTGCCTGGCGCGCCGCGCGCCACCGCCGCTCGCCCGCGATCAGTTGCCAACGGCCAGCGAGGCCACGTCGCACGACGACAGGTTGAATGACGCCGGACGCTTTGATCGAGAGGGCGAGCTCGTCGAGCGCGCCGACGTCAAACATCTTTCGCGGCTGCCTCGGATTGGGCTCGATCTGGTCGATCGGGATCTCGGTCTGCGTCTCGCTCGCCGTCGGTGCGTCGCCGAGAAGCGCGTCGAGGCCACGCCCCAGCCCCCGCCTATTCATGTCGCAGAACCTCCTTTGTCAGCTCCAGATGCGCGATGGCCCCACTCGATCGCACATCGTGGAGCATGACTGGACGCCCGTGACTGGGCGCCTCACTCAGGCGAATGTTCCGTGGGACGACGGTCTCGAAGATATCGCCAGGGAAATACCGGTGGACTTCATCGCGGATCTGCAGCGCGAGACTCGTGCGCCCATCGAACATTGTCAGGACAATTCCTAATATCCCCAGGCTGGAGTTGAGCCGCTCTCGAATGAGCTTGATGGTCTTGACTAGATGAGCCAGTCCCTCGAGGGCGTAGAACTCGCATTGGAGCGGAACGAGCACCCGATCGGCTGCTACCAGGGCATTGATGGTCAAGAGTCCCAAAGAAGGCGGGCAATCGATGATGACGTAGTCTGCCGCACCACCTTCAGATGCCAGAGCATCGCGAAGCCGGTATTCCCGGCGTTCGAGACCGACGAGCTCGATCTCGGCACCGACCAAGTCGATGTCCGACGGTAACAAACGAAGAGAGCCGACCGCCGTTCCAACCACCGCTCTGCTAGTAGGTTCATGGCCGAGCAACACGTGGTAGATCGTCGGATATAGGCCATCCTTTTTCTGGCCCAGCCCGGTGGTTGCATTGCCCTGGGGATCGAGATCAACCAGCAGCGTCGAGCGTCCGGCCAGTGCTAAGCCGGCCGCAAGATTCACTGCCGTGGTTGTCTTACCGACGCCGCCCTTCTGATTCACGACGGCGATCGACCTAGGAATGATTCGTTCTCCTAGAAGGCGACCGTTTCACGGGAAACACTACTCATCATGTGTAGCCATATCCTGGCGACGCGCCTAAAGTTACCACTTCACCTCATGGAGATATACAACTCTCGGTGTTTCACGTGCAACATTCCTGGAAGCAAACGGGGGACTCGTCCGACTCTCGAAGAAATCTCAGGCGGAATCGACGACGAAGCTTCGAGTCCGGCCGCCTGCGAGTTGAACGACTGTGTACCGCCCGATCTTGACGCCGCATGGATCAGGGGGGCCGGACACGGCCACCATCCCACCAGCACGCACGAATCCGAGCCCCAACTTGAGTGTGCTCTCGACGTCGCCGGCGCACCGAGCCACCGCTACGTCGAACGCTTTTCTCCAGCGGCTGGGAACGGAAAGGACCCGCTCGGATAGGATCTCGACGTCAACGAGCTCCAACTCTCGCACGGCCGCCTTCAGGAAGGAAGCCCTTCGCTGCCTCGACTCGACGAGGAGCATCCGAATATCGGGCCTGACGATCTTGATCGGTAGACCAGGAAGCCCGGCGCCAGATCCGATATCCACTAAGCATTTGACGGTCGGTGGAATCACGTGCAGGAACACCAGACTGTCCAGGAGCAGGTGGTCTGCAAGCCACGTGGGGTCGGTTGACCCGATCATTCTGTGCTTGCTATTCCATTTTATCAATAAGGCCAGATACTTGCTGAACCTGGCTGTCTCGCTGCCGACGAGGCCTCGCCCCAGAATGGTAGGGGCGCCACGCGTGAGCCTTCCGAGCGCCTCCCTGGTGGCTTCGGGCGAGGGGAGTCTACGCCTGGGCTGCGTCCTTCGCCTCGCGCGCCGCGCCGCGGGAACGCGGCCGGTCCATGTACCACTGCTGCAGGATCTGAAGGACGTTCGACACCGTCCAGTACAGGACGAGCCCAGCCGGGAGATTGAGGAACATGAACGTGAAGACGAAGGGCATGACCAACATCATCTTCGCCTGGCGGGGGTCGCCCGTCGTCGGCGTCATCTTCTGCTGCATGAACATCGTCACGCCCATGAGGAGCGGCAGGACGTACGTTGGGTCGTGACTGGCGAGGTCGCAGATCCAGACATCGAATCCGAAGACGCGTCCAAAGCACAGGAAGGTCGCGTTCTGGAGCTCGACGGACACGGACAGCGCGAGGTACAGCGCGTAAAAGATTGGAATCTGCGCGATCATTGGCAGGCAGCCGCCCATCGGATTGACGTGGTGCTTGCGGTACAGGCCGAGCGTCTCTTCCTGCAGCTTCTTCGGGTCGTTCTTGTACTTAGTCCGCAGCGCGTTGACCTGCGGCTGAAGCGCCTGCATCGCCTTCATCGACCGCATGCTCTTGACGGTGAGGGGATAGAACAGGACCTTCGAAACGACCGTGAGCAGGATGATGGCTACACCGTAGTTGCCGACGTAGTGGTGGACCCACTTCATCAACTTCAGAATCGGAACGCCGAGCCACTCCATCGGGAGTCCGCCATACTTCCGTGGAATCGGAAATCCGCCGAAGTTGAGGGTCCCTTCTAGCCCGTACGCGACGAGGCGCTCGTATTCCTTGGGCCCGATGTAGAACTCGACGCGGCCTTCCCACGCCTGTCCCGGAGCTATCGTCGACGTCGCCTTGACCGCGACGCTAACGATCCCATTCTTGGCTTCTCCCGCAGCCTCCCTGTTCGTTGCGAGCTTGAAGCCCGGCGTCTTCGGGATCAAGGCTGCGAGGTACCAGGTGCTGTCGAGGCCGATCCACTCGCCCTCCAACTCCTTGGCGGTGACAGCCCCCAGGTCATCGACACGATTGACGTGACCGCCCGAGGACCAGACGACTTCGGTTGGGCGCTGACCGATGAACTTCTCTTCGGACGCTTTTTCATGTCGCCGAACGAACCCCGGCAGCGCAATCGTGACCGTCTTCGGCTGCCCCGTCGGGTTTTCGATCCGGATATTTGCGTCGATGGAATAGCGGTCTGCCTGGAAGCGCAGGGTCTCCTTGATGACAGCTCCTGAAACGTCTCCGCTGAACACGAGATTGCCGGCTGGGGTGTCCGGCCCGAGGCGTAACACGTTGGAACCATTAATATTTAACGGGACTGGCTCTGGTGGGGTGTCCCCGGATGAGGCGAGGAGACCTGCCGAGCCGAACTCCCCGATCACGACCATCGGTTTCTCGCCTCGATACTTGAGCGTCCATTCGAGGAGCTTGGCGCCCTCACTACTCACGATCGCTCGATACGACGGGCCATCCACCGCGGCGGTCCGCTGAGGCGGGCGGGCAACCGGAGTTACAGCGGGTGGAAGAGGCGATTGCGTTCGCGCCGCAGATGGAGTGGCTGCGGCCGGACTCGCTGGCGCGGGCTGAGCCGCCGGCGCCTGGTGCTCCTGGGGCGGGGAAGACGGTTGGCTCGACGGGAAAAAATAGGCTTGATAGACGATGAGCAGCGCCGCCATCAGTACTGCGGCCAGAATCGCCCGCTTTTCCATCGTCACGCGCTCCGCGCCCGCGGTAGCGGCGGCGGATCGTATCCTCCCGGGTGAAACGGGTGGCATCGCAAGAGCCGACGGACGGCAAGCCAGCCGCCGCGCCCGACGCCGTGTGCGATCAACACCAGCCGTGCGTATTCAGAGCACGTTGGGGCAAAGCGACAGTGGCGCCCCAACACCGGAGACAGCAACACCTGATACCCGCTGACCAGCGCCACGACGGCGCGAGTCGGCCAGCTCACACGGCCCTCCGAGGCAGCGCACCAAATGCACCGTGCAATTCGGCGATCAGCGCCGCAAATGAGCGCTCGAGGACGCCGCGCTTGGCGATCACCATCAGGGCCACGCCCGTCGGCGCCGCGCTTCGCGTGGCTCGAAACGCCTCGCGCAGCCGTCGCCGTGCTCGGTTACGCGACGCCGCCCCGCGGATTTGTCGCGTCACTGCGAACCCGGCGCGGCGCGGTCCATCCGATTCGCGCCACAGGACAACGAGTGACGGACGATCAACGCGCTTGCCTTGCTGAAAGAGCGCCTGAATTTCGGCGCCGGTGGTCAACCGCTCACGGCGAGGAAATCGGCCGGTTACACGGTCAGCCGTTTGCGCCCCTTCGCCCGCCGGCGCTTGAGCACCTTCCGCCCGCCCTTCGTCTTCATGCGCTCGCGGAAGCCGTGCGTCTTGGCTCGCCGCCGACGATTCGGTTGAAACGTGCGCTTCATGTAGGCAATTCCCCCTCGGAATCGTAAAGCCGACGTAGTGTAGGCACCGGCTCCGGGCAAGTCAACTTTGCCAAGACCCTTGCGACGGCGTTTTGCCGTGTGTTACGGTGCCGCATCCTGATCGCCTGGGGATGTGTTGGCTCTTCGTGTCGCTCCGCTCCGATGAGAAACATCCGATGACAGCGTTCTGCCCGGCTATCCACATCGGTGGATAACGGTGTGCGTAACCTGGGGTTCAGCCTGTGTTAGAAGGTCTTTGGGCGCGCGTGCTGGACGCCGCGGGCCGGCACCTCCCGGCCGCCGTGATGGATACCTGGTTTCATCCATGCCACCTCGTCGCCGTCGAGGGTGATCATCTTCGTATCGGTGCGCCCAACAAGTTCCATCGCGATTGGGTCTTCCAGCACCATTGGGACGTCCTCCAGACCGCGGCCCGGGAAGCTCTCGGTGGGCAACCGCGCCTTTCGATCGTGGTCGTCGAGGAGAACTCGTCGCCGACGCCCGCGCCACCACCACACTCCCCGGCGCCCCCTGGTGGTCGTGTCGAGGGATTGAATCCGCGATACACCTTCGATTCCTTCGTCGTCGGGTCATCGAACCAGTTCGCTCAGGCGGCCTCCCAGGCCGTCGCGGAGTTGCCGTCGAGGGCCTACAACCCGCTCTTCATCTACGGAGGGGTCGGACTGGGCAAGACGCATCTACTCCACGCGGTCGGCCATCAGACGAGCCGCCTGTTTCCGGCGATGGCCGTCGCGTATCTGTCGTCGGAGCGATTCACCAATGAGTTGATCAATGCGATTCGCTACGATCGGACGGCCGAGTTCCGCGCGCGCTATCGCAACATCGATCTCCTGCTGATCGACGATATCCAGTTCATCTCGGGGAAGGAGCGGACGCAGGAAGAGTTCTTCCACACGTTCAACGATCTGTACGAGTCGCGAAAGCAGATCATCGTCTCGAGCGATTGCTCGCCGAAGGATATCCCCGAGATCGAAGAACGCCTCCGCTCGCGCTTCGAATGGGGCCTCATCGCGGACATCCAGCCCCCCGACTTCGAAACGCGGGTGGCGATCCTGCGCAAGAAGGCCGCGCTCGAGCGCGTCCTCCTCGAGGACGACGTCGCGTTTCTCATCGCCGGCCGCATCAAGTCGAACATCCGCGAGCTGGAGGGTTCGCTGACGCGGATGATCGCCTTCTGCGCCCTGACCGGGCGCGAGATGAGTGTCGAGCTCGCTCAAGAAGTGCTCGCTGACCTCTGGGGCGAAGATGAAAAGGTCATCACCATCGATCAGGTCCAGCGCAAGGTCAGCGACTTCTTCGGCGTGAAAGTCTCCGATCTCAAGGCCAAGAACCGGACCAAGGCCGTGGCCTTCCCGCGCCAGGTGGCGATGTACCTGGCCCGCCAGCTGACGCACGCGTCGCTCGCCGAGGTCGGTCGGGCGTTCGGGGGCAAGGATCACACCACGGTGCTGCACGCCGTGGACAAGATTCAGTCCCTCGTGCAGGAAGACCCCAAACTCAAGAAGACCATCGAGGGACTTATCCAGGGCGTCCAGCTATGATCCACCGCCTCGCGATCCCCATCAACATCGTTGTCCCCCGTGGCGCCACGGTTCAAGCTCCAGAGATCGCGGCGTTTTTTTCGATCAAGCGCTATCCACATCGCTCGACGTCTCTTACGACTACGCTGTTGTTTCTTTCTTCTTCCTGACAAGGGAGAACTGTATGGAAGTCGTTCTCGACCGCGACCAGTTCCTCAAGGGCCTGCAGATGGTCCACAACATCGTGGAACCACGGCAGACCCTGCCAATCCTCGCCAACGTCCTGCTCGAAGCCGAGGACGAGACGATTCGCGTGACCGCCACCGATCTCGAGGTCGGTGCCCGCGTATCGGTCCCGGCGAAGGTCGCCAGTAAGGGGGCGATCACGCTGTCGGCGCGCAAGCTCGCCGAGATCGTGAAGGAACTACCGGCGGCTGGTCTCACGCTGAAAGTGGGCGAGAGTGCCGCCGTCAACTTGCGCTGTGCCGGTGTCAACTATCGCCTCGTCGGCTTGGCGTCCGACGATTTTCCGGCGGTGGTACCGGCCGCGCCACCGGCGTGGCTGACCCTTGAGGCCAAGACGCTTCGCGAGATGCTGGCTCAGACGAGCTTCGCGGTCTCGCACGACGAGAGTCGCTTTGCGCTGAACGGCGTGCTGTTCGTGTTTCAACCGAAGGAGATTCGCCTCGTTGCGACCGACGGCCACCGACTCGCCATCGCCAACCGAGGCGTCGGGCACGGCCTGAGCGGTGTCACGGGCATCGTTCCGCGTAAGGCCGTCACCGAGATCATGCGCGTGCTCGGCTCGACCGAGGACGTCCAGATCGCCATCACCGAAAACCAGTTCGTGATGCAGATGCCGAACTTCGTCATGACGGCCCGGCTGATCGAGGGGCAGTTCCCGAACTACGAGGCGGTGCTGCCGAAGAATCATCCAGGACGATTGGCCATCAAGCGCACCGCGCTCGTGGCCGGCTTGCGGCGAGTGTCCGTGATGGCCGAGGAACGCAACAAGCCTGTGCGATTCTCGCTGACGCCGGGGACGCTGACGCTGGCCGCGGCGAGCCACGATCTCGGCGAGGCCGAGGAAACGCTGGAGGTCGATTACGCCGGCGCCGAGCTCACGATCGGCTTCAATTCGCGCTACGTGCTCGACGCGCTCGCGCCGATGGAAAAGGACGACGTCGTCATCGAATTGAAGGACAGTTTGAGCCCCGGAATCATGAAAAGCGCCCAGGAAGAGGGCTCCTGCTGTGTTATAATGCCTATGCGTATTTAGTGAGGATTTCGCTCTGAATACAGGAGCTCAACCAGGGTGCAAATTGGCTGGCTACAGTTACGTGATTTTCGTAACTATCGCACCCTCTCCTGGAGCCCGTCGCCCAAGCTGAACGTCCTCACTGGGCCCAACGCCCAAGGCAAAACGAACCTTCTCGAGGCTCTTGGCTTTCTGCTCACAGGCCGCTCGTTTCGAACGTCTCGTCTGGCCGAAGTACCCCACTGGGGTACTGCCGCCGTGGCCGTCGCGGGCGAGCTGCGTCGGCTCGATGGCACTGTGACCGTCCGACGGACACTCGAACGCCTCGAGAATGGTGGTTGGCGCAGTGAAGGCGCGGGCTGCTCGTGGGCGCGCGCGGTGGCGTTCGGCTGGCACGATGTGGAAGTGCTCAATGGTCCGCCCGCGCTACGCCGCAATTTCCTTGACGGCGTCGCGGCAAGGCTCTACCCGAGTCATCGCGCAACGATGGGGCGCTTCCGGCAGATCCTCGCGCGCAGGAACTCCGTGCTCCAGCGGGGTGGCGCCGGCGCGGACGCCCAGCTCGGGCCCTGGGACGAACAGTTTGCCGAAGTCGGCATGGAGTTGATCGATCGGCGGCGAAGGGCGACGGCGGCTTTGCAGACGGAGATCAGCCGTGTCTATCCGTGTCTCGCCGGGGAACGTCACAAGGTCGAGTTGAGCTATCGCTGCTCGGTGGGAGAGGCGGCCGAGCCGGCGGCGTTGTTGACTGCGCTCGAGCGTCACCGCCGTGAAGAGTTCCGACGCGGGCAGACGCTGGTGGGTCCTCACCGCGATGACGTCCTCGTCGAGCTCGAGGGTACCGATGCGCGTGTGTTCGGGTCGCGGGGCCAACAGCGCCTGCTGGCGCTCGCGTTGAGGCTGGCCGAGCTGTTGCCGATCACGGAAGCGACGGGCACGTCGCCGGTGCTTCTGCTCGACGACGCGCTCTCCGAGCTCGATCCGAGTGTGCGCGACAACGTCCTGCGCGAAGTCGAGGCCGCTGAGCAGGTATTTCTGACCACGCCCGATCCGTGGCCGGCTGCGACCGGCGGACGGTGGGCAATCCATGGAGGGGGGCTCGCTGCCGCATGAGCGCTGAGACGTACACGGCCAGCGATATCAAGGTTCTCGAAGGGCTGGAGGCCGTCCGCAAGCGCCCCGCGATGTACATCGGCGACACGAGCACTTATGGCTTGCACCATCTCGTGTACGAGGTCGTCGACAATTCGGTCGACGAAGCTCTCGCCGGGTTCTGCGATTCGATCAAAGTCATCCTGCACACCGATGGCTCTTGCTCGGTCGGTGACAACGGGCGCGGCATCCCCGTCGACACCCACAAGGAAAGCGGGAAGCCAGCGGCCGAAGTGGTGCTCACCGTGTTGCACGCGGGAGGCAAGTTCGAGCACTCGGCCTACAAGGTGTCCGGAGGCCTGCACGGCGTCGGCGTTTCGGTCGTCAACGCGCTCAGTGAGTGGCTCGACGTTGAGATTCGCCGCGACGGCAAGGTTTGGACACAGCGCTACGAAAATGGCGGAGAAGACGCCGAAGCACGGCACGATCATCCGCTTCAAGCCTGACGCGAAGATCTTCGAGGAGACGAGCTTCTCTTTCGACACGCTGAGCAACCGTCTCCGCGAGCTGGCTTTCCTCAACAAGGGCCTCAAGATCGTCATCGAGGACGAACGCGACGAGCGCAGCCACACCTTCCTTTACCGGGGCGGCATCGTCGAGTTCGTCAAGCACCTCAACCAGAACAAGACGCCCATCCATCCCAAGGTGCTCTACTTCGAGGGCAAGAAGGGCGACATCGAGGTCGAGGTCGCGCTGCAGTACAACGACGGCTACCAGGAAAACGTCTTCTCCTTCGCCAACAACATCAACACGCGCGAAGGCGGAACGCACCTGACCGGCTTCCGGGCTGCGCTCACCAGCAGGCTCGCCGCGTACGCCGAAGCCCAGGGGTTCCTCAAGGGGTTCAAAGGAGGCGTGAGCGGCGACGACGTTCGAGAAGGCCTCACCGCGGTCGTCTCCGTCCGGCTGCCCGACCCGCAGTTCGAAGGGCAGACGAAGGCCAAGCTCGGCAACACCGACGTCAAAGGCCTCGTTCAGCAGGTCGTCAATGACAAACTGGCCGAGTCGTTCGAAGAGGATCCGACGACGGCTCGCAAGATCGCCGACAAGTGCGTGCGCGCGGCCCAGGCGCGGGAGGCGGCCCGCAAGGCTCGCGAGTTGACACGCCGGAAAGGCGTGGACGACGAAGGGCTGTCCGCGAAGCTGGCCGATTGCTCCGAGCGCGAACCGCAGCATCGCGAGATCTTCATCGTGGAGGGCGATTCGGCCGGCGGCTCGGCGAAGCAGGGCCGCGACCGCAAGACGCAGGCGGTCCTGCCTCTGCGCGGCAAGATCATCAACGCCGAGAAGGCGCGCTACGATAAGGTCCTTTCCCACAATGAAATCCGGCTGCTCATCTCGGCCCTGGGAACGGGCGTCGGTCCGGAGGAATTCGACGTCGCCAAGCTCCGCTATCACAAGATTATCCTGATGACCGACGCCGATGTGGACGGCGCGCACATCCGCACGCTGCTGCTGACGTTCTTCTTCCGCCACATGAACGCGGTGATCGAGGTGGGGCATCTCTTCATCGCACAGCCGCCGCTGTTCAAGGTGAAGAAGGGCAAGGTCGAGAAGTACCTGATGAACGAGGGCGAATTCGAAGACTTCTTCGTTTCGGCGTGGGGCGAGAAGGGGCGGATTAAGGTTCCAGGTAAGGGCTCTCCCATCTCCGACAACGCTCTCGTGGACATGCTGAAGAAAGCGGTCGAGTATCGGCATCTCTTCGACAAATTTGCCAGGCGGGGCGTTCCCGGGAAGATATTGGAGGGATTCCTAAAGGGCAAAGTTCGAACGTCTCGTCGTGTATCCGGGGCGCAATGGGGCGATGCTCTTCAGGCCGCTGCTACGGAAGCAGGCCTTCGACAATTTGAGGTCGAAGTTGACGAGGGTGAGAACGGCGAAGGTCCTATGGTCCACATCAAGGGCGACATACCCGCCGACATCAATGTTCAGATTCTGAAATCTGGTGACTATCAGATTCTTTTTGATCTCTACCAGGAACTCCCTCCGTTCTATCGCGGTCCAGCAATAGTGATGCAAGAGGACGGCAAGGAGGTGGCGGTAAAGACGGTCAACGAGATGGTCCAGACGGTGTTCGATTTGGCGAAGCATGGGGCGTCGTTCCAGCGCTACAAGGGCCTTGGTGAGATGAATCCCGAGCAGCTCTGGGAAACGACAATGAACCCCGAAACGCGCACGCTGCTGAGGGTGACGATGGACGATGCCGTAGGCGCCGACGCGATGTTCACGGTCCTCATGGGCGACGCAGTTGAACCGAGACGGGAATTCATTGAGAAACACGCGCTTGATGTAGCGAATCTGGACGTCTGAGCGCGTGACCGATTCTGGCACCGATTGACTTCCAGACTGCGGAAGGGAAGCGACATGGCAGTTCGCCGGGCGAAGCGTAAGCATTCCCTGGAAGATCGAGTTACGAATTCCGGCGCTGGAGCAAGGCCGGGAGCTCACTCAATCTGCACATTTACGCGAAGCGGGAGAACCTCGGCGAGGTCGACATCGGACGCGGGTCGTTGTACTAGCGGGGGCTGAAGCGGCAGCTGTGGATGCGAACCTCGTGGAGCAACCTTGCAGAGGGGATGAATCAGCTCGCGTATCAGCCGTAGGCCTAGCGGACAGATCGTAAGGAGAGCAATGCCCGACCGCCAGATCAACGCCCCGATCGAAGAGGAGATGCGGAAGTCGTACCTCGACTACGCGATGTCCGTCATCGTCGGACGCGCGTTGCCCGACATTCGCGACGGCCTCAAGCCCGTCCACCGCCGCGTGCTCTACACGATGCAGCTGCTCGGCCTGGCCTCGAACCGCGGCTACAAGAAGGCGGCTCGCGTCGTCGGCGACTGCATGGGCAAGTTCCATCCCCACGGCGACTCGGCCATCTACGACGCGCTCGTGCGGATGGTTCAGGAGTTCTCGCTGCGGTACCCGCTCGTCGACGGGCAGGGAAACTTCGGTTCAATCGATGGCGACCCGGCCGCGGCGATGCGCTACACCGAAGCGCGCATGGCCCGGATTGCCCACGAGATGCTCGCCGACATCGACAAGGACACTGTCGACTTCGCGCCGAACTACGACGACAACGAGACGGAGCCGATCGTCCTGCCGACGCGGATCCCCAATCTCCTCGTCAACGGCTCGGCGGGCATCGCGGTTGGGATGGCCACCAACATTCCGCCGCACAACCTCACCGAGGTCGTCAACGGGTTGGTGATGCTGATCGATCAGCCGGACACCACGATCGAGCAGCTCATGACTGTCATCACGGGCCCGGATTTTCCGACGGCGGGCTCCATTTACGGCACCAGCGGCATCCGAGAGGCATACACGACTGGACGGGGCACGATTACCCTGAGGGCCAAGGCACATTCCGAGAAACTGCGCGGCGGCCGAGAAGCGATCATCGTCACCGAACTTCCATATCAAGTAAACAAGGCGACCTTAATCGAGAAGATCTCCGAGCTTAGCCGCGAGAAGAAAATCGAAGGGGTCTCCGAGATCAGGGACGAGTCCAACCGAGAGGGCATTCGTCTGGTGCTTGAACTGGGCAGGGGCGAAATACCCCAGATCCTCCTCAACCAACTCTACACGCACACCCAGATGCGGACAACGTTCGGCATCATCATGCTGGCGCTGGTCGGCCGGCGGCCTCAGGTGGTCGACCTCAAGGAGATGCTCGAAGCGTTCATCAAGTTCCGCCGCGAGGTCGTCACGCGGCGCACGCGCTACGACCTGGTCCGCGCCGAGGAGCGCGCCCACATTCTGGCCGGCCTCCGCAAAGCCGTCGAGCAGCTCGATCTCGTCATCCGGATCATCCGCCAGGCCGCCAACGCCGACGCCGCGCGCGACGCCCTTATGAGCCGGCTGGACCTCACCGAGGTCCAGGCCAAGGCGATCCTCGACATGCAACTCCGCCGGCTGGCCGCGCTCGAGCGCCAGAAGATCATCGAAGAGCACGAGGAGACGCTGAAGCTGATCGAAGAGCTGAAGTCGATCCTCGCCTCCGACGTCAAGCTGATGGGGATCATCAAGACCGAGCTCCAGGCGGTCAAAGACGAGTACGGCGACGGGCGCCGCACGGAGATCCTCACCGAGACGACCGAGCTGACCGTTGAGGACCTGCTGGCCGACGAGGAAATGGTCGTCACGATCACGCGCTCCGGGTACATCAAGCGGACGCACGTGGAGGCCTACCGCAGCCAGCGCCGCGGCGGGAAGGGCGTGACCGGGATGGAGACAAAGGAAGAGGACA
>Ga0209468_1000966_pt1 | contig 13024 bp, 9 predicted proteins | sample GraSoiAngelo_102_FD_185871 | JGI IMG/M metagenome (GOLD analysis project Ga0209468, IMG submission 185871) | Grasslands soil microbial communities from the Angelo Coastal Reserve, California, USA - 14_0903_02_40cm (SPAdes) (version 2) | ecosystem: Environmental > Terrestrial > Soil > Grasslands ...
TCGCTGCTTGATAAGATTCTGGGGCGGCCGCTCAAATCGTCGGAACGCAAGAAAGAAGAGCTGACGGTGGCAACCGGAGTGCCGGTGCTCGGCCTGGATGCGTTGGCCTCAACGGCGTACGGCGCGGAGGCAGCGCTGACGATTCTAATGCCGCTGGGCGTGGCCGGATTGCGCTACATGCCGATGATCATGCTCGCAATCCTGGCATTGCTCGCGACGCTTTACTTCTCGTATCGACAGACGGCGGCTGCGTATCCGAGTGGTGGCGGCGCCTACATTGTCGCAAAGGACAATCTCGGCACGCGCGCTGGCGTCGTGGCGGGCACGGCACTGCTGCTCGATTACATGCTCAATGTTGCTGTTGGAATCTCCGCCGGGGTTGGCGCTGTCGTGTCAGCGATTCCAATGCTACAGAAACAAAGATTGGCGTTTTGTCTACTGGTGCTCGTCGTGCTGACCGTGATCAATTTGCGCGGCGTTCGTGAAACAGGAATAACGTTCGTGTTCCCAGTGCTCGCGTTTGTTCTGTGCGTCGGGAGCGCAATGATCGTCGGCGTGGTTCAGGCCGTGCTGAGCGGAGGGCATCCCCGGCCGGCCGCATCGCCTCTGCCAGTTTCGGCTGCGACCCAAGCGGTGAGTGCCTGGATGCTGTTGCGTGCCTTCGCCAGCGGTTGCACCGCGATGACAGGTATTGAGGCAGTCAGTAACGCCATCCCGCTCTTTCGCAAACCCACCGTGCCGAACGCGCAATGGACGCTAACCATCATCGTCGCGATCCTCGGCGCGTTTCTGCTCGCGATAGGTTATCTCTGCCCAGCTTATCATATCCGCGCGATGAACGAACAACAGCCAGGCTATCAAACAATCTTCTCGCAACTGATCGGCGCCATCGCAGGATACGGCGTATTCTACTCCATCGCCATCGCCAGCATTTTTAGCGTGCTAGTTTTTTCCGCGCAGACCAGCTTTGCCGGTTTTCCGCGCGTGTGCCGGCAGTTAGCCGAGGATGGATTTCTGCCGTCGTTCTTTGGAGAACGCGGACGACGGTTGGTTTTTTCCAGCGGCATCATTATTCTGGCGATTCTGTCCGGCATCCTGTTGATCGCCTTCCGGGGCGTCACCGACAAGCTGATTCCGCTGTTCGCCATCGGCGCGTTCAGCGCCTTCGCGTTTTCACAAATTGGAATGGTCGGTCACTGGCAGCGCAAAAAGGGCAGAGCTGCGCGCACAAAACTTGTGATCAACGCAATCGGGGCGACCGCGACCAGCGTTGCCTTGGTCATCATCGTGGCCGCAAAATTTGTGGAGGGCGCTTGGATCATTCTGGTTGTTGGCCCGGGATCGGTATGGCTGTTTTGGAAAATCAAACGTCACTACGAATTCATCGCGCGCGAAGTCGAACACCCGGCGAAATTGCAAACGGGCAAACTGCGACCACCGGTGGTGATCATTCCCATTGATAGCTGGAATCGCGTGACCGAGCGCGCCCTGCGCTTTGGTTTGGAAATGTCGGACGACATCACCGCGTTGCATGTCGCCTGCGGCAAGGAGAGCGACAGCGAGAGCTTGCAGGAAACCTGGGCCGAAAAGGTGGAGAAACCGGCCCGTGCAGCCAACGCGACCGTTCCGCGCTTGGAGATTATCCATTCACCATACCGGCAAATTTACGAACCGATTCTAAAATTCGTGCAAAAAAAAGAACAGGAGAACAAAGACCGCCTCGTCGCGGTTGTAATTCCCGAGCTGGTCGAGCCGCACTGGTACGAACGGCTCCTCCACAACATCCGCGGCGCAGGATTGCGGGCGCTGCTGTTTCTGCAAGGCGACCGGCGCACTGTGGTGATTACGACGCCGTGGTATCTGCGGGATTAGCCAACTGCGAAGTTCGTCGCCGGCGAATCTTATATTGTGGAAAGCACAGATCTTTCACCGCGGATCAAATATGTTTCCTGGGGTCGACTGGAAGTCGAGGGAAAAGCAGACCCTTACAAAGACGCAAAGCTTTTCCCCGGGGGCTCACGTGATTGGAATTGGCGCGAGACTGGGACTGGTCACAATCCTGGAATCCAAGTCACCGACGTGGGGGAATTGCTGGATCATGGCGCTACAGTGGTCGTGCTTTCGCGCGGAATGGCCGAATGCCTTCATGTCCCGCGCGAGACGTTGGATTTTTTGAAGGAACGGCAAATCGCCACTCACGTCCTGCCAACCAAAGAAGCAGTGGCGCTTTACAACAAACTCGCGGAAACCGAGCCAGTAGGCGGACTTTTCCATACGACCTGCTGACTTCGCTGGCTTGTGTGGAAAACAGCTGCAATTTTTTGCGCCGCATTTCTTAGCATGGCTTTTCAGCAGCCAAGTTCGGAGGTCAGACGCGCGGCGGTCGGGGATCTGGCGGGATTGTCACCTGTCCTTGGGCGCGCCTACTCGGCCGATGCGCCCGAATTTGAGCCGATACCAAACCCCGGTCCGCATGACTGGCTTGCGGTGCATCCCGAATCCGGGCAGACCTTCAACGAATTCAAAGCGTCTGGTCCTAACCGGCCGACTAAGTCGAGGCGCGTCATCTACCTTCAACCGCTGGGTGACTTCACCGCTGGCCGCAGCCCGTCGATCGGCAAGCTACGCGAGTTTGCGGCGGCGTTTTTCTCCGTGGAAGTCAAAGCGCTGCCGGCAGTATCGCTCAACGCGTCCAAGTTTACGACCCGAGACAATCCGAATACCGGCAATTTACAAATTCTCACAAGCGACATTCTCGATTTCCTCAAAGCACGGATGCCTGCGGATGCGTTCTGCACGCTGGCGATCACGATGGAAGATCTTTACCCTGAGGCGTCGTGGAATTTCGTATTCGGCCAGGCCTCGCTGCGCGAGCGCGTCGGTGTTTACAGCTTTGCGCGTTATGATCCTGCGTTTTATGGAGAAGCTCGCGGAAAGAATTATCAAACTCTCCTCCTACGCCGCAGCTGCAAGGTGCTCGCGCATGAGACTGGGCACATGTTCGGACTCGCTCACTGCACGTTTTTCAACTGTCTGATGAACGGCTCGAATCACCTTGCCGAAAGCGATCGTCGCCCGCTCCATTTGTGTCCGGTCTGTTTGCGCAAGCTGCAATGGAGCATCGAGTTCGATGTGCTTGAACGCTATCGCTCACTCGAACGCGTCGCTCGCACCGACGGTTTTATCGAAGAAGCAGATTGGCTCAATCAACGAATTAAGATTCTGCGCGGCGATTAAGGGGATCAGTTTCCGTCAGCGCACTTCAGTGTGACGGCTGTAGTCATCACTGGAAAATCCGCATTACGAAAAATTAAAGCTTCGCGCCTGCATAGCGTTCGCAAGTGTCCACCAGTGAAGCCGGGGTCATCCGGAATCTGCGAAGACGGCGAGGGACGTCCCACAGGATTAAGGGATCACGCTCTGGTCCCAGATGTGTTCAACTGCGTGTGCGTGGGCTCCCTCGGCGCGCTTCGCCGACCTCGGGATGACCCCGCCAGTGCTTAATAGAGGGCTATGCCTGTTGCCGGATCCGTTTGATTTCATCCAGCGATGCTGGGTTTTCCAAAGCGGATGTGTCGCCGAGTTTTTCACCCAGATACGCAGCGCGCACGATGCGGCGCATCACTTTTGCGTTCCGGGTTTTTGGTATGTCTGCCACAAAAACCACGTTGCGCGGAGCGAGTGCCTTACCGAGATCGCGTGCCACATTCTCTTTCAATTCGGTCGCAAGAGTGACATTGCCGTCCGCTCCCTTCTTCAAAACGCAAAAACAAATCAGCGCTTCGCCTTTGATGGAATCGGGGACGCCCACCGCGGCGGCTTCGCTCACTTGTGGATGCGCAACCAGGATCGATTCCACTTCCGCTGGCCCGACGCGTTTGCCGCCAACTTTAATTGTGTCGTCAGAACGCCCCAGAATGTACCACAGTCCATCATTATCGACCGCCGCCCAATCGCCGTGGACCCAAACATCTGGAAAACGCGACCAATAGATCTCGATGTACCGCTCGCGGTCTCTCCAAAAGCCGCGCGTCATCCCGATCCAAGGTTCGCGAATTACCAGTTCGCCAACTTGTCGACGCACGGACCTTCCATGTTCATCGACAACATCTGCGGCCATTCCCGGGAGCGGCCCGGAGAATGCGCACGGCTTCATCGGTGTTAGGACATTGCCCATCACGATTCCACCGGAGATTTCAGTGCCACCGGAGTAGTTAATTATCGGAAGTTTTCCGCGCCCTACATTTTGGAAGAGCCACATCCATGGATCGGGATTCCATGGCTCACCAGTGGAAGCGAATTTGCGGAGCGATGAGAGATCGTGTCGATGCACAATCTCATCGCCATGAGGCCGCAACGCGCGAATCAGCGTCGGCGAAACGCCCAGGGCAGTCACTTGATGCCGATCCACCAGTGACCAGACGCGATCTGGTTCTGGAAAATCGGGTGCGCCATCGTAAAGCATCATTGTCGCGCCGAGCAGTAACGTGCCGAAAACTTCCCATGGCCCCATCATCCAGCCCATGTCGGTCATCCAGAAAAGCGTTTCGTCCGGGTGCAGATCGAGCCCATGCCACATGTCCTGTGCGGATTTAATTGGAAACCCGCAATGCGTGTGCACCGCGCCTTTAGGCCGACCGGTTGTGCCCGAGGTATAGATGATCATCATCGGATCTTCCGCCGATGTGCGTTCCGTTGGTTGTTGAGAGCTGAGACTTGAGAGACTCGTCACCTCGCGCCACGAATGTGCTTCGTAATGCGGCCGCGCCGCTTTAGAATTCGACGGCTTTAAGCCGTCGAGTTTCGGCGCCGGAGTTTCTGACGGCAAAACAATCAGGTGTCTAAGGCTGGGGACTTGCGACGCTGCTTCATACGCGATCGGTCTCATAGCACAAAATTTTCCGCGCCGATAAGTTCCATCCGCCGTGAAAAGCGCTTTTGCCTCGGCGTCATTGAGCCGAGAAATAATCGCGGCTGCGCCGAAGCCAGAAAAAAGCGGGAGAAAAATTGCGCCGATTTTAATGATCGCGAGCATTGCAACCACGATCTCAGGAACCATTGGCATAAACACGCCCATGGCGTCCCCTTTTCCGAGACCGAGGCCGCGTAACACGGCGGCCATCTCGTTGGTTTGCACGCGTAACGTTTTGTAGGTGAGGGTTTGAATAGTGCCGTCTTCGGTCTCGGACTTGATGGCAACGCGATTGTCGATCTCAGTGCCGGCGTACTTGTCGAGCATGTTGTGGACGATGTTCATTTCGCCGCCGACGCACCAACGCGCCCACGGTTTGCCATCGCTTAGATCGACCACGCGTGAATACGGTTTGTAAAACTGGATATCGAGATCGCCTAGCACCGCGTCCCAGAACCACTCAATGTCGGTTGTCGATCGTTGCATCAGCTCATCGTACGAACCGAGCTCATGTTTCTGAATAAAGCGCTGAAGATTTGATTGTGCGACAAGCTCCGGCGCCGGATGCCAGACAAAATCTCCGCCAAACTGAAATTCGCTCACGGAAGAAGTGTGCGTGTTTTCCATTGTAGGGCAACCGCATCGGGCGCCAGATTGGCAGCCGGAGCGCCTGCCCTTCAACATCGCATGTTGCCCCTTGCGAATTCGTCGGCAGATTGAAATTGCAGATTTTCCATGAAAACAACGCTTGCTCATCAACTCGCCAGTTATGCCTCTTCGTTCCGATTTGAAGATCTTTCCAAAGAAGTCGTACACGAAGTAAAACGACGCATCCTTGACTCGCTGGGTTGCGCACTTGGTGCGTGGAACGAAGAGCCGTGCATCATTGCGCGAAACGTCGCTTCCGATTTCTCGGCGAAACACGGATCGACAATCATCGGCACGAATCACAAGGCGCCGCCGGACTGGACCGCTTTCGCGAACGGCTGTTGCATTCGCTATTTCGATTACAACGATACGTATTTGTCGAAAGAGCCTGCCCATCCGAGCGACAATATTTCTGCGGCGCTGTCTGCGGCGGAAAGCGTGGACGCAAATGGCCGCGAATTGATCGCCGCGATCGCGCTTGCGTACGAAGTGCAATGTCGATTATGCGATGCCGCGAGTATTCGGGCGCGTGGCTGGGACCATGTGACGTACGGCGCGTTCTCCACGGCGCTTGCGTGCGCGCGCTTAATGAAACTTGATCCCAAAAAAACGCGACACGCAGTGAATATTGCTGGAGTCGCGTGTGCGGCGATGCGTCAGTCCCGTGCAGGCGAACTCTCGCATTGGAAAGGCGTTGCATTCGCTGACGCGGCACGGCGCGGCGTTTATTCGGCGTTGCTTGCCCGAGTTGGAATGACCGGGCCCGCCCCCATTTTCGAGGGACAAATGGCGTTCGAGAAACAACTCGGTGTTTCGCTCGGCAACGTCGGAGAAAAATTCAAGGGCGCGCCGGAAATGATTTTGAATACGAGCATCAAGTTTTGGCCGGCGGAATATCACAGCCAAAGCGCGATCGAAGCAGCGCTCTCATTGCGAAAGGAAATTGGCGATCCGGCAAAGGTAAAATCGATGACGATCGAAAGCCACGACGCCTCGGTCGATATCATCGGCAGTGAGCCGGAGAAATGGAAGCCGGCAACGCGCGAAACGGCAGACCACAGCTTGCCTTACATTACGGCGATCGCGCTGATCGACGGCGAAGTAACCGACAAACAATTCGACCGCGAGCGCTTTAGTCATCCAAGCGTGTGGAAATTTTTGGAGAACGTGAAGGTGGAACGTAATTCGGAGTTGAGCTCGATGTATCCCGGCGCGGTCGCGAACATCGTACATGTAGATCTTGCGGATGGTCGACGATTGACGAGAAGAGTCGATTATCCGCTCGGGCACGCGAAAAACCGGCTCAAAGATTCGGAGGTGGAAGAGAAGTTTAGAGTCTTGGTTGAACCGATGCTTGGCAATGAACGCGCAGGAAAGATTATCGATGTTGCGTGGAAGCTGGACGAAGCGGCAAATGTTGACGAGCTGATGAAGGCGCTGGTGATTCCGCAGAAGTAAACAAGAGATATCTCAACCCATTCGACTCCGCTCAAGGCAAGACGTTCGCTCGACATGACAAAGAAAGGGAAAGCTGCACGATTACACGAGTTAATCGCGGAAGGTTGCGTGATGCTGCCCGGCGTGCCCAACGCTGCGACAGCGCGCTTGGTGGAACGCGCGGGCTTTGACGCCGTCTACATCAGCGGTGCGGGAATGGCGAACTCGACTGCTGGCGTGCCGGACATTGGATTGCTGTCGATGACGGAGGTCGTGAGGCTTGCCGGGTATGTTGGGAATTCGGTAGCAATTCCGGCAATTGTCGATGCAGACACCGGTTTTGGTGGCGCGGAGAATGTCGCACGCACCATCTGTGAATTGGAGAAGGCAGGCCTGGCCGGATGTCACATCGAAGATCAGGAATTTCCCAAACGCTGTGGACATCTCGCAGGGAAATCAGTGCTCGAAGTTGATGAGATGGCTGGAAGAATCAAAGCAGCGGTTAGTGCGCGCCGCGACGAAGACTTCATGATCATCGCCCGAACAGATGCTCGTGCGGTTGAAGGTTTCGATCGTGCTGTGGAACGCTCCCGTCATTATCTCAAGACGGGCGCGGATGCGATTTTCCCTGAAGCGTTGCAAAGCGCGGATGAATTCAAGGCGTTCGGCCGCGAGGTGAAAGCACCACTTCTCGCGAACATGACGGAGTTCGGCAAAAGTCCGCTGCTCAGTTTCGAAGAGCTTGCTGGTTTTGGATACAAAATGGTGATTTTTCCACAGAGCGCGTTTCGGGTGTCAATGAAAGCGAGCGAGGAATTTCTGCGCGATCTGAAAAGGGAAGGGACGCAATCTGGTTGGATAGAGAAAATGCAAACACGAGACCAGCTTTACCAGTTGCTCGGTTACGATCCGGCAGCGGAAAGCTGGGAGGGTGGGTGTTGAATCTTAACTGGTTAAGTCCGATGAGTTGAACGATTGCGATTCGCAAGTAAAGAGAAACCAATGCCTACTGAAAAGAAACCAGAATACAGCCCGGGATTAGCGGGCGTGATCGCGGGCGAGACGGCCATTTGCTGGGTCGACCCCGCTGCGGGGCTGATGTACCGCGGCTACGACATTCATGATATGGCGCAGAAGGCGAGTTTCGAAGAAGTCGCTTACCTCCTGCTCAACGGCGAGTTGCCCAACGGGAAACAATTGGTAGAGTTTACGCAACAAATTGCCGCGGAACGCGCACTGCCGGGTGCCGTGATCGAAATGCTGCGGCTTCTGCCGAGCAAGACCCACCCAATGGACATGTTGCGCACCGGCGTGTCGATGCTGAGCGCCTTTGATAAAGACCTGAGCGACAACTCGCACGACGCCAATATTCGTAAGTCGATCCGCCTGATCGCGCGCGTTTCCACCTTAATTACCGACGGCTGGCGGATTTCCCACGGAGAACAAGCGTTGCCGGAGAAGACTGATCTCACTCAAGCCGGCAATTTCTTTTATAAGTTAGAGGGCAAAGTTCCGCAGGATTGGCAAATCCGAATGCTGGACACGATTTTCAATCTTTACGCCGATCACGAGTTTAACGCGTCCACTTTTGCCGCGCGCGTGACCGCTTCAACACTCGCGGGAATGTACGCCGCAGTGACCTCGGCAGTCGCGACCCTCAAAGGTCCGCTGCACGGCGGCGCGAATGAGGAATCGATGAAGATGCTTGAGGAAATCGGGACTCCGGATGGTGCGGAAAGCTGGCTGATGAAAAAACTGGGGACGAAAGAGAAGATCATGGGATTCGGCCATCGCGTTTACAAAGAGGGCGACTCACGCGTGCCGGTGATGCGAGAGATCGCGCGGGACTTGGGCAAGCGTACAGGAAAAGAAAACTGGGTTCCAATTTGCGAGAAACTCGAAGAAGTCATGGATCGCGAAAAACATCTTTGCGCCAATGTGGATCTTTATGCGGCTCCGGTGTTTTGGATGCTCGGGTTCCCACCGGAGTTAAACACGCCTCTATTCGCTGCGTCGCGCGTGGCCGGCTGGTGCGCGCATGTGACTGAGCAACATGATCATAATCGTCTGATCAGGCCGCGCTCACTCTACGTTGGGCATGAATTGCGCCCCTATCCGGGCCCAAGTGCCCGCGGCGCGTAGGATTTCATGGTAGGGCGCGACCGCCAGGCGTTCCGCATTGGCACCATGACTGATAAATCACTCCAGGAAAAATACGCACCAAACAACGCTTGCTGGGGCTGTGGCCCAGCGAATCGCGAAGGTTTGCATATCCGCAGTTTCGCAAAAAATGGCGAAGTCGTTGCAGAATGGAAGCCGGAGAGAAAATACGAAGCATTTGAGGGCGTTCTGAATGGCGGCGTCATCGGCACGCTGCTCGATTGTCATTGCAATTGGACGGCGGCCTATCATCTGATGAAGCGTGCGAATGAGGATCAACCCCCGTGCACAGTCACCGCGGAATATGCAATCAAATTACTCTGGCCAACACCGACGGATGATTCACTGTTTCTTTCCGCTAAAGTTGTCGATCTGACTGACGACCGCGCGACCATTGAAGGAACCCTCACCGCAGGCGGAAAAGTTTGCGCAATGTGTCGGGGAGTTTTTGTCGCAGTGAAAGAAGGCCATCCTGCTTATCATCGATGGTAAGAAGTTTTCTCTTGTTAACCTTCGTCGCGGCAAATGCAGTAGCCGTGGAAAATGACGCGGCAACCCGGATTGCAGCGATAGAGGCGCGAATCGGCGGCCGGATCGGTGTGGCCGCGCTGGACACCGGCAACAGCAAACATGTTGAACATCGCGCGGACGAGCGATTCCCGATGTGCAGCACGTTCAAATTTCTCGCGGCTGCGGCCGTGCTGAAGCGCGTCGATGAGAAAAAGGAGAAACTGGAGCGGTTCGTGCCTTATGGGGCAAAGGAGATTCTGGAATATGCGCCGGTGACAAAAGAACATCTCAAAGACGGTGGTATGACATTGGGCGCGCTGTGCGCGGCCGCGATCGAACAGAGTGACAATACGGCCGGCAATCTGCTCTTGAATGCCATTGGCGGCCCTGCCGGCCTGACGAATTTTGTGCGCACCCTCGGCGATCGAGTGACACGTCTCGATCGGATTGAGCCGGAATTGAACAGCGCTATTCCCGGTGACGAGCGCGATACAACAACGCCTGCGGCGATTTGTTCGGACATGCAAAGGCTGTTGCTCGGTGACGCTTTATCAGAAGCATCGCGCCGCCAGCTTGAGGACTGGTTACAGCGCAATGAAACCGGAGGGCCAATGATTCGCGCCGGCATTCCGAAAAACTGGGTTCTTGGCGACAAGACCGGGCGCGGGTCAAACGGAGCGACGAATGATATTGCCATCCTGCGTCCGCCAGATCGCGCACCGATCCTGCTGGCCATTTATTTCATAGGATCGACCACTCCTGCGAAAGACCGAGAGGCGGCCATCGCTGAGGTGGCAAAAATTGTGGCCGAATCGTTTGTGTCTGCTGTCCAGAACACTGCCACGGCCACATCCGACTATCAGCGCGCATTGGACCTTTTCGATTATGACGCAAAGGCGCCGCTCGATCTCCACGACAAAATAATTGAAGAGTTCAATGGAGGAACTCTTCACGATATAACCTACGCTAGTCCGAAGGGCGGGCCGATCGCCGCTTATTTGGTCGTTCCAAAGAGTAAGGGACCGTTCCCAGCCATTCTTTTCGGCCATTGGGGAAACGGCACACGCACAGAATTTATTCCTGAAGCCAAGCTCTACGCGAGAGCGGGCGCGGTATCACTCCTCCCCGATTATCCATGGGATCGCCCGCAACCGTGGCATAAAACACCTAATCACTACGACAAACCGGAACTGGACCGTGAGATCGAAATCCAGGCAGTTCTAGAGCTTCGTCGCGGGATCGATTTGCTGCTTGCTCGCCCTGACGTCGATCCTAAACGCCTAGCCTACGTCGGGCACAGTTACGGGGCGCAATGGGGCTCAATTTTATCTGCCGTAGATAAGCGCATGAAAACGTCAGTGCTAATGGCGGGTGTCGCAGAGATTGGTGACATCTTTCTGCGAGGTAACGATCCCGGTATAATCGAACTCAGAAAGAGCCGGCCTCCCGGTCAGTTTGAGCGATATGCACAGATCGCCGGCGAGATCGATGCCCTTCATTTCGTCGGTCACGCGGCGCCCATTCCTCTTCTGTTTCAATTCACCAACTTCGAACAGCTTTTCGATAAGACTTCCATGGAGCACTATGCTGCGACTGCAACTGATCCGAAAAAGGTGCTGTACTACGACGCAGGGCACGATCTGAATGATCCCCAGGCACTGCAAGACCGCTACGATTGGCTCGCGAAATATATCGATCTGCGCCGAGTACCAATTCTTTCCAGTTCGTCGCCGCAGATCCAGGCGCCCTGAGAATTCGACGCCTGAATTTCGTCGATGCGCAATTTGCATGAGCGCGCTCAGTTTGCGTTATGAAAACGTCCACATTTCGTATTGTTCCGCTTCCCACCGAGGTCGCAGAGGAAGCTCGGCACGTAGCAGAGTCTGGCGCCGCAGACCACGCCGTCATCAAAGTGGATTCTCCGATTGGTTATCCGTGCCGGCATTGTCTGCGTTGGGCACAACCTGGCGAGCGTGTCATTCTGTTTTCCTACACTTCGATTCCCGCGGGTCATCCGTACTCTGAGACTGGCCCGATCTTCGTTCATGCTGAGCCGTGCAAACGGTACAGCACCACTTCGGAATATCCGGCAGATTTTCGCATTGGCCGCGTCCTCCGCGCTTATGATGCAAATTACAACATGATCGATGCCGAGGTTGTGAACGGACGCGAACCGGAAGAAGTAATTGAGAAGTTGTTCCAAATTTCGAAGATAGCCTTCGTGGATGCGCGCAGCGTGAGTCGAGGCTGTTTCACTTTTCGCATTCAGCGCGCTTGAGGATTAGTGCAAATTCGCTGCTCGAATTTCGTCGATGCGTCACTGCACACGAGCCCTTAATTTGTTAACATGAAAACAATGGAACTTCTTCCTCCGACCGAAACGATGTTTCGCGCATTGGTGAATCGCGATTCGAGTTTTGAAGGCATATTTTTTGTTGGGGTACGCACCACGGGAATTTTCTGCCGTCCGACCTGCTCGGCGAAAAAGCCGGCGCGTGAGAATGTCGATTTCTTCGCGACATCGAGTGAAGCACTAGAGAGCGGTTATCGTCCCTGCTTGCGATGCCATCCAATGGATCCGAATCAACGTGCGCCTAAATTGATCGAGCGCCTCCGAATCGAAGTCGAACGCGCCCCGGACGGACGGCTCACCGACAAGGAATTGACGGGTTTGGCGATCGATCCCTCGACCGCGCGACGTCAATTCAAACGCCACTACGGAATGACGTTTCAAGCTTATCATCGCGCGCGCCGGATGGGTCTCGCCTTGAGCCAGGTGCGGCAGGGCGGCCGCGTAGATGAAGCGCGCAATGGCAGCGGTTTTGAATCTGAGAGCGGTTTTCGGGAAGCGTTTACGAAAATTTTTGGCGATCCTCCGACGAATGCGAAGGCGAGCGCACCCGTTTTTGCGGAGCGAATCGATACGCCGCTCGGAGCGATGATCGCGGCTGCTGATGACGAAGGTTTGCGACTGCTTGAGTTTTTCGATCGCCGGGCAACCGAACGTGAGTTGTCCGTGTTGCGAAAACGGCTACGAACAAATGTAGTGCCGGGAAAACATCGGCATCTGGAAGCAGTCCGTTCGCAATTGGCCGATTACTTCTCCGGCAAAAACCTCAAGTTCAATATTCCACTGGCGCCAGTTGGTTCGCAGTTTCAACTGCGGGCCTGGAAAATTTTGCAGTCGATTCCCGCAGGCGAAACACGCTCGTATTCCTGGATGGCGAAACGCCTGGGAGATGAAAACGCGCGCAGGGCTGTCGGCCGTGCGAACGGCACAAACATGATCTGCATTATCATTCCGTGTCACCGCGTGATCCGCGCCGACGGAACGTTGTGCGGATACGGCGGCGGGTT
>Ga0209468_1000973_pt1 | contig 12951 bp, 12 predicted proteins | sample GraSoiAngelo_102_FD_185871 | JGI IMG/M metagenome (GOLD analysis project Ga0209468, IMG submission 185871) | Grasslands soil microbial communities from the Angelo Coastal Reserve, California, USA - 14_0903_02_40cm (SPAdes) (version 2) | ecosystem: Environmental > Terrestrial > Soil > Grasslands ...
GGTTGCGAAGTTCGTCGGGCAAGGTGATCTCGATCCGAACGAGGTGTCCGCCCACTTGGGGTGGAAGGGCCGCGAGGACCCTCTCCGTCACGTCGTCCCCCATGCCGACGACGGCCTCGACCTTGTCCATGGGCCGCGTCGGCAGCTCGATGAAGGACCACGTGCCCTCGGGTCGGAGGGCGAGGAATCCTTTCGGATCGAGCCTCTCGCCCCAATCGATCCGCTCCGGTGCGCCGGCGTACACGATCTTCCCGCCGATCGTCTGGTGCATGTGGATGTGGCCGAACACGACGAGGTCGACGGCGTCGGGGACCATCTCAAGGGTGAAGGTGAAGTCGTTCGGGACGACTTCCGACGGCGCAGTGCTGGCGTACCGGACGCCTTGGAATTCGAAGTGGCCGAAGAGCACCCGCACGTCCACGGCGCTCAGGTCGGTCGCCCGATTGTGGATCCACTCTTTCCAGGTCTGCCGAGCCGCCTCGTACGCCAACTCGCGGGGGACCTCTTTTCCCAAGGCCTGCCGTACCTGCTCGACGACTTGCTCCGGATGCATGTACGGGATCAAGATGAAACCGATCTTGCGCCCCTCCACCTCACGGATCTCGACCTTGGGGCTGCGGAACACCTTGACGTGCGCGTACCCGCGGTAGTCGTCCAGCGACGTGGACCGCGCGGTCCTCCGGGGCTCATCGTGGTTCCCCGCGAGGATCCACACCTCGATGCCGGCGGCGCCGAGGGGCTCGATCACGTCCTTTCGGACCATCTCCCGGAAGACGGGTGCGACGTGCGCCCGGTCGAACAGATCCCCGAGGATGCAGAACAACGACGCCCGGTGTTCGATCGCCCACTGCGCGGCCTTCGCGAAGTTCCCATGGAGGTCCAGCGCGCGCTCCGAGATGCCCGTCTCCGGATCGATCCGGAAATCGAAGTTCAAGCCCTCGTGGACGTCGCCCACGCAGACGATTTCGTGCATCCTGGTTTGCGCAAGGGCCCCGTTCTACTTATAATGTCTACGAGACGGTCGGCGAAAGTATCGAACGATTACGCGACCCCTCGCGGCACCGGAGTAGCCATGGACCACTATCCCAAGCCCGCGGGTCGAGTCAATCCGAATAAAGCGACAATCGTGGCGACCGATCCGGCGAGCCCGATCGCGAGTCGGAGGCCGGCCGCGATCTGAAGGATTGGGATCAGAGACGAATTGGGTGCGCCTGACACAAGGATGGAGAAGATCCTGAACTCGACCAATCGGATCACGGCGCCCGCAATTCCCGTTGCGAGGAGGACGATCGCTGCCGTGGAAGTCCACGGCTTCGTTCCGGGCCGAATCTGCGCGACGTAGAAGAAGACGAAAAACAGACCGATGCCCCAGAGAGCCAGGGCCGAAGCTTCGGCGACCGCTTCGAGACCTTGGCGAAGGAGGAGGTCGTTGATTGTTTGTGACGGCCCGTTGGGGACCTGGTATCCGATTGCAAATCCAATCGCCTCGAGGCCGATTCCAAGGAAGGCGAGCAGGATGCCGACAAAGATCCGCGCGTGCGGATGACTTGCCGCAAGAGACGGTCCCGCGGTCGCAGGGCCAACGAGATCGCCGGGGTGATTCGGCTGCGTGGGATCTCCCCTCCGATCGTTCATCGGATGAAGACGTCGAGGTAGAGCTTCTTTCCGAACAGGTACCCGCCCGCAAAGATCAGGGCCGCCAGCGGCACGATCACGTGGAGATCCGCCCACATCCCGGTGATCCCGAACGCGATGGCGAGGACCCGAGCGCCGACGTGGTGGGGCGAGAAGACGCTCAGGCTCTGAGCAATACTTCGGATGGCTTCGAAGTCCGCGATCGTGAAGCCGCGGCCGGACGGCCTCATGAGGAAGGCGACCTGGGTCCCGAGGAAGGTCAGCCCGGTCTCCGTCATCAGGATCGAGAGCAGGAGGAAGATCGCCCCGAGGGCCGTGGGGGAGATGAGCATCCGGCCGGCCACGTGGGCGATCGCCTGGGCCAGAAACACGCCCACGGCCAGGGCAAGAAAGCTCATCGCGAGGGCGGTTACGTGGATCGCGAGGAAGTCTCCGAGGGGGAAGTATCCCACGAGGAAGAAGCCCCCGAACACCCCGACGAACAACACCGTCGACAGGATCGCGGAGACGATGAGGCTCGAAACGAGCTTCGCGATCGTGATGTCGTTCATGTCGACCGGGTACAGGATGATCGACCGGATCGTGCCTCGATGCACCTCGCCGTGATGGAAGTGCGCGAACGTCAGTCCGAGCAAGAGGGAGGTCAGTGCGGCGGAGACGGCGTAATACGGTCGGAGGTTGTAGTCGTACCACGTCCACGTTGGTCGGAACGAGTACGAGACCGAGCTCAACGCGGCCGGGAGCAGGAGGAAGAAACCGACGAGCGCGATCAGGAACGTCGTGATCCACATCCAGACCGGGATCCTGCGATCCTTGTCCACGATCGCCAGGATCAGGCGGAGACGCTCCTCCCAGGATATCATCGCGAGATCCCCTGGACGGCCGGCGGGGCGGGTTGCGTGAGCCGCGAATAGACGTCCTCCATCGTGCCGACGCTCTTCATTTCGAGCAGGTCGACGTTCGCCTCAATTAGGGTCCGCGCGATCCGGGGCGCGTCGTCCCGTGACACGAGCCCGATCCGCACGACGCCTCGGCCCGCGCTCTCGAGGCTCTGGTGCGGGATCGCCCGGAGGGCCGCCAGGCCGCGGTCCACATTACTCACCTCGAGCTCGTAGGCGGGTGCGAGGAGGGTCGACTTCAATTCCCGCGCGGTCCCGAGGGCGATGATCCTCCCCAAGTGCAGGAAGGCATAGCGGTCGACGATCGCCTCGCTCTCAAGGAGATTGTGGCTCGTGAAGAGGATCGAGCCGCCGCGGGAGACCCACTCGCGGAGGATCGACCGCAGCCCGATCCGCATGCTCACGTCCACGTTCGAGAAAGGTTCGTCAAGGAAGAGCATCCGGGCCGTGCTCAGCATGACCCGGGCCAGCTCCGTCCGCTGGCGCTCCCCCATGGAGAGCTTTCCGATCCGGCTGTCCGCGTGCGGGGTGACGCCGAGCAAGGACATGGTCCATTCGACCTTCGCCGGAATGTCGGGGCGCGGCACCCCGGCCATCTCCGCGAAGAACGACAGGTACCGCCGGACGGTCACCTCTTCGTAGGGAAACGGGATGTCGATCAGGATCCCGAGTTCGCGGCGGACCTCGTTCGGTGCGGCCCGGACGTCGATCCCGCATACGGTGGCCGACCCCTGGTCGGGCTGCGTCAGTCCGGAGAGGACCCGGAGGCAGGTCGTCTTGCCCGCGCCGTTCGGCCCGAACAGGCCGAACACCTCGCCCTCCTTGATCTCGAGGGAAACCTGGTCGAGGGCGCGGACTCGGGGATATTGCTTCACGAGGCCGGAGGCCTGTACAAGCATCCGGGTCCGTCAAGGACAGCCCGACGAAATAATCCTTCGGTTTCGTCAGGTTGGGTGCGAAGAATCCAATGCACCGTCTATCGTTCGGTCTTGCTTCCGATATCGGCCGTCGCCGTGGAAGGTGACGCCCTGGGCTCGGCACGCCTCTGCGAGATCCACGAGGAATCCCCCCATGTACACGTCGTCCGAGATTCGCGCCAGTTCCGACGCGATCTCGCTGTCCTGCAAGCGGGCTGACATCGCCTCCCTCACTCCCCATCGCTCGTCCAGCGTGCGGGTGAACACCTCGGTCACCCCGCGGGCCGCGAATTCGGTGGCGATCGCGTCCGCCGTCACGTCCCCAGTGGGCGGATAGGCGGGCGCGAACGAGACGAACGTGTCGAGTCCGGCATCGGCGAGAGTCTGAAGGCAACGAAGCCGTGCCTCGATCGGAGGGGCCCACGGTTCGAGCAGGGCCCGGGCGCGATCGTCGAGCGTCGGCACGGACATGCCCACATCGATTGTCTGGAATTGCGCGAACAGGTCGATGTCGCGGACCATCAGCGGAGATCGAGAGAGGATGGAAACCGGCCACTGTGCTCGCAGCAAGACCTCGAGAACGTGTCGCGTAACCAGGTACCGGCCCTCCACGAACTGATACGGATCCGTCGCGGTGGAGATCATCACGAGTCCTCGCGGCAACTTGCGGATTTCTCGAGCGAGGACGGAAGCCGCGTTACGCTTGACGACGACCGACGAACCCCACGCCGCGCGGTCCGTCTGCATCAGACGAGGTACATAACAGAAGAGACAACCGTGATAACAGCCTACGTACGGGTTGAAGGAATAGTCCACATCCGGCAGCGGATCCGGACGAAGGGCGTGATCGATGGTCACCTCCCGGATCCGGAAATCGTCGCGGGGCGAGCGCACGTGGACGCCGAGCAGCTCCTCCATAGGCGCCTCCAGTCTCCGAACGAGACCTTATGCCCCGCGGCAGGAGGGATGGGCGAAACTACTCCCGTTCCCTCGGCGAGCGCGCGTATTCTAAGGCAGCCGACGACCCCGTCGAGGAAACGGGGCGTCCGGTCGAATCGGCGACCCGTCTGCGAATCGAGAGGCTCGGAGCGGCTCGAGCCATTCCGGCCGGCGGTCGGTCGACACGTGCTCGGCGACGAGGCGACCGACTTCGGGGGAGAGTTTGAATCCATGGCCGCTGAACCCGACCGCGACGAAGAGACCCTCGGGCCCGACCCGATCCAAGATCGGGTAAGAGTCGGGCGTCACATCATACGCGCCTGCCCATCCGCCTCGCGGCTGGGCCTCCGCCATCCGTGGGAAGCGTTTCGCGAGCCGCGTCCGGATGTCCCGGGCGGTGGTGGCGGGTAGCGTCTCGACGAGGTCGTGGTCTCGTATCGTCTTCCGGGGATCCGTGTCCATGTAGCCGGCGAGGGTGTCTTTTTCGCCGTCCGGCCGCGAGTACGTGTTCCCGTAGAAGTCGAAATGGATCTTCGGCGGCGGCCCGAAGTCGACCGGTCGTCGGAGGATGGCGACTTCCCCGCGGACGTACCGGATCGGGAGGCGCGGGCCGACGGCGGCCATCAGATCCCGTGTCCAATTGCCGGCCGCGACGACGACCCGCCCCGATCTCAGGAGTCCCGCGCCGCGGACCTTGAGTCCCGCGACTCGCCCCGATTGGGTCGCGATTGACGCGACCGTGCAATCGTCGAACACCTTCGCCCCTTCCACGGCCGCTGCCGCCGCGAACCCGTTGGCCGTGGCAATCGGATCGGCATATCCCGCGTCTGGATCGTGGATGAGGGCTGCATAATCGGAGACCTCGAGCTGCGGTTCCATCGCCTTCGCGTCGGAAGGCGTCAGCCGTTCGGCCCTCACTCCCTCGGACCGGAGCAGCTCGAGCAGGGCGTCGAACGCAGGCAGATCCCGTTCCCGCGTGCCGGACAGGAAGCCCGTTGTCCGGAAATCGCAGGAGAAGCCGGTCTCTTTCTCGAAACGGCGAAAGAACGCGAGGCTCTGCCGGGCGAATCGGATGCCGATGCGCGCTTCGTAGTGTTGTCGCACCAGGGCGCCGCTGTGGCCCGTGGCGCCGCCGGCGACGTGGCCTTTCTCGAGCAGGACGACGTCGACGTCGCGCCGCGCCAGGTGGAAGGCAATGCTCGCCCCCATGCACCCAGCGCCCACCACGACGACCTCGGCCTTCCGCGGGAGGTCCGGCGCGACCATCGCCGCCCCGGATGGTGTGTCGCCTTATCGCCGTTTCCACTTTTTTATCGTTGAGACAAGATAGATATCGGACGATTGGACAATCCTTTATCTCACCGGACTCCCGATAGGCGGCTCGTGCCGGACATGTGGCGGCTCGGCCTGGGCGACGACCGGGCCCGGGTTGCCATCGTGGGATGCGGCGGGGCGGGCTGCAACGTCCTTCGCCGAGTCGCGGCGCCGCCGGGCGTGGTGCGCATCGCGATGAACGATGCTCCGCCCCCGAAGTTGGCGGATGTCCAGACCAAGATCATCGTCCGCGCAGAGTCCCTCCAGGCCTACGCCTCGATGGACGAGAAGGCGGTCCAGCAGATGGAGACGGACGAGGAGAAGGAGATCTCCGCGGCCCTCCTCGACCGGGATGTGGTCCTGGTCCTCGGCGGCCTCGGAGGCGAACTGGGCGGGTGGGGGATGAGCCTCGTCGGCCGGGTCGCGCGGATCCTGGGAGACACCACGCTCGCCTTCGCCACGATCCCGTTCGGGATCGAAGGTCCCATCCGCCGCCAGCTCGCGGAAGCCCAGCTCCACCTGCTCCAGAAGCGTGTCGACGGCCTCGTCACGTTCGGGAACGATCAGCTGTTGCAGGTCGCAAAGGATCTCCCGATGGCAAAAGCCTTCGCGGCGCTCAGCGCGATCATGGCGCGGCCCGCCTCGGACTTGGCCTCGGCCCTCGCGCGGCCGGATGCCGTCCCACTTCGACGGATGCTCGCCCGCGTGCGGGACTGGCGGTACGGCATGGGGGTCGGGCGGGAAAAGCACCGTTGCTTCGTCGCCGTCGACGAGGCGTACGCCTCCCCTTGGTTCACGTCCGTCCCGGAAGAGATTCGGCATGCGATCGTCTTGATGTCCGTGCTCGACCCGGGGACCGACGAGGACGAGATTCTTCGGGACATTCGTCGGCGGTCCCCGAACGTCGACATTGCCTGGGCGACCCTGCCGCATGCCGAGGGAGACGACCGCACGGTGGTCCAGATCGTCGCCGGCCTTTAGCCGGAGACGAATGCCGAGCCTCGGTCGCTGCTATATACGAGCTCGATGGAATTTCCAATGCGGCCTTATTATCTCCCGTGCGCTACGCCTCGGGGCTGATGGCCGCCCACGGCAAGGACATTCGATTACGATGGATTCGCCTTACCCGTGAGCGAGAGGATGGAGGGCGACGAAGTCCTCCTTCGGGCGGGCGAAGGCGGCCGTCTTCTCGGAATGCAGATTGAGGACACGATTTCGGAGCGATGACAATGGCGAAAGTCGCGGCGGTCATCCTGCTCGACAACGCCCGCGGGGTCGAACGCGAAGCCCGCGCCGCCCTTTCGAAAGGGGCCGATCTCGCGGAACTGCGGCTCGACCTCGTTCGGAACCTCGATCCCGTGACGATCCGGAATCTCGCGTCGGCGGTCGGTTCGAAGGCGATCGCCACGCTTCGATCGGAGGCCCAAGGAGGCGACCGCGGCCTGCGAAAGGAGCGGCGTCCTGCTCTGTTGAACGAAATCATCGCGCAGCGTTTCGCGTACGTCGACGTCGAACAGGAGGCCGACGGGGAACGCATCGAGGACCTCCGGCGGCTGGCGAAGCGGCATCGACCGACGATCGTGGCTTCGCACCATTTCGCCACGGTCACGGATCCGGGTCGAGTCCAGGATGCGCTGGAGGCTTGCGCGGCGATCGGCGATGTCGCAAAGGTGGCCGCTCCCGCGGAGGACCTCGATTCCGCGATCCAGTTCATCGACCTCGCGCGCGCTCAGTCGAAGGCGAAGAGGCGTGTCGTCCTCGTCGGGACCGGAATCGACGGGATGATCACGCGGGCCCTTGCGGAAGACGTCGGTCAGGAGATTCAATACGCCGCGTGGGGACGCTCGGTCTCTCCCGGTCAGCTCTCCCTCGCGGCCGCCACGCGCCTCCGCGGTCGGGAGCCGATGGTCCTGGGCCTGGTCGGCCATCCCCTCGGCCATTCCCTGTCGCCCGCGATCCACGAAGCTGCGCTGGGCGCGCTCGACGTTCCGGGAATCTACCTGCCGTTCGACTGTGACGCAGAGTCGCTCGATTCCCTTCTCGAGGCCGCCGAGCGTGACCATGTCCGCGGGTTCAACGTGACGAGCCCGCACAAGGAGGCGATCGTCGAGAAGCTCGACGAACTCGACGGGGACGCGGAGCGTCTCGGAGCCGTCAACACGGTCGTGATCGGGGAAGGCTGGACCAAGGGTCACAACACGGACGTCTTCGGGTTCCGACTTTCCCTCCGGTCCCTCGGCCTGCGCGTGGGAGATCGTCGGGTCCTGGTCGTCGGAGCCGGTGGAGCGGCGAAGGCCGTCGTCGATGTCTTGGTCCGCGAGGGAGCGAAGGTCCAGGTCACGAATCGGACGATGCGCCGGGCGGACGTCCTGGCGGATTCGTTCGACGAGTCCGTCGAGGCGATTCCCCTCGACGCGCTCACACGCGGCGGACCCTGGGACCTCCTGGTGAACGCGACGCCCCTCGGGACTCGAGAAGCGGGGCCCGGTCTCCCGGTCCCGGCATCGATTCTCCCCAAGGTCGCGCACGTGTACGACCTGGTCTACAACCCGCCGACGACTCCGCTCCTCGAGGCAGCCCGGCGGCTCGGGAAGCCCACGACGTCCGGCCTCGAGATGCTCCTGCATCAGGCCGCACAATCGTTCGAGCTGTGGACCGGGCGGGCACCGCCGATCGAACCGATGCGGCGAGCCGCCAAGGAGGCGCTCGGGTGAAGGCCCAGGCGCCCTGTTTCGGCGTTCCAGATCTCATGTTCCTCGGGGGATTCTCGTGAGCGATGCAGAGATCGCGCGGTTGCGCGAAGAGATTGCGGACGTCGATCGGGAGATTGTGGCCCATGTGGCCAAGCGGCTGCACCTCGCGGAGCAGCTCGGGGTCGAGAAGAAGCTCGAGGGCCGCCCCGTCGTCGCCGAGGACACGGAGGATCGCGTATTCACGCGGCTTCTGACCGAAGGTGCGACGAGGGGGATCAGCCTCTCCTTTGCCGAGGGCCTGGCGCGGCTCCTGATCGACGAGAGCGTGCACGTCCAGGACCTCGTCCGCCTGCCGAAGTCCGCGAAGCAGAAGATCCTCGTGGTCGGCGGCGCGGGCCAGATGGGCCGCTGGCTTTGCCGCTACTTCCGGTCCCGGGGATACGACGTCGTCGTGAACGACATCGCCGGGCCGCTCGAAGATTTCCCGTTCGAACCCGACCTCGCGAAGGGAGTCCTGGCCGCCAACGTGGTGGCCGTCGCCGTCCCGATGTCCGTGTGCGCGGACATCCTGAACCGGATCGCCGCGATCAAGCCGAGGGCCCTCATCTTCGACGTGGCCAGTCTGAAAGCGCCCATCGAGAGGGAACTGCGGGCGATGGGCCACGCCGGGCTGCGGGTGGCGAGCGTCCATCCGGTCTTCGGCCCGAGCCTCTGGCCCCTGTCCAGCGGGAACATCACGTTCAGCGATTGCGGGAACGGGGTCGCCGTCGTCGAGGCGAAGGAATTGTTCCGAGCGAGCGGAGCGTCCTTCGTCGACGTCTCGCTGGACCATCACGACGAATTCATGGCGTTCCTTCTCGGCCTCACGCATCTCTGCCTGCTCACCTTCGCTCGGTGTGTGGCGCAGAGCCCGTTCGATCTCGCGGGCCTCAAGCGGTCCGCGGGGACCACGTTCTCGCGCCTCTCCTCCGCGGCCGCGGGTCTCCTCGGGGATTCGCCTTCGCTCCTCCGGGACATCCAGGCGCTGAACCCGCACACGACGATGGTCCACCGCCGGATCCGCGAGGTCTTGGACGATTGGAAACGGGCCACGGAGGCCCCGGACGGGTCGGCGTTCTACCATCTCATCGAAGGGGCGCGGACGTATTTCGGGAGCGAAAAACCCCTCTGACACCGGAGGCCGTTCGTGACCACTATGCACCACTTGTACACCTGAGGCCTAAATATCTCGAGGTGAGTCGGGGGTGACGAGGCGAGCCCATCGGCCGAATCCAGGCAACGCTCTCCCGCGACGTGGTCGTCGCGATCGAATCGAACCTGTGCGAGTTCTACGGCTCCTACGCGCGGATGCCGGGAGCGAAGGTCGACTCGGGTCCCGACATGCTGCGCGTGAAGACCGGCCTCCCGCACGAGTTGCTGAACGGGATCTTCCGGGCTCACATCCCGGAGGACGACCCGCAGGCTGCGATTGATGCCGTCCTGGCCGACTTCCTCGCGGAACGGATCCCGATGATGTGGTGGGTCGGTCCGTCCACGGAGCCGCGAAATCTCGGGACGTACCTCGAGAATTGCGGACTCGACCATGCGGGCGAATTGAGCGGCATGGCGATTGATCTCGATGCCCTGCTCTCTCATCTGTCGCCGCCACCGGAGCTCTCCATCGAACCGGTCCGTGACGAAGACACGTTGCGGGTCTGGCTCGCCGCCTTCGCGGCGGGATACGAAATGCCGGAGGCCGCCATCCGCGGACTGTTCGAGTACTTCCGGAGCGTGGGTTTCGGACCCAACCCGCTCGTCCGGAATTACCTGGGACGGTGGAAGGGAGAACCGGTCGCCTCGTCCTCCCTCTTCTTCGGCGCCGGCGTCGCCGGCGTCTACGTGACCGTGGTCCCGGAATTCCGGAAGCAAGGCATCGGCGCCGCGATGACGCTCGTCCCCCTCCGGGTGGCAAAGGCGGCGGGGTATCGAGTGGGGATCACGCATGTCCCCGACTACCGGCTCGGTTTCCATCGGAAGCTCGGCTTCAAGCCGTACTGCACCCTGAGCACCTACATCCCGAAGACGTTGGCCCGCCCCGGATAGGCCACTCGAAGGGGTTCAGTTCCACCCGGAATCGCTCCTGACGCCGAATGGCCACGGGCCCCCTGCGAAATTTCCTCGAGCGAGCGGTCAGATAGGTCTGTTCCGTGATCACTCAGGGAGCGACGATGGTCGCGTCTCGGAGCGCTCGCGGCCGCAGATCCCATTCCCGCGCGAGATAATCGCGAATCGTGACGATCCGATCCATGTCTCCGTTCCATTCTCGAAAGACCGATGCAAATCGGGCCTCGAGGTCATGGACGAGGTGAATCACGCGCCTCTCAAGATGATTCGATTCGCGGCCTCGGTACACGATGTAGAGGAGGACGGCGTGCCCGCGCCCGAAAGCAACGTGATGCCGGTCGCCCATCTCGATGCTCCGGACGTCCCCGATGCCCATGCTGTGGAAGGAGTCGTCCATGAAGTTCTGGATCGCGGTGAACATGGACGCGACGAGATCGGGGTCTTTGTCCGAAGGGAGAGTGCGAGAGAGGTGGACGAGGGGGGTGCCGCCTGAGTCGGTAAGATACACATGTTCGACAGTTCGTCGAAGCGGATGCGGGAGTTCGACCACGCCGCCCTCCGTTGCTGTGGCGCCCTTAATCCCTTCTGCGGTCATTATCTGCGACGATACTGCCTAACCGAGGGAGCCGGTCACGGGCCTTCCGAAGTCAGCTCGCGGCAGGTGGTCCCTGGGAGTGCGACATCCCGAGCAGGTAGCCGCCGAAACCGATGCCCCATGTGAGGACGGGATAGACGATCATCCGCTCCATCCCGCCGTTCCCGAGACCGAGGAAGTTATTCGAAATGAACAGGCCGAGGGCAGCGAGCGAACCGACCCCGAGCAGGACCGACACATAGGAAAGCGGAGGGCGAAGGATCCGGAACGCGAGGATGGCGGACAGGCCCGCGAAGAGGAACGTGATGAACGAGACGATCGTGTGGAGGAAGCCGAAGGCCTCCGTGAAGACGCCGACCCCGACGGCTCCGACTCCCGCGAGGAGGACCAGGACCATGAGGATTGGGTCCTTGAATGCCCGGAGGAGGAACCAAGACGTCGCGAGGATCGTGATGCCGAGCAGAATGATCGACGTGTTGAATATTGCGGCGCCAGCACGGACCCCGAGGTCGCTGATGTAGTTCGTCGAGACGCTGTAACTCGGATCCACCGCTTCTGCGATGATCATGCCGATCGCGAACTGCGTGGTCCCGACGAGGAGGAGTAGGCCCGCCCACTGTGGGTCCTCGAGGCGCATGGGCCTGGGAGGCGGTCACCAAACCTTAATCATTTCGAGGTTCCCGCGACGTCTCGCCGGACCTGCTCCTCGTCGACGTCCTCGATCGCCTTGTCGAACCAAGCACGGGCCTCGCGGTACTTCGTCGCAAGGTCCTTCGTATCCGTGACGAAGGTCAGCCCCTCGAGTCGACGGACCACATCGGGAGGCAGTTCCCGATACACGTAGCGCATGCGGAAGTCGTAGTGAAGAGGACCGTACCGCATTCGGAGGGCTCCGACGAGGGATGGGACGACAAGGGCTCGATAGAACTCGAGGGCCTCGAGCCTGTGGCCTCGCAGAAGCTCCTTCTCGACGAAGGGACCGAACAACTCCATCCGTTCGCGGAGACGTCGGCGATGGTCGAGGAGGCCTCGGACGAACGCCTCGCGATCGAGTGGGGGGATTTGGATCGAGTCGCGCTTGTTGAACAGGAAGACGACCTCGCCATGGATCTCTCGCACGAGGAACTTGTCGGGCGCGGAGACCGTCAGTACCGCGAGGTCGACGAGGAGGTACTCGCCGGCCTTCTCGAGGCGGTAGAATTTCTGAAAGATCCCGGAGGCGGCGGGCCAGGACTCTTCGTGGATGAGCCGGATCGGTGACAGCGAGGCGAGGACTTTCTCCACGACCCGGAAGGTTTTCGGGACCATCGCGTCATCGACGACGATGTACAGGTCGATGTCGGACCAAACATCGATCCGATGGAACGCGGCCGCTCCGCCCTCGTAGAACGCTTGGACAAAGGATAAGGGCTCGAGGGCATCTGTCATCGCCTGCACGATCGAAAGCCGCGAGAGTTCCTCCGAACAAGTCATGTGACACGCTGCATGAACCGCGCCCACATAAAGTCCCCCGGAGCCAGGTTCCCGCGAGCCGAGTTCGAATGTCGGCACCATATGGCAGAGAACGAAAAATTGAACGCGAGCCTACAGGAGAGAGTGCCGTTCGTCGAAGTTGGAGACTGTGTTCCAGGATGGCGCAGCGACTTCATGTGCGATGAGCGCAAGAGGCCGCCGGTGTGTGAATGACCGCATCAAGCAGTCTGGTTCAATCCGGAAGACCCCCGAGGCGCTTGGAGCCACCGAGGGGACCCGCATCGCCGTCCGATTTCTCCACGAGGGTACGGGCCAACCTTTGGTGCTGCCCATCGCGGTCCGTTAGGCCAGCCATCTCGTTATCAGGCCTGAGAGCCAACGAC
>Ga0209468_1000992_pt1:0-5000 | contig 12859 bp, 6 predicted proteins | sample GraSoiAngelo_102_FD_185871 | JGI IMG/M metagenome (GOLD analysis project Ga0209468, IMG submission 185871) | Grasslands soil microbial communities from the Angelo Coastal Reserve, California, USA - 14_0903_02_40cm (SPAdes) (version 2) | ecosystem: Environmental > Terrestrial > Soil >...
CTCTCCGGAATCGAACCCTAATTCCCCGTTACCCGTTGCCACCATGGTAGGCCACTATCCTACCATCGAAAGTTGATAGGGCAGAAATTTGAATGAACCATCGCCAGCGCAAGGCCATGCGATTCGAGAAGTTATCATGATTCACCAAGGAGCCCCGAAGGGCATTGGCTTTTTATCTAATAAATACACTCCTTCCGAAGTTGGAGTTTTAAGCATGTATTAGCTCTAGAATTACCACAGGTATCCATGTAGTAAGGTACTATCAAATAAACTATAACTGATTTAATGAGCCATTCGCAGTTTCACCGTATAGATTGCTTATACTTAGACATGCATGGCTTAATCTTTGAGACAAGCATATGACTACTGGCAGAATCAACCAGGTAACTATCCTGAGCCTGGGACAACCTCGATAACGAAAGCTATCCGGGCATAAACCCCTATTAAGAGGGCAGAAATAGTATACTAGAAAAGGCTCCGCGAAGCCTAGCTAAAGACAACCTTTGAAGCGTGCCACAAAGCTGCTTTAACTATCCAACTGACCCCACTAAGTTTTCTCAAGAGTCGGTCCGCCACAGAAATGATTTAGCCACCTAAATAGTAGCTATTTCATACTGTGACATCAGGCTCCCAAATAGAAGGTACCGGCAATAGACACGCTACTAAATAGCGGCTTCTAAAGCCAGCCTCCTCCTTAGAATCTGACATAATCGCTAGCTAGCAGCCAACAATCGACAGACCCCAGTAAGTGCCGATAGACTATATAAGCCTCCGGACTTCAGTACCCCAAGGTGTCTAAAAGCTAATATGACAATTAGCTAAAATCGCCTAAAGAGGTTAAAAATTATCTCTACTACTCGAAATGTCAACTCGGAAAGCAAGCTGAAGCACTTGAGCACAAGAAGATAACTGATCAAGCCAGGAAAAAGTCACCGATACTGGTGAAAGCAACAAGGTTTACCCCCGGAGCAAAAAAGAATAGGTTTTAAAGCTTGCTAAAGTTTTAGCTAAGCTATAGTTAAAAAACCTCCAAAACCTTTTAATTTTTACCCACGAAGATAACTAAAAGCAGGTATGCAAAGAGAATTCTTTATACCCAGGTAAAAAAATCTGACCCGAGCAGCAGAACCACTCTCTTACCTACATATATCCTCCAAAGCCTACTTGGGTGCAAACCTGCAGATTAGCGCTAAGGTGCTCAGAAAATTTTCAGGGGGCAAATTTTTATATTGAAAAATCTCAAACTGGGCTGACAGCTCATACAAATTAAGATATTTTTTTAAGCTTTAAAAATGATAAGCGAGTCGGGTCGGCTGAGGCGGGTCAACGCAAGCGGGTCGGCTGAAGCGGGTCGGCACAAGCAAGTTAATGCAAGCAAATTAACTTAATTATTATTATTATTCTTCTTCTTTAATTAAGATGTATGCAATCTGAGACTATAATATCTGTTTAACTAAGCTAAAACTTTTATATTTATATAATTTAAAATTTATTTTAGTTATATTTAAATATAATTATTTTGAAAATTTTCTACTTATTTTTTATTATTATTATTATTATTATTCTTTATTTACAATATATACAGTCTGAGACTATGATACTAGTTTGGTGAAGTCAGAACTTGTATATTTAGAATATATTAAGCTAGTATATAGCTGTAACAAATTGATTTTCCACACTTTTTAATATAATTATTAGTCTCATTCCACCCAAAATTATAGTGATTGTGGTTGATGGCTAGATTATTGTGGTAGTTAATATGTGTAAGTTCTTTAATTCATCTGTAATTTAATAACTAAAACTAGAACCCAGCTTATATCTCTTACACAAGCTTCATATATGCTTGCTTAAATAGCTGGTAAAATTAGAAATAATCTATCAGATTAAGTTAAGAAACTTAATTAAAATTGCATCTCTTTACTATATAGTCAGACTTACTAGATTAAGCTAATGCTTAAACAGCTACTTCTCTTTACTATATAGCTAGATCTTACTTAATTAAGCTACACACTATACTTATATAAGCTTTGTAGATAATAAGAGGCAGAAAATAATTTTTCTATACTTATAAAGAGATTTAAATCTTCAACTAGCTGCAATTATTTGCAAAAAATTGCTCTAATTAATTTATTACTTAATTATTAATTACTACAAACTACTTATTTTTTTATTAATTAAATATAATATTAATTTACTTTAAAATTTAAATCTTTTAATTTTTTTTATATTTAATTATTTTTTTAATATAATTTTAAAGACTTTTTTAATTATAAAAAGTTTTATATTAAATATTTTTTTAATTTAGTTTAATAGTTTTTTTTTACTTATTATTTATCTTTTTTTTATATTATTACTTGTTCTTTACTTTTCTTAAACTTGTTATTATTTATAATATAAACTATATATTTTGTTATTTTATACTACTTAATATGTTAGATATATTTTAACTTGAGTTGAAATAATCTAAACATGTATTATATATTTTATTTAATATAAAGTAGATTTATGTGTACAAATATATTTTAAGATAAATTACAGCTTTAATATTGCAAATATTAATAAATTAAATTACAAATATATTAAAAAAAGAAAGATATATTAAAGAAAAAAAATTAAAAAAAAGAAAAAAATAGCTTATAAGCTTTAATATATAAAATTAAAGTAATTATTAATATAATATAATATTAAAAATCTTGTTTACTCTTCTTACTATATTAAAAGTAAGAAGTAGAGAGTTTTTAAAAACTCTTTACTTCAAACTATATAGCTATATTATATTAAACTGCAATTTTTCTAACTATATAATAATAAATTGCAAACTACTAGTATAATAGTACACTTAAGTTTGTGAAGCTATATTATATTAATTTAGTCTTTCTAGCTACATGATAATAAAGTACAAACTACTAGTATAATAGTATACTCAAGTTTCTAATATATTAGTATTAGATTAATCTTGCAAGTTCTTACTAAATAGCAAATACAAATAGCTTATTACTAAATAGTAATTACAAATAGCTTACTAAATATAAAAAATATTATTATTTAGTATAAATATAAAACTACTTATATATATTATAAAGAATATAAAGAGACAAAAGTTTAAAAAAATAATTTAATACTATAAAATTCTACTTTATTAAAAATAGTATTAAAGTATTTTTCTAATTTTAACTTTAGTTAATTTTAACTTAAGAAAAGTAACTAGTAAAATAAAAGTATTTAAAGATTTTTAATAAAGTAAAGTTTTAGCTAGCTTTAAAATAATATTATAACTAGTATAATTTAGAAATATATAAATAAATTAAGATAGTAGAAAATTTATTATTTTTAAAAAATTTCTCTTATATATAACTAGTATGCAAAACTTTATATTATTAAAATAAAAAAGTATAAAAATAAATAAATTTAATTTAACTTTATTATTATATTAAAAGAGATTTTAAAAAATTAAAAAAAACTTTTTTAATATTAAATTTTATAATTTTTAATATTTTTTTAGTAAATATTTTTAATTATTTAATTAAATTAAAACTTTATAATTTATAATTAAATCTAAATAGCATAATTATTAAAAAAACATGACTAAACACATATATTTAAGAAAAGTAATTGCTACAAAGATATTATTATATTATAGTTAGAGACAAATTAACTATAGTATGAATTAAATAAATTGCTATAAGAGTTTTTATATCTAGTACAAGTTTGCAACAGACTTTTTCTCTATATATATAAGTAAAAGTACTGCATAGTTACTTAACTTTAACTAGATTAGTGTATAATTAATAATAATAATAATAATAATAATAATAATAATAATAATAATAATTTGTAATTAAAATTATATAAATAATATAAAGTTATTTTATAATTTAAAAAGAATTTTTTTTTAATATTTAATAATTTTATAATTTAATAAAATTTTTTTATAATAGCTACTATTTTTATTTTTATATATTTTTTTAAAATTAAGCTTAAAGTTTAACTAAACTTTAAGTTATTTAATTAGATTTTTTATTTAAATTAGTTAGCTTTATTTATATTATAAATAAATATTTGTTTGTAAAATTACTACTTTTATAATTTAATAGCTACTTATTATCTATAGTACTAATTTACTAATATATATATAGTAGTTAAAATTATTAGCTTGCTAATTTTTTCTTTTTTTTAACTTTAAATTTTTATATAATAGTAATTTAAAGTAGTTCTTCTCTCTCTTTATTATACTTTTATATAGTTCTGCAAATAAATATTTGTTTATAATATAAATAAAGAAGTAATTGCTGCAAAAATATTATTATATTATAATTAAAAATAAATTAAATATAGTATAAGTTAAATAGATTACTGTAGAAATTTTTATATTTAATATAGTTATACAACAAACTTTTTCTTTATATATAAAAATAGAAGTACTGCATAGCTGCTTAACTTTAGCTAGATTAGTATATAATTAATAATAATAATAGTAATATAAATAAAAAAAATTAGCTTAATATAGCTAATTTTAGTAGTATTATATAATAATTTGTAAATTAAATAGACTATATATATTATTATAAATCTTATAGCTGATTAGTCTTGTGACTATACAATACTTATATCTAGTAAACATGCAGAAAAATTTGAGAGATTAAAAAACTTATATTTAAATTTATTATATACTTACTATAATTTCTTTATAGCTTGTAATAACTATTTAGTATTAGTAATATTTACTTTTCTTAACTTAAGCTCTCTAAACTCACTTTAGCTTCACTATATAATAGAAATTAGTAAGAGATAGTTTATAGAAGACTTCTTCAAATTTTCTTCTATCTTTAAACTAGTAAAAAATAGTTTATAAAAGACTTTCTTAAACTTCTCTTTTATCTTTAATCTTGTATATGAGACTATTTACTATTTTAGCTTACTCTCTTTACTTTTATATAGCAGTTTCTCTGTCAAATTGAACTATGGCAGAATCTTTAGCTAAATAAATTACTTAACTAGCT
>Ga0209468_1000995_pt1 | contig 12848 bp, 11 predicted proteins | sample GraSoiAngelo_102_FD_185871 | JGI IMG/M metagenome (GOLD analysis project Ga0209468, IMG submission 185871) | Grasslands soil microbial communities from the Angelo Coastal Reserve, California, USA - 14_0903_02_40cm (SPAdes) (version 2) | ecosystem: Environmental > Terrestrial > Soil > Grasslands ...
CGGCTGTCATTGCAATTGAATAACTGATCAGAAAATTTAATTGTACGTAAGTTTTAGCAGCAGTAAAATTAAATATTCCGCCTTCCAATCCATCGGCAGACTGGTGATAGTATTTAGCCCGCCATTCTTTTACAAACGCAACCATATCAAAGCCCGGGATATTTGTTTTGTTACCATATTTAATATGCAGTGCCGGAATTCCATTCATAACAAAACTATATTGATCGCTGCGTACAAACCGGTTTTCATTTGGCTCCGGGTCTTTCTCCACATCCAGTCCTAGGTAACCTGCAGCAAATTTTACATGATTCATTATAGTTGAATGTTCAGCGCCTAAAGGAACTACCGCAAGGAGTGGAGCGATAACGGTTGGCATATCTGTATTTACATCTGCAACGATTGATGATTTCGGAACCGTAGGATTTGCTGCGAAATAAGAAGAACCGATCAAACCCATTTCTTCACCTGTTACCATTACGATCAAAACAGAACGTTTTGGTTTTGCACCAGAGGATTTATAAACTCTTGAAATTTCCAGCAATGAAGCTACACCAGAAGCATTATCATGTGCGCCATTATAAATTGAATCACCACCAACTACTCTGCCGATTCCCACATGATCGAGATGAGCAGAATGAACTACATACTCATTCTTTAAAACTTTGTCAGAGCCGGGAATCATTCCTACTACATTATAACTTTCAAAATCAATATGTGTAGTTTTATAAGAAGCAGAAATGCTATACGGTAGATCGAATGAAGATGGTTTTCCTTTTTTAATATCAGCTAAAACCTGGTCAAGATTTTTTCCTGAATTAAAAAAAAGACGGGAGAGCATTCCCTTTGTGGTATTCAAAACAATTTTCAAATTACCAACAAACCCGCGGCCATAGACAATTGTCTTATCAGGGTTCAATGCCACATTCGATTGAAAAGTTGGATTAGGATTATTAGAAGGTCTCCCTGCAAGATTTACCATGATCACTCCCTCAGCACCTTTTGAAAAGGCCGTTGTCATTTTATTACCAGCATTTGAAAAATGAGCAGTTAATGTAGAGATCAAACCATCCGGTGCACCACTTACTAACACAACAATTTTTCCTTTTACATCAATGCCTGCATAATCAGAATAACCGCCGGGTATTTCAACACCGTAGCCAGCAAACACCAATTGCCCGGTTGCCGAAGAACTTTCGCTTAATGGATGCGGTGCCGGTGTAAAATCTTTCTGGAAAGTCAATGAATCAATATTCCCGTTTTTATCTTTTAATACAGCTACGGCAGAGCTGTTATTCACTATTGATTTGCGGATAATGAGTTTTTGAGTATAGCCACCATTATCACCACCGGGCATAATTCCAATTTTTTTGAATTGATCAACCACATAGTCAACGGCAGTTTGATATCCTTCTGTCCCGGGCAACCGGCCTTTCAGTTTATCATCGGCGAGATAAGCAATATGCGAACGGATCGTATTGGTATCGATCCTGTCCATTGCCTTTTTAATATCTTTTGAAACTTTTACTTCCTGTGCAAATGAGTTTAATGCAGTAAAACTGCAGATCAGTACTACTAATTTTTTCATGCGGGCAAGATAAAATAATTATTGAACTGAGGATTTAATTTTATCCGCAAGGTTTACCGCCCATCGCTTATAATCTTTTGCTGATGGATGCAACCCATCTCCGGCAACCAGTGTTGGGTCATTGGCAACTTCTCTTGTACCGGAAGTAATATCGATATAGCTTACTTTATATTTTTCAGCAATGGCTTTATTGGCTGCATTATATTCATCAATTTCTTTTGCTATTTGTTTTCTATCTCTTCCTTCCGCAAATGGCGTAGCTCCCCAATCGGGTATTGATAAAACAAAAACATGAGTGGTATCATTTCCTGCAAATTGTATAGCTTGCTTCAATAAATTTTCAAATTCAGGTTTATAATTTTCAACTGACCGGCTGCGATATTGATTATTCACACCGATCAATAGTGTTACAAAATCATATTTGGGTAAAAAATTATGATCGTTGATCGCTGTTTGCAATTCATCTGTTGTCCACCCGGTTTTTGCAATGATCTCCGGCGCCTTGAATTCAATACCTGCATTTCTTAATAACTGAATTGTTTGATAAGGAAAATTCTCTTGCAATAAAACCAATTCGCCAATAGTATAAGAGTCGCCGAGTGACAAAATTGTTAAACTATCATTTTTCATTTGTGCAAACAGTCTTTGAACTGTGAAAATAAAAATAAGCTGTAATAAACAAACTGTGATAAAATTTTTCCTCATTTCCTAATATACGAATCAGGCTTAGTTTCGGTTTTAAGAACTACTTTTAACAGGTATTTCAAATAAAGCTTTTATGAACAGAAAACAATTTCTTTCTGCATCTGGTGTGTTGGCTGCGACAAGCATTTTGCCTACTAACTCAGTCCTGGCACAGCACTACGATGAAAATGGCCTGGATAAACTCACTGATGCGAATGGGAATTTCCAGCATCTTCCTTTACCTTATAATAAAAATTTCCTTGAGCCATACATGGATGAGGAAACAGTTTACCTGCATCACACCTTTCATCATGGAGGAGCCGTGAAAGGTGCGAATACTGATCTACAAAAAATCCGTAAGGCAATGGATGATAATAATCTTGAAACGGTGGATTACTGGACAAAGAAATTGTCCTATCATTTTTCATCGCATGTACTGCATACTATTTTCTGGACCAACCTGACTAATAAGAAAGCAGACCCATCCGGTGAATTAATGAAAAGGATTGAAAAAGATTTCGGCAGTTACGATAAGCTGAAAGGATATATATCTGCTACATCAAAAAACGTAGATGGTAATGGTTGGGGTATTCTTGGTTACCAACCTTACTCTGATAAGCTAACCATCCTTCAATGCGAAAATCATGAGAAGCTTACACAATGGGGCGTTATTCCTTTATTGGTTGTGGATGTTTGGGAACATGCCTATTATCTTAAATACAAAAACAAGCGAACTGATTTTGTAGATGCAATGTTGCAGATCATCAACTGGGATAATGTAGCTGATCGATTAAATACTGCACAGAAACTAAGATAGGTTATAAAAAATCTATAATTTCTTTACTCACTTTATTATCCCGGTAAATACGCCTATGTCCAAGGCCCTTTGTAATTACGAAGCGGACATGTGGATAGTTTTTCTCCTGCACTTTTTTAGCATCTTTCCATGGAGTCAGGTCATCATCTTCATCATGCACCCATAAAATACTTGCATGTACATGTTCCACTGCGCGGCTTACACTATACCAATCAACCGGTTTCTGACGCATTTCAAAAATATAATTTTCGAATTCTGCTCTTACTTTATCATCCAGCTTCATAAATGAAACAAAGAAATCAATAGCAGTTTTAGATTCAGTTGCAGGTGCTACCAAGACAACTCTGTAATGTCCAATTTCTTCCAATGCAAGCATGATCGCCAACCCTCCGAAAGAATGTGCCATAAAAGATTCTACCGGCCCGTATTGCCTGATGATCTCCAGCACCATCTCTTTATACAATACTGCATTTATTTGTTTGCCTGTGCTGCGCCCATGGGCCGGTGCATCAAAGGCAAGTACTTCGTATCCTTTTTTTACGAGCGGGACAATGTAGCGGTCAAATTTTGCTACGGTAGAATTAAAACCATGTGCTATCAAAACTTTCCGGTCTCCACCTTTATTCCACCGATAACCTTTAACAGTATCACCCTCAATTTTCATTTCCAGTTTTTCAGCTTTATCAAAAATTTTTGGAAAGTATTTTTTGTAGCGTAGCTGGGGAGTAGAAAATAGTTCAAATGCAAGTTCTGCTGCTTTTCGTTTTGAAACAGCCGACAACAATTTGAATTTGGTACGGTAATACCCGATCGCAATCTTTTGTCCCAGGCCCATAGTTTTTGAGGGTTGAAATTATTTGCAAACTTAATGATAAATAAAGGTGAACTTTGTCCATAGTTTACAAATCACTTATGAAAATAGTAATTATTGGTTCAGGTAATGTAGCTTCTGTATTAGGAAGAAAATTCAAAGCTGCCGGGCACGAAATAATACAGGTTCTCAGCCGGAATGCAAAAGCTGCGTCACAGCTTGCCTATGAGTGGGATACGGAAAGCACCAATTATACAAGCGTTGTTAATCCTAATGCTGATGTTTATATCGTTGCGGTAAATGACGATGCTATTGAAAAAGTAACAGCAGAAATCAAATTGCCCGGTAAAGTAGTTGCACATACAGCAGCATCTGTTTCAAAAGATGTGTTGAAAAATATTTCTTCTCACTATGGCGTCTTTTACCCGATACAAAGTCTGCGAAAGGAAATGACTATAATACCAGAGATCCCAATTTTCGTAGAAGCCAGCGATGACAAAGCAAGATCAGTCTTGAATCAATTAGCAGAATCCATTTCACCCGGAGAAGTAACAATTGTCAAAGAAGGAGAGAGGGAAAAACTCCATGTAGCAGCTGTACTGGTTAATAATTTCACCAATCATCTTTATGCATTGGCAGAAGATTATTGCAAAAAAGAAGGACTTAATTTTAAGGAACTCCTGCCATTGATCGAAGAAACAGTGAACCGTTTAAAAGAAAATTCACCTTCACAATCTCAAACAGGACCGGCAAGCCGTAATGATACTGAGACCATCAATAAACACCTTTTATTGCTGGAAAAACATCCTCACCTGCAGAAGGTCTATAAATTTATGACCGATAGCATAAGTAATCCGGCATAAGCACCATTAGAAGTAAAAATATTTTTTATAGTATTTTCAATATTTATTGAAAATTGTGTAAATTTGTAGTGTAAACACAAACACAATGAAAATCGTAATAGCGGGTGGTGGATTCGGTGGATTGAGACTTGCCCGTAAACTCAATAATAAACCCGGCTTTGAAGTCTTACTGATCGATCGTTTCAATCATCACCAGTTTCAACCTTTATTTTACCAGGTAGCTACAGCAGGCCTCGATGCAAGCAATATATCATTTCCGTTACGTAAAGTTTTTCATAACAGCCGCAATATTCGTTTCAGGTTGGCGGAGATCAGATCAATAAATTCTTCAGAAAATAAAATAATAACCGATACAGAAGATATAAGTTATGATGTATTGGTTTTAGCAACCGGCGCCAGCACCAATTTCTTTGGCAATGAAAAGATGGCTGCAAATGCATTACCAATGAAGTCAACGGTAGAGGCTTTGCAGTTGCGTTATCGTTTGCTTCAGAATTTTGAGAATGCAACTATGGCGGGCAATGAAGAAGAATTAAACCGGCTGATGAATATCGTAATTGTCGGCGGCGGACCAACAGGGGTGGAGCTATCCGGTACATTAGCTGAAATGAAAAAATATGTTTTGCCTAAGGATTATCCTGAACTTGATTTTTCTAAAATGAATATTTACCTGCTGGAAGGTACTTCAAAGACATTGGCGGCCATGAGTGAAAAATCATCGATGCAATCAAAAAAATATTTACAAAAACTGGGAGTGCAGGTAATGACTGATGTTTTGGTAAATGATTATGATGGTGCAACTGTTTTATTAAAAGATGGCTCTGTTATTCCGTCATCGATCGTTATCTGGGCCGCCGGTATCAAAGGAAACATTCCTGCGGGTATTGATAGCGATCTTATTGCAAGAGGCAATAGAATTAAAACAGATAAGTATTGCAAGATCGAAGGACTTGAAAATATTTATGCTATTGGTGATCTTGCATATTTAGAAACAGAAAAATTTAAAACCGGTTTACCCCAGGTGGCCCCGGTTGCAATACAACAAGCCGATCTGCTGGCTTATAATTTTAAACAACAGCAGAAAGGAAAAACGCTGAGAGAATTCAATTATAATGATAAAGGCTCAATGGCAACTGTTGGTCGCAATCTTGCTGTTGTGGACGTTCCTAAACCTAAACTACATTTTGGTGGATTTATCGCATGGCTTATCTGGATGGCATTGCACCTGATGCTGATACTGGGAGTTAAAAACAGGTTCTTTGTTTTCTGTAACTGGTTGTACAGTTATTTTACCTATGACCAGAGCCTGCGGCTGATATTTAAAAACAGGAAAAAATAATCAGGATAACTCAGCCGTTTATTTTCTTTAAGATCTTTCGGGCACGGGATTTAAAAGCCATAGTTTCATAATCCCAGCGATCTTCAATAACTGTTTTCAGTTCCTGTTTGATCTCAGGATAGATTTTTGAAAGATTTTCCAGCACAGTAAGTGAAAATGCTTTTACAGCCGGTTTTTCGGTTGGCGAAATAATATAATCAAAGCAGAGATTCATTACTTCGCCCTGGTATTTCTCCGGGATTGAAATACCTGCCTGCCGGCAGGCAAGGTCCTGCAGCAACCGAACCGTATTTCTTTTTACCGCATCGTGAAGGCCGGTTTTCTTTAAATTCTTCAGCAGTTTGCCAAATTTATTTTTAATAAACTCCGGGTGTGCAATTACACAATAACCTAATGGCCATCCAGCTCGTTGTACGACCCTGTATTCATCATTTAAAAATAAGTCAAACAATTCATCAAACCGTTTTTGATCGCTGCCGACCCAATTGACAATTTTTGTACAATGCACCTTGTTATGTTCCTTTAATATAGTATCACGGAGTTTCATTGAAAAGTCTAATATAGGATGTTATGTTAATTTACGCAGGCTTGCGAAAACGAGCTTTTGATTTTTCTTATAATAGTGCGTTATGTTACTTAGCGAAAGCAATCGTTAAGTTTTTTAATAAACGATTGCGCTATGGGAAGAAGCGTAGGGTTAGTGAATTTCATCGTCTTTGGATGGAGCAACAGTTAGCTGAAGCGCAGAAAAGTGTTTCTGATATGAGGCGTTGTATAAATCAACATCCTCATCATGCAAGCAATCACGCAACGCTAAACTGATTGCATATAGCTGAATTATTTTATCGTTCAATAATTTTATCTGCTCAGGTATTGATTGCATATTTTCAAGTGAGGTTAAATCAAGTTCGGGTATTTCTAATATAGGCAATTTTTTAATCATAGTGAATGTTCTTTGTGCGTGGGGCAGCGTAGGCTCGCTATTTCACATAATGTCGATTATAAGACAAACCGCATTCCTTTTCACCCGTAAGATAGCGAAATGATTTTACATAAATCAAATTTTATCATTTCGCTATCTTACGGGTGAACTAAAAAAATGACTTATGCGGTTTTCTTATAATACATCTTATGTTAAATAGCATTCTTAGAGAATAATGCGTGGTATGGCGTGAGCACTTCGGGTCTGCCCTATTGCAAAAGGTTTGCATATCTTATAGGATCAAAATCAAGATTGTGTTTAAAAAGATTTTATCTTGGATAAAACGACTGTTCATGAAAAAAAATACAATAAAAACTCCTATAGGCATTCAAAAGCAACACGAAACTGAAATTACTTTAAGGGGTACAGTGTTAACAGTATCGGTTAACATTGAAGTCGTGTTGATGAGAATAATTTATTTTAGTAACGGCGAACACTATGAAAACCCAAAATCACCTTCTTTAAAAATTAAAAACCTAACATTTAGCAGTAAGATTAATCGTGTCAAAGAGGTATTAAAATTGCACCATTCGGATTTGTTGGCAGAATATCAAAACCTGTTTACTACCCTTGAAGGTTTTTTGGTGATTAGAAATCAAATTGCACATTGTGCTATATACTGGATTGATGAAAAGTTAAATGATTTTGAGATTTGGGATGTTGTTGAAGGAGATATTGTTCAATATTATTCTCCAATAAAATACACAAGAGTTGAAATAGCTACCGCCATAATCGAATATTTCAATAAAATTACTCCCCCTCTTTTGTCTCTGGAAAACGAAGTTTCGCTTCGTTTAAAATTGTCTCATCCCCAGATTTATTCTCAGTTATCATCGGCAACACAACACGGCGGCTAAGCCAATCGAAGTTATCTACGAACTTTCGCTCATCTCATCTTTGTAAGCTCGCTATAATATGTACAAAAAAAACCGGGTCTTTCAACCCGGCTTTTAAATTTCTTACTCTATCGCTTTCATTCGATCTTCGTATTTCTTTGCTTTCTCTTTATCTTTTTTATTGGTCCAGTATTCAAGTATCATATTGGTAACGATCTTGAAATTGGCCTTCTCACCACCCTTCAGGGTTGCTTTAGCATCATATATTTCATATGCTGCATTTGCATAAGGGATCATTTCATCATACTTCGCATTCAGCTTTGCATTTATATCCGCTCTTTTCTTTACATCCTCTGGTTTGGTGCCTTTTGTATTATTATATTCTTCAATCAGATCATTGATAGGGAAATAATGAATACGACACATGAGCAGGTTTGCTTCGGGTGTTGATTTCAATTCGATTGATTTCTTCAATACTTCGATCATCCTCTTTTCATATTTTGCAGGATCCTGGGGTTTTGATTTGCCGAAATGTATATAGTTATAGATCTCCCGTGCATACTCATAGTAAGTTATATTATCTGCACAGTCACTGGTGATCATCTTCTCATAAGCATCCATAATTTTCAGCGTATCCTCACCGGCTTCTATTAATGGAATATTACACCAGTAAGGGTTCTTTGGATAAAGCTGGCGTCCGATAGCGAGGTATTTATCCCTATTTGCAACATCTCCTTTCTTCATATAATGTTCTACCATGTAAGGATAAATAAACTCGTTCTCTTCTCCAGCTACTTTTATATCAGCCAATCTTGAATAGTATTTTACGGCATCATCCCCGTTTTCCGCATTTTGTGAACTTGCACCAGCCAGTAACAAAGCATTGGTGTCAACAGGTATGGCAATCATTTTCTGTGCAATTAAAAAATCAGACATTTCAACAGCCAGTTTAAACTGCTTAGCCGCAGCAGCCCAGTCTTTTTTATTGTACCCTGCAATACCATTATTAAAATAAGCAGTGTAGATATTGCCCGGTGTGCCTGAGTATAATGAGTTCTCTCCTTTTAGTATTTTAAATTCCGGGTCTTTCTGCTTATAGGTATTAAATGCATTCACGGCTTCCTGCATCAGCGCATCTGATTGTGCAGCCATATCTTTATCACCTGCCAGTGCTGAATATATAGATGCTTTCAAAAGCCATGCTTCTGCCTTTGCACTAAATTTTGCATTATTCATACCCTTGTCAACTTCTTCTTTTGCTTTTTTTACCTGTCCCAGCAGCCATGTTTTTTGTACATCTTCTATGCTTTGTGCAAATAAACCTGTACCCACTAATCCACAAACAACTACTAATAAGAGTTTACGCATTGTTGTATTTTTTATGTTTAATTAATTACTCTGTTTCTCCTGATGATTCGGGTGCCGCATCAGTTGCGTTGGTACCGTTAAAATTTTCCGGATTATCATTTAAGTTGCCATTTTCCTCAACAGTCCCATCATCTAATTTGGTGATCGCAGCTATTTGGTCTCCATCATCTAATCTTATCAGTTTTACACCTTGCGTAGCCCTTCCCTGTTCGCTGATATCTTTTACCGGCATCCGGATGGTAACGCCGCTGATGCAGGTGATCATCAAGTCCTCATTTACAGCTACATCCATTATGCCAACTAAAGTACCTGTTTTATCTGTTACATTGATGGTCTTTACCCCTTTTCCACCACGGTTGGTCATCCGGTATTCTTCAATTGCTGTCTTTTTACCAAAGCCTTTTTCACTTACTACCAATACAGTTTTAGATGATAACTCATCCGAATTTACACAAATCATACCAACAACTTCATCACCCGGTTCATCAGCTTCTATACCTGCCACACCAATTGCGCCGCGACCTGTTGGTCTTACTTTATCTTCATTAAAACGAATAGCACGGCCACTCTTTACCGCCATCATTATTTCGCTTTTACCATCTGTAAGCTTTGCTTCCAGTAATTCATCACCTTCATTGATCGTAATTGCATTCACACCCGTTTGTCTTGGGCGACTGAAATCTTCGAGTGCCGTTTTCTTGATGATACCTTTCTTGGTACACAAAACGATATTATGACTGTTCACAAAATCTTCATCTTTCAGGTCCTTCACATCGATGATCGCTTTTACTTTATCATCTGGTGGAAGTTGTATCATGTTCTGAATAGCCCTTCCCTTTCCTGTCTTTTCTCCTTCAGGTATTTCATATACGTTCAGCCAGTACACTCTTCCTTTTTCTGTAAAGAAAAGCATGGTGTGATGCGTAGATGCTACAAAAATATGTTCGATATAATCTTCATCTCTTGTACGTCCGCCGATAACTCCACGTCCACCCCTGCGCTGCGAACGATATTCCGTTGCAGAAGTTCTCTTAATATATCCAAGATGTGAAATAGTGATCACTACATCTTCTTCCTTGATCAGGTCTTTTATTTTTACTTCATCATCCAGGTAAGTGATCTCTGTTTTTCTTTCATCACCATATTTATCTTTTATCTCGAGCAGTTCTGTTTTGATCAGTTCAAAACGTTTGCCTTCATCAGAAAGCAGGTCTTTCAATTCACCGATAAATTTCATCAACTCATCATATTCATTCTTGATCTTTTCTCTTTCCATTCCTGTAAGACGTTGCAGTCTTAATTCAAGAATTGCTTTTGCCTGTATCTCATCTAACCCCCAACCGGCATTTATCAATGCCAATTTAGCTATGTCAGGTGTAGCAGAACTGCGAATCAAAGCGATCACTTCATCCAAATGATCTAATGCGATCAAATAACCTTGCAGTAGATGTGCTTTCTTTTCTGCTTCTCTTAATTCATACTGTGCTCTTTTAATAACTATTTCATGACGGAACTCAACAAACTCCGTAATAAGATCTTTCAGGTTAAGTGTCCTTGGCCTTCCTCTTACGATCGCAACATTATTGATACCGTATGAAGTTTGCAGATCGGTAAGCTTATATAACTGGTTGATGATAACATTTGCAATTGCATCACGTTTCAGGTCAATTACGATCCTTGTTCCTTCCTTGTTATTCGATTCATTATTTACATGTGAAATTCCTTCTACTATTTTTTCATTTACCAATTCACCGATCCTGTTTGTAAGTGTATCACGATTTACCTGGTAAGGAACTTCCGTAATGACGATCTGCTCACGGCCGCTGGGTTTTGTATCTATGTTCAACCTACCACGAACTACTACCCTGCCACGACCTAAATGCATCCCGGCTTTTACACCTTCCATTCCATAAATAATTCCACCTGTAGGAAAATCCGGCGCCTTTACATGCTGCATCAATTCTTCAATACTGATATTGCGGTTTTCGATAAACGCAATACAGCCATCGATCGTTTCACTCAAATTATGCGGCATCATATTCGTTGCCATACCAACTGCTATACCACTTGATCCATTTATCAGCAATTGAGGAATACGTGTAGGAAGTATCGTAGGTTCTTTTTCAGAATCATCAAAGTTCAGTTGGAAATCCACTGTCTCTTTATCCAGGTCTTCCAGCATATATTCAGCAAGTCTTTGCAGTCTTGCTTCTGTATATCGCATGGCGGCCGGGCCATCGCCATCCTGGTTACCAAAATTTCCCTGGTGATCGATCAACGTATAACGCATATTCCAATCCTGCGCCATACGCACCATTGCATCATACACGGCTGTATCTCCATGGGGGTGATACTTACCTAACACCTCTCCGACTATACGAGCCGATTTTTTAAAAGGCCTGTTGGAACGAATACCTAATTCATTCATCGCATATAAAATGCGTCGATGAACAGGCTTTAACCCATCTCTTACATCAGGCAATGCACGGCCAACTATCACCGACATTGAATAATCGATGTAAGCAGATTTCATTTGCTCCTCGATGTTGACAGGAATAATGCGGTTATTATCACTCGTCTCTAGCGGATTCAGATTCTCTTCCATTCTTGGTTATAGTCTTTTTTTGGAACCGGCTTTTATAACTCCGATTGAACTTCTGTTGCATTCAAATCTTCCAGTGGAAGATTTGCTCCGCTTAACTTATCAAGCCATGAACTAGCAGTGATGAAGCAAGCGTTTTTCAGAGAGGTTTCGAGGTCGTTTAAGCCTTGATTTTTTGAATAAATTTCACCCGTTTAAAGGGCTGGCAAATCTAACTTTTCCTACCCTATAAACCTGATAAATAAGAGTGTTTTTTAAGGGTATTTTTGGACTGTTTTTCCACCATTGTTAATTAAGATCAACCCGATTTTTCAACCCTGATTTTAGGCTCTGCTAAAACAAAAAAGCTGCCCGCATAGACAGCTTTATCATTACTATTTTTATTGCTTTTTTATTTACCCGGAGTCAGGGGAATATAGAGGCTGAACTGGAGTACGGAATTCTTAAAATCAGGATTAACTCCACTAGAAGGTGTGAATTCCCCAACCTTACTTAACCCGGCCATATAGCGGGCACCTAAACCCAGTCCTGATTTTTTATTATGTATACCTAATCCAATAGCAGCTGAAAAATCAAGGTCATTTGCAAAATCCTCAATGGTACTGTTGGCAAAATCCTGGTCCGTTGAAAAGCCAAACTGCGGACCTGCTTCTATATAAAATCCTCCATCGAAATTGTATTGCAACATTATGGGAACGTTTATATAAGTTATTTTCCAGTCATAGCTAGCATTTATACTGTCGATCCTCGCTCCCTGTGTCGATACCATTACTTCCGGCTGCAACACAAATTCTGAAAACCTGAACTTCATATAGCCCCCGGCATGAATACCGACCAATGATTTCTTTTTCACCGCATCAAAATCACCTCCGGTAAAATTGCTGACATTGCCACCACCCTTTAAACCCACCACAAAATTCTGTGCATTGGAAAAATTTGCGGCTGTTGTTAACAGAATGAC
>Ga0209468_1000999_pt1 | contig 12822 bp, 11 predicted proteins | sample GraSoiAngelo_102_FD_185871 | JGI IMG/M metagenome (GOLD analysis project Ga0209468, IMG submission 185871) | Grasslands soil microbial communities from the Angelo Coastal Reserve, California, USA - 14_0903_02_40cm (SPAdes) (version 2) | ecosystem: Environmental > Terrestrial > Soil > Grasslands ...
AGCGCGCGACCGGACCAGCGAAATATCTTTGCTCAAAAACCTGAATGTTGGCCGGGTAGAGTTTAACGATTTTAAGTCGACCATGAGCGATGACAACATTGTGGTTACCTACCTGATTTCGGTGCAGGAGACGATCGACCTCGAGCAATTGCCGACAAAGCCGACTCCACGCTTGAGTGTCTGGAAAAAAGGAGCACGCGACTGGCAATGGATTTGCCACGCCAACCTCAACCCGATTCCTTAGAAATCATCTGCGCAGTAGCTTGAGGACATGCCTCGTGGTCACCCACGGCGGGGCAATAAACATTGCGCCCCTTTAGCTTAGCTAAGAATCGGTTTGGATTCATTGTTCCCGCTTATTGTCGATCTTGCCTAACAGCGGGAAAACGGACGAGGGTTTGCTCGTGTACGTCGAGATTGTGCTGCCGATCTTGTGCTAAATTGTCGGATGCCGTTTCAGCTCGAATCTAATTACAGACCGCGCGGCGACCAGGGACAGGCAATAGCGAAGCTTTTGAAGTCCGTCGAGGCCGGCAACCGCCATCAGACGCTGCTCGGTGTCACGGGTTCGGGAAAAACTTTTACCGTCGCGAACGTGATCCATAAGCTGGACCGGCCTACGCTTGTCATTTCGCACAACAAGACGCTCGCGGCCCAGCTTTACTCCGAGTTCAAACAATTCTTTCCGCGCAACGCAGTCGAATATTTCGTCAGCTACTTCGATTATTACCAGCCCGAGGCGTACATCCCTCGCTCCGACACTTACATCGAGAAGGACTCTTCGATAAACGAGGAGATCGAGCGATTGCGGCTTGCGGCGACAAGCGCGCTGCTTTCACGCCGCGACACGATCGTCGTCGCCAGCGTTTCCTGCATCTACGGCATCACTTCGCCAGAGGATTACCTTAACATGCTGCTCACGGTCAAACGCGGTCAACACATCTCGCGCGAGGCGGTGCTGGGTCGTTTGATCGATATGTTGTACGAACGCAACGACGTCAATTTCACACGCGGCAGGTTCCGCGTTCGAGGCGACGTCGTGGAAGTCTATCCAGGAAGCGCCGATGAGGAAGGCATTCGGCTTGAGTTTTTTGGCGACGAAATTGATGCGATCAGGCGGTTTGATCCCTTGACGGGTCAGGCGCACGAATCGCTCGCCGTGATTACGTTTTATCCGGCGAAACAGTTCGTGACGCCGGCGGACAAGCTCAATCGAGCGCTACGCACGATCCGTGAGGAACTCGAGCAACGCATCGTCGAACTCGAGTCACAAAACAAATTGCTGGAAGCGCAACGGTTGCGGATGCGCACGGAATACGATCTGGAGATGTTGCAGGAAATGGGGTTCTGCAACGGGATTGAAAATTACTCGCGCCATTTGTCGGGACGTCCGCCGGGTTCCAAGCCGTACACGATCATCGACTTTTTCCCGAAGGATTTTCTGGTGGTGATTGATGAGTCGCACGCCACCGTCCCGCAAATCGGCGGCATGTATGAAGGTGACCGCTCCCGCAAGACCGTGCTGGTAAATTACGGCTTTCGCCTGCCGAGTGCGCTCGATAATCGTCCGCTCAATTTCGACGAATTTATGAAGGTCACGAACCAGATCATCTATGTAAGCGCGACACCGGCAGAATTTGAAATTCAAAATAGCGTCGTTGGAAATAATGGATACATCCCGCATCGGCGACAGCGGATTGGCGAGGAGGAATTGGTGCCCTTTGTGTTGCCCGGCGGAAAACGCTCTATGCTCAAGGCTCAACGCCGAACGTCCAATTCAGAAGTCCACGTTTCCCGCACTGACGAACCGCCTGAAAAATTCGATGCGCACACGCCGGGTGCGCCGCTCATCGTCGAGCAGATTATTCGTCCTACCGGACTTCTCGATCCAAAAATTACTCTCAAGCCGCTCAAGAATCAGATCGACGAAACGATTGAGCTGTGCCGTCAGCGTGTGGAAAAGGGCGAGCGGATTCTGGTGACAACGCTGACGAAACGAACAGCGGAGGATCTCGCCGATTATCTGCGCGATGTTGGATTGAAAGTGCGGTACTTGCACAGCGACATCGATGCGATCGAGCGGGTCGAAATTTTACGAGGATTGCGCGCGGCGGATTTTGACATCCTGGTCGGAATCAATTTGCTCCGCGAAGGTCTCGATCTCCCTGAAGTTTCGCTCGTCTGTATTTTGGACGCGGATAAGGAAGGATTTTTGCGCAGCCAGACTTCGCTCATCCAGACGGCAGGCCGCGCCGCGCGTCACGTGAACGGCGAAGTGGTGCTCTTCGCCGACATCGTTACTCAAAGTATGGAGGCGCTCATGTCGATCTCCGAATATCGGCGCGCCAAGCAGATGGAATACAACGAAAAACACGGAATCACGCCGCAAACAGTCCGGCGGGCTGTACAGGAGAGCCTGCACACAATCTTGCGTGGGCGCGAAATTGAATCGTCGGTAATCCGCGAAGCTGGGGGCGATTTCAATCTGACGGAATTACTCCGCGAACTTGAGGAGGAAATGCAACAGGCTTCGGCAAACCTGGAATTCGAGCGCGCAGCGTTGTTACGCGACCAGATCATGGAAGTGAAAAGCGGCGCCGGAATTGATAAAATCGAACCAAAACGACGGCCAATAAAATACTCGCGCAATGCGGGGCGTCGTCGCTCGCGCGTGTAGTGGAACGCGTTATCCTCAACGCGTTGTTTAGGCCGCCAAGCTCGAATTTCTTTACATCATCTTCGGAGAAGTCGATCCACCTTGTCGATCTTCGCAGCACATGCGAGAAAAAGCTGCAAATGGTGAAAACCAAAACAAAAGCAGCAAACGCAAACATCTACGCAATCGTCGGCTCGGACGAAGCTGAGGTGAAACGGGTGGCCGCAGAGCTGGCGAGTAACCTAACGCCGTCAGGCGCAGGTGACTTTGGACTGGAAACGATCGATGGCGCCGCAGACAACGCCGAACAGGCCGCCGCAAGAGTTAGCTCCACGATCGATGCGTTGCAAACGTTGCCGTTTTTCGGCAGCACAAAAGTCGTTTGGCTGAAGAACGTGAATTTCCTCGGCGACGACCCAAAGGCGCGCTCGACCGCGGTGCAGTCGGCACTGGAAGAATTATCCGAACTACTCGGGCGGGGTTTCGGTTCCGAGATTACATTTCTGATCAGCGCCACCGAAGTTGACAAGCGCCGCGGGTTCTACAAGGCGCTGGTCAAACGAGCAGAGCTGCAGGTTTTTGACCGGATCGACTCGGGTCGCGCCGGTTGGGAAGAGGAAGCGACTGAAATCGTTCGACGGCGCGCGAAAAAACGAAAACTCCAATTTGATGATGACGCGCTCGACCTCTTTGTGTTGCTCACGGGAGGCGACACGCGTCAGATCGAGAACGAGCTGGAGAAGATCGACATTTTCCTGGAAAAAGATCGCGCAGTTCATGTCGATCTTGTTCGAAAAATCGTGCCCCTCTCGCGCGCAGGCATCATTTTCGAATTGAGCAACGCCCTGGCGATGCGTGATCTCGAGCTCGCGCTCACGCTTGTTCGACGCTTATTGGATCAGGGGGAAAGCGCTATCGGTATTTTGTTGGCTGCAATTGTCCCGACGATTCGTAATTTGCTGCTCGCAAAAGATTTAATGGAAAGACATCGCCTTCCGCGTGCGCATTCGCCATTCCAGTTTATCTCTGCAATCAATCGCTTGCCGGCAAAAGCGACCGAACATTTGCCGCGTAAGAAAGACGGTTCGATCAATGCCTACGCGCTGGGAATCGCCGCGCAGCACGCGCAGCATTTCAAGACCGATCAACTAATTGACGCCATGCGGGCGTGTCTGACCGCAAACGTTCAATTGGTTACCACCCAACTAGATCACGAACTAGTTTTGACTGAGGTGATCGTGAAGTTGTTGGCAGAAAGCTGACTTCTGTAGAAGCCGCCGCGTAGGCGGGCGAGGCGCTCAGCCTGCTTAACAATTCGACGTGACGCTTCGCAAAGGGGAGAAGCTACAGCACATCACGCTTTTTCCATCTGCTGGCGCGCCATCGGTCCGATGTACGGAATTTCCCAGCGGACGCCCGTAAACGCTTTTACGACTGTCACGATGAACAGAACAAGGAATGCAAGGCCGACCAATGCCCAAATGACCCACAAGACAATGGCGAAGAACAAGCCAATTGCCGGAATGGGGGTTAAAATCATGTGAGCAACTGAGTAAACCACTGCAAAGAGTATCCACGCGCCGCCAAAGATGATCGACTGCATCGCATAGAAGCGCACAAAACTGTCGTGCTTTTCCAGAATGTAAAAGATGATGCCGCCGATGAGCGGAATACAGGCAATCGCCGCAGCCACGTTCGAAGGCAAACCAGTCGATGTGGATTTCGGGGCCGGCTCGGGTTCGGCACTTGGCGGAGGCGGAGGCGGAGGTGGAATAGGTTCTTGATCTGGCATGATCTACGTACACAAAATGGCCAACGTATTGTCAAGCAATCTTGCTTTTGCCCTCTTTTTCGCTTTCGCTCGCGGCTCAAGAGCGATATCATGCGCTCCTAACCACAAAGTCCATGACCAAGAGTTCCCCTCCCCCTATTGAACGCGCCTTCACCCTCATCGAGTTGCTCGTCGTAATCGCGACGATCGGCATCCTGCTCGGAATCGCCGTTCCAGCCTTAAATAGTGCTTATGAGCGCGCGAAAGTGACAAAAGACTTGAGCAATCTTCGCCAGCTTGGCGCTGGTACGCAGATGTACATGAATGACAACAACGGCGTCCTGTTTTCTACAACCGGCTCATGGATGTCGCAGTTGTATAATGCTGACAATCCCGCTGCTTCTAAGTACATTTCGTCGTGGAATGTCTTCGTATCTCCATTCGACCATCCGGTTAGTCCAAGAACCGCTTCAAGCAACAGTGCGACCTCTGCGCTCAGCTACGGAATCAATGGGACGGCAGGGGTCGTGGGCATGTCTGCAGACAGGATTTCAAAGCCGACCGCATTTGTAGTATTCGCGCCGGCCCAGGCATCGGGGGCAGCGGTGAACTTTCAAGGCACGGGCAACACGACAAGCCAAGCGAACTTAGCCGGCAATTCGAACGTGACAGTTCTAGCCGCGACCAGCAGCCCTGGCGGAGCCGCAACAGGTGGCACACAGAATAATCGCACAAAAATCAACGTGGTTTGCGCGGACTGGCACGTTGAAACTATGCCCTGGAGTGGGACGGGTCCGGCGTTCACCAACACGACGCAGACCGGAAACGATCCGGACGGCTATTTCCGTTGGAATCCGCAATAGCGCTTACCGAGATCAGCGGCCCGGTGTATCGCTATCCGACGCTTATCGGTGCGAATCTACTTGGTCTGCTCGGGCAGTACACGCGCGAATATTTGCCTCGCGAAAGATGCGCTATTGTTTCCGACACCAATGTCGCGCCGCTCTTTGCTGATCTGGTCATAAGAAATCTCACGTCAGCCGGGTTTGAGCCGACGCTGATCACGATTCCGGCTGGCGAAAAGTCAAAGACGCTGGAGCGCGCCGGTGCGATTTGCGATCAGATGATTGCTGCGGGGCTTGACCGACAATCATTTCTGGTTGGCCTCGGCGGCGGAGTCATCGGCGACATTTCCGGATTCGTGGCGGCAATTTATCACCGCGGAATTCCACACGTTCAGATTCCGACCACGCTGCTGGCAATGGTGGACAGTTCGATCGGTGGGAAAACGGGAGTGGACACGCGCGACGGAAAGAATTTGATCGGTGTCTTCCATCATCCGTCGCTGGTCATTGATGACCTCGACGTTTTGAAAACACTTCCGCGTCGCGAATTCAATCAAGGGTTCGCTGAGATCATTAAGCACGCGATTATCGCCGATACAAGAATGTTCCGGATACTACAGTCGTGGAAGGCAGGCGCAGCGCCTGCCCTACAACGGCTGATCAAGCGCAATATCAAGATCAAATCAAAAATCGTGGCGAAAGATGAGCGCGACCAGACTGGCGAGCGGGCTGTTCTTAATTTCGGTCACACGGTTGGGCACGCGATTGAACGCGCCGGAAATTACCGGAAATTTCTGCACGGAGAAGCGGTGAGCCTTGGAATCGTTGCCGCTTGCGCAATCTCGATGAAAAAAGCTGGGCTGCCGGCGGATCAGCGCAATGCGATTGTCAGCCTCTTGCAGCGATACGAGTTGCCCACGCGTTTGCCCCCAACGTTTCCGCGCGAAAAGATCTTCGACGCGCTGAAGTTCGATAAGAAATTCGAAGACGGAAAAATCCGATTCGTTGTGACACCTCGCATTGGCCTGGCGCGCGTTACAAGCGCTGTCACGCTCGACGATATCCGCGAAGCGGTTAGTCAATTGTAGGGCGTCTGTGTCAGACGCCAGGCGTTTCAGAGAAACGCCCTACGACAAACGATTGAGATCAATCGCCTCTAGCTCGCGCTTTCGAATAATAATCGACCAGCCCCTCTGCCACGCTGTCGGCGTATTCCCGGAAGATGCTTTTACGTTCGACCCCGTTGATCAGGCGCGTTCCTTCGTAATCCCCAGCCTGGATGCGAACGAAGGCATCATTGCTGTTCATGACGTACGGCTCGCAATAAATCACCGGACAACGATAAAGCCGCGTGGCCAGCAAATTGCGCGCATACACGTATCCGCTCATGCCAACTTTCGTCGTGCTGTTCGTCGTTGGATATTCGTAAGCTGGAAGCCCGGTCTCGCGAGCCATTGTTAGTGCAATCATGTCGGCTAACGGCAATTCCTCGTCATAAGCGCGGCTCAGAAGTCTTCGGATCATTTCGAAACGTTGATCATCGAATTCTAGCTCCTCTGCCAGATAAGAGCCGTTCACGAGCAAGTGAAAATGATTAGTGTCGGTCAAAGTCGGATGCGTTGGTTCCCCCCACCCTTCCGCGTTGAAATGCAAACAAAGCACAAGGTCAGGATGTAATTTGAGGTTCACCAGCGCAGCCCGCCGTCGGATCTCGCTGTAACGGTAGAACAAAATTTCGCTCTGCCAGCGTATGGTTTGCTCTTTCGCTGGATCATTTGGATCAAGAACATCCTCGCGAGGGAGCGGCACGCCGTTCTTGATCAGAATTTTTCTTGCGAGCTCTCGAAAATCATCAGGGCGCTTCGCGGTAACCGGTTCACCGCCACTCCGGATCAACGAAACTTTTGCGCCGAACTCACGTAACCGCGGCGCCAACAATCGCGCCACGCGGAACGTGAGATCGCCTTCCTGGACTGGCCGGCTTTTATCGACCTGAAACCAGCGCTCCTCCATCTTCGCCCACTTTCCCCCGAGATGACCGGGATCGAGCACAACCTTCAAACCAACGAGAGGCTTGTCGGCTCTGGCTGGCGATAATGATTTCGCCGGTCGCCAAAGGTGCGGGACGGGTTTGCGACCAGCGTTGTTCACTGCAAAACGCAGCGTGAAGAATTTTGGCGAATCACGGTCTATCAGCACATGAGCTGTTTTCGCGCTTACTTCGATCAAATCCGGAGCGAATCCGTGAGTGCAATAAACATCGTGTATCAACCGGTTGAATTCATCGTGGGTAATGGTTTCCTGATATTTCTCGAGCACGCTCCATTTCGGTTTGCTGCCGAGGACGCTGACGTTTTCTTCCGCTTGAAGAGCCGTTGGAAAGATCGCGGAGAATAAAAATGACGAAGTTCGAATGACGAATGACGAAACAATGACGAAGGCTGAATGACGAAACTTCACCTTTCGCGTTTCGTCGTTTGTGGTTGACTCATTCTTCTTCCGCCACGCCGAAGCTTGGCGAAGGCGGGTCATTTGGATCTCGCCATTAATTTTCACATCGACGTTTGAAAGCGCTCTAATACGATGCTCTCAGAATGTTAACCGTTCTTTTTCTTGGCGACATTGTTGGTGAGCCGGGACGCACAGCAGTCATTGCCAGGCTGCCGGAGCTGAAGTCGAAGCACGCGTTGGATTTCGTCATCGTCAACGGCGAGAACGCGGCAGGGGGCCGAGGAATAACGGGGAAAATCACGATTGATCTTTTGCGAGCCGGTGTCTCCGTGATCACCACCGGCGATCATATTTGGGATCAGAAAGAAATCCTTGCGTTCATCGGCACCGAACCGCGTTTACTGCGTCCGGTGAATTATCCCGACGGGGCGCCCGGAAGCGGATCGATTGTCTTGGAAACCGCGAAGGGCAAAATCGGCGTCATCAATGTGCAGGCACGAACGTTTATGCAGCCGATTTTGGAAAACCCGTTCCGTGCTGTCGAAACAGCGGTTACGAAGATGCGCGAGGAGACGGCAAATATTCTTGTCGACGTTCACGGTGAAACCACAAGTGAGAAGATCGCCATGGGCCGTTTTCTGGACGGAAAAGTCTCAGCTGTCATTGGCACTCACACTCATGTTCAGACAGCCGACGAGCAAATCTTTCCCGGCGGCACAGCATTCATGTGCGATGCCGGCATGTGCGGACCTGTTAACTCTATCCTCGGCCGCGCCATCGATCCAATCATGAACCGATTCATCTCGAATCTGCCTGCCTCATTCCCCGTGGCCGGTGGCGAGGTACGCCTGCGCGGAGTGCTAATTAAAATTGATGAGACCACCGGTCGCGCCGTGCGCATCATACGGGTGGATGAGTCGGCCCCCGGTAAGCATGCTGCAGCCGAGCCCGAATCAAAAATCGATATCGAACAGGCGCATTCCCCCGAACAGACTTGAAACTGTTGGGTTTAGACCCAACTATTGACCTCTTCAGGTTCGAATTGTCTAAGAACATTAACGTCCAACAGAAATCATGAAAAAACGTTTTGCCTTTACTGTCATTACTGCCCTGGCGCTCTGCGTTTCACAGGTGTCCGCGGCGGAACCGAAGAAAAATGTTGAAGCAAACAGACTGGCTCGGGAAGGCGCGGAGGCCGCTAAGAACGAGGATTGGGACAAAGCGGTTGAACTACTTCGTAAAGCCACCGCAATGGACCATAAGTACACGGATGAACTCGCGGCTGTTTATCAACGACGCGGATACGCAGGCGCGAGCAATCAGCAGTTTCAGGACGCCATCCAAGACTACACAGAAGCGGCCAAACTGACTCCGCAAGACGTGCGCGTTTATGAACAACGCGCGGCAGTGGAGATGAAAATACAGGATTATGACAAGGCGCTCACCGATTACTCCGAAGTCATCAAGCTCAAGCCGAACGAAGTCCGGTATCTCAATTATCGCGCTTATATCTACGAGCTAAAGAACGACATTAAAAACTCGTTGGCCGACACCGAGAAAGCGTTAAAGATGGATCCCAACAATCAGGAGGCCAAAGCGCGCAAACAACGGCTGGAACAGAAACTTGCGGAACAAACGCCACTGACTCCGCCACCGCCGCCGCCAGGGAGTTCGCCCGGCAAGTCGCCCGCAGCCAAAAAGAGGCCCTGAACGGAAAGCGACACAGCTCCGAAAGCATTTACGAGCAGGCCAGCGCCGCCCGCCTTCGCTGAGGACAGCGCACCTACAGCGACCTGCATGCCCGCGCGAGTCGGTCGAAGTGCGCGGTATGCCACACATTACGCGTCAGTCGCCAAAGGGGCGCTCTCCGCCTCGTCATCTGTTTTTGGTGGCGGCCCAAATCGCCTCTTTCGGCGGTTAGCCGGCAGAGGCGCCAGAGTCATCGTGATGTTGCGACCGGTGATCTTTGGGTCCATTTCCACTTGCGACATGCCGGAAAGATCCTCGCGTACCTTCTCCACGAGTTGCATTCCAAATTCTTGATGCGCCATTTCGCGGCCGCGAAATTGCAGTTGCACACGGACTTTATTTCCGCGGTCGAGAAATTCTTCACCGTGCCGGATTTTCGTCAGGTAATCGTGCTCGTCGATATTAACGCGAAACTTGATTTCCTTCAGCTTTGAGCTGGCCGGCTTTTTATCCTTGGTGTGTTTGGAAATATCGTACCGGAACTTTCCAAAATCGATGATCTTACACACCGGCGGGTTGGCAGAGGGCGCGACTTCGACCAGGTCGAGCCCAAGAGTTTGAGCTCTGCGCAAGGCGTCGTTTAGTCTCATGACGCCGAGCTGTTCGCCAGTGGACCCCATAATGACCCGGACTTCGCGGGCGCGAATCCGACCGTTTACACGAATTTGTGGTTGCAGATTAGATCAAGCTCCTGACCGGCGGAACGGGAGTGCGCCGCGCCACCGTATTTCCATCTATCGCAATTCCCAGCATTAGCATTCGCCATACGCCGAGGCACTCTGACTTCGCCACGGATGCGATTCACCGCAACGAAGAGCTTGGATTAATAATCGCAAGCCGAAGGGAAGTTGTAGGCAACAATCCTGCACTGGCAAGATCAATCTGGAATGCATCGCATCCAAGTGTTTTCCATCGCTCGCTTGAACATGAAAGAGGATAAACGGACTCGCATGCAGTTTTGCCTATTGTTTTCACAGTTCACAAAACAAACCTATCAAGCTGAGAGAAGTTTCTCAATAACGATCACTTTTTCGGCGGCTCGCCAAAATGCGCCTTGTGCGCCGCGTACACAGCGGCGTCGTCAAGCATCGAATCAATTGTGGCTGCGAGTGGTTCGAATTTCACAACTCCCGAAAAAACCGCGCGGTCGCCAACCTCGGTATCGATCACAAATGTTGGGCGCTGCGAGACTTGGAGCGCGTGAAATTCAGCCGTCGACGCGCGAACGCGCTGTTCGATTTCCTCCAATCTCGCGTGCTCGAGCAATTTTCCGGTGTCGATCCCACCTGCTTCAGCGCCAATTCGAGCTGAGACCTCCCAATCGGCGATTTTCTTGCTCGATCATCAGAAAAAGCAAAGTCCTTAGCCGCTTCGGCCACGCAGTTCGCCGCGAGCCACTCCGGCAGACTCGGATCGTACCAGTCTGTATTAAGCATGAACGGTGAACGCATCATCATTCCGCTGCGGCGATAGAACCATTGCTCCTGCTCGCGCGAAGCAGGCAAACCACTTGGATCCATCAACGCGATCTTCCACTGAAATTTAACTCGGTCGCCGTATCGCTTTTTCAATTCAGCCCATGTCGGCTCAGACCAGAAACACCAGGATGAGATGACGTCGAGATAATCAGTGACAGTGATGAGCATGTGCGAATGTTAAAGGGGTTAAAAAAGTTACAAGGTTAAAAAGGTTACAATGTTGAAGCGTCGAACCGTCAATCAGTTTCAGGTCAGATCGATGTGACAACTGAACCCCCGGCTTGGGTTAGGAACCAATCTTCATAACGATGTCACTCTTTTGACTTTTTACGTTCGTTGTGAATCTCAATCACATCTTTCTTTTTCTAGCGGTGATTTCATCGCTGCTGGTGTTAGCCCGCTCATGGCGGCCTGGCGCGCCTTATCATGGCTGGCGTATCGCTGCGGTTATCGTTCTGACGGTCACAGGTGTTGCGTGGCTATTTTGGCGCGCCGCCGCCGGATACATCGGTGGCGTCGCGTGGTTTGTTTTGCTGTTTCTTCCGGCCATTGGGTTGCGCAAAATGACCGACCTCGCCACCCAGGGCGATTACAAATCCGCCCGAAAATTGGCCACGGCTCTTCAAATTCTGCATCCCACGAATGAATTGCGCGACCAAGTCCAGGTGCTTCACCAGTTGGAATCCCAAGTGAACCATTCAGCTGGATTCCGTCCGATCCCAGTCGCGCATCAAACTGAACGTCGGCGTAGCCATCGTCAGTTCCGAAGCGCGCCAGCTGTTCTCATCTTTATCCTCCTGAACGTGGTTGCATTTATTTTCGAGATCTCGGTGGGCGATTCGAACGACCCGGAAGTTCTGCATCGGATCGGCGCGCTCGAACCTTACTCAGTTGTAGTGCAGCACGAATACTGGCGGTTTTTCACGGCATTATTCTTGCACGGTGGTTTCATCCATCTGCTTTTCAATGTTTTCGCGCTTTATGTTCTTGGCCCGCCGCTTGAACGATCCATCGGCACGACGCGCTTCGTCGCGTGTTACTTGATTTCAGGGCTTGCCTCCGGCGCGGGTGTTGTCGGTTTGACCTTAATGGGTCTCGTGCAACCGGCTCAGCTGATCGGTGCGTCAGGCTCGATCATGGGCATCGTCGGCGCGTGGGCGGGATTTCTAATGCGACATCGCCACGCACCGCACGCAAAACAAAGTTTGGCGAACGTCCTAATGATCGTTGGGATCCAAATCGCGTTTGATGTTTCGACTCCACAGGTCAGCATGGCTGCGCATCTGTGCGGATTAATCTGCGGGTTCTTTCTTGGGCTAATTCTTGCGCCGCGACCTGTAGCCGGGTCGATGATCCCGGCAGGTGCTGACTAGTTTCCAGAGAACCAGGACCCTGCGTTTGATTCATGGGAAACTTGCCGGACGAACTTTTCTCGATTAACTGCGGCTCTGTTCGCTCGGGTATTCGAATGATAATTTCTGGAACGGACAAGCTTTGGAACCGGGGTCACCGACCCCGGCTACAGTGACGCAATATTCGCATGCCGACTTTTCAAACTTACAATGTGACTCCCATCCTGCCGGCGGCGCTGGAGCCGCTACGGGAGATGAGTTTCAATCTTTGGTGGACGTGGGAGCCGTCCGCGCGCCGCTTGTTCCGGCACCTTGATCCTGAGCTGTGGGATCGGACAAATCATAATCCGGTGCGCATGCTCCAGCTCTCGCGGCAATCACGGCTGGAGGAGCTTGCGCAGGACAAGGGTTTTGTTCGCGAACTCAAGCAAGTCTTTGAGGAATTCGAAAAGTATCTCGGACGACACGATACCTACGGAAAGACCGGCGCCGGCAGCTCGATTAAAAATCCCATTGCGTA
>Ga0209468_1001008_pt1 | contig 12757 bp, 14 predicted proteins | sample GraSoiAngelo_102_FD_185871 | JGI IMG/M metagenome (GOLD analysis project Ga0209468, IMG submission 185871) | Grasslands soil microbial communities from the Angelo Coastal Reserve, California, USA - 14_0903_02_40cm (SPAdes) (version 2) | ecosystem: Environmental > Terrestrial > Soil > Grasslands ...
CGCTGACCGATCATCTGATCCACGCCGACCCGATCGTGCAGCGCTTCGAACAGTGGGCACGGGCGCGGCTGCGGGACGGCTTCTCACTCGACGACGCGGCGCGAGCGGCGGGCGCGAGCAAACGCACACTCGCGCGGCGCATGCACGACGTGCTCGGAAGATCGCCGCTCGACTACTTCCAGAGCCTGCGCATCGAGCGCGCCGTCCACCTCTTGAAGACCAGCGACGCGAGCGTCGAAGAGGTCGCGGCCAAAGTCGGCTACGCGGACGGCGCGACGCTGCGGACCCTGCTGCGGCGAAGGCTCAATACCGGCGTGAAGGAATTGCGCGGGAGCGGGTAGGGGAGGAAATGCGCCAAAGCAATCGACGACGCTGTCGCTGTGGACAAGGGGTCGAGAAGCGTTCGCGTGGCCCTTGCCGACGCCATAAACACTGAGTCCCTGTGGAGCGGCGGCCGCCCTCGGCCGCCGAAACCACGTGCTGAGGTGCTCGATCAGCTTATACGCCAATTTCGAGCGCGCGTATAATTCCGCTCCTCGTGATTCAGCGCGCGCCGGAAACCATTCAGCTCCTCTATGCAGAGCTCTTCGATCAATTACGCGCCGCTGAAACCGAGCTCGACGTGCCGGCAGGCGGCTCATTCGTCTCGAAGGTCATCGGAAATCGCAAGTACTGGTACCTGCAACGGAACGAACAGGGTCGCCGCACGCAAACGTATCTGGGCCCGGACACTCCCGAACTGCTGGAACAAATCCAGGCCGCAAGAGATCAGCAAGCCGATCGGAAACGCCGCCGGCAGCTTGTATCGATGTTGATCGCGGGCGGGGCCGCTTCGGAGTCCCGAACGTTCACCGCCGTGCTTGAAGTTTTGGCAGAATCGTTTGTATTCAGGCTCGGGGGCGTCGTCGTCGGTACGCACGCGATGATTTGCTACGCGAACATGCTTGGCGTTCGCTTCGCGACGGACACACTTCGAACGGCCGACATCGATGTTGCTCAAGATGCCACGATCTCCGTCGCCGCCGGCCGGGAAGCGTCGCTGGACATTCTGGAGCGACTGAAGGCGATCGAGCCGCGGTTTGTCGCCGTCCCCGAGCTTGACCCGCGCGACCCGTCCACTTCCCTGAAAGTTCGGGGAGGCGACCTGCGCATCGACTTCCTGACTACCACACGACGCGGGACGCGGAAGAAGCCGGTGCCCCTTCCGCATCTCACCATTGCCGCGCAGCCGCTCGAGGGAATCGACTATCTCATCGAGCAAACGGCCAAAGCGGCAGTGGTCGGGGGAAGCGGGATTCTCGTCCAAGTCCCCGACCCGAGTCGATATGCGCTGCACAAGGTGTGGGTCGCGAGGAATCGTCCCGTCGCGGAACAGACCAAGGCGCGGAAGGACATCGCACAGGCGGAACAACTCATCGAGGTGCTCCGCGCGGACCGGCCCGACGATCTCGACGAAGCCATCGCCGCGATGCAATCACGCCCGAAGATGTGGCGACGGGCCCAGCGCGACATTCGTCGAATGACCGAATCGGCGCAGGTTCCGTGAGCCGCCGTCCGTTGCGCGAGTCGCCCCTCACGGCAATCGCCGCTCCCATACGCCCTTTCCATGCGTGAAGAGCCGCAGCAGGCGGGAGCTCCTACCCGCTGCCCGCGACCCGCTACCCGCCATAGGGTAGGGAAAGTACGCTTTCGCGTCCCTCCTTTAAACTAAGGCAGGCCCGATGTCTGTCTCTCGGAGAGCGACTATGAGCGTTTCGACGGCACTGCCGCCCCCGCGTGAGCAATCAGTCACGATCATTGCGCAGGACCCGAGCGTCCGTATCGACGGTGAGATCCTGCTTGCGAAGATCAACATTCCTGCCGAGCGTCTCGCGAGCGGACCGACCGGTTATCGCGCCGAGGTGCTCGATTTCGATGCGACGTCCGACACGCTTTACACGCCGGGCAAGAAGGTCGACGTCGAGAAATGGTCGCGCATGCCCGCGAAGGGGCTGGGCGATCGCCTGATCAAAGATCCGGAATTTCATCGCCACAACGTATATGCGCTGGTGATGAAGACGCTGAGCCGTTTCGAATTCGCGCTCGGCCGCCGCGTCAACTGGGGCTTCGACGGGCATCAGCTGAAAATCGCGCCGCATGCGTTTTCCGAGGCCAATGCGTTCTACTCGGACAAACTGAACGCGCTGCTGTTCGGTTATTTCCCTCGGCAGCAACGACGAGACGATTTACACCTGCCTCTCGCACGATGTAATCGTGCATGAGACCACCCACGCTCTCATCGATGGTCTCCGCGAGCGCTATCGCGAGCCGTCGTCGCCCGATCAGGCGGCGTTCCACGAAGGCTTCGCGGACATCGTGGCATTGCTTTCGGTGTTCTCCCTCCCCACGGTCGTGGAGACGCTCGTCGACCGCACCCATGGCGACCAGCTTCTCGATACCAAAGTGCTCAAACCGGATGCGTTGCGCGAGTCGATGATCTTCGGGCTCGCGGAGCAGGTCGGCTCGGAGCTCGAGTCGGTGCGCGGGAAGCCGCTGCGGCAGTCGCTGACGATCAAGCCCGACGTTGCTTTATACGAATCGCGGGAGTTTCGCGAAGAACATCGCCGCGGCGAATTGCTGCGATGATGACGGCATTCGTCAACATGTGGAGCCGGCGCCTGGTCGCGCTGGTCAAAGATCGCCAGCGTGTGGATCGTTCGCGGGCCATCGAAGAAGGAGCGGACATCGCCGACTGCCTCCTCACCTCGGCCATCCGCGCGCTCGACTACTCGCCGCCGGTCGACATCACGTTCGGCGACTATCTCTCGGCGCTCGTCACCGCCGATCGCGAGATCCGGCCGTCGGATACGCGCTATCAACTGCGATCGAGCGTGCTCGATGCATTCGCGTCGTACGGCATCAAGCCCGCGTCGGATGATCCGGAGGGTTACTGGAAAACGCCGCCGAAGGCGCTCGACTACACGCGCACGCATTTCGATGCCATGCGGCGTGACCATGACGAGGTCTTCCACTTCGTCTTCGAGAACCGGGAAGAGCTCGGGCTCCATCCGAATGCGTTCACCGCCATCCAGTCGGTACGCCCCTGCACGCGCATCGGAGCGGACGGCTTCGCGTTGCACGAGACCGTTTGCGTCTACGTCCAGATTCTCGAGCCCCTCGCGTCCGAGCTCGGAACGCTGGATCTGACCAAGCCGCCGAACATGCCCGTTGATAAGAAACTGAGACTGTTCGGCGGCGGAGCGCTCATCTTCGATGAGTACGGTCATCTGAAGTACCACGTCTACAACCCGCTGACGAGCGCCGCGCGGCAGCAGGCGCGACTCGATTTTCTTTGGGAGTCGGGCGCGCTGCGCGGAGAGACGACCGCGCGGCTCTCCGTCTCGCGCATGCATCTTCAACGCGGCGCTGATTCGCAGCGCGATCCGAGAGAGGAGTGGTAATGGCTGCGGCGGGACCGAGAGAGCTGCGCATTCGCATGTACAACGTCGGCTTCGGCGATTGTTTCCTGCTGACGTTCTTCTACAAGGCGTCCGAGAAGCACGTTCTGGTCGACTTCGGGTCGACCGCCGCGCCGCTGCGGCGCAAAGCCCAGATGGGCGAGATCGCCGCCGACATCGAATCGATCACTAAAGGCCGGCTCGACGCGATCGTGGTGACGCACAGGCATCAGGATCACATCAGCGGCTTCGCCACGAACAAGGCCGGGAACGCGCCGGGGGACGTCATCGCGCGCATCAGCAAGGACGCGGTGGTGATCCAACCGTGGACGGAGGACCCGACCCTCAAGACCAACGCGCGAGCGCCGAACAGCGCCGGCAGCTCCGGCGCGAAAGGCCTGTCCGCGCTGCACGTGCAGTCCCTCGATGCGATGCACAAGATCGCGGATGCCGTAGTCAAGCGCGTGGGCGCGATGCAGGATGGCGACGAATCGGAAGAAGGCGAAGAACTGTCCGACTCAGCAGGTGTACCGCCCGACGGGCAGGCCTTCATCCCCGGCCTCGGTGTCGGCCCGGCCCTCCGCAACCGCCTCGGATTCTTGGGCGAAACGAACCTCAAGAACCTCTCGGCCGTGAAGAACCTGATGTCGATGTCGGACAAGCACGAATACCTCTCGTACGGCACGAAGACATCCCTGAGCGGAGGCGTGTTGCCGGGCGTCAAGGTTCACGTCCTCGGTCCGCCGACCATCGAGCAATACGATGCGGTCAGCAAACAGCGTTCGCGCGACTCCGCGGAGTTCTGGCAACTCCAGGCCGCCGCGACGAAGATCACCGCCGAGGAAACAGTCGAACGACTCTTCCCCGACCATCCCTCGGTGCAGGCGGACGCACTCCCCGTTTCGGCGCGCTGGTTCGTGCGCAACGTCAAGTCGATGCACGCCACCCAGCTCCTCGAGCTCGTGCGCATCGTCGACAGCGCGATGAACAACACCAGCCTCATTCTGCTCTTCCAGATCGGCGAGAAACTCTTTCTCTTCCCCGGCGATGCGCAGATCGAGAACTGGGAGTACGCCCTCCGAGCCGCACCCGACAGCGCAGCCAAGCGGAAACTCCTCAGCGCCGTATCGCTCTACAAAGTCGGCCACCACGGCAGCCTGAACGCAACCCCGAAATCACTCTGGAAGCTCTTCAAGAAGAAACCGAAATTCATCGCCATGATGTCGACCCGCCCCGGCAAACACGGAGACAAACGCGCCCACACCGAAGTCCCGCGCCAGACACTCGTCGACGAGCTCGAAGCGCACAGCGAGCTGCATGTGACGACGACGTTGAAAGGGGAGAACGCGTTGTTCGAGGATGTGCGAGTGAAGTTGTGAATTGGGGTGGGGCTCGATCCTGCGATTGAGAATGCGTGAAGGAATTGCGCGGGAGTGGGTAGACGTCGCACTTCGCCGGTCCTCATCACTGCGGACGAAGCGTCATCACGACTTCGCGGTAAGGTTTCGGGCTCGCGGGATCCTGGATCAATTGTTTGAGGACGGCTTCGTCTTTCGCGATCGCAACGACGTCGCCGTCAAAGAGCTGGTCCCCCTCCCTCAACAAATAACTCTTCGTCCCCGACCGAACCTGCGCGACGTAGCCTTTCGTCGTCCTGAAGATCCCCGTGAGCTGAATCTCGTCGATCAGCAAGCCGGGAATGCCGTCCGGTCTCGGTGCTGGAGCCATCGCTTCTCCCTCGCGGTGCAGTGTACGCCCTGGCAGGACCCGCGCGACTTCAGTGGTGAGGTGCTCGATCAGCTTATATGCCAATTTCGAGCGAGCGTATACTTCTGCTCCTCGTGATTCAGCGCGCGCCGGAAACCATTCAGCTCCTCTATGCCGAGCTCTTCGACCAATTACGCGCCGCCGAAACCGAGTTCGTGCCGGCAGGCGGCTCGTTTGTCTCGCGATCACAAAGGAGTGGCACATGAATCAAAGCTTGTCGCGCCTTGCTCTCGTCACGGCCGTGCTGATCAGCGCGTCCTTCACCGGGACGGCGTTTGCGCAGGCCGCCTCCGCGGTCATCACCAAGAGCTTCAGCCCGGCGGTGGTCGCGCTCAACGGCACCTCCATCGCCACGATCACGGTGACGAATCCCAACGTTGCCCTGCCACTCACGAACGTTCAGTTCAGCGACACCATGCCGGCGGGGATCGATCTCATCACCCAAACCGGCGGCACGTGCAGCACGCTCGCGACTGGCGGAGGCATGTTCACCATCAATCCCGGGACAGAGTTCTTTTCCAGCACATCGAGCGTGCTCGCCGGCGGCCAGTCCTGCACGATCACCGTCAGCGTGCGGGGAGCCGCCCTCGGCGTCCATCTCAACACCACTTCGCAAGTCACCTCAACCAACGCGCCCCCCGGCGCCGCCGCGTCAGCAACGCTCACGGTGCAAGCCGTCCATGGTCCCACCTTGTCCGCGTGGATGTTGATGGCCCTTGCCGCGGCGTTGGCCGTAGCAGCCGCAATCAAACTGCGAGGGTAGACAGCTCAGCGCGGGCGAAGCTCATTCCGGCTCTTCTTTCTTCTTCCGCCCGCGGAACCGCTGCGTCTTCAGATAGGCGCGTCTCATGTTCTCGTAGTACGGGCGCAGGTAGGCGTCCTCTGAGCGGGGGTGGCGGAGGTAGATTCCGATGACTCGGTAAATCGTCAGGATGGCGCTGCCGAGGCGGTGCTTCCGCTTCAGGTTCGCAGCCTCGATCCCGTCGATGAGGGCCCGCATTTCCAGGATGACCGCGTCCCAGCGGCGGATCTCCTCGTCCTCCTCCCGAAGCTCTTCACTGTTCCGGCCCACGAGAAGCTTCGTGTCCCGGAAGACGCCGGCCGCGTGCAGACCGTTTTCGATGAACTCCGGATCGAGGTTCGCCGCACGGGCGTGCGATCGCTTTTCCTGCACCGACAGCTGCGTGAACTCGGGGATGCGCTGCTGCAGATAGCGCAGCCCCGCCACGAGCACTTCCGGTTCGGCCAGCGACGGCGGAGCCGTCTGCACCGGCGCGAGAATGTCCGTCACAACCAGTGTGGCCGGCATCCCGGCCGGCTCGGCCGTCACCACGGGAGGAGCGGAGGTCTCCCGATCATCGCTCTGCATGCCTTGATTATGCAGGCCCCGGAGCCAAGAGGGAGACGGAGTGACATCGATCCTTCCCTCGTCAACCGCCCGGACGGGTGCGGCGAAGGTGCGATTGATATGGGCCCATATCAATCGTGACCCCGGCGACCTCACGAACGGGTGCGGGGGCCGTGTGATTGATATGGGGTCATATCAATCGTGACCCCGGCGAGCCTGTGATTGATATGGGGCCATATCAATCGTGACCCCGGCGACCTCACGAACGGGTGCGGGGGCCGTGTGATTGATATGGGGTCATATCAATCGTGACCCCGGCGAGCCCGTGATTGATATGGGGCCATATCAATCGTGACCCCGGCGACCTCACGAACGGGTTCGGCGGACGCGTGATTGATATCGGGTGATATCAATCGTGGACACGGCGACCGTGTGATTGATATGGGGCCATATCAATCGTGGCCTCGGCGACTGCTCGAACGGGTGCGCTGGACGTGCGATTGATATGGGGTGATATCAATCGCGGACACGACGGACGTGTGCACTGATGCGGCGAAGTGCGAAGGACATGAGGCGATATCGATCGTTGCTGCGGCGAGGCTAGGAACAAATCACTCGATATCAACATGGGCGCCATGTTCGACGATTCGGAGCTGAGCAGCTCTGTCGTCGCGCCCGATGGCAAACGGCTCCTCTTTTCGCACGCGTGGCTGGATTGCTCGGTTTGCACGGTCGAGCTGGTGATCGGCTTGTCGACGTTGTCGTCGGCGGCCAATTCGGAAGTGAAGGGAAGGGACAGATTGCCGCACACCTTGCGCCGGAATACGGCGTCCTTATCAGAGTCGGCGGCCCAAATGCTGGTCACAAGGTTTTCGAGAAACCGGAGCCTTACACTTTTCATCTCCTTCCGTCTGGAACACGGCGTAGCGGCGACGCGCTGATCGCCCTCGCGCCCGGGGCGGTGCTCAATGTTGCTCACCTCATGAAGGAGATCGCAGACTGCGAGATAGGAGTAGGACGGTTATTCATCGACCCGCAGGCGATGATCATCGAGGGTGCGGACATCGATGCCGAAAAGCCTCTCGTTGCCGCAATCGGAAGCACGGGTCAGGGAGTGGGCAAGGCCACAGAACGGAAGATCTCACGTGGTGCCGACGTGCACCTCGCCCGCGACATTCCAGAACTGAAGCCGTACATACGTCCGACTCAACTCGTTCTCGAAGATGCGTACTCGCGCGGGACGAAGATACTATTAGAGGGAACGCAAGGGTCCGGACTGAGTCTCCATCACGGGTACTACCCGCACGTTACGTCGCGGGATACCACGGTGAGCGGATGCCTTTCGGAAGCCGGTGTACCACCTAGTCGCGTTCGCCGAGTTGTGATGGTGTGCAGAACGTATCCGATCCGCGTTGAGAGTCCGAAACAGGGCCACTCAGGGCCGATGTCGCGCGAGATTACTCTCGAAGAAGTAGCGAAACGGTCAGGGTTGCCGCTGACGGAACTTCAGACTACGGAAGTGACCTCTACGACGAAACGAAAGCGAAGAATCGCGGAATTCGATTGGGACTTGCTCCGGCGCGCAACGGCACTGAACGGGCCAACGGACATCGCGCTCACGTTTGCCGACTACCTCGACGCTGCGAACCAGAAGGCGCGAAGGTTCGACCAGCTTCAGCCAGACACCATCCGATTCATCGAAGAAGTCGAGCGAGTCTCACGAGCTGCTGTTTCGCTGATCGCCACGCGATTCGACTACAGGAGCATCATCGATAGGCGCTCATGGTGACAGGGATCTCTGCCGCTGAACTCTCTCAAAAATACCCCGTGCTCTACCACATGGCGGCTGTGGGGAGCTGGCCGTCGATCACCAAGTTCGGACTGTTGAGTACTACGGCATTGCTAGACCTATTCGAGATCTCCGGTAGCCAGCGGGCAATGATCGAGGAGTCGCATCGACCTGGGCCGATCACGATCACACACGAGGTGTACGGGTCCGCCGTTATTCGTGATCAGAAACCGATGAGCGATGCCGGCCTGGTCAGAGCACTTATCGGCGGCTTGAAGCCGCGCGATTGGTATCGACTGTTGAACTCGCGCGTCTTCTTCTGGCTGAAACGCGAGCGCTTACTGCGTCTTCTCGGAGCGAAGGCGTATCGAGACGATTCGCACACCGTTCTCGAAGTCGATACTGCCGCGTTATTGGCGCGGCATTCGGAGCACGTCTATTTGTGCCCGTTGAACAGCGGCTGTACGAAGCCGATGCCGTTTCTGCGTGGCGCCGATACGTTTCTTCGCGTGGAGCATTATCCATTCGAGTATCGGCGCAAGCGCGGCCTCGATCCGGTCGTCGAGCTTTCCGTTGCTGGTGGTGTTCCGGACATTTCTGAATTCACGAATCGTGTGGTTGAGATGCGCGGCGATGTTGAGGTTAAGCAGATCTGGCCGTGAGCGGTCCGCCACGCAGGAATTCGCGAGCCGAAGAACTTGGAACCGATCGGCCATGTGGGTCAACGTCTCCTATCGTTGGAAGGAAGGACGTGGAGCGTCGACTGAGAATCCTCGTGTCGGTGCTGCGCATCGGTAGGTAGGCTCAGAAGCGCATCGCAAAATGTGCCAACGAATGTGCCCAACTCCGAGCCGTATCGCGCTCGAATCACGACTCAGGACAAGTCGAGCAGAAAATCGACCTTTACGGCTCAAAGACTTAGCTGGAAGTTGGTAGCGCATACGGGATTCGAAGGCGACGTTGCGAGTGACGTTACTCGAATCGCTTCAGCAGTTTGCGGTTGGGTGGTCGAGGCAGTGTGCCACCGTGTTCCCAAGTTTCTGGGAGGAACCGCACTCGTACCTGGCGTAGCCGTCAATCGTTCAAACAGCCATTTACGCGCGCGGTGCCACTCGCGCTGAAGCGAGCGGAGTTTCAAATTCAGCGCCTCAGCCGCTTCCTCGTCCGTGAGGCCGAGCGAGAACTTCAGCTCCACGACCCTCCGCTGCTGCGGCGACTCCCTGCCGAGCTCCTCGAGCGCCGCATCGATCGCGATTGCCTGCTCCAGCGGCGTCTCATTGGCGAAGCGCCCCTCCGGTAGCCCTTCGATCGGCAGCAACTCGGCATCGGGCTGGCGTCGGGCGTGGTCGATGAGGAGGCGGCGCATCATGACCGCGGCGATGGCGAAAAAATGGCCGCGGTCCTGCCAGTCGATGTTCTTCGCTCTGGCCAGCCGGAAAAATGCCTCGTTGACGAGCGCGGTCGGCTGAAGAGTATGGCCGGAGCGCTCTCCGCGGAAACAACGCGCCGCAATTCTGCGGAGATCGGGCATCAGCAGTTCGAATAGCCGCGACTCCGCCTCCCGGTCACCAGTCCGCCACTGCTGCAGCAACTCCGTGATACCGCCAGGGTCCTCGGCCACATAGCCTCTTTGACCTCGATTCTACGCCCCGGCATCGATTGCCGGCCGGATCGTCCAGAAGTGGTGCTTCAGAAGTGGCGGAACTTCCCCACCATTTCCGCTTCTCTCATTGAGGAACCAATCATGAGCAATTTTCTTTTTCCCCAGTGGTGGTGGTCGTATTGGCCGCCCGTGCAACGACAATTTCCATACAGCGTCAAAGACAACTCCGTCGAGCCGAGCCCGTTGCCGTGGCACGTTGCGGCGTCGTCGCTTCTCGCCACGATCAGCGTCGGGGAGGTCGCTTCCAGCATGGCGAAAGGAGCGGCGAAAAGCACGCTTGGCAAGCAGGTCGACGCGGCGATCTCCGCGTTCATCGACGGCTGCGGGACCAACCCTCCCGGATGGTGGCCGCCCTGGCTCGGGCCGTGGCCGCCGGGGCCAGGACCCGATCCCGGCTATCTGATCGCGTCGGAGTTGGCGATCGCGGCAAACACAGTCGTCGACGGCACAGTGCGGAACGAGATCCTCCGTGTGGCCGGCCAGATCATCGAGCGTGCATCGGGGTCGACGAAGCGAGAGGACATCAAGGTTCCGTCGGATGACGAGCTCGTGGCGATGACGGCGTTCCCGTCGAATGAGAGCGAATGTGAGGTTCTCTGTGAGGACTTCCTCGACACTCTGTCAGAGATCCAGCACGCGCCGAGAGTAGACCGGCCGTGGCTCAAGGTCAGGCTGAGAGCGCTCCGTGAGCGGATGCATCAGTTGAAGTGCAGGCCGTGCCTGCCTTCGTGACGTCGACGCAATCGCTGTGAAGGCGCCGGGGGTGGTGTGCATCACACTTCCCCCGGCTCCGCTGTTGTTGTGCCGTGCGCTCGCGCCATCGAAGACCTCATTGTGGAGCGCGGCGTCCGCGAGTACGTCATCCTCGGAGCGGGCCTCGACACCGCGCGATTCACGCCGCCACGTATCAACGCGGCCGGCGCGTGGAGCACGATAAGAAGCGGGTTCACACGCTGATCGAAGAAAGCGCGGACGTATTGACGGATTGGAAGCACACGCCGCGAGAGTCGGAGCTCGCGGCGACCGCGGATGTCGCGCGCGTGCTCCGGGACTTCGCGGCGGACAAACTGATGACGGATTACATCCGTCTGCTGATCGAAGAGCAGTGCCGGAACGCCGCTGAATATGCCCGCGCTCTCGGCGTCACCGTCGCTGCGATTCACAACATGAACCGTCGCCTCGCGCGGTACCGCGACCGGCAGAGACGGAAAACGAGAAACCGATGAACGACCGAAATGACGATCGCTTATACCGCGAGCTCGACGACGACGAGCGTCACTACGCGACGGCTCCGACCAACGAGATCCGTCGCGAGCTGGAGCACTACGGCGTGCGCGTGGAGCCGGCGATCGCCGCGGTCCGGGCACTGATCGACGAGCGGACTCCGCGCGTGCGCCAAGCTTCCGCGCGCCCCGCTTTCGCGCCCAATCCTGAAACGACGTTCCTCCAACAAATGGCATCGATGGAGCGAATCGCTGCATTCATCGCGCGCCGAAGCCATTTGACCGCTGATGAGACCGCGGAGTTCGCCCAGACCGTGCTCGTGAAACTGCTCGAAAACGACTACCAGATCATCCGCAAATTCGAAGGCCGCAGCAGCTTCACCACCTATCTCACCACCGTGATCATGCGTCTGTTCCAGCAGTGGCGCGTCGAGCAATGGGGGAAATGGCGGCCATCCGCCCAAGCAAGAGCGCTGGGGGAGAAGGCCATTACTCTCGAACGCCTGCTGAGTCGCGACGGCTTCTCGTTCTCGGAGGCCGTGACGCTGCTCACGCAAGGCCATCCGCAGTCCTACTCCGTCCGAGAGCTCGAAGCCATCTACATCCGACTCCCACTCCGCAAACCTCGGCCGGTGCTCGTCTCGGACGAGAACGTGCTGGCAGCGCTTTCCGGCGAGGATTCGGCGGACGAACGCGTGCGCGCCGGCGAGCGCGAGCTCGCATTGCGCTCCGCTGCCGCCGGTCTCGATCGCGCGATCGGCGGCTTCAGCCCGGAAGACCGGCTCATTCTGCGTTTGCGGTTCTGGAATGAAGCGCCGGTGCCGGAGATCGCGCGGATCATGCGCCTCGAGCCGAAGAAGATCTACAAGCGCCTCGACCGCTTGTTCAAGGCGCTGCGGCGGGCTCTCGAAGACGCAGGGATCGACCATGCGGCCATCAGCGAGCTGATGGACCGGCCGGCGTTGGACCTTTGGTTCGAGCCGCAGCCGGAGCGGACCTGCTCCACCAGCCGCAGGCGGTCGAAAAGCCACTGGATCAAACGGTGATCGGCGGTGACGATGTCCGCGTCGCCGCGCAGCATCCGAGCTTCATCCTACCTGGTCTTCCTGCAAGAGGGGAGTTGGTAGCGCATACGGGATTCGAAGTCGCAGTATCGATGCACCCCAAAGGATGATCGTGCGCGCCGCCGCCGCGGGAGCGTCGGCCGCGCGCAGAACGGCCGGCGAGACGAACGAAAGAGCGGCGAAAACGAAAGCGGCGGTTCGCAGGGCGATTCGACGGACGTGCATTCGCACAATCTATCAATTAGGAAACGTCTGAGCCCGCCGCTCCACTGTTTCTTTGATCGTGCAAGCCATTTTGCTGACACGGCCGGCGGCGAATCACCGCCGGCCGTCACTGGTGACTACGGAAGCTTGGCGCCGAGGACGTCGAGACGCTCGATCGAGGGAGGCGCGGCGAGAAGCTCGGAGGCATTCGCCATCAGCGCCTGTGCAATCGGGCCGTTCAGATGATTCTGGCGTCCGGTTT
>Ga0209468_1001031_pt1 | contig 12599 bp, 8 predicted proteins | sample GraSoiAngelo_102_FD_185871 | JGI IMG/M metagenome (GOLD analysis project Ga0209468, IMG submission 185871) | Grasslands soil microbial communities from the Angelo Coastal Reserve, California, USA - 14_0903_02_40cm (SPAdes) (version 2) | ecosystem: Environmental > Terrestrial > Soil > Grasslands ...
AACGAGACGATCGAACAAACGGGCGGGATCGGCGCTCGGTCGATCTCCCTTACGATTGATCGCTCGGACACCGTTCATATAGGATTCGTGAACCGGGACCTCGCACAGGTCGTCTACGTCACAAATTCTGGGGGATCTTGGAAGTCGACGATCGTCGACCGAAGTCGGGACGCACCGTATGGAACCTCCTGGGTCTCGATTGCGGTGGGGCCCGATGCGCGGCCTCGCATGGTGTACAATCTGGACTCCGACCGCAAGTACGCGACCACGTCCGTCGATTCAGCCCTTCTCGCCGATTTCACGGTTGGGGCAATTCCGTATCTTCTCGGCGAGGCTGTGGTGGCAGTGACGGCCGCGGCTTTTGTCTGGCGGAGCTCTCGAAAGCGCCGGGCACCCCGGCCCGCCGAAGGCCAGCCGGAATCGTGAGCCTTATTCTCGAAGGGGCGTTCCGGCCGCCATGGTCTTCCTCGCCCCACCCGAAGTGACTCGGGCCCTCGAGACAAGGTTTGCTGAGGCCCTCGAGCAGGCGCGGTCGCTTCTACGTCAACCCTCAGTCAGCGCCACCGGCGAGGGAATCCCGGAATGCGCAGAGATGGTCCGCCAGATGATGACAGACATCGGCTGCAAGACCCGGCTATGGTCGAAGGGCGGCCATCCCCTGGTGGTCGGGGACCTTGACGTGGGCGCCCCCGTCACCCTCGTGGAGTACGAGATGTACGACGTCCAGCCCGTCGGCGACCTCACCGCATGGAAGGCCCCACCGTTCGCAGCGGAGATCCACGACATCCCTTCGGTTGGGCGATCGATCATCGCCCGGGGTTCGACCAATTCCAAGGGGGCCCTCGCGAATCATCTGTTCACGTGGAAGACGATCCGGGACGTCGACGAGATGCCCGTGAACTTGAAGATCCTCGCGGAAGGCGAGGAGGAGATCAGCAGCGCGAACTTCATCGAGTACATCCGGACGCATCGTCGGGAACTCCGGGCGCAGGGGGCGATCGCGAACGACTATTCGGAGGACCTGCGCGGCGTGCCGACCGTGTACCTGGGCGTCAAGGGATGCCTCTACCTGACGATCTGGTCCCGCGGCAACCGCACCGCGGGCGGACCGATGGAGGGGGAGATTCACAGCTCGGAGGCGGTCTGGATTGCCTCGCCGGTCTGGCGACTCCTCCAAGCCTTGGACACGCTCGTCGACGATGATCAGAGGCCGGTCATCGATGGAATCTGGGACGACGTCCGGCCGCCGGGGAAGGCCGAGGTCGCGATGGTCCGACGCCTCGCGAAGAAGTTCGACCCGAAGACGTGGTTGCGGGAGGGGAAGGTCGCGAAATTCAAGTACGATCTGCCGAAGGTCGACCTGCTCCTCCGATACCTCTACGAACCGACGGTGAACATCTGCGGCATCCACTCCGGGTACGTCGACCATGGCGGGACGAAGACGGTCCTGCCGCACGAGGCGTATGCCAAGGTCGACATCCGGCTCGTGAAGGACATGACGGTCGCGGGCACCCTTCGGAAACTCCGAGCTCACCTCGCGAAACGCGGCTTCGGCGATTTGCGGATCGACGTGCACGGTCCCTACGGGCCGGCGCGGACCGACCCGACCTCGTGGATCGCGCGCACCGCGATCGAGACGGTCGAGGCCCACGGTAAGGAGCCCGAGGTGTGGCCGTCGAGCGGGGGCACGATGCCCGCGTTCGCCTTCGATGAGTACCTGCACCTGCCTTGGGTCGCGACCGGTTTGGGCCACGGGGCTCACGCGCATGCACCGAACGAGTATGCGTCGATCGACGGGATGCGCCGGTTCATCGCGGCCGAAGCGACCCTCGTCTATACGGCGGCGAAACGCGGCAAGACCGTCGCGAAATGACCTCCGCCGGGCCGAAAAAAGACGGCCGAAATTCGCGTCGAAAATTGGTCCGTTCTACATGGAGAAATCGACTCATTCTCAAGGCCAGATTTTCAGCGCGACACATATAAATAGCGTCATCCAGGATGGACCGATGAAAATGTCCACGGAGGATTCTCCTCAGGTGATTTCATGCGCACGCTGATCCGCGACCTCCGGTCGGACGATCGCGGCGTGGCATCGACGGTGGGGACGATCATGGCCCTGCTCGTCTTCCTCACGTTCCTCAGCGTGATCGTGAATCAATACGTCCCGATCTGGATGACGGACTCCGAAGCTTCCCACATGAACACGGTCTTGGGCCAGTTTGGGGGGTTCAAAGGCGAGGTTGACATCCAGATGTTGGCGGCGCAGGCCGCCCAGGATGCGGGGACGTTCAGCATCCCCGTGACGACCTCGACGGCCGTCTCCCTCGGCGTCGATGGCGTGCCGATCTTCTCGGCCGGGACGCCCGGCACGTTGGAACTGAATCCCGACGCAGCCCCCTTCACCATTGCTTTCGATTACATGGTCAACGGACAGCGCCGGTCCGTCACGGACCAGGCGAGCGGCTCCGTTGAATTGACCGCTCCGAACCGATACTACACGCCCCAGATGATCGCCTACGAGAACGGGGCGGTGATCCGGTACCAGACCGACGGGCAGTTCATCCGTGTCCATCCGACGTTCTCGGTCCTGATGTCGAACAAGACGCTGGACATCTCCTTCGCCCTGTTGAGCCTCTATGGGAAGGGGATCGTCAGCGGCACGACGACCGAGCTCGTCAGCTCGGAACTGTTCGCATTTGACCGCCAGGAATACTCCGGCTTCCCGAGCAACGCGGTCATCTGGGTCAACCACACCGCCTCCCGGTACGGCCTGTCCTGGTTCCGGTTCATGAATCAGACCCTCGCGGACACGCTGAAGCTGGGCGGGTCGTACACACGGACGTCCCTCGACGAGCGATTCATCGCGAAGTCCGGCGGAGTGACGGTCTACGACATCCGGGCGACCTTGAACCCGACGACGGGGCTTTACATCATGCGGCTCGCGATCTACAACAACCCGGGCATCATGGGGCTCTCCTACTTCCGGCTCCAGCACGCCCAAATCCAGGTCAGCGTCGGCGACGCGACGACCCAGGTGCAGTTCTGAGGTGCCCAAGATGCCGAAGCGACGCAAGGTGATGGTGCCACGCGGCGGGATCCAACAGAAGGCCGAATGGTCCGGGAGCCGCGGATCGTACCTGACCCGAATCCCCAACTTGGCCCGCGACACCCTCGAGGAGATCGAGGTGATGCCGATCCGCGAGCCCTTCACGTACGCCCGAATCCTCTACGATCACGATCGGTCGGAGTACATCTACGAAGTCTGGGAGCCCCACCTCGACGCGCGGGAGAAGGAGTTCCTGGACATGATCAAGGACTCCCTGAACCGCACCCTCGAGTACGAATGGGAGAAGATGGCGGAGAAGGACAAGAAGGAATACATCGAGGAAGCCATCGACTCGTTCATCAGCTCCCGGGGTATACGCCTCGAGCCCGCGTCGAAGGACAAGATCGTCTATTACATCATCCGCGACTTCGTCGGCTACGGCCCGGTCGACGTCCTCATGGCGGACCTGCGGATCGAAGACGTCTCCTGCGACGGGACCGGCATCCCGCTCTTCGTGTTCCACCAGAAGTACGAGTCGATCAAGACGAACGTCATCTTCGATGATGACGACGCCCTCAACTCGTTCGTCGTCCTGCTCGGCCAGCGATGTGCGAAGCAAATCTCGGTGGCGAACCCGATCCTCGACGGGACGTCCTTCGAGGGCCACCGCGTCCAAGCCACGTACGCCCGCGAGGTCACGACCCGCGGTTCCTCGTTCACGATCCGGCGGTACAAGGAGAAGCCCTTCACCCCCGTCGAGCTGGTGAAGTTCGGCACCGCGAGCGCCGAGATGGTCGCTTACCTGTGGGTGGCCGTCGAGAGCGGCAAATCCATGATGGTCTGCGGCGGGACCGCCTCCGGCAAGACGGCGACGCTCAACAGCGCCGCGCTGTTCATCCGACCCGGCGCCAAGATCGTGTCGATCGAGGACACGCGGGAGATCAACCTGCCCCACGAGAACTGGATCCCCGGCACGACTCGGTCCGGCGTGGGCGAACGCGGACCCGACGGCAAGGCCGGCGGCGAGATCGACATGTACGACCTCGTGCGCGCCGCGCTGCGGCAACGGCCGAACTACATCGTCGTCGGGGAAGTGCGCGGCAAAGAGACATACACGATGTTCCAAGCGATGGCCACGGGCCACCCGACGATGTCCACGATGCACGCGGACTCCGTCAAGTCGATGGTCAACCGGTTGGAGAACCCGCCGATCAACACGCCGCGGATCCTGCTCACCGCCCTGAACTTCGTCGTCATCCAGACCCACGCCCGGATCGGCGACTCGATCGTCCGGCGGATCAAGCAGGTCGTCGAGCTCGTCGGGTTCGAGCCGGAGACGAACGAGCTGATCACGAACACGGTGTACGAATGGGACGCCGCGACGGACACGTTCGTCTACAAGGGGCACTCGTTCCTGTTCGATGAGATCATGGAAATGAGGAACATGACGCATGAGGAGATGGAGGCCGAGTTCCAGCGGCGCGTCGACATTCTCAACTACATGTTGCAGAAGGGCCTCACCGACTTCCGAGAGATCGCGAAGATCGTCGTCCAGTATTACCAGTACCCTGACGAGACGGCGAAGCGCGTCCGTGAGGAGATGGGCCTGCCCGAGCAGGGAACCCCGAAGGCCGTCGAGGCCGGAGGTGAGACGGTTGGCTAGTACCTTCGACAAGCTGGAGACCCGCGGGACCCTGACGAAGACGAAGCGGTTCCGGCCCGGGGACCAGCCGGGCAAGGCCAACCACCTCGTGAAGTTGCCGAAGGGAGCGAAGCCGGTGACGGTGAGCCTGTCCCCGAAAGAACAGGTCGCGTGGCGCATGTTCGGGAAGTTCGTTCAGGCCCGACGCGGCGAGAACCCCGAGCTCGAGGACAACCTGCTGAAGGCCCACATCAAGCTGCGGCCGGAGGAGTATCTCGCGGTCGCCTGGATGAACACGACCTTCGCCGCAGTCGGCTCCGTCGTCGCGGCTTTCGCGCTCGCCATCTTCCTGTTCATCCTGCGAATCGACATCTTCTCCCTCCTGATCTTCCTGGGCCTCGTGGCCGCCCTTCCGATCTTCTTCTCCTACATGTATTACTTCGGCCTCCCGGTTGGATACAAAGGGAAGCCGCGATCCCGCGCGAAGAAGCGCGGCACGAAGATCGACAAGCGGATCTCCGGCGCGATGTCGTTCATCTCCGCCATGGCTTCCGCGGACGTCCCGGTGGACGTGATCTTCAAGGAGCTGTCCAAGCAGACCGTCTACGGCGAGGTCGCCCGCGAGGCGGAGTGGATCACGCGAGACACGGAGCTCCTTGGCCTGGACATCCTGAGCGCGATCCGGAAAGCGGCGCAGCGCTCGCCCTCCAGCAAGTTCCAGGACTTCCTCCAGGGCGTCGTCACGACGTCCACGAGCGGCGGCCAGCTCAAACCGTACTTCCTCGTCAAGGCGGAGCAGTTCGAGAAGGAGGACCGCCTCGAGATGAGGAAGAAGATGGAGACGCTCGGCATGCTCGCCGAGTCCTTCGTGACGGTCGTCGTGGCCTTCCCCCTTTTCCTGGTCGTCATCATGGCGATTATGGCCCTCATCAGCAAGGGAAGCTCGGGCTCCGTGCTCGTGCTCCTCTACGTCGTGGTCGCCCTGATGATCCCCCTCAGCCAGTTCGGCTTCATCTTCGTGATCTGGAATATGGAACAGGAGGCCTGAGATGGCGAACCCCGATCTGGAGAAAGCCCGCGTCCGCCTCTACGAGAAGGCCGACCGAAAGCCCGCCATCATCGCGACCGGCACCGTCCTGATGGTGCTCGCAGGATTCATCGCGTTCCTGAACTTGATCAACTCGATCAGCCTCGGCTTCCGGGCGGACCAGCGGCCGATCGAGAGGTTCCTCTTCTGGCTCATCGTCGCGACCCTCGGGTTCATCGGCCCGTACGGATTCTTCCTGGCGAAGAAGCAGCGCGAGATCAAACAGATCGAGCGACGGCTGCCGGACTTCCTGCGCGACGTCGCGGAAGCGGGCCGGTTCGGGATGACCCTGGCCGACGCGATCGTCGTGTCGGGCGGGGGCCGCTACGGCAAGCTCACGCCAGAGATCAAGAAGATGGCCGCCCAAATCACTTGGGGCGTCCCCGCGACCGAAGCCCTCCGCCTGTTCGCGACGCGCGTCAAGACCCCCATGGTCGAGCGAGTCGTCGCGATCATCGTGAAGTCCTCCGACGCTGGTGGCGACGTCGCCGATGTCCTGACGATGGTCAGTCACGACACGAAGGAGAACCAGCTCACTGAGGACGAGCGGCGAATCGCGATGTCGACGTACATCGCAGTCATCTACATCTCGTTCATGGTGTTCCTGGTGACGATCTGGATCCTGAACGTGACCTTCCTCCCGAAGATGCTCGAGGCGAGCGGGGCTCTGGAGGGAGGCGCGGGCGGCGCGGCCCTCGCGGGGGCCAGCCCTCTCGCGAATAACCTACCCGAGGTCGTCTTCAACGTCAAGATCGCGTTCTTCGTGGCCGTGATCGTGCATGCCCTCGGGGACGGTATCCTCGCGGGCGTCCTCGACACGGGGAAGATCGCGAATGGCCTCCGGCACAGCTTCATCATGCTCGTGATCGCCATGTTCGCGTTCCTGGTCATCTGAGGTGAACGAATGGCCCAATCCACCGGCAAGGAGATTCAACAGATCGAGGAGCTGAACCGAAGGAAGGCCGCGCAGAGCAGCCGGGTGGCCGACCTCGACCGGGAGCGGAGCGAGGCCAAGCAGGAGCTCGACAGCATCGAGACGAACCGCAAGGCCGCGGTCTTCGGCGCCCTCGACTCGATGAAGAAGCGGTATTTCAGCCGCCTCCTCGGGGACCGCGGCGTCAAGGTCAAGGCCCCGAAGGTCAGCAGCGTCGTCGAGTCGAGCCTCGGCAAGATCACGACGATCCCCAAGATCGTCCAGCGGAACATGAATGAAATCGAGATTCAGCCGATCCTCAAGAACTTCGCCTACGTGCGCATCCTGTACGACACGATGGCGAACGAATACTTCTACGAGGCCATCGAGCCGAAGCTGACCGAGGAGGAGTCAGAACTGCTCGACGTCCTCAAGGAGATCCTCGTGGAGAACCTGGAACTCCTCGATGATGCGGAGAAGGCCCAGAAGGAGAACTACCTCCGGCGCCAGGCCGACGGGGTGCTCCGCGAGCTCGGCGTGGAACTCCATCCGGTCTCGAAGGAGCGGATCATGTACTACGTCAACCGCGATTTCACCCGGTACGGACCGATCGACGTCGTGATGACGGACCCGCAGGTCGAAGATGTATCATGCGACGGCGTCCGAGTCCCGTTCTACATCTACCACCGCAAGTACGGTTCAATCCCCTCGAACCTGAAGTTCGATTCGGCGGAGGAATTGGATTCCTTCGTCGTCTGGCTCGCCCAGCGGTCCGGCAAACACATCTCCGTCGCGCAACCGATGCTCGACGCGACGATCCCGGACGGCTCGCGTCTCCAGGCGACGTTGGGCATGCACGTGACGAAGCGCGGTTCCTCCTTCACGATCCGCTCGACTTGGTCCGATTCAAGACGATGTCGCCGGAGATGATGGCCTACCTGTGGCTCGCGATCGAGAACGGGCAGAGCATGCTCATCTGCGGCGGCACGGCGTCCGGCAAAACGACGACGCTCAATGCGATCCTGCTGTTCATCCCGCCCCAGATGAAGATCGTCTCCATCGAAGACACCCGCGAGCTCAACCTGCCGCACGAGAACTGGGTGCCTCTCCTGACCCGCGCGGGGTTCGGCGGGAAATCGACCCACACCGGCAAGGCCGCCGGCGAGATCGACATGTTCGACCTGCTCACCGCGGCCCTCCGGCAGCGCCCGCAATACATGATGATCGGAGAAGTCCGTGGACCCGAGGCGTTCGTCGTGTTCCAGGCGATGGCCACCGGCAAATCCGCGTACACGACGTTCCACGCGGACGACGTCCAGGCGATGGTCCACCGCCTCGAGAACGACCCAATCAATCTCCCGCGGGCCCTCGTGGCCGCGCTGGATATCGTGCTGCTTCAGGCGCAGGTGAAGGTCGGGACGGACATGACGCGCCGTGTGAAGGCGTTGGTCGAGGTCGTCGGGACGGATCCGGAGTCGAACGAGCTGATCACGAACTCGGCGTACACCTGGAACCCGGCGGATGACACGTTCAATTACAGCGGCCACTCGTACGTCTACGAGAAGATCTCCCTCGCCCGCAACTGGAACCAGCGGCGGATGGAGCAGGAAGTCAAGCGCCGCCTCGACCTCTTCGACTACATGAAACGGAACGACATCAAGAACTACCGCGACGTCGCGAAGATCGTCTCGTCGTACTACAAGGACCCGGACGGGATGATCAAGATCGTCCGCGACACCTTGGCCTCCCAAGGGATTCAGACGGCCGCGAGCTAGTCCGCTTCACGTCTTCTCGACCGTCGCCCCGATGCCGTAGGCGATCACGCCGGAAGAGGCGATTGCCGCGGAGAGGACCAGGAACATGGCCGCGGGCTGACCTTGGTCCAGGAGCCATCCCGCCAGCACGGCGCCGATCGAGCCGAGCCCGAAGACGCTGAAGAAGGACAGGCCGAAGGCGAGGCCTCGGGATTCATGCGGGGCGGTCCGCGTCACGAGGGTGTTCTGCAGCGCCTCGAGCGAGAAAAGGACGAAGCCGAAGGCGAGGCCTCCGACCAGGAACGCGGCCGAACCGAGGAATGCCGCGAGGAGGGAGAGCAGGACGGCCGCGGTCAGGCTGAGCGAGGTCAGGATCCGATCGGGTCGTCGCCGATCGGCCAGGGTGCCTGCGACGACTTGCCCCACGGCCCCGAGGCCCAGGGCGACCGCGAACAGGCCGCCGCCGAGGAACCGCGGGAGGGGGAGGAAACTCAGCGCGCCCTGGTACGCGATCCCCGCGAAGAAGTAGACCAGGAGCACCCGAACGAACGAGACGGAGGCGAGGGAACGACTGGGGGTCGCGACGACCGCGGGAGGGCGCGTCCCCACGGGCGGGAAGCGCGTGGCGAGCAAGGCGAGGCCGACCAGGGGCGGGAGGACCAACACCGCGACGGCGTCGCGCCAGGGCCATCCGGACGCGAGCGTCGCCGCCACGAACGCCGGGCCGAGCGCGATGCCGAGGCTCCCTCCCATCCCATGCCATCCCATCGCCGCGCCTTGCGCCTGCACGGAGCGGGAGATCGCCGCGAGGGCCGTCGGGTGGTAGATCCCCGACGAGAGGCCCAGGCCCGCGAGGGAGAGGGCCAACCAAGGGAGGTTCGGGCTGAGCCCGAGGGATCCAAGGGAGACCGCGATGCCGCCAGCGCTGAGCATCAGCAGCCTCGTGGGGGAGCGACGGTCCGCGAGGAATCCGAACGGCACGCTGCTGAAGCCGAAACACGCGTAGGTCGTCGCCGCGAGCAATCCGACGACCACGCTATCGGCCTGGAACTCGCTGCGCCACGGGAGGTTCAGGAAGACGGGGATGGCGAGGAGGTTCGCGTGGACCGCCCCGTGGAGGAACCCCAACAGGCCCACGACGGCCCGATCCTCCCGGCGCATCTCCGCGGCATCCCCCCGCGAAGATAAGGACTTCTGCGGGGCCTTAGGCGCGGACGATCGCGCGAATCGCCCCCGGGATCACGAACACGAGGCTGATCACCAGCGCCCGCAACCAGGGGGTCAGGTCCCGGAGGTGCACGATACGGAAGCCGCGACGGACCGCATGGCTCCTTGGAAATCGTTCGGCGCGGACCGAACGAGCTCCCGCTGACGGAGGAAAGGTGAAAAGGGAAAGGGGGTGAGGGGAGGCGAACTCAGAGCTCGTCTTCCGTTCCGGTGTCGCCGCTCGATTCCGACTGGCCGTCGCCACCCTCGCCGCCATCGGAAGGCTTCTTGATGACCTTCTTCTGGACGACGGGCTGGGGTGCGATCGGCTTGCGGATCACCCGGCGCGGGATCGCTTCGGTCCCGCTCGGTGCGCCCGATTGGCCGCCCGCGGCCCCGAACGACGAGGCTTGCCCTCCGGAGGATCCCTCCGGGCCCGGGCTTCCGCCGGTCCGGCGCGCCTGGATCACGGGGGCGGATCCGCCGCCGCCTCCACCGCCGCTCGGCGGTCGGGCGGTCTCGCGCATCAGGGACCCGCACTTGTGGCAGACGGTGGCCGTCACGGAGTTGAGAGTGCCGCAGGTCGGGCACGGCTTCGAGCCCATCTTGCGCATCTCCTCTTCCTCGCGGAGCCAGTCCTCGAACGTCACGAAGGTCGGCTGCTTGCGCCACCACTCCTGGAATTCGCGGTCGGACAGCGCTCGGCCGAGTTGCCGGGAGGCTTCCTCCTTGAACTTCGTTACGACCTCGTCGTACTGGAGGCGCATCTTCTCCTGGTAGTCGGCCATCTCGACTTCGCCGGTCGCGAACTCGACGCCGCACTCCGGGCACTGTTTCACGTCGACCGGGATCCAGGCCTGGCAGTTCGAGCACTTCGCCATGTCCTTCTCGAACTCGACGCCGCACTTCGGGCAGGACGTCGAGTCCTCGGGGATGAAGGCGCCGCACTCGCCGCACTCGACCATCTTGCCGAGGCCGTAGATCTTCCAGTACAGCGTGACGCCGATCACGGCGGCGGCCGCCGCGGCCAGGATGATGAAGAACAGCCAGTACGGCAGGCCGAGGATCGGCACGGTCCGGTTCAGGAAGGGCACGGTTTTCGCGACCGTGATCGACTGCGTCTGCGGGGTAATCGTCCCTGCGGTCGGCGTCACGACGACCGAGTACGGTCCGTCCTGGACGTCGGGCACGTTGATCACGCCGACGAAAAGGCCATCCGTCCCGGAGCTGGTCGTGTTCGTCGCGATGACGGCCGACGGGGAGCGCAACTCAATCGTCAGCTGGATGCCGGAGATCCCGTTGTCGTTGGTCGAGTCCCGGACATATCCGGTCACGCCGAGCGCCGCTCCCGGGCCCACGGTCTGGCCGGAACTCGGCGTCCCGATCGCCACGTAGCCGTTGGGCGGAGGGGTCACGTCGAGCGTCAGGTTCGCGTAGTTGTTCGCTTCCTGCGCTGGGCCTCCCTCGTTGATCGAGTTGGCCGGATCGACGACGAGCATGATGTGCTCGGTGCCGAGCGTCGCCAGCCCGTTGATGCTCAGGGACTGGTTAACCTGCGCGCCCTGCGCTACGTTGAGGTTGTTGACGCGGGCCAGCTGGTTCGCCAAGTCGCCGTTCAGGTAGGCCGCGATGGCCACCCCGGAGGCGTCCGTCTGCCCTCGGTTGTAGATCTTCGCGACGACCGCGAAGGGCTGGCTCTGGATCACGTTCATGGTCGAGGTGTAGTCGCTCGGTCGCAGCTCGAGGTCCGGCAGCGTCCGCACCTGGAGGTTGAACGGGTAGGCGCTCCACTGGTTGTTGTCGGCCACGCTGACCGCCGGGTACGGGTTGAAGAACGCCCCTCCCGTGACGGTCGAGGTCGAGTAAGTCACGGTCTCCTGATAGTTCCCGAACGACTGTCCGTTCGGCAGGGTCGCGCTCGTGATCTGGTCCGTGTAGAGCGGGATCTGCGCGAACCCGTTGAGGTCCGTCCGGTTCCACGCGTTGACGCCGCTCGCGCCTCTTCCGAGGTACCAGAGCGTGCGCGCGCTGGGGGTCGTCGACGCGCCGTTGTCCGGATACTGCGCGGTCGCTCCCGTCGGGCTGGACGCCGACCAGATGGTGGCGCCCGCGATTGCAAAGCTCGTGCGGTCCACGACGGAAGCCCGGAGCCAGCGGAACAGATTGATCGATCCGCCGGCGGCCGTCGGCACGAACGCCGAGGTCCAGTTCGACATGTACAGCGGGTCCTGCGTGCGGTCGATCGTCACGTTGTAAAGATACGCGCTCGAGGTGCCGTCGACATGCAGCTCGTTGTGGATTCCGACGACGTTCGAGTAATCGACCGACAGATACGTGTCATAGGCGTAGAGAGTGCTCGAAGCAGTGAGGGTGACGTTGAAGAGCGATCCTCCCGGCCTGCTTCCCTCCGTGAAACGACCGTCCTGGTAGACGCGGTCAATCGTCGAATGGAACACGGTGGCGGTCGTCGACGCCCACGTGATGACCGGGCTGTCGTCGTTGAACTCCGTGTCGAGACCTGTGCTCGAGATCTCTTGAGACGTGAATCCGGTGATCGTCGAGTCCGTGACGTTCAGGGACGCGCCGGTCGCGTTGAACCATCCGGGGAACTTCAGCTTCGCTCCGTTCATCAGGACGAGCTGGCTGCCCGCGCCCGACACCGTCAGGGCGAGCTTGAGGTACGGGTTGATCGCCGTCGTCTGCGTCGTGACGATGGAGTTGTCGAGAATCAGTGCGCCGCCGGCGTTCACGTTGAGCGCATAGCCGGCATGGGCGGCATCCTTCGAGAAGCTCAGGCCGCCGTTCACGAGCCTTAGGCTTCCGCCGGAGTTGATGTTGATCGATCCGTCAACGGTGAATGTGATCCCGGTACAGACCTGGGCCGTGGTGATCGTCCAGTCCCCGGAGATCACACCGACCTGGTCGCACGGACCGGCCCGCACGGCAGGGCT